>Ga0102953_1000949_pt1 | contig 18937 bp, 11 predicted proteins | sample SalPon2A_C_D2_MG_FD_78509 | JGI IMG/M metagenome (GOLD analysis project Ga0102953, IMG submission 78509) | Soil microbial communities from South San Francisco under conditions of wetland restoration - Salt Pond MetaG R2A_C_D2_MG | ecosystem: Environmental > Terrestrial > Soil > Wetlands | place... | reverse complement strand
GGTGATGGCGCCCCCGGTCTCGGCGAGGCGCTCGGCCAGCATGTCCTCCGCGTCGGCCAGGGCTTGCGCCAGGTCGACCGTCTGGAACGGCTGGGCGTGGGTGGTGACCCGCGAGAAGGCGAGCAGGTCCTCGATGAGGGCGCGCATGCGGGTGGCGGCGTCCAGCATGCGTCTGAGGTAATCGGCTCCGCGATCGTCGAAGGCGTTGCCGGAGTGTTTCGAGAGCCGGTCGCCGAAGGCCTGGATCTTGCGGAGCGGTTCCTGCAGATCGTGGGAGGCGACGTAAGCGAACTCCTGCAGCTCGCGGTTGCTTCGTTCGAGCTCCGCGGTGTAGCGTTCGCGTTCCCACTCCGCCTCCAGGCGCCCGGTCACGTCGCGGGAGTTGACGACGATGCCGCGGACGGCGGGGTTGTCGAGCAGATTCATGGCGATCGACTCGACCCACACCCAGCCGCCGTCCTTGCGGCCGACCCGGAGCGGACTCACGGTGACACGCGGCCTCTGCTGCAGCGAGTCGAACGCGGCCCGCACCTTGGCCTGGTCGTCGGGGTGGACCATCCCGACGATATTGGTGCCGGTGATCCCGTCCGCGCTGTGTCCCGTGATGGTCTCGACCGCAGGGCTGACGTACCGGAGCAGGCCCTCCGCGTCGAGCACGCCGATCATGTCGGAGCCGTTGAGCACCAGCGAGCGAAAGCGCTCCTCGCTGTGCTCAAGCGCCTCCAGGGCCTCATGCCGGCGTGTGACGTTGCGGGCGACCGTCTCAAGCATGGTGATGGCTCCGGTGCCGTCGAACATCGCGCGCTTGGTGGTCTCGAACCATAGCGTCTCGCCTGCCTTGTCGTGCACCCGGTACTCCACGCGGACGGCGCCGTGCTGCCGGAGGGCCTGCTCTCGGGTCTCCCGTTTCACGCGCTCCACGTCGGCCGGGTGGAACAGGTCGTAGGCGCTGTGGCCGACGAGCTCCTCGGGGCGGTATCCCAACGCCTCCTCGACCGACGGGCTGACGTAGGTGTAGATACCCTCGGGGTCGTGCAGGGCCACTACGTCGGTCATGTTCTGGGCGAGCACACGGAAGTGCTCCTCCTGCCGGGCGACCTCCTGCATGGCGCGGTCGCGCTCCGCCGAGCGCGCCTGCAGGCTCTCGGCCATGCGGTCGAAGGCCGCACCGAGCCAGCCGATCTCGTCGCCTGCTCTGGGCAGTCGGCTGCGCGCGCCGTAATCGCCGGCGGCGATGCGCTCGGTCGTCCCCAAGAGAACGTTCACTCGTGACAGGACGAGACGCTGTGCTCCGTAGAGCAGCGCGAGCAGGAGGAGCAGGGCGCTGCCGGCGGTGAGGAGGGTGCCTTGCCGGAGCGATGCGTAGGCGTGGGCGAAGACCGCTGACGTCGGCGTGATGGCGCCCACGCTCACCTCGGGGAGCGCCGCGCTCAGGCGAGTGAGGGCATACACCCTGTCCGGCCCTCCGCCCCGGTCGCGCCCCGTCGCGCCGCCGGTGCCGGCAGCGGGGCCCGATGGCGGGCCGATGCGGGTGAGGCCCGGCAAACCCGGTGTAGGCGTTAGAGTTCGGCCTGCCGCGTCTGCCAGCACGATGGCCACGTCCGTGCCGCTACGCGCGCCGTCCGCGACTCGCTGGAACCAGCCCGGCGCCAGCCTACCGATGACCACGGTCGTGACGTCGGGTCCGCCCATGAGAGGCTCTGCCACGAGCAGCGTGGGCTCGGTCGTTGTGCCGTCCGTCGCGGCGAGGTCGGCGGCGAAGCCGTGAGCCTGACGGACGCGCTCGGACAGCGTCGGCAGGTCGAGGTACGCTGCAACCGGTTGCGGCGAACCGGACGTGCAGACGGTCGACCCCGTCCCGTCCGTGACCCAGAGCGCGTCGAGGTCGCTCCGTTCGCCGAGGAGGATCGGCTCCAGGGCGGCGCAGGGCCCGTTCGCGGAAGGCGACAGCGCCGCCCGGCGGCTCGCTGCGCTCAGCTGCCGGGCGGCATTGTCGAGGACCAGCTGCTCCTGAACGGCGATGGTACGCACGACGAGGGCGTTGAAGCGTTCGACTTGTCGGATGTCGCGTTGGCGGTCGGCGTGGCTCTGCCACAGGAGCTGGGCGACGAGCAGGAAGGTGAATGCCAGGACGGTCAACACGAGGCCACCGCGGAGCGAACCCCGGCTTCGGGTCACACCGGAACTCCAGCAACCATCGTGTCGGTGCGGATAGCTAGGCCCCTCATTCTCCGAATTTCAGCATACGTCGCGGGGGGCTCGACCAGAGTGGTGTACCGCTCTCGCGCTCTTTCGCCGCCCGAGGGGCTCCCGGCAGGACGCGACGGCTGGGCTCAGCCCCCGACGCCAGGCGGAAGCAGGGCGTCCGCCAGCCGCGGGCGCTGCTCGTCGAAGGTGCCGTAGAAGACGGTGTGATCGTCCAGCACCGTTATGGGAGCGATGCGTACGCCGTAGCGCTGCTTGGCCTCGTCGGCGACGCCCGGTTGGCTGATGTCGCGCTCTGCGAAGGGCACGTGGTGCCGCTCGAGCCAGGCGCGGACGGCCTTGCAGTCGGGGCAGCCCGGGGCGGTGTAGAGAGTGACGACGGTGGGGCTCATGACGGCTCCGTTCCTGTCAGGCGGCGGCGGGCCTCGGCTCCAGCGTGGGGCGCTGCTTCGCGGCAGGGAGCGGGCGGGGCCTGAACCCCTTGAGCCTAAGCGCGTTGGACAGCACGAAGATGCTGCTCGTTCCCATGGCCGCCGCGGCGATGATGGGGTTGAGCAGGACGTGGAATCCCGGGTAGAGCACGCCCGCCGCGACCGGGATGAGGATGACGTTGTAGATGAAGGCCCAGAACAGGTTCTGCTTGATGTTGGCGATGGTGGCGCGCGACAGCGCGATGGCGTTGGGGATGCCCTGCAGGTCCCCGCTCATCAGGATCACGTCGGCGGCCTCGATGGCGATGTCGGTGCCGGTGCCGATGGCCATGCCGATGTCCGCCTGGGCCAGCGCGGGCGCGTCGTTGATGCCGTCGCCCACGAAGGCGACCTTGGTTCCGCCGGCTTGCAGTTGCTTCACGGCGTCCACCTTGCCGTCCGGGAGCACCTCGGCCAGGACGTGGTCGATGCCGAGGCGCTCGGCGATGGCGTCGGCGGTGCCGCGGTCGTCGCCCGTCACCATGGCGACCTTCAGCCCGGCGCGGTGCAGGGCCTGCACGGCGGCAGGCGTGGTCTCCTTGATCGGATCGGCGACCGCGAGGGCGGCCGCCAACCGGCCGTCGACGGCGGCGAAGAGGGGGGTCTTCCCCTCGGCGGCGAGCCGCGCCGCCGACCGGGAGAGAGGGCCCGTATCGATGCCGAGGAGGGCCATGTAGCGCGCGGCGCCGACCTGGACGAGGCGACCCTCCACCGTCGCCGCCACTCCGTAGCCGGGCTCCGCGGCGAAGCCGTCCGCTTCGGGCAGCTCCAGCCCGCGCTGCGTCGCCGCGGCCACGACCGCGCCGGCGATGGGGTGCTCGGAGTGGCGTTCGACCGCTGCCGCGAGGCGCAATGCGTCCGCCTCGCTCACCCCGTCGGTGGTGGTGAGGTCGGTGAGCTCGGGCTTTCCCTTGGTGAGCGTGCCGGTCTTGTCGAGCGCGACGACCTTGGCGTCCTGCAGAGTCTGCAGCGCGTCGCCGCGGCGGAAGAGGATGCCCATGTCGGCGCCCTTGCCGGTGCCCACCATGATGCTGGTGGGGGTGGCGAGGCCCATGGCGCAGGGGCAGGCGATGATCAGCACCGCGACCATATTCACCAGCGCGTAGGTGAGCGCCGGCGCGGGCCCGAACACCAGCCACACGACGAAGGTGATGGCGGCGAGCGTCATCACGACCGGCACGAAGTAGCGCACCACCCTGTCGGCCAGCGCCTGGATCGGCATCTTGGCGCCCTGGGCGTCCTGTACCATCTTGATGATCTGCGCCAGCACGGTGTCGGCCCCGACCTTGGTCGCTCTGAGGCGCAGGCTGCCGTTGTGGTTGATGGTGCCGCCCACGACCTCCGCGCCTTCGGCCTTGAGAGCCGGGATGGGCTCGCCGGTGATCATGGACTCGTCGACGTAGCTGCTGCCGCCGATGACCACGCCGTCGACGGGCAGGCGTTCGCCCGGCCGCACGGCGACCACGTCGCCGGGAACCACCTGGTCGACGGGGAGCTCGAGCTCCTCGCCCCCCCGCTCCACGCGCGCGGTCTTGGGTTGCAGGCCCAGCAGCTTCTTGATGGCCTCGCTGGTGCGGCCCTTGGTGATCGCTTCGAGGTACTTGCCTACGAGGATCAGGGCGATGATGGCGCTCGACGCCTCGAAGTAGGTGTGGGCGGTGCCTGCCGGCAGCACGCCCGGGAGGAAGGTCGCGACGACCGAGTACCCGTAGGCGGCGCTCGAGCCGAGCATGACCAGCGCGTTCATGTCCGGGCTGCCGTGGCGCAGGCTCGCCCAACCGGTCGTATAGAAGCGTCGGGCCGGGCCGAACTGCACCACGCTGGCGAGCGCGAAGCCGATCAGGTTGGCCACGAAGGGTCCGAGGGCCGCGTCGATGCCGCGCTGCAGGCTGGGGATCGCCATCGGCAGCATCACGAACAGCACCAGCGGCGTGGCGAAGCCCGCTGCCAGCATGAGGTCGCGCCTGAGGCGGGCGACGTGCCGCTCGTGCGCCTCGCGCTCCACGTCCGCCGCGTCGTCCTCGGTTCCGGCGTCGATGACCTCGTAGCCCGACTCGCGGATGGCGGTCTTGAGCTGGGCAGGGGTGACCGTGTCCGGCAGGTACCGGACGATGGCGTGTTCGGTGGCCAGGTTGACGTTGGCCGCCAGCACGCCGCCGAGCTTCTTCAGGGTCCGCTCGACCCGCTGGGAGCAGTTCGCGCAAGTCATGCCCCCCACGGCGATGTCGATGTCCGCCGTGGTGGCCTTGTAGCCGTGATCGTCGATGGCGGCGAGCAGCGCGTCCGGTTGCACCAGGGACGGATCGAACGTGACGCTGGCGCGCTCGGTGGCCAGGTTCACGACCGCCGACTCCACGCCCGCCACCTTGCCGAGCGCGCGTTCCACGCGCTGGGAGCAGCTCGCGCAGGTCATGCCTTCGACGCCGATCTGGACGGTGGTCATGGTGTCTCCTCGCGTCCACCCTTCCCACCCCCGGGGGGAGGGGTTCACCCCAGGATAAACCGCTCCCGGAGAAGCGGTCAAGGCGACGCGGACCGGTTCCGCGGCCGCCGGGACGGCCTCCTGCTCAGGCGGAGACGTCCGGGTGCGGACGGCCGCTGCCGGTACCGCCACCGTCCCCCACGGGCTCGTGGGTCTCCAGCAGGCCGCAGGGATCCACCGGCTCGCCGTACTCGACCTGGATGGTGGCGTGACCGATGTCGAAGCGGTCGAAGAGCCGGCCGCAGGCTTCGCGGAGCAGGGTGTTGGGCTCGGCGACGGGGGAGGCGAGCACCAGGTGGGCGCTGGCGGCCACCTCGCGCGTGGAGAGCGGCCATACGTGAACGTCGTGCACCGAGGTGACGCCCGGAAGGTCGATGAGCGCTGCGCGCACGGCGCCGAGGTCGATGCCCTTGGGGACCGCGTCGGCCAACATGCGCACGGAGTCCGTGAACAGCCCCCAGGTGCTCCACAGCACCAACGCGACGATCGCCAGGCTCACCACCGGGTCCACCCAGTCGGCGCCCGTGAAGTGGATGACCAGGCCGGCGATCAGCACGCCCCCGGTCGAGGCGCCGTCCGCCATCATGTGCACGAAGGCCGCGCGCACGTTGAGGTCGTCGCGGCCGCGCACGAAGAGCAGGGCCGTCCCGAAGTTGACGAACAGCCCGACGACGGTCACGTAGACGATGGGCAGCCCCGGCAGGGGGGCCGGGTGCGCCAGGCGCTGCGCGGCCTCGAAAGCGACCGCGCCCATGGCGCCGAACAGCAGCAGGGCGTTGAAGAGCGAGCCCAGGATGGGGGCGCGCGGCAGGCCGTAGCTGAAGTCCGGCGTGGCCGGCCGCTTGGAGAGGCGCCGGCCGCCCCAGGCGGCCACCAGGCTGAGCACGTCGCTGGCGTTGTGGCCGGCGTCCGCGATCAGCCCCACCGAGCCGATGAGCAGCCCCACGGACGCCTCTAGCGCGACGTAGAGCGTGTTCAGGACGATGCCGATGCCGAAGGCGCGGCCGCCGACGGTGTCGCCGTGCGCGTGGCCGTGGCCGTGCGCGTGGTCTCGCTCGCGGGCAACGCCGCGGCTCCCTTCCTCCATCGGGTGGCGGTCACCGTGCACGGCGCCCAGTGTAGCCGCATGGCCTGGCCGGTGTGTCGCAGAACCGACGGCGAGTCAGGTGGCTGCCATCGAGCGCCGCGGCGCTCTCGTTCTCGGGCCCCGAGCCCGCCCAACGCGCTCCTGAGGCGGTGACGATCGATCCTCAGGTCGGCACCGTCCACCGCTCCGCCGCTCGATCCGGTTGTCGGGGATCGGCGTTGCCGGAGGGTGCTCCACGGGGTGCTGGCCCCGGGCGCGACGGTCGTTACGTACGCCGTTACTATCTCCGTTTCCTGTCCTTAGGAGCACCCTGCCGATGTAACGGTCCTCCGGGAGTGAAGACGCGCACGGCGGATCGGCAGTTACGCACGTGTCATGCCGCTCACCGTACGCTCATCGTTGACGGCTACCGGGATCCGACGCAGACGTGGCAGGCGAGTGCGATTCCGTCCCGCACCGGTTCGCCGGCGCGACGGAAGCCGCCACCGCAGGGCAGGCAGCAAGGCGAGAAGCTCTGCGCTGATGGGCACTACATCGGTTCGATCAGCGCGGCGTCCACACCGGAAACGACGATCACGCTCCGACACCGTATGGAAGGAGGCCCACCCAGGCGAACGCGTCACGAGGACGGGAGAGATCGGGAAGATCCATCCGATAAGGCACGTGCGGGCGCGACCGTCCCGGGTCGAGGGGGACTCATCGGGGGCGTACGCACACCCCGCTGCCATTCAGACAAGGAGGAGGTTACATCCATGAGACGTCTCATGCTCGGTGCATCGGCGGCCGCGCTCGTCCTGGCTCTGGGAGCGTGCGCTCAGCAGGGCCAACCCGAGGCGGTGACGCCCCAGTTCGTCGTGGGCGGTCCGGAGTTCGAACTCGCAAAAGCCATGACCGTGACGCACTCCACGTTCTTCGAGCCCCGGGTCCAGAAGTCGGCGGACGTCGCCAGCGTGGACGCCACCTCCGGCGTCGCCGAGCTCAGTTACACCTTGACGGTCGAGAACGTCCAGACCGAGGACCGTTACAGCGCCACGATCGACTCCGTCGTCGTGAAGAACACCGGCGCGGGAGACGCCCTGGTCGACGTGCGGGACCAGCTGTTCTGCATCGGCGCGAGCGACCCCCTGGCCGAGGTGTTCTACGAGCACGCCGTGACCATCGCTAGCGGCGCTCAGGCGAGCTTCGGGCCCTTCGGCCCGATCGACGTCACCGACTGCTCTGGCGATGTCAGCGACACCGTGACCGTGTACGAGGCGGGGACGATGACAGCGCTCGCCAGCCACGACTTCGCCCCGACCGACGAGAACGCCGTCAGCGGCGTCGTCGGCGGCGTCCTCGTCGACGAGGAGACGTTGCCGGCCGGGTACAGCGTCACCGGCGCGTCGCTCACGCTCGGCGGCGCAGACGTGGCCTTCAGCGGCTCGACGGGCGGCTCGACCTACACCATCACGAGCGATGGGGTCGTCGCTCCCGGCAGCTACAGCCTGGTCAAGCAGATCACCCGCGACAGCAGCCTGGAATGCACGGCGGCCACGGTCGTGAACGTCGCGTCGCTCGAGGACGCGGGCGGCGCCCAGCTCGGCGATACCAGCCAGGCCAGCATCGACCTCACCTGCGCTCCGCCGCCGCCCCTGGTGTGCACGGGCACCGTCGGCTACTGGAAGGGGCACGACTGGCCGGCCGGCTTCGATCCCGAGGCGACCTTCTACGACGCCGCCAACGACTCCGGCTTCACCTGGCGCGGGATCCTCGACGAGCCCGTGAAGGGTCGCCCGTACGTGCAGCTCTCCTACCAGTACGTCGCGGCGATGCTCAACGTGCGGGGCAACATCGCGGCGGCGCCCGCGGAGGTGCAGGAGGCGCTGAACTGGGCGGACGGGTACTTCGTCAGCCACGACATCGACAGCAAGGCCGACAGGTCGGACGTCAGCCATTACGCCGGGATCCTCGAGGACTTCAACTCCGGGGCGCTCGGCATCCCGCACTGCTGAGGCGCGCGGCGTCGGTCGACGGCGCGCACGACCGAGACGACAGTCATGGCGGGGCCCCGACGGGCCCCGCCGTTTCCTGGCTCGCATTCATGGCGCCGACGCGCAACGGGTGCCACGCCAGCTCGTCACGGGACAACCGGCGAGGCGACGACCGGATCACCCGCGTGCCGCGCCCGTGACCGACGCGGGATCGGCCCGTTCCAGCACCCGCCCCCGCGCCTCGCTGCGGTGCCCGCGGCGGTCCTCCTTCGCGAAGGCACGCGCCTTCCGCTCCGAGCCGAAGATCTGGCTCCACTTGCCGTCCTTGAAGATGATCTGGTAGCCGCCGGAGAGGATCTGGAAGGGCCGGTCGACGCGGCCCATGTGGTCGAAGCGGGTCGATCCCGCCTTGCGGAACGCCTCGAAATAGGAGGGGTAGACGAAGTCGCTCATGGCGAGTCCGTTCACCGGGAAGCTCAGCTGCTCGACCGGGTCGGCGCTCTCGTAGGCGTACATGGTGGCGGCGTCGGGACCGGTGCTCATCAGATTGATGGCCGGGTCGACGAGCATCTCCACCAGCTCGTGCGATGCGGCCACGCTCACCGGGTCGCCGTTCTGGACGGCGGTGCGGACGAACACCTTGGCGAGCGGCCAGCCGTCGGGCGTGAGGTCGTGGTAGGCGAGCGCACCCGGTTGGTCGGCGTCGTCGAGGAACACCATCGCCCAGGCATCGTTCATGAAATCGCCGGTCTGGACGAGGTGCGCGGGCGTGCCCCAGACCGGCACGATGCTGCGGTCGACGTACGCCTGCATCGCAGCGATCAACGCGCCCAGGTCCGCGCCGAGCGGCGTGGTGGCGTGGTCGAACACCGCGATGGTGGGCACCTCGCCTACGTTGAAGGCCCCCAGGGTCGGCTCTTCCGGCTTCTCGGCCATCGTGCATCCCCTCTCTCTCGCGCACACGCCTGAGACTCCAGGGATGCACCGCGGACGCGCCCGCCGTCAAGGGCCCAGGCCACCTTCCGGGGTGGCGCGCCGCCCCGGCGAGGCCCGCCACGCCGGCCTCCCGCGGTCGGGTCCGCTGCTATGAGCGTGCGGCCACGCTCGCGTGCGGGACCAGACGAGGGGGCTCGTCGGCCGCAGCCGTCATTTCCGGCCGCGGGACCGCCGCCATGCGCTCCGGTACCCATACCTGCGTGTCGAAGCGTCCACGGCAGCGCGCGAGGCCCCTGCCGGCCTCGGTCAGGAACGCCCGTATGAGGTGGCGGACCACCGTCCAGGAGGCGCGCAGGCCGTCGGCGCCCGACCAGCGCAGCTCGTCGCTGCCGCACAGCGAGGTGGTGTCCGCCTTGGTGATGTGCGGGTGGAGGCGCGGCTCGCCGCCCGCGACCGGTGCCCCGGCAGCGGCGGCACGGACCTCGGCGATGGCGCGCTCGGCGGCGTCCAGATGCTCGGAGACGGTGCGGAACGTGGCCTCGCCGATGAGGCCGTGAGCGTGCTTCAGCTCGTTGAGGCCGCGCGCGACGGCGTAGGAGGTGTCGACGATCTGCTCGCGCGTCATGGCGTCGGTCTCGAAAGACAGGGCTTCCCCCCAGGTGGGCTCCAGCAGGGCCTGCCGGTAGTCCTCCAGGCCGGCGTAACGCACCCGGTAGCCGAGTGCCCCGTCCTCGAAGGCGCGGCTGCCGGGGTCGAGGAAGGGGGCCAGCGGCGCCACATAGAACTGCAGCCGCGGGTCGTCGCCGAAGCGCTCGGCGAGGTGCTCGCAGTAGGCGACGGTGGCCAGGGCGTTCTGAGGCGTCTGGTGGGGGAGACCCACCATGAAGAACAGGTCGAGCTTGCGGCAGCCGTGGGCCAGCGCGCCGGCGATGGTGTCCTCCAAGGCGGCGTTGGGGTAGGGGAACTTGCCGTTCGCGCGGCGCAGCCCCTCGTCGGCCGACTCCAGCGTGATCTCCATGCTCCAGGCATGGGCGGACCGCTCCACCATCGTGAAGAAGGCGTCGTTGGCCGGGTAGAACAGCTCGAAGACCAGCTCGTTGCGCACGCCGGAGGCCGCGAGCAGCTCGAAGAAGCGTTCCGCGCGGGGCGCGCCTCCGATGCGCGGGTCGTGGACCATGAACACGGGCGAGCGGGAGAAGCTCGCCACGGTACGGATGTCGTCCAGCAAGCGCTCGGGCGACCGGTAGGCGGGACGGGCGCGGTTGGAGGTGAGCCGGTACGCGCTGCGCGATCCGCCACAGATGGCGCAATCGAAGGTGCATCCGCGTGAGTTGAGGACCATGGTGGTCGGATGGCGGAGCCACTCCAGGTACGGCACGACGTCCGCGAGGTCCCGGTACTTGAACACCGAGCGCAGCACGTAGTCGTAGTCGGGCGCGTCGATGGCGTCGAGGTCGGCCGGCACGAAGCTGAGGGGGTTGGCCACCACGGCGCCGCCGGCGTCGCGGAAGGTCAGGTTCTCGACGGCCTCGAGCGGCGCGCCGCTCTTCAGGGCCGCCAGCAGCTGGCGCGTGGGCTCCTCGGCGGAGTCGCCGCGGATCACGTAGTCGACGTAGGGCAGGCCCGCCAGCTCCTCATGGAAGTAGCTGGCGGAGAGTCCGCCGAGCAGGACCGCCGAGTCGGGATGGAGGCGCTTGATCAGCTCGGCGACCGCGAGCGCGCCCTGGACGTGGGGCAGCCAGTGGAGATCGATGCCGAAGACGGGAGCGCGCATGCGCCGCAGGTGCGACTCCGGATCGAAGCGGTCCGAGCGCAGCATGCGGTAGGCGAGGTTGACGATGCGCACGTTGTAGTGGTTGCGCTCCAGGTAGCCGGCGATGCTGGTGAGGCCGATCGGGTACATCTCGAACTGGCCGGTCGAGGGCACGACGTCGGCGAATGGGCCTTGGAGCGTGCTCAGGTTCCGGAAGTCGAAGATCGAGGGCGCGTGCACCAGGACCAGGTCGGTCGCGAAGGCGGCCCGCAGGCCGGGGCGCGTCGCCAGCGGGCGCAGCGACGGGGTCGAGGCGCAGGGAGCGTCCACGGAGAGAGGGTCGGGTCGGCCCGGAGAGGCGAGCGGCGCTGGGAGCCCCATGGGCTCAAGCGTTTCACCTCGGGACCGTCGGGCACAGGGGCAAAGGTCTCGGTCGGGCGCGGCGGTCCCGGGTCACGCGCGGCGGGCGGGCGGTTGCGCGGGAGTCGTGCACCGGACGCGAGCTCCGTCGGTCGCCTCGGGAAGGTGCGCGCGCTCCCGTCGCGAGGTCGGCGCCCGCGGTTCGCGGGGGCCTTTGCCCCTGGCGTCCCGGCCCGCCATCGCCCACAGTGGCGGCGAGGAGGCGCCGCGATGGAAGAGCGCGCGCTCGAGCAACGGGTACTCGTCGCCTACGCGTCAAAGTACGGCGCCACCGAGGGGATCGCCGAGGCCATCGGTCGGTCGCTGCGAGACGCCGGCCTCGTCGCCGAGGTGCGCCGTTGCCGCGACGTGAAGAGCCTGGAGGGCTACACCGCTGCGGTAGTGGGGAGCGCCGTCTACGTGGGGCGGTGGCGCCGGGAGGCGGCCGACTTCCTGCGCAGCGCCGAAGGGCAGCTCGCGCGCATGCAGGTGTGGCTGTTCTCGAGCGGGCCCACCGGCGAAGGCGACCTCGACCAGTTGCTGCAAGGGTGGCGCTTCCCGAGCGCGCTGCAGCCCATCGCGGACCGCATCGGCCCGCGGGACGTGGCGGTCTTCCACGGTGCGCTCGACCAGGACGCCCTCAACCCCTTCGACGCGTTCGTCGCACGAACCGTCAAGGCGCCCGCCGGCGACTTCCGCGACCTCGACGCGGTCTCGGCCTGGGCAAGCAGGATCGCCGGCCAGTTGCAAGGGACGGAAGTCCCGGCCGCGCCCGTCGGCGCCTGAGCAGAAGATCCGTTCCCAGCGCGGAGAACTCGTGAAGCACATACGAAGGTCATAGGACCTTGGTCTGGGTCGCTAGTGACCTTTCGTGGCTTGTGAGCCGTTCACGAGTTCACTAGCATCGCTGGAACACCGACCAACGGAGTCGGGATCGTGACGATCCGTGAGCGTACGTGGAGCATCAGGGATGGAGGGCGTCGTGTTGGATCTCGTCGAGGAGGGAAGCGTGTCGGCAATCCGGGCCAGGCGGCAGCGGCCAGCCGAGTCGGAGCGCGCGAGCGCGCCGATCTGGGTCGGCGATACGACCGTGAGCGTGGTCGTGCCGACGCGCAACGAGGTCGGCAACGTGGGACCGCTGCTTCGCTACATCGAGGCGTCCTGCACCGGGCTGGTGAGTGAGGTCGTGTTCGTCGACGACAGCAGCGACGCCACGCCCGAGGCCGTATTGGCCGAGGTCGGCCGGCACCCGTTCGCCGTCCGCCTCATCGCCCGGCCGCCGGAGCGCCGGAACGGCCTCGGGATGGCTGTGGTCGAAGGGATCCGCGCGGCGACGGGAACATGGGTCTGCGTCATGGACGGCGACCTTCAGCATCCCCCGGAGGTCATCCCTCAGCTGCTCGAGCGCGCCCTGGACCGCAACGCCACGCTGGTCGCAGCCAGCCGGCTCACCGACGGGGGCGGCACCGAGGGGCTGAGTCCGTTCCGGAAGCTGCTCTCCTACGGGCTCGCGCTGGTCTCGAGGCTGCTCTTCCCGCGCAGCCTGCGCGCGCTGAGCGATCCGCTCACCGGCTTCTTCGTGGTGCGGCGCGACGCGGTCGACCCGGACGGGCTCCGCCCGGAGGGCTTCAAGATCCTGCTGGAGCTCGTCGTGCGCACCCCGACGCTGTCCGTAGCGGAGGTGCCCTTCGAGTTCGGCAAGCGGCTCTCCGGCTCCAGCAAGGCAAGCGGCACCGAGATGTTCCGCCTGTTCCGGCAGATGGTGCGCCTTAGCCTCAGCGCCAGGAGCCGGCTGCTGCGATTCGCTGCGGTGGGCGCCTCGGGCATCGCGGTGAACACGGCGCTCTTCGCCGTCGCCGCGTGGGCGCTCGGGGGCCATTACCTGCTGGCCGCCGTGCTGGCGACCCAGGGTTCGACGCTGTGGAACTTCGCCCTGTCCGAGTCGTGGGTCTTCCCCGACCGGGCCGGGACGGGCAGGTCGCGCTGGCTGCGGCTGGCGAGCTACGCGGCGATGAACAACGCGCTGCTGGTTCCCCGCGGGCCGATCCTGCTGCTGCTGGTGAGCAGCGGGGTCGTGGGGCCGGTGGCGGCCAACGTCGTGTCGATCGTCGCCATCTTCGCACTCCGGTATCTGGTCTCCGACCGGCTCATCTGGCGCGGCCGCGCCGCCGTGCCGCTGGCCATGGCCGCGGTTCCGGCCCCCGCCAGCCGGTTGAGGAAGGGTTGAGGGCATGCCCCGCCTGCACACCTACGACATCCACTCGCTGGTGCGGATCGCCTCCGAGCGGCGCCTTCCGGAGCTCGAGCGCTTCCGCTGCATCGCCGGACGCCAGCCCTTCGACATCGACGTGGTGGTGACCGCGGACCCCGCGCAGTGGGCGGCCCCGGGCGCCATCCGGTACCGGGAGGCGTTCGGTCGCTTCGGCTTCAGCCTCGCGCTGGAGCGGAGCGACGAGCGCATCCGGGCGATCGTCTCGCCGCTGATCGCGGCGTCCCCGCACGTGCTCTACACCAACGTGGTGGAGCCGCTGCTGCGCTGGCTGCTGGTCCGCAAGGGGCACGCCCTCATGCACGCCGCCTGCCTGGCGGTGGGCGAGAGCGCGGTGCTGGTCACTGCTCGCACCGATACGGGCAAGACCACGACGATCCTCAACGCGTTGCGCGCGGCCTGCGGCCGGCTCGCCTTCCTCTCCGACGACATGATCGTCCTCCGCCCCGACGGCCGCGTTCTCGCCTATCCCAAGCCGCTGACCATCAGCCGGCACACCGTCCAGGCCATCGGCGGGGCGCCGTTGCGCGCCGGCGAGCGGCTCAAGCTGGTTCCGCAGAGCCGCCTGCACTCCAAGGGCGGACGCGGGGTCGGCATGCGGTTGTACCGCTCGGGCATGCCGGCGGCGACCCTCAGCGCCGTCGTCCAGCGGCTGGTCCCGCCGCCGAAGTTCATGGTCGACCGGCTCATCCCCGGAACGCGTTACGCGACCTCCGCCAGGCTGCGCCGGGTGGTGTTGATCGAGCGGGGCCCCGGCTTCCGGGAGCCCATCCCGGCCGGCGAGCTGGCGGACCTGCTGGTAGCCAACGCCGAGGACGCCTACGGGTTCCCGCCTTACCCGGTGCTCGAGCGCGAGCTATGCACCTGGCGGGGGGTCGACCTGCACGCGCGCGAGCGCGAGATCGTGGCGGCCGCCCTCGAGGGCGTCCCGGCCGAGCGCGTGCGGCGCCCGGACTTCGGCTGGCACAACGACCTGCTCGCCGCCGCCGATGCGCTGGCGAGGGACGCCGATGCGCCCTCGCCCGCGAAACGGCAGCCCACCGCTCCGCGCGCCCCCGCCCCGCGCCCGCTGGGCGCGGTTGGGGGCATCGATGGGTAGTGGGCTGTTCGCCGAGCGGGCAGGCCGGGTGCAGAGCCGGTTGGACAGCAGGGCGGGGGTGCGGACGCTCGTCCACACCGTCGCCCTGGCGCTGGTGCTGGTGGCCGGCGCCGCCGTGCGCCTATGGGCCCTCACGGCGCTGGGCTACAACAGCGACGAGGCCGTGTATGCCGGCCAGGCGGCCGCGATGGCGCAGGTCCCGGTGCTGCAGGATCTGTTCCCCGTGTTCAGGGCCCACCCGTTGCTGTTCCAGTTCCTGCTGGCGCTGCTCTACTCGTGGCACTACAGCGACCTGGTGGGGCGCACGGCGGCGGTCGTCGTTGGCCTGCTGACGGTCGTGCTGGCCTACGCGGCCGGGCGCCGCCTCTACGGACGTAACGCGGGGCTGTTCGCCGCCCTGATCCTGGCGCTCATGCCCTACCACGTGGTGGTCTCCAGGCAGGTTCTGCTGGACGGCCCCATGACGATGTTCGCCACCTTGGCGCTGTACGCCATGGCTCTGTTCGGGAGCAGCCGGAGCGGGCGTTGGCTCATCGCCGGCGCCGCGGCCGTGGGGCTCACCTTCCTCGCCAAGGAGATCGGGTTCATCATGGTCGGCGCGGTCTACGCCTTCCTGGCGCTCTCGCCCAGGTTGCCGCTCAGGTTGCGCGACGTCGCCGTCTTCACCGTGGCCCTGGTCGCCGTGATGCTGCCCTATCCCTTGTCGGTGGCGCTCGCCGGCGCGCACGGCGGCGGCACGACCAAGAGCTACCTGGTGTGGCAGCTCTTCCGGCGGGCCAACCACACGCCCGAGTTCTACGCGCAGGTCGTCCCCTCCGCCATCGGCTGGGCGGTGCTGGCCGCGGCGATCCTCGGGCTCGTGCTGCTCAGGCGCGAACGCACCTGGCGCGAGACGCTGCTGCTGTGCTGGATCGTGGTGCCCGTGCTGTTCTTCCAGCTGTGGCCCACCAAGGGGTTCCAGTACCTCCTGCCGATCGCCCCCGCGGTCGCCATCCTGGCGGGCCGCGCTCTGGCGCGTTGGCCGAGGCGCTGGCTCCGCCACCGCCGTTGGCGCGTTTCCCCGGCCGTGCTGGGGACGGCGCTGGCGGTCGTGGTGGCGGCGTCGCTCGTGCCGGCGACCGTCCACCGCATCCGGCCGGCCGCCTCCGACCTGTTCCTCGCCGGCTCCGGCGGCGTGCCGGGCGGTCGCGAGGTCGGGCGGTGGATCGCCGATCACGCCCCCATCGGGTCCACCTACATGACCATCGGACCGTCGATGGCGAACATCGTGCAGTACTACGGCCACCGCCACGCGCTCGGTCTGTCGGTGAGCCCCAATCCGCTGCACCGCAATCCCAGCTACGCGCCGATCATCAACCCCGACTACCAGATCCGCATCGGGGAACTGCAGTACGTGGTGTGGGACGCCTTCTCGGCGAGCCGCTCGAGCTTCTTCAGCGACAAGCTGCTCAGTTACGCGCGCAAGTACCACGGCCGCGTCGTTCACACCGAGACCGTCAACGTGCCGTCGGCCGACGGCACGTCGGTGACCAAACCGGTCATCGTCGTCTACGAGGTGCATCCGTGACGCGGGTCCGCCGAAGCCTGCTCCGGCGCGTCCGGGCGCTCGCCATCACGGCCGCGTCGATGCTCCTCGCTCTGGCCGCCGGCCAGGGGACGCCAAACCCCGGCGCCGGCACGGGCGGCAGTGCGACCGCCTGGACGACCACGCCCATCGAGCACCTCGTCGTGCTGATGCAGGAGAACCACTCCTTCGACAACTACTTCGGCACCTACCCGGGGGCGGACGGCATCCCCTCCGGCACGTGCATGCCCATCGACCCGCAGGCGGCCGCCGGCGGCAGCTGCGTGGAGCCGTTCCACCTCGGCGACAACGACGTGCTCTCCGACGACCCCAGCCACAGCACGACCACTGCCTGGGCCCAGTACAACGGCGGCAAGCTCGACGGCTTCATCTCCGCCCTGAACCGCCGCAACCAGGACGGGCGCCTGGCGATGGGGTACTACGACGACACGGAGCTGTCCTTCTACTGGAACCTCGCCGACCAGTACGTGCTCTACGACCGCTTCTTCAGCTCCGCCATGGGCGGCAGCTTCACCAACCACCTGTACTGGGTCGCCGGCATCCCCGACGCCTCGGCGGGGCAACCGATCGACCAGTACCTCGCCGGCCGCAAGACCATCTTCGATCTGCTCGAGGCCCGCGGCGTGAGCTGGAAGTTCTACGTCCAGAACTACGACCCCACGCTCACCTACCGCACCGTCCTCGACCACCCCGGGAACCGCTCCTCGCAGGTGATCTGGGTCCCGCTGCTGAACATCGACCGCTTCCTCGACGATCCCTCCCTCAACGCACACATCGTCGACCTTCAGCAGTACTACCGTGACCTTGCCGACGGAACGCTTCCCGCGGTGGCGTTCATCGCCCCGTCGGGCCCGAGCGAGCACCCTCCGTCGAACGTGCGCTCCGGTGAGCGCTTCGTCAAGACCCTCGTACAGTCGCTCATGCAGAGCCCCGCATGGGGCTCCTCCGCCTTCCTGCTGACCTACGACGACTGGGGCGGATGGTTCGATCACGTCCGGCCGCCGCAGATCGACGCGTACGGGTACGGCTTCCGGGTGCCCACGCTGCTCGTGAGCCCGTATGCCCGGCGCGGCGCGATCGATAGCACCACGCTCGACTTCACCTCGATCCTGCGCTTCATCGAGGACAACTGGAGCCTGCCGTCGCTCTCCGGCCGAGACGCCGCGGCGAAGAGCATCGTCAGCGGCTTCGACTTCTCGGCAGCGCCGCGGCCGGCCGTGGTCGTGCCCTTCAACCGGGTCGACGCCTCGGCGCCCAAAGCGCCGGTGCGCGGCGTCATCTACATGTCCTACGGTGGCGGGCTGGCGCTGTCCATGCTGCTGTTCTTGCTCGCTTCCGTGGGGCCGCGGAGCCGACGGCGCCGAGAAGGGGAGCGGTCGTGAGGCGGCTGCATCGCCTGTCGATCGCCGCGGCCCTCCTCGCCCTCGTCATGCTGGCGCCGGCCGCTCTGGCGGCATCCGCCGCGCTGTCGCTGACGACTCCATCCAGCGTGGCCGTTGGGGCTGACATTCCGGTCCACATCGCACTCACCGACGGGGCCGGCAGGGCGCTCGCCGATGAGCCGGTCGAGCTTCGCGCCGACGGAGATCCAATACGGCGGGCGAGGACAGACGCTGCTGGCACGGTCGCGCTGGCGGTCACAACCAGTGCGACCGGTCGGCGTGCGCTGTCGGTGTTGTTCGGGGGCGACGGCGAGTACGGCGCTGCGCGAGCGACGGCAACGGTGGACGTTCGGACGGCGGTCGTTACCATCCAGACCGTACCCGCGGTGCCCGGCATCGTCTTCACCCTCGGTGGCACGCACTTCACGAGCGGCGCCGACGGCGTTGCGACCATCTTCGTAGCTACATCGGGCGAGTACACGTTGAGCGCGGACGTGCCCGACGACATGCAGGTCGACGACGATACGCGGGTCAGCTTCGTCCGTTGGGACGGCTCCGAGTTCTACAGCACGCGCCAGATCACGGTCGGCGGCGACACCGGGCTGCAGGTCGGCCTGTCGCTCAGCCACCCCGTCCAGTTCCATGTGGTGGATCTGCAGGGAGCGGACGTGCCTTCCTCGCGCGTGACGTCCCTGACGGTGCAGGCCAGCACAGGCACGCGTTTCACGTTCGACGACATGGGACCGCACTGGTTGATGGCGAACCGGGTGCAGCGTCTGCGCAACGGCATGATCGCGACGCCCGTGCAGTACGCGGTCGCATCGGTGATGCTCGGCGGGTCGAACGTCGTCAACCGCTTCCAACAGCGCTACGAGGTGCAGGGCGGCGACGTCTGGGAGGTCTCGCTGCTGCTGTACGACGCCGCGCTTCGGGGGCGCGACGCGCTCTTCGGGACGGCCGTCGGCGATGGCGTGATCTTGAGCTACCCCGACGGCCGCACCGTCGAACACCCCTTCGGGCCCGACGGGGCGGCGCGCTTCGAGAGCCTGGCGCGCGGGACCTACCACGTGCGCGTGGCCGGCGCGGCGGGCTTCGCGCCGGTGGCGCCGTTGGCGCTCTCCCGGAACCAGGACACCAGCATCAAGGTCCTCTCCGTTCTCGACATGGCCGTGTTGGGCGGGGCCGTGCTCGGGCTGGCGATCGGGCTGATGGTGCTCGGGCGCGGGGTGCCCTGGCTCCGGCGCCGTCGGGAACGGCGCGCCCTCGCGGCGTACGCCTTGCACGTTGGCGTCGCCGGGAT
>Ga0102953_1000948_pt1 | contig 18948 bp, 15 predicted proteins | sample SalPon2A_C_D2_MG_FD_78509 | JGI IMG/M metagenome (GOLD analysis project Ga0102953, IMG submission 78509) | Soil microbial communities from South San Francisco under conditions of wetland restoration - Salt Pond MetaG R2A_C_D2_MG | ecosystem: Environmental > Terrestrial > Soil > Wetlands | place... | reverse complement strand
GCTGACGCCGAGCTGCGGCAGCTCGCGGGCGGCGAGGCCGGGCAGGCGCTCGCGCATCCAGACCAGCGCCGCCATCATCGGCAGCTTCGCCCAGCGCTTCGAGGTCCAGTCCTTCGTCACTTTCGGATAGGTCCAGCCGCGCCGCAGGCGCGGCTCCAGCTCGCGGATCCGCGCCAGGCTCGCGAGCTCCATCGTCGAGACCATCGCCCGCTCCAGCAGCTCGCGCTCGCGCAGCGCGGCGACCAGCTCCTCCTCCCTGCCCGGCAGTTTGATGTCCAGGTCGATCTCGACCCGATCGAGCGGCGGCGCCAGGAAGGCGTCGAGCGCCTGAGCGAGGGTCAGCGGCTCGCGCCGCTCGGCGTCTTCCCAGTCGTGGGCGACGACCAGCGGCGTCCGCTGCGCCGCGTCGATGCGGGGATGGCCGTCGCGGGTCCAGAGCACATCGATCTCGATCGTGTCGGCGCCCGCCTCGACCCCGGCGGCGAAGCTCTCCGGCGTGTTGCCGGGGGCGATCAGGTCGGCGCCCTTGTGGCCGACCAGGCGCATCCCGTCAGGCATCAGAACAACTGATTCTCACCGGCGAAGATCTCGGATACCGAGTCGTCGGTGAAGATGCGGCGGATCGAGTCGGCGAAGGTGCCGGCGGTGGAGAGCACGGTGATGTTGTCGGGGGCGCCGGGGCGCAGCGGGACCGTATCGGTGACGACGATCTGCTCGATCGCCGAGTCGGCGAGCCGTTCGTAGGCCGGACCGGAGAAGACGCCGTGCGTGGCGCAGGCGATCACCCGCGCGGCGCCCTCGTCGAGCACCGTCTGCGCGGCGGCGCAGAGCGTCCCCGCGGTGTCGATCATGTCGTCGACGAGGACCGCGGTCTTGCCCTTCACTTCGCCGACCACGTAGCCGATCTCCGCCACCTGCTGGGCGGGGCGCTCCTTCTCCATCACCGCCCAGTGGGTGCCGATGCGGCGGGCGAAGTTGCGCGCCGTCTTCACCCGGCCGGCGTCCGGCGAGACGATCACCAGCTCGTCGTTCAGTTCCTGGTCGACGAACCACTGGGTCAGCATCGGCATCGCCGTCATGTGGTCGACCGGGACATGGAAGAAGCCCTGCACCTGGCCGGCGTGCAGGTCCATGGTGAGGACGCGGTCGACGCCGACGCCCTCCAGGCACTTGGCCATGATCCGCGCCGAGATCGGCTCGCGCGGCGAGGACTTCTTGTCCTGGCGGGCGTAGCCGTACCAGGGCAGCACGGCGATGATCCGGTGGGCGGAGGCGCCCTGCGCGGCGTCGATCATCGTCAGCAGCTCGACCAGCGCGTCGTTCGGCGTCATCTCGGTCTGCTCGTTGGCGCAGGTCGACTGCACGATGAAGACGTCGGCGCCGCGGATCGACTCCTCGTAGCGGCAGTAGACCTCGCCGTTGGCGAAGGTCTTCAGCGTCACCTGGCCGAGGTCGAGGCCGAGCTTGCCGGCGACCTTGGCGGCCAGCTCGCCCGAGGTTCGGCCACCGAAGACCATCATCCGCTTCGAGTAGTCGTGCGGGATCGCCGTCGGCGCGGGGCCGGATACCGCCTCTGGGCGCTGCTCGATCGTGCTCACGAATCCTCCTCGTGCGACTGCGCGGTCTTGCCCTCCGCGTAGCCCTCGATGTTCCTCTGGTCGTTCTGGCTCACCGCAAGCGCCCCCTCGGGGACGTCCTTCTTGATCACCGCTCCGGCGCCAGTGTAGGCGGCGTCGCCGACTTCTACCGGGGCGACGAGCATCGTGTCAACGCCGATCCGCACCCCGGAGCCGATCGTCGTGCGGTGCTTGCGGAAACCGTCGTAGTTGGCGGTGATCGTGCCGGCGCCGAGATTGCTGCCGGCGCCGATGTCGGCGTCGCCGACGTAGGCCAGGTGCGGGACCTTGGAGCCGGCGCCGATGCGCGAGTTCTTGACCTCGACGAAGCTGCCCGCCTTGGCGCCGGGCTCGAGCTGGGCGCCGGGACGCAGGTAGGCGAAGGGGCCGACGTTGCAGCCGTCCTCGACCGCGCACTCGACCAGGTAGGAGTGCGGGACCTGGACCTCGGCGCCGAGCCGGCTGTCGATCAGCGTGCTCAGCGGGCCGACGACCGTGCCGGCGCCGACCGCGGTCGCGCCGCGCAGGCTGGTGCCGGGCTCGAGCCGCGCGTCGGCGGCGATCTCGACGCCGGCGTCGACCCAGGTGCTGCCGGGGTCGACCACGGTGACGCCGGCGTGCATGTGGCGCTCGAGGATGCGGCGCCGGGCCTCGGCCTCGGCCGCGGCGAGCTCGACCCGGTTGTTGACCCCCATCGTCACGGCGAAGTCGTCGGCGAGGTGGCCGGCGACCGAGTGGCCGGCCTCACGCAGGGCGGCGAAGACGTCGGTCAGGTAGTACTCGCCCTGGGCGTTGTCGTTGGAGAGGCCGCGCAGCGCCGTGGCCAGCGGCCCGGCCTCGAAGGCGTAGGTGCCCGCGTTGATCTCGCGGATCGCCAGCTCCTCGGCGCTCGCGTCGCCGTCGGCTTTCGCCTCGACCACGCGGGCGACGCCGCCGTCGGCGTCGCGCACGACGCGGCCGTAGCTGCCGGGGTCATCGAGCTCGATCGTCATCATCGTCGCCGCCGCGCCGGAGGAGGCGTGGGCGGCGAGGAAGCCGGAGACGATCTCGGCCGAGATCAGCGGGTGGTCGCCCGAGAGCACGAGCACGGTCTCCGCCTGCTCGATCAGCGGCAGCGCCGCGCGCACCGCGCCGCCGGTGCCGTCGGGCTCGGGCTGGACGACCGTCTCGACCTCGCCGGGGAAGCCGTCGGAGATGTCGCGCCCCGGCGAGACGATCGCGGCGACCCGCCCCGCCCCCGCCTCGCGCGCGGCGAGGATCGGCCAGGCGACCAGCGGTCGCCCGCAGACGGGATGGAGCATCTTCGGCAGCGAGGAGCGCATGCGCGTACCCTCGCCGGCCGCCATGACCAGCACTAGGGGGGAAGTCACTCGAAGGATCGTAGTGCGAGGGAGGCCGTGCGGGGTCTCAGGGCGCTCGTGACAGGTCTTTACCGACCAGCGCTATGGAGGTGATCGTCCAGCCGGCGAAGATCAGGTCTATGCCTACCAGGAGGCCGATCGCCCAGTCGGCGCTGCTGGGGAACTTGGCGAGGACGAGGATGCCGATCAGCAGCCCGGCGACGCCGCTGAGGCCGACGAGGCCTGCCCCCTGCTGGCCGCGGGCGCCGAGGGCGACGGCGATCCGGGTGATGCCCATGAGCAGGAAGTAGATGCCGAGGACGAGGGTCAGGGTGAGCGTGCCGTTGTGCGGCTCGAGGATCAGCCAGAGGCCGACGATCACCGTGAGGAAGGCCCAGAGCAGTCGCCAGACCACCGAGCCGACCGTGTGCGCGGCGAAGGCGCCGGCGACGAGGAAGGCGCCGACGATCACCAGGACCCAGCCGATGAAGATCGCCGTCCCGACCGAGGCCACCGCAGGCACGACGATCGCCACGCAGCCGACCAGGATCGCCGCGATCCCGACCGCCATCAGTCCCTTCCAGCTACGCGCCAGCCCGGCGCGAACTTCGGGGTCCAGCTGAACTCCGCTCATCTCCATGCGACGACCCTAAGTCCCCCGGCGGACGCGATCAAGCATCTGGCGCATTGACGACCCTACGGCGCCCAAAGGGCGTCAGATGTTGGTTGTGGGCGCTAGGGTCGAAGCTGATCCGGGGTGGTGTAGTCGGCTAGCACGTCTGGTTTTGGTCCAGGAAGCGAGGGTTCGAGTCCTTCCCCCGGAATTCGCCGCGGTCAGCCCACCGGCTCGCGCTCCGGCGGCAGCTCGCCGCCGCGGTCGGTGCCGGCGATCAGTTCGTCGGGGGACCTGTCCTCGGGGATGAAGCCGGACTTCATGCCGAAGTAGACCGCCTGGGGGTGGTGGGCGACGATCGCCACCGTCGACTGCTCGGGCATCACCGCGAAGCCGTCGGAGAGGGTCATGCCGATCTCTTCGAGCTCGAGCAGGCGCCAGACCTTCTCGTGCTCGGACTGCTCCGGGCAGGCCGGATAGCCCCAGGAGTAGCGGCGTCCCTGGTCGGGCTCGATGCCGAGCTCGCGGCGCGCCTGGGCGTGCAGCCACTCGGCCAGGCCCTCGGCCGACTGGACGCCGAGGCCGTGGACGAAGAGCTGCTCGGCGAACTCGCCTTCGCCCTCCAGCCGCTCGATCAGCTCGGTCACCTGCGGCCCGACCGTCACCCCCTGCAGCGCGACCACATCGCGCTCGCCGCTGTCCAGCGGCCGGTAGAAGTCGGCGAGGCAGATCCGGTCGTGCTTGGGCTGGCGCGGGAAGACGAGCCGCTCGAGCTCGCGCTCCGGGTCCTCGGGGTCGAAGACGATCAGCTCGTTGCCCTCCGAGTTGCAGGGGAAGTAGCCCTGCCGGGCGCGCGGGTTGAGGTAGTCCTGCTCGCGCCACATCCGCTCCAGGCGCGGCGCGAAGCCCTCCTCGCCGTCGGCGCCCTCGACCAGCTGCCGCCAGGCCTCGCCCTTGACGCCTTTGCCCCCCCAGTGGAGCTTGAACAGCACGTGGCGGTCCAGGTAGGGGAAGACCTCGTCGAGATCGACGTCGACCTCGCGCGCGCCCTCGAAGGGCGGCTCCGGGATCGGCACGTCGGTGCGCGCCTTCGAGCGCACGCCGGCGTCGGTCGTCGGCGGCGAGTCGTCGACCACCGCGGGCTTCTCGCGCAGCTGCTTGGCCTCGGCGTGGATCCGCTCGACCAGCGCCCCACGCGCCTCCGCGTCGACGATCGCGTCCATCGTGTCGAGACCCTGGAAGGCGTCCTTGCAGTAGAAGACGCCCGGCTCGTAGATCTCGTCGGAGTCCCTGCCGCCCGGGTACAGCGTGCGCCGGCCGAAGTCGCGGTTGATCGCCGCGCCGCCGATCAGCACCGGGAACTCGAGCCCGCGCTGGTGCAGCTCCTGGATGCAGATCGGCATCTGCTTGGAGGTCGAGACGAGCAGCGCCGAGAGGCCGATCGCGTCGGCCTCGTTCTCCACCGCGGCCTCGATGATCGTCTCCACCGGCACCTGCTTGCCGAGGTCGACCACCGTGTAGCCGTTGTTGGTGAGGATCGTGTTGACCAGCGACTTGCCGATGTCGTGGACGTCGCCGAACACGGTCGCGATCACGACCTTGCCCTTGCTGTGGCCCTCGATCCGGTCGAGGTAGTTCTCCAGCCGCGCCACGGCGCGCTTCATCACTTCCGCCGACTGCAGGACGAAGGGCAGGATCAGTTCGCCGGCGCCGAATTTGTCGCCGACCTCCTTCATCGCCGGCAGCAGCACCTCGTTCAGCGTCGGCACCGCGCCGATCTTCTCGTTCGAGCGGTCGATCCACTCCTCGACCCCGTCCTTCTTGCGCCGCAGGATGTGCCAGTGCAGCGCCTCCTCGGGCTCCATGCCCTCGGTCGGGTCGCCGACCTCCTCGGCCTCCTCCTCGCCCTTCGACTCGAAGTGGGCGATGAAGCGCTCCAGCGCGTCCTCGCGCCGGTTGAAGACGAGGTCGTCGGTCAGCTCGCGCTCCTCCCCGGAGATCTCCGCGTAGGGCGTGATGTGGTTCGGGTTGACCATCGCCAGATCGAGCCCGGCCTCGACGCAGTGGTGGAGGAAGACCGAGTTGAGCACGGCGCGCGCCGGCTGGCCGACGCCGAAGGAGACGTTGGAGACGCCGAGCGAGGTCTTGACGCCCGGAATCTCGGCCTTGATCCGCCGGATCCCCTCGATCGTCTCGACCGCCGAGGGCTTCCACTCGTCGTCGCCGGTGGTCAGGGTGAAGGTCAGCGCGTCGAAGATCAGCACCTCGGGGTCGAGCCCGTGCTCGCCGCAGGCGAGGTCGCGGATCCGTTCGGCGATCTCGACCTTGCGGTCCGCCGTCTTCGCCATCCCGACCTCGTCGATCGTCAGCGCGATCAGCGCCGCCCCGTGCGCCTTCGCCAGCGGCACGACGACGTTGGCCTTGTCGGGCCCCGCCTCGAGGTTGATCGAGTTGACGATCGCCCGCCCCGGGATCTTCTCCAGCGCCGCCTTGATCACATCGGGCTCGGTCGAGTCGACCTGGATCGGCGCCGGCTGGGTCAGCGAGACCCGCTCGGCTACGGCCTGCATCTGCGCGTCCTCGTCCTGGCGCTCGGTCAGCGCGACGCAGAGGTCGAGCACGTGGGCGCCGCCTTCGACCTGGTCTTCGGCGACCTGGACGAGGCCGTCGTAGTCGTCGGCGAGCAGCAGCTCCTTGGCCTTTTTCGAGCCCTGCGAGTTGACCCGCTCGCCGACCAGGGTCGGGCGCGGCTCCTGCACGAGCGGCGTCGCGGTCATCATCGAGGAGACCTGCGGCGGTCCCGGCGCGGGGCGCTCGCCCGGGACGAGGCCGTCGACCCGCGAGGCGATCGCCGCGATGTGCTCCGGCGTCGTCCCGCAGCAGCCGCCGACGATGCCGACGCCGTAGCGCTCGACGAACTCGCCCAGCGTCGCCGCCAGCGGCTCGGGCTGTTCGGGGAAGATCGTCTCGCCGTCGGGCCCCTGCAGCGGCAGGCCGGCGTTGGGGATGCAGTGGACCGGCAGCGGCGAGGCCTCGCCGAGGTAGCGGATCGCCTCGCGCATGTCCTCGGGCCCGGTCGAGCAGTTGAGGCCGATCACATCGACGTCGAGCGCGCCGAGCGTCGTCAGCACCGCCTGGACGTCGGTGCCGAGCAGCATCTTGCCGCCCTGCGGGAGCAGCGAGACGCTGCACTGGATCGGCAGTGCGCGGCCGGCCTGCTTGAAAGCCTCGCGGGCGCCGAAGATCGACGCCTTGACCTCGAGGATGTCCTGCGCCGTCTCGATCATGATCAGGTCGGCGCCGCCTTCGACCAGGCCGCGCGCCTGCTCGGCGAAGACCTCGACCAGGCGGCCGAAGGAAATGTCGCCCAGGGTCGGGTCGTCGGACGCGGGCAGGAAGCCGGTCGGCCCGATCGAGCCGGCGACGAAGCGGTCCTCGCCGGCCGCCCGGCGGGCGATTTCCGCCGCGCCGCGGTTGACCGCCGGCGTCTCCTCGCCCAGCCCCCACTCTTCGAGCTTCAGCCGCGAACCCTGGAAGCTGTCGGTCTCGACCACATCGGCGCCCGCCTCGAGCATCGAGGCGTGGACGCCCTCGATCACGTCGGGGCGGTTGAGCACCAGCGCCTCGTGGCATTTGCCCTCCAGCCCGCCGTAATCGGCCTGGCTGAGGTCGAACTGCTCGAGGGTCGCCCCCATTCCGCCGTCGAAGACGACGACGCGGTCTCTGGTCGCAGCTATGTAATCGCGTTCTGGCATGTTTCAACCAGGCTAACGAGGATAGGCTGGGAACCCGGTCATGATCGATTCACATACCCATTTGTTCCTCTGCAAACCGCCCGAGGACGAGCTGGTCGAGGCGGCGCTCGCCGCGGGCGTCAACCGGATGCTCAACGTCGGCCTCGGCGACGGCCAGAACGAGGCCGCGATCGGCGCCGCGGAGCGCCACGAGGCGGTCTTCGCCAGCGTCGGCCGCCACCCCACCGAGGCGACGGGCTTCGACGACTCCGAAGCGCAGCGGATCGCGGCGCTCGCCGGGCACGAGAAGGTGCGGGCGATCGGCGAGACCGGGATCGACTACTACCACGAGACGGCCTCGCCGGCCGACCAGCGGCGCGCCTTCGAGGCGCAGGTGGCGATCGCCCGCGAGCGCGGGCTGCCGATCGTCATCCACGGCCGCGACAAGGACGGCGAGACCGCGGCGATCGACGAGATCTTCGCCGTGCTCGACGCCCAGGCGGGCGAGACGCCGGTGATCCTGCACTGCTTCTCCGCCCCCTGGCGCGCCGCCGACGCCGCCGAGCGCGGCTGGTACTGCTCGTTCGCCGGCCACACCACCTACCCCGCCTCCGACGCCCTGCGCGAGGCCGCCGCGCAGCTCCCCGCCGAGCTGATCCTGGTCGAGACCGACGCCCCCTACCTCGCCCCGCAGACCATACGCGGCAAGCCCAACGAGCCCGCCCGCGTCGTCGACACCGCCCGCGTCGTCGCCGCGGCGCGCGGCGTCCCCTACGAGGAGCTGGAGGCGATCGTCGAGGCCAACGCGCGCGCTCTCTTCGGGTGGTAGGCGACGCATGGTGAGGCTGGGGCAGAACTTCCTCGTCGACGCCAACCTGCTGGACGCGATCGTGCGCGACGCGAAGCTCGAGCCCGAGGACGTCGTGCTCGAGGTCGGCGCCGGCGAAGGGCCGCTGACCGAGCGACTCGCCGAGGTCGCCGCCCACGTACACGCGGTCGAGCTCGACCGCCGGCTCGAGCCGGCGCTGGCCGAGGTCGCGGCGCTGCCCAACGTCGACCTGCACTGGGGCGACGCGATGAAGCTCGACCTCGCCGCGCTCGATCCGGCGCCGACCCGGGTCGTCTCCAACCTGCCGTACTCGATCGCGACGCCGCTGATCCTGCGCACGATCGAGCAGCTGCCCACGGTCGAGCGCTGGACGGTCATGGTGCAGCGCGAGATCGCCGACCGGCTGCGCTCGGCCCACAACCGCCGCGAGTACGGCATCCCCAGCGTGCTCGTGCAGATCGCCTGCGACACGAAGACGCTGCGCCCGGTCAATCGCTCCGTTTTCCGGCCGCCGCCCCGCGTCGACTCGACGGTGATCGAGCTGCGGCGCGCGGCGCCCGCCGCCGACGCGGTCACGCGCGACCTCGTGCGCACCGCCTTCGCCCACCGCCGCAAGAAACTGACCACCTCGCTCGCCGAAGCCCAGCCGGGCGTGCTCGGCCGGGCGCGCTCGATGATGCGCGAGCTGGGCCTGCGGCTCGACGCGCGGCCGGAGGAAGTCAGGCCCGGCGAGTACGTCGAGTTGGCCCGCGGGATGCCCTGGCGGACCGCGGACTGGGCGACGGAGCGCCGCCAGATGCTCTAGACAGGGCATCGACCACCCGCCGATGCGCCTCGTCGCCCCCGCCAAGCTCAACCTCTGCCTCTACCTCGGCCCGCGCCGCGCCGACGGCCTGCACGAGCTCGTCTCGCTGTTCGAGCCGCTGGCGCTGAGCGACGCGATCGAGGTCACGCAGCTCCCCGACGGCGCGCCTGACGAGGTCGTCTGTCCCGGCGTCGAGGGTGAGAACCTCGCCGCGCGGGCGCTGGCGGCGCTGCGCGAGGGCGGCTGGGACGGGCCGCCGCTGCGGCTGCAGATCGAGAAGCGGATCCCGGTCGCGGCCGGGCTCGGGGGCGGCAGCGCCGACGCGGCGGCGGTGCTGCGGCTGGCGACTGGCGACTTTCCCGGCCAATGGACGGGAAACTCGCCAGTGCCGGACCTGCCGGAGATCGCCGCGGAGCTCGGCGCCGATGTGCCGTCGCAGCTGCAGCCGGCGATGGCTCTCGTGCGCGGGGCGGGCGAGCGAGTCGGGCCGCTGCCGGCGCCACCCCCCCACGCGGTCCTGCTCCTACCCGGGGGCGGCGGTCTCTCGACGGCCGAGGTCTTCGCGGAGGCCGACCGGCTCGGGCTCGGCCGGAGCGAGGCGGAGCTGGCGACGCTCGCGACGCGGCTGCGCGAGGCGGCGGGCGGCGGCGCTTCGCCGCTCGACTACGCCGAGCTGCTGGCAAACGACCTCGAGCCCGCGGCGCGCTCGCTGCGGCCCGATATCGGCGGCGCGCTCGATGCGCTGCGCGCGGCCGGCGCGCCGCTCGTCCTGCTCAGCGGCTCCGGGCCCACCGCGGTGGGGGTGTTCGACGCCCTGGCGCCCGCGAGGTCGGCGGCGGCGTCGCTCGACCGCGACGACGCGATCGTCTGCGAGGCCGGCCGGGCGCCGTGAAACTCGCGCTCCCCGAGGACAAGCGGCGCCGGCGCCTCGTGATCGCGCTGATCGTCGCCGCGATCGTCGCCGGCTACTACCTGCTCAGCCGGGTGATCCCGCACGAAGAACTCCAGGGGCTGCTGGAAGACGTCTCCAACGCGCTCGGCGCCTGGACCTACCTGCTGGTCGGCGTCTTCGCCTTCGCCGAGACGGGCGCCTTCGTCGGCCTTGTCGTCCCCGGCGAGACGGTGATGCTGCTCGGCGGCGCGGTCGCCGGCCAGGGGGCGATCGACATCTACCTGCTGATCGCGATCGCCTGGTTCGCCGCCTGGCTGGGCGACACGACCAGCTTCTTCCTCGGCCGCCGGCTGGGCCGCGAGTTCGTGATGCTGCACGGGCCGCGCTTCGGGATCAGCCACGAGCGCTTCGAGAAGGTCGAGGACTACTTCGGCCGCCACGGCGGCAAGACGATCTTCGTCGGCCGCTTCGTCAGCCTGGTGCGTGCCTTCGCCCCGTTCATCGCCGGCAGCTCGGGCATGCGCTACCGCGCCTTCGTCCCCTACAGCATCCTCGGCACCGGGCTCTGGGCGAGCGCCCACATCCTGATCGGCTACTTCTTCTCGCGCAGCATCGACACCGCGGCGAAGTACGCGGGCCGCGGCGCCTTCCTGCTGGGGACGCTGATCGTCGTCGTCGTCGGCACGGTGCTGCTGGTGCGCCACTTCCGCGTCGCAGCCAACCGGCGCGCCGCGGTGGCCTGGATGGACGGGCACCGGGCGAGCGCCTGGCTGGCGCGGCTGGTGCGCCGCTTCCGGCCGCAGCTGCGCTTCCTCTGGGACCGGGTGACCCCCGGCGGCACCTTCGGGCTCGAATTCACCTCGCTGATGGCGACCTTCGCCGTCGCCGCCTTCGTCCTCGTCGCCTACACGGTGATCGTCAGCGGCGAACCGGGCCCGACGCCGGGCGACGTCACGGCGATGGAAATCGCCGAGAAGCTGCGGACCGAGTGGCTGGTCGACCTCGCCAAGGCGCTGACCAACCTCGGCTCCGCCGCCGTCGTCTGGCCGCTGGCCCTGATCGCCGCGGCGGCGCTCGCGGCGCGGTGCCGCTGGGCCGAGCTCGGCGTGCTCGTCGCCGGCATGCTGATCGTGATCGTCGGCGTCCACGAGCTGAAGGCCGCCGTCGACCGGCCCCGCCCCGAGGGCGGCCTGACCGGCTACCTGGGCTCCTCCTTCCCCAGCGGCCACACCGCCTACTCGACCTTCTACGTCTGGCTCGCGGTGACGATCGTGATGCGCCTGCGGCCGGGGATGGCGCGCGGCGCGCTGGTCGTCGCCGCCGGCCTGGCGCTCACCGCGCTCGTCGGCCTGACCCGCGTCTACCTCGGCGTCCACTACATGAGCGACGTCAACGGCGGCTGGGCGCTGGGCGCCGCCGCCTTCGCATTCTGCGCCGCGGTGGCGCTGGTCGTCAGCACGGTGCGGCAGAATGGTTGGGGTGCTGCCGCTGGCCCTGCAGAAGATCGAAAATGAGTACCTGCTCTTCGGCGCGGCGGGCCTGGTCAGCCTGGTCGCCTTCGTCGCGCTGATCTTCGTCCCCGCGATCGGCTCCTACGGCCGCATCTGGGAGAAGGCCGCCGCCGGCTTCCTCTCGCTCATAGTCCTCGCCGCCCTGGTGATCACCGGCGTCGTCGTGGGGCTCGTGGTCGTCTACTACTACAACGACCTCGCCGAAGTCGTCGGCTGAACCTCGTTGATAATGGGCCAATGGTGTCGAAAGCGGCAAACACCCTGGACGCGCTCTCCGAGGCGGTCGAGTCGGGGACCGGGCTGCCCGCCGTCGCGCGGGCGGCGGCGCGGGTGCTGGATGCCAGCGTCGCGCTGATCGAGCGCTCGGGGGCGGTGCTGGCCGTGGCGGGCGCCTCGCCCGACCAGGAGGAGAAGCTGCTGGCCGGCGGTGGGCCGGTGACGACGGTCGAGCTGCGGGTCGCCGACGCGGTGGTCGGTGAGTTGCGCTACCGCGCGAAGGCTGCGCCCGACGCGGCGATCGCCCGCATGGTGACGACGCTGCTGGCGCTCGAGCTGGAGCGCTCGCGGGCGCCGGACTGGCAGAGCGAGGAGGTGGCCGGCACCTTCGTCGCCGCCGTGCTCGCCCGCCAGGTGACCGACCGCGGCGACATCGTCGCCCGCGCCGCCGAGCTCAACACCGACCTGGAGAAGGGCGCCGGGGCGCTCGTCCTGCGCGTCGCCCCGCGCACCGCGCAGACGGGCGAGTGGCGCGGGCGCGTGCTCACCCTGGCGATGCGCACGCTGCGCTCGCTCTCCCCCGGCGCGCTCGCCGCGGTCGAGGAGGGCGAGGCGGCGACCGAGATCGCGGTGATCGTCCCCGCCGAGGATGAGGAGCGCCTGCAGCGCGCCGCCGCCGGGCTCGCCCGCGAGCTCGAGGACGCGCTCGCCGGCTTTCACCTGACGATCGGCGCCAGCCGCCGCGTCGCCGACCCGGTCGACCTCCACCGCGCCGGCAGCGAGGCGCGGCTCGCCGCCAACGTCGGCGAGGCCGAGGACCGGCCGCTGCTCGCCTTCGAGGACACCGGCGCCTACCGCCTGCTGCTGCCGGCGATGAGCGAGGACCCGGGCGAGCTGCAGCGCTTCTTCGCCGAGACGATCGAGCCGTTGGCCGCCTACGACGACCAGTACGAGACCGAGCTGGTCGCCACGGTCGAGGCCTACCTCGACAACGACGGAAACGTCGCCGCGACCGCCAAACAGCTGTTCACCCACCGCCACACGATCCGCTACCGGCTGGAGCGCGTGCGCGAGCTCTGCGGCCACGACGTCTCCGCCACCGAGGGCCGCGAGAAGCTCGGCCTCGGCCTCAAGGCGATGCGCGTCCTCGGCATCGCCTCCCCGCGCGGCCCCGCCCAGGAACCGGGCGCCGGCGCCGGCAAGGTGCCGCGCAGCGCCGAGGAGTAGCGAAGCCAGTGACGCCGGCCGGCGTCACTGGCCGGCGTCACTGCCAATGCGTCAGCTCTCGTAGACTGCAATTGGTGGAGGCTTCTGGGAGGAAGGTACGGCTGCTGTTTTGGCTCTGCGTCGCCGCCGGCCTCGCACAGTTTGGCCTCCTCTGCCTTTTCGTGCCGGAGCTACAGAGCGACTGGCTGAAAGGCGCCGGCTTGGCTCTCAGCGCCGGAATTGCCGCTTCGGCCGCATGGTGGGCCTTCTTCTCCAGGTATGCCGAGTCAGAGGGTCGCCGCTTTCTCGAGCTGCAGTTGGATGCACAGCGCGACCAGCTCGCCGCCGAGCTTGAAGGGCACCGCGAACTGCTGGTCGGCGAGCTCGACGAAACGGCGCGTCGCTGGCGCGACACCTCGATGCCGCAAGGCATCTACCCGGCCGCAAAAGGCTTCGACCTGCGATTCAACCGTGATTTGACCCGTGACCTCGCACGCTCCACCAAGTACTTCTTCAGCGGGCCCACCGGGATCCACCTGCCGGCTCGCATTCTGATGCGAGAGCGGACCAAGCCCACCTGCAAGCTCGAAGACGTCCGCCTCTACATTGTCGATCCGCTCAGTGACCTGGCGATGGAGCAGGCCGTGCGCGACCGCCGAGGCAAGGCAATCCACCGGGGCAAGACCGACGAACAGATTCGCGAGGAGATCGTCGCCAACCTGATGATGACCGTGGTCGCCCTCTGGCACGCGCGCAGCTGCGTACGAGGATCGATTCGGGTCTGGCACGAGAGCACCGCAGTGATCAAGCGCATCGAGCTTGTCGATGACGCGGTCTACGACTGCAACATCGAGGGGCCTGGACCGGAGGACTTCCCGATCACCGCCCGCTGGAGCTCAAGCCAACCCAGCTACATACGCATCAGCGAGGAATTCCACAGGCAAGACCACGTGTCAGCGGCGCTCACGATCTCCCCTGACACGCCAGAGGACGTCCTGTGCTCTCACCTCGACCGCCTGGATCGCGACCGCGGCAGGTTCGGCGACCTGTGGCACAGATACCGTGCGAAATACCTTGCTCGCCTAGAATTGGGTATTCCACGCGCGCTCGAAACGCTCGACGTCGATACATCCAGAGCGCTAGAGGAGACTGATGCTTAGAGCGCAGCTCGACGATACGATCACAGTGATCGCCTCCCTGGACTGGGGCGAATCGTCCAGCGCCCAGCGCGAGGCCTCCGCAGTGCTCGGCGGAATCGACATCCCTCCGCTGCTCGGTGAGTTCAAGACGAGATTGGACGAGCTGATCGACGTCGAGAAATCCGTCGAGAAGACCACGCACTACAAGTGGTTCCTGTCCGAAGACCCGGAGAGCCGCTTCCAGGTCTGGCTCCACGAGTACAAGGCCAGCACCCACCGGCGCGAAGGGCACGCCACTGTCGCGCACAACCATCGCTTCTGGCTGACCTCGCTGATTCTGAGAGGCGGCTTCACGGATACTCGCTACGAACGGATCGAGGACGGAGAGAGAAACGGCTTGTCGATCTCGGCGATCGAGTCACGCAAGATGCGTAGCGGCGAGACGATGGTGCTGTCGCCCGATGAGATCCACTCGCTCGGCGAGTTGCGCGACGGCACCCTCTCTCTGGTCGTCCAGAGCAAACCGGTTCGCAGCTACAGCGAAGTGTTCGAGGCCGGCGAGGTGCGCCGCTACAGGGACCTCGGCGCTCAGCTCGCCGAGCTCAGATCGTCGCTGTAGCTACGCGCGGACGCTGTCGTTACGGCCGTCGCGAGGCACCGGTTCCGACCGCAGCCGGACCGGCGCGGTCGACAGCGCCTGCACGCGCAGGTCGCTCCAGGTGAGGCCCTCGCGGACGAGGGCGGGGAGGCCGAGGGCGACCGCGGTGGCGATCTCGACCGCCTGCAGGATCACGCCGTAGGCGAGCGCGTCGGCGGTGCCGATGTTCCAGCCGGTGTGCAGGACGCTGATCACGGCGAGCTGGAAGACGCCGATGTTGGACGGCGTCGCCGGCACGACCGCGGTGACGTTGACCGCGAAGAGGACGGCTGCGGCAGCGCCGATGCCCGCCTGTCCGCTGAGCCCGAGCGCCGCCAGCAGCGCCCAGCAGGCGGCGAGCTGGATCGCCCAGGCGCCGAGCTGGGCGGCGGTGGCGATCACGCCGTAGCGCGGACGGCGGAAGACAGCGAGGCCGGCGCGCACCTGCAGCAGGGCGCGGTGCATCGTCGCGCCGGCGCGGGCGAGCCGCCCGTTGCCGTTGCGCCGCAGCAGGGTCGGCGCGACGAGCACGACGAGCAGCAGCGCCAGCGGCACGAAGCTGAACACGAACAGCTTCTCGGTGCTGGAGTGGAAGAGGTCGGTGCTGGAGACGATGATCACCCCGAGCAGGGCCAGCGCGACGATGTTGAGCATCGTCTGCGAAACCAGGGTGCCGAGCAGCACCGGAAAGGTCTCGCGCATGCGGCCGATCCGCCGCGCCAGGGTCATCGCGCGCGCCGGCTCGCCGAGGCGGGCGGGCAGGGTCGCCGACATCAGCACGCCGATCATCGTCGCCGAGGTGACGTCGCGGCGGCGCAGCGGCCGGTCGAGCAGCGCCGCGCGCACGATCCCGTACCAGGAGGCGGCGCGGAAGAAGAGCGAGAGGGCCATCAGGCCGCAGGCGACGAGCACCCAGGTGAGATCGCTGCGGACGATCGAGGCGACGACGTTGTCGACGCCGATCTTTTCTGCCGCGAGCGCCGTCAGACCGACGCCGAGCGCGCCGGCGACGCCGAGCCCGATGCGGCGGGCGACGCGGCGCTTGCGGCTGCCGGTCTGCGCCAGCGGCGGGTCGAGCGAGGGCAGGCGACGGGGCGGGCTGGGCGGGCCGCCGTCGGCCGGGCGGACGCCGATCCAGTGGGCGGCGCGCTCGCCGGCGCCCTCGGGCCGCGGCGCCTCGATCGCCCGCTCGTAGACATCGCGGACTCGCTCGGTGACATGGGGCCAGGAGTAGCGCTGAGCGCTCTGCCGTGCGGCGACACCCATCGTTTTGAGGCGCTCCGGCTCGTGCCACAGGCGCTGTAGCTCCTCGGCGAGTGCCTGAGGGTCGCCCGGTGGCACCAGAATTCCATCGAGCCCGTCCGTGATTACATCGCTGTACCCAGCGATGCGCGAGGCGATCGGAGGAGTCCCCGAGGCGAATGCCTCCAACAAGACCATGCCGAAGCTCTCGCCCGCGAGCGAAGGCGCACACAGCACATCGGCGGCGCCGACCTCATCCCAGAGGCGATCACCCGAAACCTTCCCGAGAGCGTCGACCCGGGATCGAGTTTCCGAATCCAGATAGAAGCGCCCGAGCTCCTCGGAGTCGATTCCGATGATCGCAAGCCGCGCCGGCACGTGCTCGACCAAAGCGGCGAACGCACTCAGGAGCACCGGCAGGCCCTTGCGCTCGTCCATGCGTCCAATGCAGACAATCCTCATCTCGTCGCCCAACTCGCTCGGGCGGTAGACCGCGGCGCTGACGTCGACCCCGTTGGGGACGATCTCGTAGCGCCCGCCGAACCAGCGCCGTCCCGTCCAGGCGGCGGCCTCGGAGACGGCGATCCGCGCCGAGAGCCGGTTGAACATGCGGCGCGCGCCGAGGCCGGTGGCGATGTGGTTGGGCAGCGCCTTGGTCGCGTAGGCGTGGAAGGTGCCGACGACGGGGGTGCGGGCGCCGAGCACGGCGTTCCAGCCGACCAGTGGCACGAGCGGCTCGTGGACGTGGATCACATCGTAGCCGCCGCTGCGCAGCTCGCTACGGACGCGGGCGAAGCCGCCCGCGGGCGTGGCGGAGAGGTTGGAGACGGCTCCGTTGGCGCCGATCCCCACGGTGCGCCCAAGCGGGATCACGTAGTCCGGCAGCTCGCGCGGCTCGGCAGGCGCACGATGCAGCACACGGCTCAGCCGGTCGGGCGGGTCGACGGGGGCGAGCACCCGGACATCGTCGCCTCGCCTGAGAAACTCCCCGGCGAGCGCCTCGACATGCCGACTCACGCCGCCCTGGTAGCTCCAAGAATATGGCGAGACTAGGGCGATTCGCACGAAGTCCCCAGCTTAGAGGATGCGGCGGGTCGAATCGGGTAAATCGCCTTCGGCCCAGGCGAAGCCGAGGAAAGCCAGCAGGTAGGCGCCGCCGACCTCGAGCAGCAGCGCGCCCGAGTCGTTGGCGAGGGTGCCGACGACGGTGGCGGCGAGGGCGCCGAGCAGGGCGGCGCGCATCGCCGGGCGGCCATGCAGCCAGGCGGCGAGGATGTCGCGGCGCAGCCAGGCGAGCGCAGCGGCGACGATGACGACGGGAAGGCCGGCGATCAGCACGGGGCGGCCGAAGCTGCTGACGGTCTCGCTTATGCGGTGGCCGAAGACGCCGAGCAGGTCGCCGCCGCTCTTCGCGTCGAGCACCGTCTTGGTCAGATGGGCGTTGGCGCCGGTGACCAGGTCCGCAGCCGAGAGCAGGAGGAGCGCCGGGATCGGCAGCAGGAAGGCGTAGAGCGCCAGGTCCCGACGTCCGGCAAGCAGCGCCGCGGCGACCGCAGCGCCGAGCGGCAGGCTGATCGCGGCGCCGACGTCGGCGCCGTAGCGGCCAAACCCGAAGACGAAGGCGAAGACCAGGGCGACAACGAGGAACGCGGCCGGCCCCCGGGCTTCCGGTGCGCCTTTCCTACCCATAGCGTGGGAAAGGCGCACCGGAACGGAGAGGGCGGCCCCCGTCCCGACCAGGATCAGCACGACCAGGCAGGCCTCGAGCTCGTTGCCGATGCCGTAGAAGCGGTGGCCGGCGGCGGGGTTGGGGCCGACGATCGAGAGCTGGGTCAGGGCCGAGCCGCCCACGAGGTCGATCGCGTAGGCGAGCGCCGTGGCGCCGCAGGCGAGCGCCAGCGCCGCGTAGCCGTCGAACGCCGCCAGGGTCAGCGCCGCCAGCGCCGGCGAGCCGAGCATGACCAGCCAGCGTTCGGCGCCGACGCTCGGTTCGAGCGCCGCGCACACCAGGCAGACCAGCGGCAGGTAGACGAGCGCCAGCGCCAGCAGCCGCGCCGCGATCCTTCCGGTGCGCCTATTGCTCGCGTGGGGATCAAAAGGCGCACCGGAACGGGCGAAGAGGCGTTCGGCGGCCATCGCCGCCGCGAAGGCCGCCAGCCAGACGAGCAGCGTCACGCCGATCACCGGCGCCCGCCGCGCCGCCACTTCGAACAGGCGGCTGCCCGGCGCCGCGTCGCGCACCACCGCCTGCGGGTCGCCCTGGAACCCCGCCCCGGCCGCGTGCAGAGCCAGCAGCAGGGCGATCACGCCCGCGACCAGCGCCGCCGGCGCTATCGTGAGCGCGATGGCCGACCGCACGTTCGCCAAGTTCACTTTCTTCAAGATCGACCCCGAGTGGCGCCGCCGCGACGCCGAGCTGCGCGCCACCGACAAGCAGGAGTTCCTTGCGGCTTGCGAGGACTTCGCCCTCGACCGCTCTCTGCGCGCCTACTCAACCATAGGCACGCGCGGCGACGTCGACCTCCTCGTGCTCAGCCAGAGCCCCAACCTCGACGACCTGCACACCTTCCACGTCGTGCTCGGCCAGAGCGGCCTCGCCAAATGGGCCGACACCCCCCACTCCTTCCTCTCGATGACCAAACGCTCCCCGTACAGCGACGAGCAGGCGCGGCCGGAGATCTGCGTCTCCGAGCGCAAGTACCTCTTCCTCTATCCGATGGTCAAGCAGCGCCGCTGGTACGGGCTGCCGGCGGAGGAGCGCGGGCGGATCATGAAAAGCCACATCGAGGTCGGCCGCCGCTACCCGGAGATCACGATCAACACCTCCTACTCCTTCGGCCTCGACGACCAGGAGTTCGTCGTCGCCTTCGAGGGCGACGACCCGGGCATGTTCCTCGACCTGGTCAACGAACTGCGCCCGACCGAGTCGAGCGAGTACACGGAGCGCGAGACGCCGATCTTCACCTGCGTCGCGATGTCGGTCCGCCGCGCCCTCGACGCGCTCGACGGCACGGCGAGTGTCGCCGCCCCGTCCGCCGGCTGACCGCCGGGGCTTCACTCGTACCGGGAAATGACCGATAATGGTCGGGATGGTCGAGGCGCTCAGCTACGCGATCGACGGCGAGGACCGGCTGGTCCGCGTCGACGAAGGCTTCTACCGCTTCGCCG
>Ga0102953_1000946_pt1 | contig 18959 bp, 13 predicted proteins | sample SalPon2A_C_D2_MG_FD_78509 | JGI IMG/M metagenome (GOLD analysis project Ga0102953, IMG submission 78509) | Soil microbial communities from South San Francisco under conditions of wetland restoration - Salt Pond MetaG R2A_C_D2_MG | ecosystem: Environmental > Terrestrial > Soil > Wetlands | place... | reverse complement strand
TTCCCTGGATGGCGCCGAGGAAATAGGCCACCACCAGGGCAATGCCGGCCAGGCCGCGAATCGTGCGATCGATAGTGCCTACATTCTTTTTCATGATGACTGCTCCTGTTTGAGTTACCCGCAGTGTATGCCTGTGCAACCCCCGTGTCAGCGGCAAAATCACTCGAAGGCCATACCGGTTACCGCTGCACGGGCAGCCTGGGCGCACCTGTCGACGTAGCAATCAGGGTGTCAGGTAGCCGGCGATCGCGTCGCCGACGCCGGTGATGATCAGCGTCTGCGGGCCCGCGAGCGGTACCTCCACGTCGGCTGCCAGGCCGTGAAATACCAGTTCGACGTTGGTGTCGAGAAAGTAAACCAGGTACTGGTCATGTCGCCTGCTCCCCCGGGGCCCGAGAATCCCGGATTTCCTGCTTCCCTGCTCAGGTACTGCCGCGCAAGAGGACTATTTTTTCTAGAGATTACGCCTACTGCGGCCCTGATGGCAAGCCCGGTCGGAGGCGGAAAATGATACCTGGATGGGGTGGCCGGGTTATCAATCGGGGGCTAAACGGCATTCGGATTTGCATGACAGACATTCGATCGCCTGAATTTTAGAGACGGTACGCCGAGCCATCGCCGAAATCGGTAAACTGCGGCGATGATTTTCGCAGTCCCCGTGGTGGCGACCCGGTATTCGCGCCTAGCCGAGCCGTCGCGGCCACGACCGCCGAACACGGGAAATTTACCGCCAGATTGTGCATAATCCGGTGATTGTTTTTTTTCGTCTTCCGGGGCGAAACGGATAAAAATGCTTCGACACGCAATGCGGGCGCTGGCCTGCCCGACGATCGACTGCGCTATCAAGCGATGCAATCCCTGCTAGCGCTGGCGGACCGCTATCGCGGCAGCCCGGTCCTATCCTGCATCTTGTGGGGCGCCGTTGCGCTCGGCATCGTCCCCGCCATCGTCACGCAGAATATTCTGCCGTTCGATAACTTCTTGCTGCATTTCGGCATCGAGGTCGACGAGATCGTCTACCTGTCGGGCTCCGCCTGCCTGCTGCTGTTCGTCGCCGGCTCGATCGCCGCCGTGGTGCAAAGGCAATACTGGTTTATCTTGCTGCTGCTGCCGCTGCTGGCGTTGTACGGCTACGACATCGAGCGGCTCACTTACCGGCTGCCGAGCTATTCGGACGCCCAGGAGGTGCTGCGCGACAACTATAACCGCTCGCGCGAGCTCGCGACCCCGCCGACCGCCGAGTCGATCCGCAAGCGGCTCGATCGTGTCGAGCTCACCGACAGCGATTTGATCGCCTTCGATCGCGCCGCGGTCTCGGCGGAGCTGGAGGAACTGGCGGGCAAGCAGCAAAGCATCGATGCCGGCCGGAGTGCGAAAATCGGTGGGCTTCAAAAGAAAATTCAGCGCCTCGAGACGAAACTCCGGCAGACGGATACGCAGCGCAGGCGCATCGCGAAAGCGCTCCGCGATACCGCCATCATTTCCTGGCTCAGCCTGGGGCTCTCCGACAGGAGCCTGAAAGACAGGCTGAATGCCGCTCTGCGAAGTGTCAACAACGAGCGCCAGGCGCTGATCTCGAAACGCAATGCGCTGCGCGCGGCGCTGAGGGATGAAAACCAGGCCATGGCGGCGCTCGAACAACGCCTTTACCGGCTCGATGCCGAGGTCAACACCTATCTGTGGGCGAGCGTTTCGCTCGAGGCCTGGCGCATCTCCCGGGCCTACGGTCTCGCCTGCTTCCTGGTGCTGCTGGTCATCATCGCGCGCTATTCTCTCGGGTCGTGGATCTACCTGTTCACGCTGTCGGCGGCGGTCGTGGTATCGATGCTGTATGTCGAGGCGCCGCTCGCGTTTCGCTACTGGACGATTGTCGGTTTCGTGCTCGCCTCGCTGGTGCTGCGCGTGCTCTACCTGGCCTGCATCAACAACTATCCGCTGCTGCGCCGGCAGTCGGGCGCTTTCCTGCTGAAGGCGTCGGCGACGACGCTGGTCTACTACATCCCGTTCATCGTGCTGATCGCGGCGGGCGTCTACCTGTCGAATTCGATCGGCGATCGCTTTTACAGCCTGGTTTACGACATCGAGTGGATCGACGATTCCGATCCGAACCGCGACACGCTGCGCTACGATATCGATATCGGCATCGACGCATATTTTGCCGAGCGCGAACGGCGCGCCCAGGGAGACCTCAGCCGAATCTCGAACCGCGCAAATGCTTCCATCGACGAAATCGGCAAAAGCGTCGTCGACGCCTACAGGAATACTTTCCCCGTCGACCTCGGCCCGGATTTCGAAGTCAATCCCTGTAATCGTCCCGATCAATGGGTATTCGCAACCGCCGATTGCGTGCAGACGGAGGTCAAGTATTCCCTGAACGAGGGTTACAAGACGGTCCGCGCCGAGCAACTCGTCGCGCTGCAGGAATCCACGGCCGACTATCGGCAGCGCGCCAAAGTGATCGGCAGCCGCCCGATCGACATTGCCCGCGAAGACCTGAGCGCGAATATCCTCGCGATTCGGCTGGCGATCAAAAAACAGTTGCGACGTCTTTACTCGGCTTTCGACTTTTACAACGGCGTGGCGCAAATCCTGCTCACCCTGATGATTCTGAAAAGCCTGCTGTATTTGTTTGCGCGAATCTTTTTCGCCCTCGAAGCCGATGACGGCAATCGCCTGATTCAGTTCGAGCCGAACCCGGAGCCGGCCCAGCGGGGCGCGATCCGGGAAGTCTCCGAACGCCTCGACCTGACGCCGGAGATGGGCGAGCGGTTTTTCGTCAGCAAGCAATTCGAATTTGCCAATGCGCCGCCCGACGAAGTCACGCCGCAGGCGCACAAGGCGCTGTTTTCGAGATTGGTCAACGGTGTCTGGCACCTTAACCGGATCGACACCGGGGTGCGGGATCCGGCCATCCCCCTGCCTTACCGCCTGGTGCCGGGAGACGAACGCGTCGTCGCCTGGACCTTGAAGCCCGGCGACGCGGTAATCTTTTCGTGGCGTCACTTCGTCGGTATGAACGAAGCCATCCGCCTCCGCACGCAGTACAGCTGGCAGCTGTCGTCGCTGATCTTCGGCCGCATGTTTTTCGTCGTCGCCTCGGTCGACCCGGCATCCGCCGTCGACGGCTGCCTGTTGCTGAACGCCCGCGGCAGCCATGGCATCGACGCCGCCGACAATCCCAGCAGCAGCCCGGACCAGCTGCTCGCCTGGCAAACCACGACCCGCTTTCGACTGCATGCGCGCCTGACGCTGCGCAATATCTATCGCAGCGGCATACAGATTCGGGCGGTGGAATCCGATCTCGCAGTCATGCATCTCAGCCAGGGCAAGCGCAAGTCGGGCGCGGCGGCTTTCCTGAAGTACTTCCTGGTGCCCGTATGAACGGACCCTGCCGATGAGAAACCTGATTATCACCGCCGGATTTATCGTCGTCGCGATTGCGCTGTACGTTATCTGGGGTAGCCTGAATTCCAGGATAGTGGCAATCGAGTCGACGACCGGCAGCTATCTTTACGGCGAGGATTCTACCGGCGACGATGCCATCGGCGGCGGCGAGGACCTGACGGCACTCCTCGAACGGATCGCGGCGCTCGAAAATACGCAGGCCGAGAATACCGCGGCCATCGCCGCGCTGCTGGCGAGAATCGAGCGACTCGAGGCACGCGGAACGGGGCCCGGGCCCGGCGGCACGATCATCAGGCGCGATATCATTTACTTCGATTTCAACGACGACGCGCTGTCGCCCGACGAACAGAAGAAAATCGACCGGCTGCTGGATAGTATCGACGACAAGGCCTTCGTGTCCCTGATCGGGCATGCCGACAGCAGCGGCGACGCGCGCTACAACCAGCTGCTGTCGCTGCGCCGCGCGGCTGCGGTCAAACGCTATATCGACGCCCGCCTGCTGGCCGAGGGCGACAGCGACAAGCTGCTGATCGCGATCACCGGCGCCGGCGAGGAGTCCGCGGTCAAGGCCACCGGCGACGAAATTCGCGAGCGTTCCAACCGCAGCGTCGAAATCCTGGTATTCCAGTAACCGACCTGCCTCCTTTTTCTCGTTGCCGGGAAAATATTTTTGACCCTGTAGCAACCACATGGACTATATTCGTTAGCCACCTCGAAACTTTGCAAGGATTTCCGGGTCGATAAACAAGTTATGCGCCTCAAGCTACTGATATTTCACCTGTTGTTCGCACTGGCATTCCTGCCGGTGGCGCAGGCCGTGACCCCAGTCGCCGTACCCGGCGAGATTGCGCACGATCAGATGGCGATGGATGGCGACCACGTCGATCCCGGCCATTGCGTCGATTTCGATGCCTGCGTTTGCCTGAGTCACGCGAGTTGCGACGCCAATCTCGAGGCGACCTCGACAGCGCCCGAACCGGCGGATCGGCCGACCGGGAACGACTTCACGGCGGACTCCCCCGAACGCTTTCTATCCCACCACACCGAACGGCTTTTACGCCCGCCTCGAAACGCCTGATTGTTGCTCGTCATCGCCGCCCTCTCGAGGTCGGCGCCGTGTAATTTTCAGGAGTTCCGACAGTGATCCTAAAACCTAGATACCCCTCCGGCCGTGCGGCCGGAACCAACCGCCTCGCGTACCCGGGCGTCGCCGACCGTTCCCGGCGGCGTTTCGTGCAGGGCCTGGCCGTCGGCGGCGGCCTGCTCTCCAGCGGCTTCGGGCCCGCCGTACTGGCGGGTACGAAAACCGCGCCGCCGCAGCCGCAACTTCCCGGCAATCGTTTCAGGTTGTCGGTCGGCTATCAGCCGGTCAATTTCACCGGCCGCGACCGGCTCGCCACCGCGATCAACGGCTGCCTGCCGGCGCCGGTGCTGCGCTTCAAACAGGGCGAGCGCGTCACGCTCGAGGTGACCAACCACCTCGCCGAGGACAGCTCCGTTCACTGGCACGGGCTGATCCTGCCGAGCGCGATGGACGGCGTGCCGAACATCAGCGACGGCTTCAGGGGCATCCCGCCCGGCGAGACCTTCCGTTACCAGTTCGATGTCACCCAGAGCGGCACCTACTGGTATCACAGCCACTCCGGCTTCCAGGAGCAGACCGGGGCCTACGGCGCGATCGTCATCGATCCCGCCGACGGGCCGCGTTTCGGCTACGACCGCGAACATGTCGTGCTGCTGTCCGACTGGTCCGACGAGGACCCGGAAGACATCTACGCCCGGCTGAAGAAGATGAGTCATTTTTACAATACTCGCGAGCGTACCATGGGCGACCTGTGGGCCGACATCAAGCGCAACGGCCTGTCCCGGACCTGGGGCGAGCGGCAGATGTGGAACGAGATGCGCATGAGCGACCGCGATATCTCCGACGTCACCGGCTACACCTACACCTTCCTGATGAACGGCCAGAGCCCGGCCGGGAACTGGACCGGGCTGTTCGAGCGCGGCGAAAAGGTCTTGCTGCGCATCGTCAACGCCTCGGCGATGACGTTTTTCGATTTCCGCATCCCGGGGCTCGAGATGACGGTCGTCGGCGCCGACGGGCAACAGGTCGAGCCGGTCACCGTCGACGAATTTCGCATCGGCGTGGCCGAGACCTACGACGTGCTCGTCGAACCGAAAGACGACCGGGCCTACACGCTATTCGCCCAGGCCATCGACCGTTCGGGATATGCCGCCGGCCGGCTCACCCCGCACCCGTCGCTCGAGGCAGAGATTCCGCCGCTCGACACGGCGCCGATCCTGACTCATGGCGACATGGGCATGGCACACGGATCGATGGATCAAAGCCAGATAAATCGCGCCGCGATGGGTCACGCACCGGCGAATCAGCCGGCAGTCGACCATAGCACCATGGATCACGGTCAGATGGACCACAGTGCGATGGGCCACGGCCAGGCGAACCCGCCTGCGGTCGATCACAGCGCAATGAATCACGGCACGGGATCGGCCGGCGGCGTCACCCACCACGAGACCGAGTACGGGCCGCATATCGACATGCTGGCTCAAAATCCGCAGTACCGGCTCGACGATCCCGGCGTCGGCCTGCGCAACAACGGCCGCCGCGTACTGACCTACGCCGACCTGCGCAACCTGGACCCGACGCCTGACCCGCGCGAGCCGGGACGCGAGATCGAACTGCACCTGAACGGCAACATGCGCCGCTACATGTGGTCGATCAACGGCATCAGATTCGCCGACGCCGAGCCGCTGCTGATGAAATACGGCGAGCGCCTGCGCATCACGCTGGTCAACGACACGATGATGAACCACCCGATGCACCTGCACGGTATGTGGAGCGATCTCGAGACCGGCGATGACGGTTTCATCCCGCGCAAGCACACGGTCATCGTGCAGCCGGGAGCGAAGATCAGCTACCGGGTCACCGCCGACGCCCCCGGCGCCTGGGCCTATCACTGCCACCTGATCTACCACATGCCGGGCATGTTCCGTAAGGTGGTGATCTCGTGAAGCGCGCCATTCAACCGGGCCTGGTGATCCTGCTGGCCGCCGGGCTACCGTTTACTGCCATCGCGATGACGGAAGACGACCCGTTGCTCTACCTGTTCAAGGCGGATCAGCTCGAGTTGCGCGAAGGCGACGACGAAAACACCCGCGTCTTCGATGGTCACTTCTGGCTCGGCAAGGATCTCGACAAGCTGTGGATCAAATCCGAGATCGAGGCCACCAGAGAGGGAACCGAAAGCGCCGAGTGGCAATTGCTCTACAGCCGCGCGATCGACCCGAACTGGGACCTGCAGATCGGCCTGCGCGCGGACCTCGATCCCGAGCCAAAGCGCAACTGGCTCGCAATCGGCTTCTATGGCGTCGCGCCCTACTGGTTCGAGGTCGACACCGCGCTGTTCGTCGAAGAAGACGGCCAGGTGAACCTGCGTCTCATGGCCGAGTACGAAATGTTGCTGACCCAGAAATGGGTGCTGGCGCCGGAAATCGAACTCAACTGGTACCGCGACGACGACGACGAACTGATGATCGCCGCCGGGGTCGCCGGGGTCGAGGCAGGCATCCGCCTGCGCTATGAATTCACCCGCCAGTTCGCGCCCTATATCGGCGTCAACTACGAGAGCTTGCTCGGCGGCACGCGCGACCTCGCCCGGGACAACGACGCGAAAACCAGCGACGCGCAGCTGGTGGCCGGTCTGCGTTTCTGGTTCTGATCACTTCACCAACCCCTTTATAACCATTCACTGCAAGGAGAAACCTCAATGAAAAAAATGCCTGTTCTCGTCTTACTGGCACTCGCCTCCACCTCGGTGCTGGCCTCGGGCACGCACGACCACAGCCACGATAACGGCAAGGTCGAATTCGGCGTCGGCAAACCCGTCCAGGGCAAGCCGGACCGCGTGATCGGCGTGTCGATGCACGATACGATGCGCTACGAGTTCGAACCCGAATTCCACGAATTGCGTGCCGGCGAAGTAATTCGCTTCGAGGTGCGCAACGACGGCCGGATCGTGCACGAATTCTCGATCGGCAACGCCGCCGAGCAAAAAAAGCACGCCGAAATGATGCGCAAGATGCCGGACATGAAACACAATGACCCGAATACCGTGTCGTTGGAGCCCGGCGAAAGCACGACCCTGACCTGGCGCTTCGACGGCGACGATACCGTGGTCTTCGCCTGCAACGAGCCCGGCCACTTCGAGGCCGGTATGCATCATTCTCTCGATATCGAATTGGCGGACAACTCCGACTGATGCGCCCTTCCCGCCCCGAGGATTTCCTCCGGGCGAAAAGCCCCCACCGATCTAGCCATTCCCGTTTCGCGGGTCATTCCCGTTTCGGGGGGTCATTCCCGTTTCGGGGGGTCATTCCCGTTTCGGGGGGTCATTCCCGTCTCAGGGGTCATTCCCGCGAAAGCGGGAATCTCCGGACGTGCCGCCATTCGAAAAAAAGGGTCGGTGACAAATGCCAACAAAACTCCTTTTTCACCAACCCCTTTAATTCGGATGTGCGACCGTTACAGGATCCCGATGCGTCGGACCGCCGCTTTCGAGAGGATGACTTCGAAGTTGCGGGGACGAGCCCTGCAATTTACCCACCCCATTCCGTGGACGGTGTTTGATCGGCCTGCAAACGAAACAGGTATACTGTCCCCGGAAGTCACCGGGACTTCCGGCAGGATATCGAGGCCATGGCGGGATTTCGACTCAAGTACGTTCTGATAGCGGCGATGCTTCTCGCCCTGCCGCTGGCCTATTTCGGGCTCGAGAGTTCCGGCCTCACGGTCTACTTTACCGATTCGGGATCGGTCGTCGCCAGGGTTCGCGCGCTAGGCAGCCTGGGCCCCGTCCTCATTCTCGGTCTCATGATACTGGCCATCGTATTCAATCCCCTGCCCAGCGCGCCGATCGCGATCGCGGCTGGCGCGGTATACGGCCACACGGTGGGTACGGCATATATCGTCGCCGGCGCCGAGATCGGTGCCGTAATCGCGTTTTTCATCGCCCGCACGATCGGTTACGAAATCGCCAGCAAGCACTTCGACAAATTCCACTGGATGCAACGCTTCAACACCCAGAACGGCCTGATGCTGGTGGTGTTCGCGGCCCGTCTGCTGCCTTTCGTGTCGTTCGACCTGGTCAGCTACGCGGCCGGCGTAACCCCGATCAAAGCGTGGCGCTTCGCGCTTGCGACCCTGTTTGGGTTATTACCGGTGAGTTTTTTGCTGGCCCACATGGGCAGCGAACTCGTCGATGGCGGTGTCGAAGACTTCACCGTGACTATCCTGTTACTGGGACTGCTGGTCGCGGTGCCGCTGATCGCCGGCCAGCTCAGCCGGGGACGCTCTGCGGAAAATCCCGACCCGCCCCCCCGGGAAGCGATGCAGGACGGAGAAAAATTGGCGTCCCCGCGAATCGATGCGGGAAACTCGAACTCTCGATCGACCCTCGATCGAAACGAAAGCTGACCTCGATGTGCCAGCCTAAATTGTTGTCGATGTCATTGCCGGCGCTACCGGGATTCAGCCTGTAGATCGGCAAAAGATCCATCCGGGAATTGCCGAAACTCGACGATTTCGCGATCGTCGACAGCGAGGGCGAACAAGTCCTGACTCAGGCACGAGTCGCCATCCGGGCGAACCACGACAAGATTAGGTCGACAACCCTATTCAGCCGATCAGGCGCGCATTTTTTCGCCGGTAGGATCGTAGAGCGGTGCGCCGACGATCTTCGCCGGATACATCTCACCGTTGATCTCGACTTCGAGCGCGGTGCCGTCGGTGGCGAGGGCGGTCGGCACGTAGCCGAGCGCCATCGATTTTTGCACGTGGTGCGCGTAGCCGCCCGAGGTCACGTAGCCGACGCATTCGCCGTCTTTCAGGATCGCTTCGTCGTTGGAGACGTCGATGTCGTCGGTGTCGATGGTCATCGTCGCCAGTTTCATCGCCGGACCCGCCTCGCGTTCGTCGAGCGCTGCCTGTTTACCGATGAAGTCCTTGTCCCAGTCGATGAAGGCGTCGAGGCCCGACTGCGCGGCGGTGTAGTCAGGGCGGAAGTCGAGCGTCCACGCGCCCCAGTTTTTCTCCAGCCGCAGGCTCATCAGCGCGCGCAGGCCGTAATGCGTGAGGCCCAGTCCTTCGCCGGCTTCGAGGATCGATTCGTAAAGCTTTAGCTGGTACTCGGGCTCGACGTAGATTTCGTAGCCGAGTTCGCCCGAAAACGACAGCCGCGCGAGGATCGCCGGCACCATGCCGACGAAAGTTCGGCGAATGTCGCGAAATTTAAGACCCTCGTTGCTGACGTCGTCGCGGGTAATACGCGCGAGCAACTCCCGCGCATTCGGGCCCGATAGCCCGATGCCGTGATAGCGGCGCGACTCGTTGGCGTATTGCAGGTCGTAGCCGTCGAGATTCGATTCGAACCAGCGGCGGTGCATTTCCTGCGCGGCGCCCGAGCCGAAGATCATGAAGTCGTTGTCGTCGAAACAGGCGACGGTCAGATCGCCGTAAAGCTTGCCCTTCGGCGTCAGCATCGGCGACAGCGCGATGCGGCCGGGTTTCGGCAGCCGGCCCGCCATCACGCGGTCGAGGAACTTGCGCGCGTCGGGGCCGCGAAAAGAATGCTTGGCGAAGTTCGCGATTTCGGTGAGGCCGACCGCTTCGCGCACGGCCCTGACCTCGCGGGCGACGTAGTCGTGCGCGCGCGAGCGGCGGAAGGTCGGTTCCTCGTGCGCGTCGTCGGGGCCGTCGGCATACCACAGCACTGCCTCCAGACCGAAGCCGTTGCCCCAGACGGCCCCCTTCGCGGTCAGGCGGTCGTAGAGTGCGGTGGTGCGCATGCGCCGGCCCTTCGGCAGGGTTTCGTTCGGAAAAGTCAGCAGGAACCGGCGCTCGTAGTTTTCGCTCGCCTTGACCGTGCCGTAGTCGGGCGAGGCGTAGTCGCCGAAACGCGCGATATCCATCGCCCAGACGTCGATCTCGGGTTCGCCGTCGATCATCCATTCGGCGAGACACTTGCCGACCCCGCCGGCCTGGCAGAAGCCGGCCATGACGCCGACCGCGGCCCAGTAATTCCGCATGCCGGGCACCGGGCCGATCATCGGGTTGCCGTCGGGGCCGAAGGTGAACGGGCCGTTGATCATGTCCTTGATGCCGGCCTCTTTCAATGCCGGGATGCGCTCGAATCCAAGTTCGAGGCGCTCGGCGATGTGCTCGAGCTGCGGTTCGAGCAGTTCGTGGCCGAAGTTCTGCGGCGTGCCGCCGACCATCCACGGTGTCGCCTTCGGCTCGTAGGTGCCGAGCAGCATGCCCTGGCCTTCCTGGCGGAAATAGATGTTGCCCTCGTAGTCGATGCCCGCCGGCAGGCGCTCCTCGCGCGCGGCGATCTCGGGGATGGTTTCGGTGATCAGGTAATGGTGTTCCATCGGCTGCACCGGCAGGTTCAGGCCCGAGAGCCTGCCGACCTCGCGCGCCCACAGGCCGCCGGCGTTGACGATATGCTCGGCGTGGATGCTGCCGTCTTTGGTCACCACGTCCCAGCTGCCGTCGGCGCGCTGGTTGGTTTCGATCACCGCCGCATGCGTGTGGTAGCTCGCGCCGAGTTTCTTCGCGGCCTTGGCGTAGGCGTAGGTCACGCCGGACGGGTCGATGTCTCCGTCGAGCGGGTCCCACAGCGCGGCGATGTAACGGCTGGTGTCGATCAGCGGGTGCCGCTCGCTGAGTTCCTTCAGGGAAATGAATTCCTGGTCGAGACCCATGTAGCGCGCCTTCGAGCGCTCGCGCTTCAGGTAATCGTACCAGTCCTTGTTCGACGCGGCGTAAAAGCCGCCGGTGTTGTGCAGGCCCACCGACTGCCCGGAGAGTTCCTCGAGCTCCTTGTAAAGATTGATCGTGTAGCCTTGCAGGCGCGAAATGTTCGGGTCCGACGAGATGGTGTGGATCTGCCCGGCCGCGTGCCACGACGATCCCGAGGTTAGCTCGTTGCGCTCGAGCAGCACGCAATCCTGCCAGCCGAGTTTCGCCAGGTGGAACAGGATCGAGCAGCCGACCACGCCGCCGCCGATGATGACTACTCTCGCTTGGGATTCCACTTTTACCTCTCGTTCTGTCATTAGTTTTTGGTCAGATCAACAATCAGGGTTAGTACCAGGCATCGGGAATCTCGGCCTTGCGTTTTTCGATCCAGGCGCGGAGTTGTTCGTCTTTGGCCGGATCGATCGGCGGCGCCTCGTAATCTTTCAATAACCGGTTCCAGCGCTCGTAAGCGCGACGCGCCATGTCCTTCGAGCCCTGCTCTTCCCAGCTCTCGACGTTTTCGCTGTCGGAGAGCACGGCGTTGTAATAGGCGGTTTCGTAGTTGGCCATCGTGTGCGCGCAGCCGAGGAAGTGCCCGCCCGGCTCGACCTCGGCGTAGGCGTCGCGCGCCAGCGCGTTGTCGTCGAGCGGCAGCCCGCCGAGCAACACCTGGTAGGAACCGAGACGATCCGCGTCCATGACGAGCTTTTCGTAGCCGGTGCAAAGCCCGCCCTCGAGCCAGCCCGCGGCATGCAGCACGAAGTGCGCGCCGCCAAGCGCGGTGGAGAGCATCGAGTCGGCACTCTCGTAGGCAGCCTGCGCGTCGGGCAGTTTCGATGCGGTCAGCGAACCGCCGCATCGCAGCGGCACGTTGAGCCGGCGCGCGAGCTGGCCGATGACGAGGTTCGAGATTACCGGTTCCGGCATGCCGAAGGTCGGCGCGCCGCTCTTCAGGCTCATCGAGGACAGGAAATTACCGAGCACGAACGGGGCGCCCTTGCGCACCAGCTGCGTGAAGGCGCCGACTATCATCGCTTCGGCGAATGCCTGGGCGATCGACGCCGCGGTGGTGACCGGACCCATCGCGCCGCCGAGGATGAACGGCGCGACCACCAGACCCTGGTTGGCGCCGCAGTAAACCTGCGCGGCCTCGGTGACGACCTTGTCGACCAGCAGCGGCGAATTGGTATTGACGTTGCCCATGATCACGCAGTGTTCGTCGACGAAGTCCGCACCGTGGAGAATGCGCGCCATCTCGACCGAATCCTCGGCGCGCGATTTCTCGGTGATCGCGCCGAGGTGAGGCTTGTCGCCGTAGCGCATGTGCGCGTAGACCATGTCGAGGTGGCGCTTCGACACCGGCTGGTCGCAGGGTTCGCAGACCACCAGCCCCGAGTGGTGCAGGCTCGGCAGCCGCGAGACGATCTTCACCAGATTCTCGAAATCCTCGAGCGTGCCGTAACGCCGCCCGCCTTCGAGGTCGCGCACGAACGGCGGGCCGTAGACCGGCGCGAACACCTGGCTGTTGCCGCCGATGGTGACGTTGTGCGCGGGATTGCGCGCATGCTGCACGAACTCGGACGGCGCGGTTCGGCACAGCTCGCGTGCGGCGCCCCGGTCGAGGCGCACCCGGGTGCCCTTGACGTCGGCGCCGGCGGCCTTCCAGATTTCGATGGCTTTCGGGTCGTCGCGAAATTCGATGCCGATTTCCTGGATGATCCAGTCGGCCTGGTCTTCGAGCCTGACGAGGCCTTCCTCGCCGAGGAATTCGTAGAACGGGATTTCTCGCCGGATAAAGGCGGGGGCGGCGGCTTCGTGGCGTTCGCGCGTGCGCCCGCCGCGGCGGCGGCCGGCGCCGCGTGCGCTTCGGGTTCTGGTCGTGTCGGTCACTTTTTCCCCCTCCTCACCGGAGTCATTCCCGCCTCTCTCAGTCATTCCCGCTTGCGCGGGGATGCTTTAAGAAATGGCAGTATAACAATGGCTGATAAGGTTGTGACCGCTAAAAAATATGTCTGGTCACATAATTTCAACTTATGTTAGCTTATATAAATCAATCGCTTTTCAATCTATCCGATAGATGCTGTTTATATGACCCGATGAGAGAACTGCGCCGCCTGGTCCATTCGCCGCACCATTTGTTTGTATTCGAAGTCTGCGCGCGGCTGCTGTCGTTCACGCGCGCGGCCGAGGAACTCGGCGTCTCGCAGCCGGCGGTCAGCCTCGCGATCCGCCAGCTCGAACAGGCTATCGGCCAGGACCTGTTCGAACGCCTGCACCGGGCGATCCGCCTGACCGACGCCGGCGAGCGCTTCCACCACGAGGTCTCGGCGAGCTTCGAACGCCTGTTGAAGGCCGCGCGCGAGGTCAACCGCGGCCCCGAGGCCGAGCGCGTGACCCTGTCGATCTCGACCGCGTTCGCGAACTACTGGGTGATGCCGCGCCTGACGAGGCTGCACCGCTCGCACCCGGCGATCGACCTGCGCCTGCAGGTGGTCGACAAGGACGTCGATCTCGAGCACGAAAACGTGTCGCTCGGCATTCGCCGCGGGCGCGGCAACTGGCCCGGCTACGATTCGGCGGCGATTGCGCGCGAGGAACTGTTCGCGGTGGCGAGCCCGGCCTACCTGGCCGCCAACCCGCGGCCGAAGACGGTCGAAGAATTACTCGGCCACCAGTTCATCCACCTCGAGGAGCCGTTTCGCCCGAGGCCGAAATGGCGCGACTGGTTCGAATCCTTCGGCATCGAATTCGTCGACGGCGGCGAAGGCCTGCGCCTCAACGACTACGCGCTGGTGATCCAGGCGGCGATGGCCGGCGAAGGCGTGGCGATGGGCTGGCGCCACGTCACCGAGTCGCTGATCGCCAAACGCCTGCTGGTACCGGTGCTGCCGCGGAGCTGGATCACCGGCGAGGAATTCCATTTGATCTGGTCGGTCCGCACCGAACTTTCGCCACCCGCCGCGCAGGTGCGCGACTGGATCATCGAGGAAGCAAAAGCCGCGGCGATGGTACGTTTACCCTGACCGCGACGCTGTTTCCAAAACCTGTCCTCTGTCGATCCGCGGCCTGGGGCCGGGCAGGCACTTCCCAACGACGGGAATTTATCGACTCCCACTTAACCCCGTCCGCTGCCGGGAGTTTCGATTTCGATCTATTTTGTTGATCTGCGACAACATTATTAACCTTAATTAGAGCAAGGTTAATATAAGTGTCATTTCAGGCGACCAGAGATCATATCTGGGGGAGTTTGAAAGCCATGAACACAAAGATCGACACACGGTTGACCCTACGAAAGACTTTTCTATTCGCGATTCTGATAACTACCTGCCAGGCCGGGTTGGGCGCGCCAGGCGATCCGGACAACAGTTTCGGCACCAACGGCTTCACCGTCACCGATCTGCCGCCGTCCGTAGCCGACTCGGGACAGGCGGTCGCGGTCCAGCCGGACGGCATGATCCTGGTCGCCGGCACCAACAATTCGAACAAGTTCGCGATCGCTCGTTACACCTCGTCCGGCAGCCTCGACAACGGCTTCGGAACCAACGGCTCGACGATCACCGACATCCCGGTGAGTGGCATGGTACACGACATGGTGTTGCAGCCGGACGGCAAGATCCTGGTTTGCGGCGTCGGCAACGGCGGCGAATTTACCGTAGTCCGCTATCTCGCGAACGGCAGCCTGGATACCGGCTTCGACAGCGACGGCATCGCGACTGTGGCGTTTCCTACGGGCGCGTCCATCGCCTATTCGATGGCGTTGCAGGGTGATGGCAAGATCCTCCTCGCGGGCGAGGTGGACGTCGGCGGTGGTGTACGCCAGTATGCCCTGGTGCGGCTTGATACCGCGGGTAATCTCGACGCTGCTTTCGACGGCGACGGCAGGGTCATGACCGATGTCGGCACCGGCTGGGATATCGCCTACGCGGTCGCGGTGCGGGCGGACGGAAAAATCGTCGCCGCCGGCTCGACCGGCAGCGACATCAGCCTGGTGCGCTACAACACCGACGGCAGCCTGGATACGGGTTTCGGTACTAACGGCAAGACGGTGACCGGGCCGGGCGCGCTCGACGACTACGCCTACGCCCTCGCGATCCAGCATGACGGCAAGATCGTAATCGCCGGCAATGCGGTGGCAAACGTCGCCGACCGGGGATTGCTGGTGGCGCGCTTCGATGCCGACGGCAACGTGGATAGCGGTTTCGGGACCTCGGGCCAGGTCATCTACCCGGTGGCAAATCTGGCCCGCGAAGGGGCGAACGCGATCGCGATCCAGCCCGACGGCAAAATCGTCGTCGCCGGGGAATACGTCAGCACGCAAGTCCCGAGCAACGACCTCGACATTGCGGTCATACGCTTCGACAGCGACGGAACGCTCGACACAACTTTCGCAACCGCGGGCGTCTTTACCCACGATTTCGGTACGATCCTCGACTTCAGCAACGCGGTCGCCATCCAGCCGGACGGCAAGATCCTGGCGGCCGGGGAAACCGACGGAGATTTCTTCATTGTCCGCCTCGAGGGCACGAGTCTCGACGTCACCCCTGACGCGATCAGCTTTGTCGACGAAACCGATGTGAAAAGGTCGCAGCTGCAGACTTCCAACCTGGTAACGGTCAGCGGACTGGATGGCGGCGTCAAAGTGCCGGTCAGCGTCTCCGGCGGCGAATACGCGCTCAATGGTTCGGCGACCTATACCAGCGGCATCAACTGGGTCGGGAACGGCGACCAGGTCAACGTGCGGCACACCTCAGCAAGCAGCGAGAATACGACCTCGAGCACGGTACTGCGCGTCGGAGGCGTGATGGCGCCCAACGGGACGACCCACGTCGGGACCGGAGAAACCGTTACTGACGCATACGACACCACGACCTTGTCCGATACCTCGGACGACGACTCGGGAGGCGGCTCGGGCGGGGGTTCGGTTGTCTGGATGTTTCTGCTGACGACCGGTCTGCTGTTGTTCTTTCGTTTTTCCAGGGACGGCCAACCGAAGCGAACCTAAACCCGGCTCCAGTCCGCCGCGCAGAAGGCTAATGGCGCCAATTTTCGAAGCACGGCATCGGTCGGTTTTCAACAACCCGGAAACCGAAACCTTCGTTCTCCCGGCCGGTAATTTGAGAACTATTGTACTTTCAAGTCGTTAGCGTTACTTGAGATACTGGGTCTTCCCGAATCGTTCGAAACATTTCGAACGGCAACTCGAGGAGCGACGCGATGACTGGCGATACCCGACGGCTTTTCCTGCTAGCGGTATCCTGCGCCCTGATCCTTGCTCACTTCCCCAGGCTGCATGCGCAAGCCGAGGTCGCCGATTACCTGTGCACCAAAGACGGCGTGACCCGGCAGATCGCGGTGGTGCGGGAATCCGGCTACGCCTGCCGCGTGAAATACACCAGGCCCTCCGGCACGACCTACCCGTGGAATGCGCGCAACGAGACCGACTACTGCCGGCCGAAAGCATCCGGCCTGGCCGAGAAACTGGGCACCTTCGGCTGGACCTGCGACGCAGCCGACGACGTGCAATCGATCCTGCTCGCGCAACTCGAACGCTACGGGCGCTACCTCGAAACCCTGAACAACGCCGGCAAGACCTGCTACTTCTACCCGGGCGAGGCCCGCTACGGAAACCTGTGCGGCGACGCCCACGCCGAGGCGGCCGTCGTTTACACCTGCGACGGAGCGGAGGGCAGCTGGGAGCAGCACCTCGCCGTGTTTATCGACGTGGAAGACGATCCCCTGACCCGGGAGGTTGGCGGTAGCGGCTCGCGGCAGGTCGCCGGCTATTACATAGACGATAATCGCCTGACGATCGAATCGGAGGAAATCGAAGCGGACAGCGACGGCGCGTCCCCGAGGGTATCCACGGCGACGACAACGCTACGCTGCCGATACGATGCCGCCAATCGCTGGGAACTATTCGAGCAGCAATAGGTAGCTACTCAAGGTTGTCTGTCTTGCGGTGCGGAATCGAGTCAACCATCACCCTGATTACGGCGAAGCGACGGCTATGGGCTGGCGCAGGTCACCGAATCACTGATCGCCAAACGCCTGCTGGTACCGGTGCTGCCGCGGAGCTGGATCACCGGCGAGGAATTTCATTTGATCCGGTCGGTCCGCACCGAGCTGCCGCCACCCGCCGCGCAGGTGCGCGACTGGATCATCGAGGAAGCGCGCATCGCGGCACTCAGACGCCTGCCCCGAGCACCAGGCGAACAGGTTTCCCGACACCCGCAATTATCGATTGCGCCTGGCGACGACACTCAGTTTCACCCGCCGGCCTTGCAGGGCTGCAGCACGGCATTCAGGGTTCTGTTAATCGGCGAATCGAGTCCGACGGTCTCCGACAGCCTGACCACAGCGCCCGAAATCCAGTCCACTTCCAGCGGACGCCCGGCTTCGAGATCGATTGCGGTCGAGGCCCGCATACCGTCGGGCAGGTCTCCCACTGCCTGCCATATCCGGGATTCCGTATCCCCGGGCAGCGCCACGCCGAGCGCGCGGCCGAGCGTAGCGGTTTCGGCGATCGCATCCTGAAACAAACGGCTCAGCTGCGGATCGTTCCTGATCTCACCGATCGTACAACGCGCCGCCGCGGTGATTCCGGACATCGGCGCGAACAGACAGAATTTTTGCCACAGCGCCACATCGATGTTTTCGACCACCGGCGCGTCCAGCCCGGCCCGCTCGAAGGCCGCACGCACGGCTTCGATTCTCGGCGACTGGCTGCTATCACTCTCGGCAAAGGTAAAGCTGGCGAATGTTCCCACCTGCCGGATCGACCCCGGCTCCGCGACGGTGGTCGAGATGGCGGCGGTACCATTGGCGATATGCTCGATCGGCAAGACCGTTGCCAGTCGCTGCACGGTTTCCACCCCGTTGAGAAAGGGGATTACCACCGTGTTCGGCCCCAGCAGCGGCAGGCAACTTTCCGCTGCAGCCTCCACGTCTTTCGCCTTGACGCCGAATATCACCGCATCGACCGGCCCGATCTCCGCCGGATCGTCGGTGGCGATACGCGGGTGTACCCTGGTCGACTCATCGCCGGCTTCGAGCTTCAATCCCGTGGACTCGATGGCATCGAGATGCGCACCCCGCGCCAGGACGGCCACATCCTCGCCCGCCTGCGTGAGCCTGACGGCCAGGTAGCCGCCGATCCCTCCCGTTGCTACGGTTGCAAATTTCATATCAGTCGCTTCCAGGTTGGTGGGGCCCGAATAATAACCCAATCCGAATCCGCTCTTACAGGCGGCGGGGTTTGCCTCTGGGCCCGGAACTCAACAGCGGATCAGCGACCTGCCCCGAGGGCCGACAGAGATTCAGTCGACTCCGCTTTTCGGCGCCGGTGCGTCCGATGGTTTGGCCCGGTGCAGGATGACTTCACGATGCGGATAGGGAATCTTGATGTTGTTTTCCTTGAACACATCCCACAGCGCCAGCAGCACCCGGCCGCGGATATTGGTCAGACCGTTCTGCGGATCGTTGATCCAGAAACGCAGCAGGAAATCGATCGACGAATCCCCGATACTGGTCATCCAGCAAACCGGTTTGGTCGAGCTCAAAACGCGCGGCACGCTCGCCGCTGCTTCGATCGCCATGGCGCTCACCTCGTGAGGATTCGAATCGTAATGAACCCCGAAAGGCACGTCGAGGCGGATGAGATCGTTCGAGAAAGACCAGTTTATGACTTCCATGGTGATAAAGTTTTCGTTCGGAATCAGGTGCTCGCGACCGTCCCGCG
>Ga0102953_1000945_pt1 | contig 18971 bp, 19 predicted proteins | sample SalPon2A_C_D2_MG_FD_78509 | JGI IMG/M metagenome (GOLD analysis project Ga0102953, IMG submission 78509) | Soil microbial communities from South San Francisco under conditions of wetland restoration - Salt Pond MetaG R2A_C_D2_MG | ecosystem: Environmental > Terrestrial > Soil > Wetlands | place... | reverse complement strand
CGTCACCTCCTCGCCGGCGTTGAGCGGGGCGGCGGCTTCAAGGGTCGCTTGAAGATCCTGGTTGTCGTTGACCACCCGCACGCCGATCGGGTTGTTCTCTTCATCCTGGAATGACGGATGCCGGAATTCCAGGGTGTCGAAGATCACCACGTCGGTCGGGCAGGCGGCATAGGCTTCGGTGATGGCTTCGGTCAGGTCGGGCATAGGTGGCCTCCTTGGTGCATAATCTACAGTTCCGACCTGCTCTCTTCGGTCCAAACTCCGGAGTTATACATCGTCAGCGAGATCACGGCTCCGAATGGCATAAGGTAGTCAATTGATCCAGACAGCTTTAAAGTCGCGTTGTTTTGCAGTGTCGTGTTTGCCCCGCTGGTACACCTGAGTTTGATGGTTTGTCCCACCGAGCCTCCCGTAAAATTAGTGATCGTCAGTGGCGTAGTATTCCCGACCGTGTAAACCGGATAGTGAACAGCAACGGACGGTGTGGCCGCTCCGGTCAGATCGAGGGACGGGGCGCCGAGGTTGTTTTTCCCGAGAGTCAAAACTGTTGCACCTATCGTATAGGGAGCCGTGGCATGACCGATCAACTCATTTCCAGAGACAGTTGCTGCCGAGATTGGTCCGCCGAGATCCAGACCATACTTGGTGACGTTTCCGGTCCCGTCGTGAGAAATCCGGTTGCCGGTGATGATCAGGCTGGTGATATTCGAATTTTCTGCCTTGACGCCTGCATAGGTGTCGTCTGTCTCCTGCCCATTATCTGAGATATCGTTGCCAGTGATAACGACTTTGTCGGCAAAGCTGGTCCCAGAGCTAGAAATCAACGATATCCCATGGCGACCGTTCCGAAGGATGATATTTGAATTAATCAGCACGTCCTCCGTTTTGTGTGTCGCGTCGAGCGAAGTGCTAATCAGCCCATAATAACCATTGTCGACCAAGGTATTGCCTACGATGATCAGCTCTTTTGTGCCAGCTGTCCCGGCGATCAACCCACTTTCACCGTTATCGTAAGACCGATTATTTACAAGGGACAACTTCCTAGACCGGTCATCCGCACCGATTCCACCAGACTCGGCAGTAATCCCGCTCTGTACATTGTCATGGGCCCATGAGTTAACAATCGTCCCGTCGACCACGGCATTCAGTGACAGGCCCATTTGATTGTTGTTATAGGCACCGCACTGGTCCATCACCGCATGATCTGATATTTCAATCGATAGCCCATTGTCTGAACATTCATATCCTTCAGACCTGACCACCTTGACGTTGTCGCACCAGAGCGCCCGCAGACCATGGCCACCTCCACCGGCACGCTTGGTGTTTTTAAATTCACAATCTTCGATGAGCAGATTGCCGACAGATCGCGGATAAAAATCGCGCTGAACTTTATCCGACCCATCGAATGTTATCCCGGAGACTTTGACATAATTGGCGACGATGGTGTCCACCGCTGCGGATGCGTCGTTTTCGACTCTGGCGATGTCAGCGTTTGCTGTGCCAGCTGGGTCCCGCTTGAAAATCGTGCGGCCCTTGCCGGCCCCCCTGATCTCCACGCCGTCCGGAAACTCAAGGCAATAACCATCGGTCGTCTCGCTGTTAACAAGGAAGGTCCCCTCAGGGAAATAGGCAACCTTGCTGGTGATTTTTACGACTGACATATAGGCATTCATGGCCGCCGTGTCATTGGTCGATCCGTCACCAGCAATCTCAAACCATGACGTATCAAGCACCCTGGGGGCATATTGTCTGACAAGACACCCCTCTGACCCATCCGTGTCGCTCGACAGGGGTAAAAATATGCCTTTCTGAGTATCCGCCGAAACCTCGGCAGTCCAATTACCCGACTTGAACATAAAGACGCCGCCGGCGCCGCTACCCACAGCCGTACGATCACCGACGATAACCAATTGACCGTCAGAGAGCCCCGTCAGAGCTTGAGCGGCGGCATAATTAGCGACCCGCAACATGAGGCTGCTAGAAAAATCAACCGATGTCAGCCCCTGATGCACCATCCACTTGCCAGCCGCAATCTCATCAGAGAGCTGCTGACCCGCCGTACCGTCCCCCGAGGTGAAGGTCGACAGGGCGATGTAGACCGTCCCGGCGCCGTTACCCCCTTCGTCAGATGCGTCGACCGTCAGGTCGAGCACGTTGTAGCTCGTCGAGTGAGCATAATCTCCGGTCGGGTTGAACCCCGAGAGCTTGGCCAGCGCTTTCGCCAGAGTCGGCACGTCGCCCCCCTCGGTGGTGACATCCGAGTTCGCGGCGCCGTGGATGACGTTGTGCAGGATCGCGCTGTCGGTGATCAGCTGATCCATCGCCTCGGTCGGTGTCAACGCGAAGGCCGGCGACCAGATCAGGGCCAGCGACAGCAGCAGGAACAGAAAACGTTGAAACATGGCGAAACTCCTTACCAGGCAAACGGACCGGGCAGGTCCTCGTGAAGGTGCGTGTGCAGCCGGGAGCTGACGCTCTCGATCTCGCTCAATGGATATTGAGCCGCCAGTTCGGACTGGCCGGCGGTCAGGACGTTACGGGTCAGGGTGCGCATGGTCAGCCTGGCCCGCCACCAGTTTGCTCCCTCGCGATCGAGAGAGCCGACGGTCAGCTGGTAGATCTCGTGAGTTGCCATCCCGAGCCCGGTGCGCAGATCGATCTGAAACGGCTCGGCGCCGTGCCGAAACTCGTCGCGGTACAGCCCCCAAAACGTGTCGCACTGCGCCGAGGTGAACTGAAATGGAACGCTGAATTCGACCGGGACTGTCACCAGCACCCGCCGCACCCGATCCGGCCCGGCCTCCATCGGCGTGCGGACAAGCGCGCCGAGCGGTCGGAATCCGTAGCCGGTCCAGCCGGGGGCCGGCAGGTAATTCTCCCAGGCGATCATGCCGGCCGCACCTCAAGCTCAAAGCTCACCTCCCAGACGTTCGGCGAAACCAGACGGGCATCAAAAGTCCCCTCGCCGGCGAACCTGGCCTGGACGTCGGCAAATGAGCTGCCGAACTGCAGGCCGATCGTGAACCAGTTAGCGCCGGCCGCCAGCAAATGCAGATGCCAGCCCTCGAAGGTCGCCATCTCGTCGTGATCGAATATGGCTCGGGCCGCGACGATGTCGACCGGACTCGCGGTCCGCTCCCGGCCGGCGGTTCCGGCCGGGCCGGCATCGGCGACGCTCGCCCCTTGCGGAGTGATATGGTAGCCAGGCGCAAGCAGCGCCGGCAGGGTGACCGGCCAGGACCCCATCAAAACCTGCTCCTCGCCGGGTTGAGGTTGCCGGATCCGGTCACCGCCCTGGCGAGTGGGCCGCGTCCCTCGGCGACCCGGGCGCCGAGCCGAGTCTCGATCTGCTCGAAGATCACGTCGACACCGTTACCCTCCGCGCTTGGTCGCACCTGCGGCGTGCTCGGCGCACCGATGATATTGACGATCGGCTGCTGTCTGCCGGCGTTGCCAAGCTTCGACAGACCCTCGACCAGCTTGGTCTGGTCCGGGTCGAACACCACCTCGCCCTTTTTCAGCACCGCGAAGCCCTCGTCGCCGGCCAGCCCGCCGGCGTGGAACATCGGTGCGACGAACTTGCCGCCGGCGTGGTGTGCCGGTGCGAGGGAGAAATGAGACGCATCGATGCTCGAGGTGAAGGTTCCGCCGGTTGGCGCCGCGGATCCAGCCCCGAACAACCCACCGAGAAAATTAAGCCCGCCGCCGAGCAGCGGCTCGACAACGGTTTTCTGCAGCACCATCTGGGTCAGCATGCGGCCGAAACTCTCGGCGATCGAGGCGAAGGAAACATCCGCCGCCCAGACCGCATCGGTCAGCTGGGCGCTGAAGTTGCTGCCCCAGCCCTCGACGGCGTTTTCCATATCCTCGAAGCTCACGCCGACTTTGTCGGCAGTCTCCTGCATGTCCTTGTCAAAGAGCTTCAGCCCGGAGGTTATGTCGGTCATGACATCCGGGGTAAGACTGAGGTCCTGCACAAACAGGCTGAATTCGGCCGTGACGCCCGAGATGCTCTCCTCCAGGCCGGCGGCGGTGGTTTTGAGTTTGGCCAGCTCGCGGTCGGTCTCGATCGCGCCGATCCGCGTCTTGCGCCAGGTTTCGATCTCACCCAGTTCGCCGAACTGGCGGGTCAGCTCGGCCGCCTTGGCGTTGATATCGGCGATCTTGGCGTCGAACTGGTTGAGGCCGGTCTTCTTGACGTCGAGCTGCAGGCCGGCCAGCGCCTTGCGGAGCTTTTCGGCCTCTTCCTTGGTTAAGGCTTTCTTGCCAGAACCGCCACCGCCCCCCTCAGATCCTCCTGGTTCGCCAGTTTTCATCTCCTTTTTCAGGGCCGCGATCTTCTCGCGCAGTTCATCGGCGTGCCCTTCAAGGTCACCCCAGAACTTCTGCATCCACTCGGGGTAGCCTTCGCGGGCGGTCATCTGCTCGAGGGTGTTCTGCAGCTCGAGCTGCAGGGCCTGGAGATCTTCAGCTTTTGTTGATTTAATCGCCTTGCGCAAACGGTCGATCGCGCCGGCTAAAGCGTCGATGCCGTCCCGGGCCGCTGCGCCGAAGCCGCTCTGGTCGAGACCGGCCTTCAGCTCGAACCATGCGGTGTGCAAGCGGTTGACGCTGACCTGAGTCGATTGCAGCGCCGTCGGCAGGGCGTCGGCGAACTCCCGGCGCAGCTGGGCGGCAAACTTGGGTAGAAAGTCGGCGGAGAGGAGTTGTCCCTGCTCGAGCATCTTGTTGAGCTGCGACGTGGTCACGCCCATCGCCCGGGCGGCGATATTAAAAGCCCCCGGGATTCGCTCGCCAAGCTGGCCGCGCAGTTCCTCGGCCTGGACGGTGCCCTTGCTCATCACTTGATAGAGGGCGCGGATCGCGCCGTTGGTATCGGCAGCCGACAGTCCCATGACCGTCGACGCCTCGGAAATAGCCGTGAATATCTCCCGGACCTGCTCTCCGGAAACTCCGGTCCCGCGTGCAGCTGCCGCCAGCTGCGAGAAACCGCCGGCGGCGGCTTCCAGGTCGAGCCCGAGGCGCTTGACCTCGGAGCGCACGAAGCCGAATTCGACTTCGGCCGCCTCGGCGCTGCCGGTCGCGGCTGTCAGGGCATTATGAATGCGATCCAGCGCAATCTGCACGTCGAGCAGGTCGCCGGCAAAGCGCGCCACCGCCAGCGTGCCGATCACGCCGCCCAGGGCGACGAACGCCTTGCTGACACCAGAAACGACCCCACCAAGACCCTTGACATCGGACTCGATCGTCTTGACCGCCTGCTCGGTTCGATTGACAGCATCAAAGATGATTTGAACGCGATTGCTCATAAAACCCGTGACTGGTGACGAGTGATTGGTGACTGGCAAAGCCGGACTTCTAGTCCGGGCAGGTGGCGCAGATGCGCGCCAGGTTAGCGCCGAACATCCGCCGGCATTCCTCGAGATCGGCCCCGCCGCAGTAGCCGCCAAGCGGCTGGTCGCGACGGATCTGGCCCGGCTGCGGGGCGCTCTTGACGCCGAAGCCCCGCGCCAGGGCGATCACCGACTCTCGGAAGATGCGTTCCCGGCCTCGCTCTTCGAGGTAGATTCGGCACTCATCCGGGGTATAGCCCCAGAGGATAGCGTCCCGGCGGGTGATGTCTCCTCCGCTAAGGCTGCAGACGCAGCGCTCGATGAGCTCGGCCGGGTCACAATCATCCCCCCGATCGCCGTCACCAGGCTGGTCATCGCCTCCAACGTCTCCGCGAGCGGGGTACAGGCCAAAAAATCGTTCACCACTGCGGCCGCCGTGGCCGTGTCGATCGTCTCCTCGAGATAAGCGGTCAGATCGGCCAGGTCTTTCTCCCGCAGCAGCTTGCCAGGCTCGCGCAGCACGATCGCGCAGAAACGCGGCAGCACCGGCTCAAGGACCTGCAGCAGGTCGATACCCTGCTGCTGGTCGGTCAATCCCTGATTCAGGTCGCGAAACAGCTCGCGGATCTGCAGCTCCTGGCCCCAGACCAGCTTGCGCTGTTCGAAGGCGTGATCGCCGATGGTGTAGCTCTTGACGTTACTATTCACGTTTCACCTTTTACCTTTCACGGCCGTCAGCTGAACTCCAGCACGAACTCGTCATCACCGGCATCCATCGCCAACTGGAACCCGCAGTCGAGCGCCATGTGCCCCTCGACCTCGGTCTCCTGCACGCTGGTGATGCGCTGCTTCGGCGCGGTGAGCTGCACCTTGTTGTACTGAGCCGGGCCGATCGGGCCGACGTTCAGCGCCCCCAGGGTGCCGGCGTTGAGCTGCCCGTAATAGTCGTGGGTCGCAACCTTGACCATTTCGGTCTGCATCCGGCCCCGGGTATCGCCATCGGTGATGACGAAACTCTTGTAGCCGCTGGCGGAGTTCAGATCCTCGCGGCCGGACAGCTTGTTGCCGAGGTCGATTTCGAAGCTCTGCACCACCGGCGAATACCCCCCGGTCGTAAAGAGCGAGGCGAGCAGCTGCGGCGGGTTGACGTTGCTGATATTCGGCGTGATCGCCGCGCCGTCGGCGATGGCCTGGTAAGCGCCCATGAAGGTCATGTCGGCGAACAGCGCCTCGCCGGTCTTGCCGAGGATCTTCAGCTGGCCGCGGGCGCCGGCGATCAGCTTGAGCACCGCCCCGGCGGCATCGTCCGGATCGATGAAGCCGAGAGTCAGCGACGGATGGCCGAGGCTGGCCCGGGTATAGGTGACCTTCTCGCTCGCCGGGGTCACATCAAGCGCCTCGGCCAGCCCGCAGGCCCGCAGGTAGGGCGAGAGAAACGGCAGGTTGTTGGCGGCGTAGGCGGTGCCCCGGCCGACGATCTCGGCGACGATGCGAATCGAGGCCATCTTCTTGCCGGCGAGATCCGGCAGCTTGGAAAAGCTCGCCATGATCACGTCCCGGGGCAGCATGCTGATATCCGGGGTGTAGTTCGCCTCCTTGGCGATCAGCCCGGTTTCGTCAGCGGTCAACGCCTCCGGGGTCCCCTCGACGGCCTCGATCTTGGCGGCCAGTACGCGGCGCTTGGTTCTCATTGGTCACCTCCGGTTTTGGCCGGCGCGGCCGGCTTGCCGACGACCTTGGTGGTGCTGGCGTCGTTCAGGTTGAGTTTGCCCTCCCGCGCCGGGGCGGGCGTTTCGTTTTTTTTGCTCATGGTCGATACTCCTTTCTAAGCGACAATGCGTTCGGTGACGGAAAGATGGATCTCGGCGTAGTGGCAGAGCACCTGGCCGAAGACGCGCTGGTCGTTGACCGGCACCTGGCAGGGGGCTTCCTCGCCGCTGTCGCCGTTGTAATAACCCCAGGCGGCGGTCAGGTCGGCCGGGTCGGCGTTGCGGAACTTGGCGCAGATGGTGTCGATCAGCGCCTGCCACGGCTTGTCGGTCGCGGCGGCGTCCTCGAGGCCGAGGTGGCCGCGCAGGATAAACCGGTGATGACGGAAAAACGGGCCTCGGTTGTGCTCGGTCACCGGACCCCGGGTCACCTCCCAGCCGCGGATCCGGCCGTCGCTGTCCTTGAAGGCGGCGATATATTTGGCCTGGTCATAGATCTGCCGCTGGTGGTCGTGAATCTTGCCGACCCCGGCGATCTCGCCGAGCTTGGCGATGATGTCGGCCAGGATGTCGAAGTAAGTGTCAGCCATTGAGATCCACCTCCAGTCTGAGTCCCTGCCGCTGAGCCATGCCCTGCAGCCGGGAGATATTGCCGTTCAGCGCCCGCTCGAACATGTGCGCGCCCTTGGTCCCCTTGCGGGCGATCTTGCGCCGCACCACGAACTCGATCCGCTGCGCCATATCGACCGGGATGCCGAACTTGAGCGCGATCCAGTCGACCAGCACCCCCTTCGGCGGCATGCCGCGCCCCGGGCGGCGGCCGCGCTCGACCACCTCGCCGTAGGGGCTGGCCGTGCCGACGACCCCGCGCACCATGGCGGTACCGCGCCCCTGGACCTCGTGCTGGATCGATCCAAGCAGGCCGCCCTGGGCGCCGGACACCCCCTGGGGTGTGAGCAGCTCGACCTCGCGCTGCAGAAACGTCACCGCCTCGGTGACGAACCGCTCGACGTGCTTCTGCACGATGACCGGGCCCTGACCCTGGAGCAGCGGGCCGGAGGTATGGATGGATCCGCGGAGGTTCATGACGACTCCTTATGGGTTATAAATCATAGAAACCCAGGCGTATGACCCGCCATTTTGCTGGGTGCATATCTCGACGGTGTCGTCGCCGCTGCCGCTTAGTGCCTCCGTCCAAATCGTAAATTGGTGGGCAGAATCACAAGCAGGCCTACTTCCGACATCAAAAAGTTGTATGCCACCATCATTCGGCAAACCAAGCCTGTCTGTCGACCCCGATGTCGTTCCATTTTGTTTAGCTCTAAGACTGACATCAAACCCTTGCCCGGAACCGTCCCAATCCTCCGTAGCCTGAATATCCATAAAAGCACGAACATCAAATGTATCGTTTGCATAGGCTCCACCAGCGTTGAATAAGGCTAAAAAATCACCGTCCAGAACCGCTGTTGGACTTGCTACGGTACCGCGAGATTTTATCATCCGAAAATAAGGCGCTGCGGCGGCTGAATCACCTGCGGCCCATTGATTGTAGCTGGTGGTGGTATCATCTTTTATGGTCATTCCGTGGTAAGTAGTAAATTTTGGATCGTCAATATAAATACTCGATGACGCCGCAAGAGAGCCTGACCCGTTATAAAGTACTTGCAGGTTGCTCCCCGGAAGAACGATATCCGGAGGCGGAGCACTGAGATCAAAATTGTCGATCACATAATCATAGGTGCTTGTGGTGTCGTTATAACAGCCGATCTTGACATACGCGCCATAATCAAGAGATGCGGTGAATGCTAAGGACGTTATTTGGCTGATTGGAGAACCATTTTTAGAAATGGTGACTGTGCTTGCGTCGTCAAAAGAAACTCCGACCGTATCGCTTGTCGAAAAACTTACTGCATTATTATTGTCTATTAAAGAATCCCCCTTATCATAAACTGATACCGTATATCCGGTTGTTCCATTGCCATTGATCTGCAAGTAAATGTATTCGCTTGTATTCACTACACTAACGATATACAGCCGGAAAAGAGCCGTAGCTACAGTCGTTGCCGGAGTAGACTCAAGGTCGAACCCGACGTTTGTCCCACCCCCTATAATCAAAACCCCACCAGAGACAGTTCGTACTTCTGCGTTTCGGTATGTGCTTGGGGTTTCACTGATAGCTCTTAGCCTAAGCTGGTTGGATTGGATAGTAATGCCAGACCCTGTGTCCCCTGTGGTTGTTGGCGTGCCCCAATACCCGGTATAGGGAGGATCATCATTCGAGCCAGTGAAGGGGTCGGTAAATTCTAGCCCTGAACTACCACCAGACCCACCGCCTACAGCAACCCATGCGCCACCCTCGCAAGAATAGAGCGTTTGCCCGGCTGAGCCAGAGGTCACTTTAAAAATCTGCGAACCAGAACACGATCCAGGCAAAGAAGAACCGCTTGGTATATCCAGTGTGCTGTTTATAACAACACCGCCTGCGTCTGCATCGACCTGGATTGCGTTCCCCGGTGAACCTCCAGCGGTTATGCCATGCAAATATATCCCGTAATCTCGATAATCCGTGGCGTCTATTCCGGTCCCCAAGAGAGATTCATAGGAATTAGACAACCATCCAGAACCATGCCCCCCGATTTGGATTGCTTTATTAAACCCTTCATCGGTCCCCCCAACCGAAGTTCCAAGGATGCCTAGCCCTACATCTACGGGGTAGGTTGATTTCCCGGAATGGCTTGCTGCACCGCCACCCTTCCCCTGTTCAGTCAAAAGCCACATCGCACCAGAGGGCGAGTCAGCAGGGTCTCCATTATAGTAATTGTTATGAACGTAGGTGATTCCGTTTAGCAGGTCGGGCTGCACAGCGACAGGCCCCTGTGTCGCCCAATCACTAAACCACCCCCGGCCAGAAGGACCGGCTGATTGTGTGAACCCCGTTCCTATGTCATAAACCAATGTTCCGAACATGGCGGCATGCTCATTATTTGAGTCGCCGTTACCTGTTACATCAGTCTGCACAGACAAAGCATGAGCGGTGCCGACTGCAGCAGTCGCGCTTCCGCCACCGAAATTCATCTGCGAATACAAGCCAAGATCAAGCTGAGACGTTGCTAGATCGGTTGCGGTATACCCGTATTGGAAGATTGACGGGACTATGTTTCCGACGGCCCCGGAACCTGTTGTTATTGAGTGAAGCAAGTAAAAGGGCATAGTTGTGCCAGACCCGGAAGCCTCAAACGCATAACTTGAATTATCCGAGGAATCATTAACCCGAAGGGCATCAAGCTCTGTATAGTCTCCTGGGTCTTCTACAACATCGCCTGTTCTACCATGAACACTAGTAACGGCACCGCCACCCGTCCCGTTTGCCACAGCCGTGATGATGCCGCGCTGGTCAACGGTCACATCCGCGTTGGTATACGCTCCAGGGGTAACGCTTCCCTGATCGGGGATGTTGATCGTCACGCTTCCTGAATCGCCGCCGCCGGACAATCCAGCGCCTGCCGTCACCCCGGTAATATCTCCGCCGCCAGCAGCGGCAATATCGGCTTGTGTGGCCACAGGGTTGGCCCCGGTTGGTGGATTGGGACCTGCCGTGGCCGCTTGCATGGCTGCAAGCTCGTCAGCAGTAAGTTCGTCCGTGCTGTTGTCGGTTCCGACCGGATCAAAGTCTACTCCGGATACCGGCAATTCAGAGTCCCGCGCTATGGCTCCGGAGATGATCGCTTCATCGATCAGGTTGTCATCGGCCGTGTCACCGGCCAATCGGTCAGGGTCGAAATCATTGGATGACGAGGATTCAAAATCACCTTCGTCGTTGTCTGCTGCCGTCCCAAGGGTCGGAGTGCCTGACAGACTTCCATACGCACCATCAAAATCGTCAGCGGCATTCTTGTCCCAACCGGTTGTGTCAGCGGGCTGAACTGCGCTATCCGCCGTCGCCCCCTGGGCTGCCGTGGCGGCCTCGTCCCTGACCTCCTGAATGGCTGCCTGCGTATCGGTTGCCGATATACTGCCGTTTGGGGAGAAAGGGACCTCTGCTGCAGTCTGGTCGTCAGTCCCGGCACCTCCGGACAACTCATCAAGAGTCTCTAACGCTTTCTGCACAGTGTCGTCGGCCGCCGAGAGGTTGCCATCGAAATTGGTCGTGTCGGCCGAAGTCGTCGCTGCGGTCCCACCGCCGCCACTATCCGCCGCGCAGATCCACGCGGCGCCGGACCATTTCTTGATCTGCCCGTCATCGCAGACCAGCGCATCTTCCTTGCCGTCCAGCGCGGCCTGTTGAGCAGCCGAGACCGGCTTGTCGGCGTCGGCGGTGTTGTCGACATTGCCGAGCCCGATCTGCGCTGGGGTCACGCTGTGCGGATTGTCGAGGTCGAGTGCGTGGCTGAGCGGCGCGAATAGAGTGGCCAGGTAGGCGTCCAGAGCCGATTGGGTGATGTTGCGTGTCCCGGGCGCTGTTTCAAGGAGATATTCATCCGTGCCGGCCGGGTTCGTGATGTTGGGATAGGCATTGATAAACGAATCCGCCGCCCAGCACGGCGTCGACATCAGCAGTATCACGATCAGAATCAGGCGCTTCATGTTCATCTCCAGACAATCCGGTTGCCGTTGCTGTCCACGATAAAATTACCGTCGCTGTCGAGCACGTAGCCCTTGGCGACCTGCAGCCCCGCCTCTTCGGGGAGATCGACCACCGCCAGCGGCAGACCGGTCTCGGCCATCGCCAGCGACTCAAGATCGAGCGCACAGTTAAACCCCATAGAGCACTCCCCCCTTAACGTCGACCGGACCGCCCATCGGGATCTGCAGCTTGCCGTCGGTATCGATCGTGAAGAGCAGCCAGGTCACTCCGCCGGTTAGTGGCAGACCGGCCATGGACGCCTGCAGCTCGTCATACCAGTGGCGCTTGGTGAGCGCCTGGTCCGGGACTCCGTCGATCGAGACCAGCTCGCTGCCGTCCCGGGCGATCAGCTTGATCCGGGACTGGTACCCGGAGACGTCCAGGTCCGCCGAGTCCCGGGTGAAATCGATGAATTCGTGAAAGTCGCTGTTAGTGCGCACCTCGATGCGCTTCTCGACAGTTTTCATGCTTGCCTCAATGCGTCAGCCGGCCGCGGTGACGGCGGCTGGGCGATGCCAGGGTCATGGCGGCCGGGGCCGAGCCGTTCTTGTCGATGCCGAGGTGCGTGCGGTACCGCTCCTCGAGGGCGTCGGCCAGGCGGCGGAATTCGTCGGCCTTGCTGCGGTAGTTGACCACGTCGGCCTGGATGGTCGGGTCCGAGGTCTGGCCGTAGATCGCCGCCAGGGTGCGCAGGCAGATCGAAGCGGCCAGGCAGGCCACCGCGTCGCCGTCGCCCGGGACGATGTCGGCCTCGAAGCGCGGCGCGGTGTAGGTGAGGCGCACCGACTCTCCGACCGGGACCTCGATATCGAACAGCCGCAGCTTGATTCCGGCGGGGTCGCGGTAGAGGCGCCGATCGTCGGCATCGACCAAACTCGGCTCGACCTCACCGATCGGATATTCAACGGCGGTAATGGTCGAGAACCCATCGACGTAGCTCGCCGGCAGGTCCAGGTCGCGGCTGTCGGCGCCGGCAAGATCCGCGACCAGCTCCTTGGGCCGGTGCCCGGAGTACTTCTCCAGCGCGGCGTCGATCGCCGGCAGATAGTCGTCCAGGTCGGTCAACCGGCCGCTGTCGTCTTTGGTTTTGCTTTTCACCAGGTCAAGCAGGGGCATAAATCCTCCGGGGTTGAACGCTCAACTCAAAAGAGGCCGGCCACAACCGGCCTCTTTGTCGTTCAAAATTCAACCTGCGGTCACAATCGCTTGAGCACAAGGAGCACCGACACTCCGGTGACGCTCGGCGTGGTGCCTGAAACATCCAGGACGACCGTCAGCACCGATTCGTCCGCAAGGGTCGTGTCGGCCAGCGTGCCGTCGTAAACCGTGTCTGCCGCAACCATGTCGATCGGATCGGAGAGGATCGTCGTACCGCCCTCCAGGACGTCGATCGTGTAGGCCTCGTCGGTGCTGGCGTAGTCGGCGGTTTCGGTGGAGCAGCTCACGCCGACCACGGTCGCCGGGAACGGCATTTTGAGGCGCGCGATCACCGGCGCCGAGACGGTGGTCACCGTGGCGTCGAAGGTGAGCGGCAGCACCATGTAGCCGGAGCTGCCCGGGCCGGGATTGGTGGTGGCAGCCGGCGCGTAAGTGCAAGTCATCAACACCAGCGCCAAGGTGAGAATCAGAGAGAAACCTTTCAAATGTCGCATCGTATCCTCCGTTAAATGTCGTTGATTTGACCGGACCTCAAAACGTTTTTGAAATCCCGGGGGCCGCGACCCGGCCCCCGGGGTCAGGGTTCAGTCGGTCTAGCCGGCCACAACGCCTTTGTAGGCGCCGCGGAAGTCAACCGGCTCGCATTCATACTCGTGGCGAATCTTGTACTGCACCTTGTCGGCGACGAACATCTGACCGACGGCGGCCTGGTCGGCGACGAACATCTCCGGCTCCTGCTGGCCGTTGAGGAACGCCAGCTCGAGGATCTCGCACTCGTTCGGGTCGGCGAACATCAGCCAGTCGGTGGCGTCGACCATGAACGGGCACTCGATCAAACCCTCGGGCTTGAAGAAGCCGTACATGTTGTTGCCGTTGTCGATAGTGACCGCCTGCGGCTGGAACGTATTGACGTTCTTGACGATGCCGTACAGCTCCGAGGGATAGGCCACCGTCACCGGCCGCAGCATCAGCCGCTCGCCCGACTCCGGTTCGGTCTGCTGAGCCATGGCGGTTTTTGCCGCCAGCGCCGAGGCGATGCCGTAGGCGGTGGTGCCGAGGTTGTTGTGGTCGGCGTGGAAGATCGCCTTGTTGTCCCCCTTGTAGGTGGCATTGTTGATGAACGGCGCCCAGCAGCGCTTGGCCAGGGTGCGGCGCGCGGCGCGCGGCAGGCGGCTGATGATCTTCTGCACGACGCGCATGTCGTCGTTGATGATCATCTTGCGGGTGATGGTGATGATGCCGCCCTTCTGATTGAGGGCGTAGCTGATCTCTTCGTCGCCGAGCTCGCCGAGATCCGGATAGTCGACGTTCTCCGGATCGACGTCGGGCAGGTCCCCGTAGTAGCCGATACGGACGCTCTCCATGGTGCGGAAGTCGACGGCATTGCGGATGTTGTTGCCGACCAGGCGCGAAACGCCGAAGTCGGACTGCTCGCGGTAGTCCTGGACCATCCGCCGGTAGAGGGTGTTGCCGAGCACGTAGCTGAAGGTGGTCGACCCGTAGGCCGCCTGCAGCCGCTGGGTTTGCTCGGGCGAGAGATAGCCGCGCACCTCGGTGTCGCCGGTCATCTCGACATAGGCGCCCCGCAGCGACTTCATCGGCGCCACGTCGCCGAACTGGTCGTCGACATGGACGCCGAACAGCTTGTCGACGGCTGCCTGCAGCTTTTCGGAGCTGCCGCGCACGATGCGGATGTCGCCGGCGTGGCGCACGCCGCCGCCACCGGTGATATCGTCAATGAACTCCTTGGTCTCCTTGATCGCCGCCTGCAGATCCTCGAGCTTGAATTCCTGGCCGCCGAAGCGCTTGCGCAGCTGATCCTGGGCTTTGTCAGGCAGCTTGCTGGCGGACAGCTCGCGATCGAGGGTCATGCCAGCGGCCATGATCCGCATCTCCTTGAGCTCCTTGCCGGCGTTTCCGTCGGTCGACAGCAGCGACTTCATGCCGTCAAGCACCGCCGCGACCAGCTTCTCGTTGTCGGCGTCGCCGCCTGATTCCTGCACGGTGGCGGCCGCGACCAGGCTCATCGCCTCGTCCTCGGTCATCGTCCCCGCGTCCATCCCTTCGGTGATCTGCGTGTACAGATCGGCCCGCTTCGCTTTGAGCGCGGCCAACAGTTTCTGGAACATCTCTGCGTCTCCTTCCTGGCCGACAGCCGCGGCCATGCGAATAAACTTTCCGTTATTGGTCGGGTCGTAGACCACGTCGACTTCGACGCGGCTGATCTCGACCGGTTCCTTGACTCGTTTGCCGGCCACCACGCGGTTGACCGTCTTGCCCATGGCGTCGAAACTCAGACCCAGCAGGTCGGGCTTGCCGCGCTCGAACGAATCGACCAGGGCGTCGCGCAACCACTGGGTGTTGGCGCTCTTCAGGATGTAAAAGTCGGCCTCGATGCCGGTACCGGTGTCGCTGACGTTCTGCAGCCAGCCGACGATCTCCTTGGTGGATTTCCCGAAGGGCCGGCTCGACGCCTGGTGCTGGCTCTCGTTGAGGGCGAACACCCGGCAGCCTTCGATCAGCGGGATCGCCGCCACCAGCGGGTCGCGAGTCCAGTTGAGACGGCCGTCCTTGCCGAGGCCATACTCGTTGACCTGAACGCGCCAGACGTAGCCGTAGTCCTGGTCATCCTTCTCGCCAACTGCGGCCATGATTCTTGATGCGGCCTGCATCGGTAAATACTCAACCTTGCGCTGCACCGCCTCGGGGTTGCCGAGCGCCACCTTGCCTTCCTCGATGGCGTAGGTGCGCTTGTAGTAGAGCGGCCCCTTGTTGCCCTGCGGCCCTTCGATCTCGTAGACCACCGCGTCCTCGTAGAGGTCGGTCACGTAGAGCCAGCTCCCCTGCTTGAGCTTATGGGCTTTTTCGAGCGCCTGGTGCACCAGGTCGCGGATCTGATTAAAGCTCAGTGCCATCTCTTGCCTCCCTGGAATGCCGGCGTCAGGCTGCCGGGGTGTCGGACCCCTGGTCTTTTGCCAGGTCGGCCTCGAGCTGCTTACGCTGAGCGGTCGTCACTTCGACAATGTGCTTGTGCCCGTCGGCGGTGACGATAGCCAGTCCGGCTTTGGTCACTTTTGCATCGAGCACGTCGCCTGGTTTCAGATCGCGCTCGAACGGGATGTGGCGGATTTTTTCGCCGGATTCGGTTTTTTCTTTCTTCGGGGTGCTGCCAGTGAATTTCAGTCCCTTGAGATACTCACCCTTGATGGTCTGTGCCATGTCGCTCTCCTTTTGCGTTTTGCGGGTCGCGCCCGCCCCAAGATATGCCCGTAAAGGCGTTTATAAACGTTTACAAGGCCCCTAACTCCGGTTGCCGCTGCCATCGGGCGGGCTTTTTCGGTTGCGTTGACCCAGGGCGAATTTTCCGACCAGCGGCTCCTCGTCGCCGGTGCGCGGTCCGCGCCGGGCGATCTCCCGTCCGCGCTCGTTGAAAATCGGCAGCGCCTCGTCGCCCCAGTTGGGGTGATATGGCACCACCTCGCAGCCGCAGCGGATCACCTCGCTGGCCGGGGCCTTGGGGTCCCTGGGGAAGCGGATAATCAGACTGCCGACCAGGAACGGCTCGTCGATCTTGCGGATCTGGCCGTGCAGCGCCAGGTGGCTCATGCGCGGCTGCCTGGGGTGCCCGGCATGCCACCACTGCTTGCCCAGCTCCGGCACGCTCTGCGCCGCCGCTTCCAGCCCGAGCTGGGTCGCCTGGCTGTAGGCCCGGCCCATCTCGACCTGGGTGATCACCCGGGCCCGCTCCTCGATGCTCTTGAAGACTCCGGGCGACTCGAGGCTGCCGGCGATCGCGGTCATCACCTGGTGCGGGGTTTTCTGGCCGAGGATCCCCAGGCTCAGTTCGCCGCGGACCTTGTTGAAGGTGTCGCCGGCCAGGCCGGAGATCTTGTGCATGCCGAAGTCCTGCAGCGTCTGCAGCACCGATTCGGGGATGTGGCCGAATGCCAGAAACAGGCCGCCCACCCGGCCGGTCGAGAGCACCATCTCTTCGCCGCCGGTCCAGGCGTCGCCGATCTGCCGGGAGATTTCCCAGGTCGCGGCCGTCTCGAAGGTCCGCAGGTGGCGCTCGATGCTGGCCAGGTTCTGGCGCAGGTGGTAGGCGGCGTAGCTCTCGCCGGTCACCGACTGCAGCTCGTCGAGGATCTGCCGGCGCACATCGCCGAGCAGCCCGGCGAGCGCGGTCTGGCCGTCAAGGATCTTTTGATCCTTCTGCTTGAGCAGCCGCAGAATCTCGTCGGTGACTCTGGCCATCTAGGCGGCATCCTCCCCGTCGGCCGGTTTTTCCGGCGGGGTTTGCTTGTCTTTGTAGTCCTGGTACTCAGGCGCGGCATCCTGCTCGTCCGGGTCGTATTCGTAGCCGACGAAGGCAAGGAAATAGGCAAACGCCTTGGCGGCCTCGCCCTTGCCGATCCAGCCCTGGGTTTCGGCGACCGTCAGCGCTGTGGCGGTCTGCTGCAGCATGGTGCTGAGCTTGGCGACGTCCTTGTCGGAGATCTCTGGGGTCTGCACCTCGTAGCTGTACAGCTCATCCTCCGGCACGCCGCGCAGATAACCGGCCTCGACCGCCCGACCGATGACGATGTCGAACATCAGATCGAGCATGTTCTTGGTCTTCGTCTGGCGGGCCTCGATCATCTTGCGGGCCGGGGCGTCCATCTCGGCCGCCGTGGCGCGGTTGACGTCGCCGCCGCCGCCGTACCAGTGCTCGGGGATCCCCAGGCTGCCGAGGATATGGTTGCGGTGCAGCCGGGCCGCCTTGTCGGCGTCGGACGCCTTCATCTCCGGGGCGACCGCCTCGGCCGTGACCTTTTCGTTGTGAATGAACGCCTCGCCGGTCCTCGGCGGCTGGTAGCTGCTCCGCTTCTCCTCGAGTTCTTTCTCAGTCGCGTCTTTGACGGTGATGTCGTAGAAAAAGCTGTTGAACTGGGCATACTTCTCGGCGCTGTCGAACAGAAACTGCTCGTAGGCCTCGAGATGGTCGGCCTGGGTGAACAGGTCGGACGTCCCGCGCATCTCGTTGGTCAGGGCGTTGACCGTGAAGAAGAAGCACTCGCCATCGGTGAAACTCTCGCGCAGCTGGCGGCCTTCAGGAGAGAGAAAGTCCTCGTTTTCGCTGTCGAGCACAATCTGCAGCCGGCGCGGAGTCGCGGTGCCGTCATGGCTGCCGACCGTCAGGCCGAGCTTGATCTTGACGTTGTGCGGGTCCGGCAGGACCTCCTGGATATAGGCCGGGTCGACGTAGCCGAGTCGGATCCGGCCGGTCTGCTCGGCGACGAACATCGGCCAGCACTGCTCGCCGTAGATTCCCAGTTCGCGCACGAAGTTGTCCCAGTGGATATCCATGCGGTTGACAGGGTCCTCCCAGAAGTTTTTCAAAACCTCGGCGACCTCGTCGTTCTTAGCGGTCACCGGAAACCCCTTGGCGGTCACAAAGGCGGTGGTCACCTCGATGATCCACTTGGCCAGCGGGTTGGTCTTCCAGAGCCAGTAGGCGACCTCGAGGGCGCGGGCCTGGTCCATCATCGGCAGTTCGCGGGTCGGCGCGCCGGTCAGCTTGCGCCAGCCGATCATGCTGATCTGATCGCTCACCGCCGCCGGCAGCCGCTCCTGGACGATGCGATCGACGGCGCTCTCGAAGCTCTTATTGCTGAAAAATAATTTCATCTATCTCCTCCGGCCGCTGAACATGCGGCCCATCAACCCCTGGGGTCGTTCGGCGTGGTAGTGGGCTTTTTTCTGCTCCTCGTCCCTGGGCGGCGCGACGGCGGCGCCGTAAAGCCCCGCCTCGCACAACCCCAGCAGCATCTCCAGCCCGTCCGGGCCGTCATCATGGCCGCCGCGGTTGCCGGGGCGGTAGTAGACCAGCTGGCGCACCAGCTCGCGATGCTCGCGCTTGAGGCGGATCCAGCCGTTCTTGAGCCACGGCTGCAGGCGGATGATGCGCAGATCCTTGTCGGTGGTCGGCTTGTGGTCGTCGATGTTGATCGTCAGCCCCTGGTCGTGCGCCAGCTTCTCGAACTGGCGGGCGAAGAACTCCTGAAACTGCACCGTCTCCATCCGCAGCTTGTCGAACGGATCCCGCTCGTGATAGGCGAGGAGATCTAGCATGATCCGGTCGGGCTGGCGCTTCTCGATGTCGGCGAT
>Ga0102953_1000944_pt1 | contig 18992 bp, 18 predicted proteins | sample SalPon2A_C_D2_MG_FD_78509 | JGI IMG/M metagenome (GOLD analysis project Ga0102953, IMG submission 78509) | Soil microbial communities from South San Francisco under conditions of wetland restoration - Salt Pond MetaG R2A_C_D2_MG | ecosystem: Environmental > Terrestrial > Soil > Wetlands | place... | reverse complement strand
TCTAGAAACGCAATGTTAGGTTTTGTTGCCGGCGCAGCTGCCGGTGCATTAGCCGGAATCCTGGTAGCACCATACAAAGGAGCAAAAACCAGAAAGAAAATTCAGAAAAAAGCAAAACAAGTTTCGAATGAAGTAACTGAAAAAATTGGTGAAAAAGTAGATGAGTTAAAAAATCAGGTGGACGAAATGTTGGATCACGTGAAAGAAAAAGCCAGCGAGGAAGGTGAGAAAGTAAAAAAGAACGTCAAAGCGACCACCAACACGAACACCGCTGGAAGCTAATATTCCTCAATTAAAGAGTAAGATTTATGAGTAAAAACCTGTCAGATAATTTCAACGAACTGAGCGAAATAACAAAGAAGTATATTCAGGCTCGAATCGACTTGGTGAAGCTTTCTTTTTTGGAGAAAGCCACCCACGTTACCGCTTATTTAATAGATAGTTTAGTTTTAATTCTGCTAATCGCCCTGATTATATTATTTGCTTTGGCTGCTTTTGTCGCTTGGTATGGTCAAACATACCACGATTATCTGACAGGCTTGCTAATAGCAATCGGAATTTTAGTGGTGATAACGGTCTTGTTCTTACTTTTCAAAAAAAGGATTGTTACTTCAGCTGTATTAAGAGGGTATTCATCCATGTTGTTTGATGAAGAGGAAAAGAAGAAGGAGGAACTATGAAGCGGATGAGAAACATGCGAGAGCTTGAACTTATCAAGCAAAACCTCAATTTCAAAATTCTTCACTTGGAAGAGAAAATGGCTGATCATGCCGAAAACACCCTCGATGCTGTTACCCACCGGATTAAAGAACTCGCTTTTGAAACAGGATTCAAGATTATTACGAACTTGTTTTTCAACAAATGGAAGAAAGGCAAGAACAAATCGTCCAACGAAAGCGAGTAGTTTCATTATTTCTGCCTGTCGGCTTTGATGGATATTTCTTCTCTCAATTCAAAAAAAACGTTAGTCATGAAAACAAATCTCTTATTATTGGATACGCTGAAAAATTTGGATAATCTCATTTATTCGGGATTCTCCTTCAGTAATGAATTGAAACGGAAACTGAAGATTGCTTACGTGTACGACTTTAGTTGGCTGGCGAGTGGAGAATACATGGGATTGGGAGCAACTGCGCCAAACATTGATGCAAGTATACATGGTGCCGAACGCGAATTTCGCCAGGATTTTGATATCGCAGAAGCCGAAATTAAGAAAGCGGTCACCGACTACCTGAAAGATCATCCGCAAAATGTGCCATACGAAATCAAAATTGTTGAAATCAGTAAGGTTACCTTGGTTGAGGATGTCATGAAAGAAGAGGAAGATTTGTTGGTGATGATGAGTAATTACAACAGCTATTCCCGGTTTATGCCTGGGACAATCAATTACCCGGATGTTATTGATGATTTCCCATGTCCAGTGCTTATTATACCGGACGATGTGCAAAATATTGCTTTTAACAAGTGCCTGTATGCAACGGCATTCCATCCGGAAGATTTAACAGCCTTGGATCATTTTGTTCATTTATTTGATGGTACTGACGGCGAAGAGATTATCGTCTTCCATAACGAAAAAGCTGAGAGTTTTGAGGGGCAGATGAAATGGAATGGATTTGAAGCAGTCGTTCGCGATCGTGTTCAAAATGTCAAGTTGAAGTTTAAAATAACACACGAAAAAGATGTGCGTCACGGTTTAAAGAACATGATTGAAAAAGAGGATCCGGATATTGTGGTTCTATTAAAGGAACAACGAGGCTTTTTTGAAGAGCTGTTTTCCGGATCGGATACACACTTTGCAGTGACCCATTTTAACAAGCCAATTTTGGTTTATCACGAAGAATACCTCAAAGAAAAATAGTCATCTATATTTTCGAACTTGAAAAAAGTAGAAAACCATGGAAACAACTAAAAAAACATTTGTAAGATTAGGATTTAACAAGAAAGATACATCAGAAATAACAGAGCAAATCAATCAATTAATTGCCAGTTATCATGTCCATTATCAGAAGTTAAGGAATTTTCACTGGAACGTGACCGGGCGTGAATTTTTCGACCTGCACGAGAAGTTTGAGGAATTGTATAATTTTTCAAAAGTAAATATCGATGATTTGGCTGAACGGATTCGGGTGTTTGGTGCAACACCACTCGCTACCTTGAGTGATTACCTGGAAGTTTCGAAAATCTCGGAACCAGTTGGAGTGCCATCACCGACGGAAATGGTCGACCAGATTTTGAGTGATTTTGAAATTTTACTTTCCCAGATGATCAATGTACTTGAAAAGGCCAATGATCTTGGCGATGTTTCTACCATTGATCTGGTCAATACGATGGTCAAGAGTACTGAAAAATATTACTGGATGTTCACTTCCTGGTTGGAAGAGAAATAATCCGGTGCAAGCCATGATGACTTCGAAGACTGCTGAAATGATCAGCGGTCTTTTTTGTGTTTGCGTAAAGTATGCTGTCCAGCAGATTCATGTACGCTGGGCTCTTCGCAGTTTTACCATTTTGTAGTTGATTATGTTTTGAAAGGCTGTAGATTTTGTTAGATATTCACAAGTTTTCAACTGTTGACTGTTAATTATTGACAAAATGGTGTCGGATAAAGGGTCTTTTGTTTTCTTTATATTTGTGACAAATTGCAAAAAGTATGACTCCGAATTACGACGAAGGTTCAATTAGAACACTTGATTGGCAAGAGCACATCCGCAAACGTCCGGGCATGTATATTGGGAAGTTGGGCGATGGATCTGCTTCAGATGATGGGATTTACGTTTTACTGAAAGAAGTAATGGACAATTCAATCGATGAGTTTATGATGGGCTTTGGTAAAAAGATTGAGGTGAAGGTGTCCAACGAATTGGTGAGCGTTCGTGATTTTGGACGAGGAATTCCACTGGGCAAACTGCTTGATGTGGCTTCTAAAATGAATACTGGTGCTAAATACGACTCCGAAGTATTCAAAAAATCCGTTGGATTGAATGGGGTTGGTATCAAAGCAGTCAACGCACTTTCCTCCAATTTCACGATCAAAGCTTTTCGGGAAGGAAAAATCAAGGAGATTCAGTTCTCGCAAGGAAAAGTGATTGACGAAAAAGACCTTGGCAATACCGAAGAACCCAATGGAACCAAGGTTGAGTTTGTGCCCGATGAAGATATTTTCAGGAACTATCGGTTTCACCACGATTATGTGGAAAACATGATGAAGAATTATTCATTCCTGAATGCTGGTTTGACGATATACTGTAACGGGGATCGCTTTCAATCAAAAAACGGACTGAAAGACCTCTTGGAAGAGAACCTGAACACCGAGCCGCTGTATCCTGTGATTCACATGAAGGGTGAAGACATTGAAGCCGCAATCACGCATGGAAACCAATACGGCGAAGATTATTATTCGTTTGTCAATGGACAGCATACAACCCAGGGGGGAACCCATTTGGTGGCATTTCGGGAAGCGATTGTAAAAACTGTTCGTGATTTTTACAAAAAGGATTTTGATCCTTCCGATATCCGTGCTTCCATCATTGCTGCAATCAGCATTAAGGTTGAAGAACCTGTGTTCGAATCACAAACAAAAACCAAGCTCGGATCACGAGATATCGGTCCTGATGGGCCGAGTGTTCGCCAGCATGTTGTTGGCTTCATTCAAAAGGAACTGGATAATTACCTGCATAAAAACCAGGAAGTAGCGGATGTGCTTCTCCGTCGTATTCAGGAATCGGAGCGGGAACGCAAAGCCATTTCCGGAATTAAGAAACTGGCAAAACAACGTGCCAAAAAGGCCAATCTGCACAATAAGAAACTGCGCGATTGTCGCATTCACTACAATAGCAACAAAGATCAAAAAGAAGAAACTTCAATTTTCATTACCGAGGGAGACTCGGCAAGTGGATCAATCACCAAATCAAGAGATGTGAATACCCAAGCTGTTTTTAGCTTGAAAGGAAAACCGCTGAACTCTTACGGATTGACCAAAAAAGTGGTGTACGAAAATGAAGAATTCAATTTGTTGCAGGCTGCACTCAATATTGAAGAAGGTCTAGAAGACCTGCGGTACAACAAGGTGATCATTGCTACTGATGCCGATGTGGATGGTATGCACATCCGATTGTTGTTGCTCACTTTCTTTTTACAATTTTTCCCCGAATTAGTCAAAAAAGGACATCTCCATATTTTACAAACCCCGCTGTTTCGGGTGCGAAACAAGAAAAAAACCTTTTATTGTTATTCCGACGAGGAACGACTGGCGGCCATCAAAGAATTGGGTTCAAAAGCTGAAATTACCCGATTTAAGGGGCTTGGAGAGATTTCACCAGATGAGTTCAAAAACTTTATCGGTCCGGATATTCGACTGGAGCCCGTGCAAATGAAAAAGCACGAATCGGTTACTCAGATGCTCGATTTTTACATGGGTAAAAATACGCCCGACCGGCAGGAGTTCATCATCGAAAACTTATATGTTGAGAAGGATGAAATCAACTAGGTAGCAATGATTTTTAGTGGATGTAAGTTTTACAATTAATTAATTCGTTGTGGCAGAAGAAGATAAGAATAAGGACAAAAAAAAAGAGGTAAAGCTCAATGGAAATAACATCACGTATTTGTCGGGGATGTACCAGGATTGGTTTCTTGATTATGCATCGTATGTTATTCTTGAACGTGCTGTTCCCTATGTAAATGACGGGCTGAAGCCGGTGCAAAGACGTATCCTCCATGCGATGCGCGAAATGGACGATGGCCGCTACAACAAGGTGGCAAACATCATTGGACAAACCATGCAATATCACCCGCATGGCGACGCTTCGATCGGGGACGCATTGGTGCAGCTCGGGCAAAAGGATTTGTTAATTGATACCCAGGGAAACTGGGGAAACATACTCACCGGCGATGGCTCGGCGGCTCCTCGTTACATTGAGGCACGCTTGTCCAAATTTGCATTGGACGTGGTTTTCAACCCAAAGACAACCAATTGGCAACTTTCATACGATGGTAGAAACAAGGAACCAATTACTCTGCCGGTTAAGTTCCCCCTGCTGCTTGCACAAGGCGTTGAGGGAATTGCGGTCGGGTTGGCATCTAAAATTCTTCCGCATAATTTTAATGAGCTGATCGATGCTTCAATCAGTTATTTGAAAGGTGAAGAGTTTGAAATTTACCCCGACTTTCCAACCGGTGGTTCGGCAGATTTTTCAAAATACAACGATGGCCTTCGTGGAGGAGCCGTTAAAGTTCGAGCTAAAATTGAAAAACTGGATAACAAGACGCTGGCAATTAATGAATTACCATTTGGAAAAACAACGACAACCCTGATCGAGTCCATTATCAAGGCAAACGATAAGAACAAGATCAAGATTAAACGGATTGACGACAATACCTCGGACAAGGTTGAGATATTGGTGCATCTGGTATCCGGTATCTCTTCCGACAGAACCATTGATGCTTTGTATGCTTTTACCGATTGCGAAGTTTCGATTTCTCCAAATGCCTGCACCATTGAAGATGACAAGCCACACTTTATTGGAGTGAGCAAGATTCTGATAAAGAATACGGATCAGACGGTTGCCTTGCTAAAGTTAGAGCTTGAAATCCGGAAAAGTGAACTGGAGGAGGCCTGGCATTTTGCCTCGCTTGAAAAAATCTTCATCGAAGAGCGAATCTATAAGGACAAGGAATTTGAGCAAGCTGGAAATATGGATGAAGCGATTGCTCATGTGGACAAACGGCTGGAGCCATGGAAACCCAAATTGATGCGTGAGATCACGCGGGAAGACATCCTGAAATTGATGGAGATTCGCATGGCTCGTATCCTGAAATTCAATAAAGATAAGGCAGATAGTCACCTCAAGTCGATTGAGGATGAGATCGAAGAGATCAAAAAAAATATTAAAAACATTATTCCGTTCACCATCGATTATTATCAGCGGATCAAGGATAAGTATGGAAAAGGGCGTGAGCGGAAAACTGAAATCAGAAGCTTCGAAAATATTGTTGCATCCAAAGTGGTGGTTGCCAGCGAAAAACTTTACTTCGATAAGGAAGAAGGTTTTATGGGAACCAGCCTGAAAAAAGCAGAATATATTTGCGATTGCTCGGACATTGATGATATTATCGTTTTCCGAAAAGACGGGACTTATTTTGTTACCAAAGTTCCAGATAAGGCATTCATTGGTAAAAATATTCAGCACATCTCAGTGTTCAAAAAGAACGATAAACGAACCATTTACAATGTGGTTTATCGCGATGGTCGTCAGGGAACTTTCTACATGAAGCGTTTTGCTGTGACCGGAATGACACGGGACAAAGAGTATGATGTAACCAAAGGAACTGCCGGCTCCCGGATCTGGTATTTCAGTGCCAACCCGAATGGAGAAGCTGAAGTGTTGAGAGTTACGCTGAAGCATCGTGCGCGGATGAAAAAACTCAACTTTGAAGTTGACTTTGGTGAACTGGCGATCAAAGGACGGGGGGCCATGGGAAATATCCTCACGAAAAATGATATTCACAAAATCAGCCTGAAAGAAAAAGGCGTGTCAACACTTGGTGGCCGTAAAATTTGGTTCGACCCGGATGTGCTGCGCATCAACTCTGATGGGCGAGGCCGCTTCCTGGGCGAATTCCAGGGCGAGGACAAGATTTTGGTTTTGTATAAAAATGGCGAATATCAATTGTACAATTTTGACCTTTCCAATCATTTCGACTCGGACATTCTAAGCATTGAAAAACTTAAACATGACAGGATCCTGTCGGTCGTTTATTATGATGCTGAGCAGGAATATTACTACGTGAAGCGTTTTGAGATCGACGAAGTGATGGGCAAACGAATCGACTTTATTGGCGAAAATCCGGATAATAAATTGATCAGTGTGACCTGGGTTCATTATCCACGTTTTGAGATTGAATTTGGAGGGAAGAACCAGCAGCGCGAAAATGAAATTATCGAAGTGGCAGAGTATATCGGCGTCAAATCGTATAAAGCTCGGGGAAAACGGCTGACGAACTACGAAGTCGAAAACATTACCGAGATTGAACCTGTTGTCAAGGATGAAGATGACCGTGACGAAGAGGAAGAAGTTGCTGCACCGGATTCAGCGGACGATATTCCTTTTGAAGTCAATCGGCATAAAGATGATGATGACGATAAAAATCAAATGTCGCTGTTCGAATGAGAATTTTTTTGATAGGTTATATGGGATGTGGCAAATCCACGATGGGGCGCAGGCTCTCACAACTATTGGATGTCACATTCATCGATTTAGACAAATACATCGAGGAAAAATACATTAAAACTGTGCCCAGGATTTTTGCAGAAGAAGGTGAAGAAGCTTTTCGTGAAAAAGAACGTGCTTCGTTAAAAGAAGTTGCAGAATTTGATGAAGTGATCGTCGCGACAGGAGGCGGGGCTCCCTGCTTCTTCGATAATATGAAGGTAATGAACGAAACCGGACTTTGTGTTTTCCTTGATGTTGAGACCGAGGTATTAGCAGACCGATTGATTCACTCAAAGACTGAGCGCCCGCTAATCAAAGGAAAATCACAGGAAGAATTGGTCGCTTTCATCGAAGAAATGATGGAACAACGCCGCCCATTTTACGAAAAAGCAAAATGTGTTCTACAAGGCAAAGAGATCTTGCCCGAACAGGTTCTTGCAGAAATTCACACTGAAAAATGACCAAGCTAGAGATTTGTGCATTAGCATCGGGTAGCAATGGCAATTGCTACTACATAGGTAATGAAACCGAAGCATTGCTCGTGGATGCAGGAATATCAGCTCGCCAATTGCAGGTTCGTTTGGCCGAAAAGAAAATTGACACCGAGAAAATAAAAGCGGTGCTGATCACTCACGAACACAGTGATCACTGTCGGGGTGTGCGGGTGTTGAGCAAGCGATTGAGGGTGCCCGTTTATCTGACGAAGAAGACCTATTTAGCCATGCGCAGGCATGTTCAGCCAGATGTACCTCGCTGGTTCGAGCCGAATATGGAATTCCAATTGGGCGAGTTTGCAGTCTTTCCGTTTGCGAAGAATCATGATGCCGCAGATGCTTGTTCTTTTCGAATTTCATACGCCGGGAAGCATATTGGTGTGATGACTGATATTGGAGAACCCTGTGAACGGGTGAAAGAACACTTTGCAGCTTGTCATGCGGTTTTTTTGGAAAGTAACTACGATGAAGAGATGTTGCGAACCGGCCCTTATCCGTACTACTTGAAACAACGGGTGGCTTCCGATTTGGGGCACCTGTCCAATCGCCAGGCTTTCCAGCTATTGTCAGAACATGCCGGAGAAAGGTTGCACACGGTTCTTCTTAGCCACTTGTCGGGACAGAACAACACGCCGGAAATGGCCTATTCTGTATTTGAGCCCTTGGCAAAAACTTTCCGCATTGAACTCACATCAAGGCATGCCGCAAGTGATGTGTTGGCGATATAAGAACAAAATTTCACGGAAATATATAAAATAAGAAAAGCCCGGAATTCCGGGCTTTTAAATAGACGGTAGTAAAAAAATATCGTTATTGATGGAGCTGACTTCTAGTAAGTCCCCGCTCAATATCTGAATTAATCTACTTTAGTAACGTTCGTAGCAACTGGTCCTTTGTTTCCTTGACCAACTTCAAATTCAACGGTCTCTTCTGGTTCAAGACCGGCGTAGGAATCAGCTAAACCACTGCGGTGAACAAAAAGGTCTTTGTTCTCCTCGGTCAGGATAAATCCATAACCTTTGGTTGCGTCATACCATTTCACAGTACCTTTCATGATCAAAAAAAATTAATAGTTTGATCGGTAATTGTTGTCTCTGCGGTTGTAACCACCGCCACCGCCACTGCGGTTTCCTCCACGAAAGCCTCCACCGCGGTTGTTGTCTCTCTTTTTCTCGATTGACTCATTAACAACCATGGTTCTTCCTTCGAGTTCTGCGCCATTTAATTCTTCAATGGCTTTTTTAGCTTCATCTGCGTCAGGCATTTCAACGAATCCGAAACCTTTACTTCTTCCAGTAAATTTGTCTGTAATCAATTTTACAGAATTTAATTCACCGTACTCCTCAAAAATTCCACGCATATCGTCTTCAGTGATTGCGTAGTTGAGGTTTCCTACAAAAATGTTCATAAAATAATTAAATAAAAATGTGAGTGACAAATGTAGGCTTATTCTCCGTCTAAAAAAATTAATTCGGAAAAATATGTCTGATATTAAGGTTTTTATTGATGATCAGGTAAGAAAGAAGGGGATTATTCCTGAAATTGATCCGAATGATAGGTTTTAACCAAATCACGCAGGTTGTAGGCGGAAGCCATCACTTCGCCATAAGCTCCGGCAGAATGAATGGCCAAAAGGTCGCCACGTTTCGATTTAGGTAGTTCAATGCCTTTGGCAAACACATCAGTGCTCTCACAGATAGGGCCAACAACATCATATACTTCAGCAGATTCTGTGGAGCTTAAACTGCTGATCTTATGTTTGGCCCGGTACAACATTGGCCGAATCAATTCGGTCATGCCGGCATCCGTGATCAGAAATTTGGTGCTCATGCCTTCTTTGACATATAACACTCTGGTAATCAAGTGGCCGCATTGGCCAACGATCGACCGGCCCAGTTCGACATGTAGCTCTTGATGAGCTTTTAGTTTTAAATGGGTGTGAAATGCTTTGAAGTAACCGGCAAAATCTGAAAATTGGTTGTTTTCAGGATTTTCATAATCAATGCCCAAGCCACCTCCCATATTAATGTGTTGGAGTTTAAGGCCTTGATTTTCAAACCACTCAGAGATGGTGTTCACTTTTAGACTGAGCTCTTTGAAAACCTTGATATCAGTGATTTGGGATCCGATATGAAAATGAATACCTGTAAGTTTAATATGATCGAGCCGTTTCAATAGTTTGCTCAACCGGTCAAAGTCCCAATGATTGACGCCAAATTTATTTTCATTCAACCCGGTGGTGATGTATTCGTGGGTTTTCGGGTCTACATTCGGGTTGATACGAATGGCCACTCTGGCCGTTTTCCCCAGTCTCCCGGCAATTTGGTCAATCACTTCCAACTCGGGGAGTGATTCGCAATTGAAACTGAAAATGTCGTTTTGAAGGGCAGTGGTGATTTCTTTGTCGGTTTTACCAACACCGGCAAAAGCTATTTTTGAGCCGGAAACACCCAGCTCTGCAACTTTGCTAATTTCATTACCACTTACACAGTCAGCTCCAAAACCGAAGTCAAAAATAGTGTTCAACACAATATCGTTGGCATTGGCTTTTACAGCATAATGCACATGGAAACCGTATTTTTTGCTTTCCTGTTCTACCATTTTCAATGTGTGCCGAAGCAAATCCAAATCGTAAAAATAGAACGGTGTCTCCAGGTTTTGGAACTGACGAATGATCTGTGGTTGTATCATATTAATTGTTAAGCAGGTTGTCGCTGAGTGCCTGCAAGGTTTGCTGTTTGTGGCTGGTTGGAACCAATACTGAAATATTGTGTCGGCTTCCACCGTAGGAAATCATCCGGATCGGGATTCCTTCCAGAGCGTTGAATACTTTGGCAGCAAATCCACGTTCTTCAGCGATAATATCACCAACAATACAAATGATGGATTGGTTTTCATCCACTTCAACCTCGCCATATTCTTTTAATTCTTTCAGAATATCTTCCAGCCTGCTGATATTGTCGATGGTGAGTGAAACGGCAACCTCTGAAGTGGAGATCATATCAATCGGAGTTTTAAAAATTTCGAAAACCTCAAAGATGTTTTTCAAAAAACCATAAGCCATCAACATGCGATAAGAACGAATTTTTAAAGCTGTGATGCCATCTTTTGCTGCGACTGCTTTAATCCCTTTATTATTTGATTCTGACGTGATCAACGTTCCGCTGTCACTGGGGTTCATTGTGTTTTTCAAGCGAACCGGGATGTTCTCCAGCCTGGCTGGCAATACCGTTTGTGGGTGAAGTACTTTTGCACCAAAGTAAGCCAACTCAGCAGCCTCACTGAACGAAAGCTGCTCAATTTTTTTTGTATTATTCACAAAGCGCGGATCGTTATTGTGGAACCCGTCAATGTCAGTCCAGATTTGAACTTCATCCGCTTTGATCGCCGCTCCAATCAACGAAGCTGTGTAGTCAGAACCGCCACGCTGCAGGTTGTCAATTTCATCATCGGCATTGCGGCAGATAAATCCTTGCGTGACGTAATAGTCAGCTTCGCCAATTTCATCTAGCACAATCGAGATATTCGTTTTTATGGCGTACAGGTCAGCAACTTTATTGACGTCAATTCGCATGAAATCAAGCGCCGGGAGCAACTTGGTATTGTGCCCGTTTTCCTGCATCAGCTGCGTGAAAAGTGCCGTTGAAATCAATTCGCCCTGAGCCAAGATGATTTGTTCTTCGATTGGTCCAAATTCTTTTTCAACTTGCTCGCGGATTGTCGCAAAACGTTCGTCAATAATTTTTTTGCCTTCTTGTTTGCGGCTGTCGTCCTTGTATAAGTTTGAAATTACGTCTTCGTATTTTGCTTCCAGTTGGTCAATCTGAGCTTTGGCGCCTTCTTTATCCGTTTTGTAAAGCGATTCAGCTATTGCAACTAAAGCGTTGGTCGTTCCGGACATCGCCGATAATACAACCAATTTTTTGTCACCATCAGTAACAAGCTTCATAACAACATTCATGTTTTCAACACTTCCAACTGATGTTCCACCAAATTTTAAAACTTTCATGTGTAGTTTTCTTTTTCGTTTAAAACGATTTGTTTTCGAGGCACAAAGATTAAAATTTTTTGCCTATTAATAAAGTTTGCAATTAAGGAAATGAATAAATATCCACCAGAATTGAATAAAAATAAATTCATGTTTAGCTTGTTCTGATTTCCTTTTCATTAGAAGAATTCATTTTTGTATTGGATCTAAAGACATACTAATTTTTTTAATGCGATTTTAATGTTGTACAATACTTTGAAGTTTTCATAAAATAGTATTTACTTTGCAATAAAGATACTCTGGTGGACGTCCAGTCTCTTCTCAAGAGATTTTATGTGCAGCTAGGGGTGGATGCACGGATGTCCACCTTCTCTTTTTTAAAGACCCCTACTGTTAAAAACTTCCGAAGATTGCGTGCTTTTCCGAATTAAAATAGATGGTCGAGTAAATGTGAAAACCTTCACGGTTGGTATTTAGTTTTCGCTCCATGTAAAGTACCGGATCTCCTTTTTTGATTTTTAATAATTTACCGATTTTGGCGTCTGCTTTTACAGCCTTCAGTTTTTGTTCGCCTCCTTTAATCTCAATTTGATAGCTCCTCCGGAGTATTTCGAACAATGATTTGTTCTCGAATGTACGGCTGGTGAAACGTGGTAAATTGATGTTTGGAATATGGTTGATGTCGTAAAAGACCGGAAGACCGTTTACAAAACGCAAACGCTCCATATATATACAGCCAAAGTCTTTTTCGGCATTCGACAATTCAAAATGAAAGGGATCTGGCCAAGGCATAATCTGTGCTTTTTGCAATATTTGTGTTTGCAGGTATTGCTGGCCAATGGCTGAAGAAGTTCCTGAAATGGACAAGATACCAATATCTTGTGGCGGTTTCCGTACAATGCTTCCTTTGCCTTGTTTTTTGGAAATAAATCCATCCTGAACGAGTGCTTCCAGTGCATGCCGAACTGTTGGTCGTGTTAAATTATGAACCGCGCACAATTCATTCTCCGATGGCAATAAACTGCCCTCTTCATAAACTCCTGAGAGGATGTGACGGCGTAAGGTTTCGTACAGTTTTTTGTATTGTGGTACTTTGGTTTCCACAGGCTAATGTTATCAAATGATGACCAAAAATAAGAAAAAATATTAATTTTCAAGTCATAACTTGTAAATACAAGTTGTATGATGTAAGTTTACAAGCTAGAATTCTGTAAATCCATAGTATTTAGCTATAAGGCTATGTTTTATTGGAAGTGATAACTGAATGTTGTATTAACAAGTGAAATAAAATTTTTATGGCTATTCCAGTAATTATGCCCCGCCAGGGGCAATCTGTTGAGACTTGTATTATTGGAGAATGGTACAAGAAGGTCGGTGACCAGGTGAAGACAGGAGACATCCTGTTTTCGTACGAAACAGATAAAGCTTCGTTTGATGAGGAAGCAAAAGAAGATGGCGAACTACTAGCCATTTTTTTCGAAGAAGGAGATGAGGTGCCTGTATTGAACAATGTCGCTGTTTTGGGAAAATCAGGTGAAGATATCGAAGAATTTCGTCCGGGTGGCGGCGAAGCAGCTCCTGCTGTTGAAGAAGAAACCGCTCCGGTTGAAGATTCTGCACCTTCAGAAGAAAATAAAGAACCAGTCTTGGTTGAAAAACAGGAGGGGAAATTACGAATTTCGCCTCGTGCAAAAGTGATGGCCGAAAAGCTGGGCGTTCCTTACGAGAAAGTGCAAGGCTCAGGTCCGCATGGGCGCATCATTGCTCAGGATATTGAGGTGGCAGCAGAATCGTTGCCGAAAATGACACCGCTGGCACAGGAAAAAGCACAAGCCGAAGGATTGACAACAGCAGAAGAAACCACTGGAATTGGTGGGCGCGTGGCTGCCGAAAACCTGGTGAGCTACAATCCTGTTTATGGTGACGACTTCGAAGTGAAAAAATTATCGAATATTCGCAAGTTGATCGCCAAAGCCATGCATCAGTCATTGCAGAACTCAGCTCAGTTAACTCACCACATGAGTGCCGATGCCCGAAAAATCATGGCATTGCGTAAGTCGTTCAAGAAGAAATTGGAAGCCGGAGAGGTTTCACAAAATATTACCATTAACGATTTGGTTTGTTTCGCGGTGATTAAAGCGCTGAAGAAATTTCCACAGGCCAACACGCATTTTATTGGCGACAGCATGCGCTGGTTCAAAAAAGTACACCTTGGATTGGCTGTTGATACAGAACGTGGATTGATGGTTCCTGCCGTTAAAAATGCAGATGATCTGTCGATCGAAGGACTTTCATCTCAGTTGACAACGGTTGCCGGGCAGTGTCGTAAAGGAAACATCGATCCTGAATTACTAAAACCGGAGGCTGCTAGTTTTACTGTTTCGAACCTCGGAAACTATGGAGTTGAAATGTTTACGCCGGTGATCAACCTGCCGCAATCAGCCATTTTGGGTGTTTGTGCCATCGTTCCCCGCCCGAAAGATTTGGGTGACGGTGTATACGGTTTTGTACCAATGATGGGCTTGTCGCTGACTTACGATCACCAGGCATTGGACGGAGGAGAAGCAACACTTTTCCTGAAAGAAATTAAAGACCAAATTGAAAATCTGACCTTGTAGAATATCATGACTGACATAGTTGATATAGCAATCCTTGGAGGTGGCCCGGCCGGATACGTTGCGGCCGAGCGTGCAGGTGCGAAAGGCCTGAGCGTGGTCATCTTCGATAAAAGAGCGTTGGGAGGAGTGTGCCTCAATGAAGGCTGCATTCCAACCAAAACGCTTTTGAATTCAGCCAAAGTGCTGGAGAATGCACACGAAGCCGGCAAGTACGGCATCAATGTCGAATCGAACATCTCGATTGATTTTGGCAAAATCATGAAGCGCAAGGACAAAGTCGTGCGCAAATTGGTTTCCGGTGTTGGAACAAAAATGAAACATGCCAAAGCGGAAGTGGTCATGGCTGAAGCTGTGATTAAGGAAAAACGCGGCGATGTGATCACCCTAACTGCTGACGGGAAAGATTACCAGGCTAAACGTTTGTTGATTTGTACCGGTTCTGAAGCCGCTGTTCCACCCATTCCGGGCTTGGATACGGATGTCGTGACAACCAACCGCGAAATTCTTCAACTAAAAGAATTACCTAAAAGTTTGGTGATTATTGGTGGTGGCGTAATTGGTACTGAGTTTGCTGATTTTTTCAATGCCATGGGAACGAAAGTGACTGTGATTGAAATGTTGCCTGAAATCCTCACCGGCGTTGATGAAGAGATCGCGGCTTTTGTGCGCAAAGAGTTCACCAAACGTGGAATTGACTACCATCTGAAAGCCAAAGTAACCGAGCTGAGAGGCAAGGAAGTTATTTTCGAGAAGGACGGAGAAGTCTATTCGATTACAGGTGACGAAGTGCTGCTTTCTGTTGGTCGTAAAGCTAACGTTGCTGGTATCGGGTTAGAAAACTTGGGAGTGGAAATAACTCGCACCGGAATTACGATTGATGAGCATTGCCGCACAAACATTCCAAATGTTTACGCAGCCGGTGATGTCACTGGTTTCTCGTTATTGGCTCACACAGCCAGTCGTGAAGGAGAAGTTGCTGTCAACCACATTCTGGGCCGCAAAGATGTGATGCGCTACAATGCCATTCCTGGCGTTGTTTACACACATCCCGAAATTGCCGGTGTTGGTTTAACCGAAACTGCAGCCAAAGAAAAAGGAATTGAAATTGAAGTTCGTCAGTTGCCGATGGCTTATGCCGGACGGTTCCTGGTCGAGAACGAGGGCAAGGACGGTTTTTGCAAAGTCATTGTAGGCAAAAAATATAAGGAGATCCTTGGAATTCACATGGTTGGAGGGGCTTGCTCCGAAATGATCTGGGGGGCCTGTGCACTTATCGAAGCCCAGTTCCGCGTTCAGGATGTTGAGGAAGTAATTTTTCCACACCCAACCGTGAGTGAAATTATTCGGGAAACGATCTTTCAATTTTAAATAGTTCCAAATTCAAAAGTTCAAATTCCAAGTTATGGCAACCATTGAGCGTTTTGAAGATTTAAAGGTTTGGCAAGCCTCTCGAAGATTTTGCAAGCTGATTCATCAATACACATTGAAGCAAGAGTTTGCGAGAGATTTTAAGTTGATCAGTCAAATTAAATCATCTTCAGGTTCTATCATGGATAACATTGCCGAAGGATACGAACGCAATGGGAACAAAGAGTTTGGCCAGTTTTTGTCTATTTCTAAAGGTTCTTGTGGAGAATCCCGCTCGCAACTTTACAGAGCATTGGACAATGAATATATCTCAAAAGAGGAATCTAATCAAGCATGTGCACAAGCATTAGAAATAAGTAAAATGTTAAGTGGGTTCATGGCTTATTTGAAAGAATCCGAGTTGAAAGGGAAAAAGTTTAAATAACCGCTAGCTCTGATCAACTTGGAACTTGAAACATGAAATTTGGAACCAGTTTATAGAAGCAACAATGCTAAAATGATAGCAAATCAAAAGATAAAAGAAACGAAACAATAATACGAAACGATATGCCTAAAGTACAATTTATTGATCCAATGGATGTCAGGAAGCCGGGCGAGGTGACTTTTAAGCCGGTTCCTGTCAATCAATACAACAAAACTGTTGAGGAGGAGAAAGCCAATTTCTCCAACGAAGATTTTCTCCGCATACATCATGACATGGTTGTTATTCGTGAATTCGAAACCATGTTGAATGAAATTAAAACCAAAGGCGAATACAACGGAGTTGCTTACAACCATCCAGGGCCAGCTCACTTGTCTATTGGACAGGAAGCGGCCGCTGTTGGTATGGCTTACACGCTGGGTGTTGAAGACTTCATTTTTGGTTCTCACCGTTCACACGGGGAAATCCTGGCCAAAGGACTTTCTGCCATTCACAAACTGAGCGATGAGCAGTTGACTGAAGTGATGGAAAACCACTTCGATGGTAAGACATTTGCTCCTGTAAAAGCTAATTTTAAAGGAACAACCAAAGAGTTGGCCATTCGCTTTTTGATTTACGGAACACTGGCTGAGATTTTTGCCCGCGAAACCGGGTTCAACCGTGGATTGGGTGGATCGATGCACGCGTTCTTTACACCGTTCGGTGTTTATCCAAATAACGCGATTGTTGGTGGATCGGGTGATATTTCTGTTGGTGCTGCCTTGTTCAAAAAGGTGAACCGCAAAGAAGGTATCGTTGTGGCCAACATCGGTGATGCATCAATGGCATGTGGCCCGGTTTGGGAAGGTTTGACTTTTGCGACGATGGATCAGTTCAACCAACTTTGGGAAGGTGATATGAAGGGCGGACTGCCGCTTATCATCAATATCATGAACAACCAATATGGAATGGGTGGACAAACCAGTGGCGAAACCATGGGATACAGTGTTGCTGCACGTGTTGGTGCGGGTGTGAACAGGGACCAGCTGCATGCTGAGCGTGTCGATGGTTACAACCCTCTGGCGGTGATCGATGCCTACACACGTAAACGTGAAGTGCTGAAAGAAAAGCGTGGTCCGGTATTGCTGGATATTTTAACTTACCGTTTCAGCGGACACTCTCCATCTGATGCCTCTTCTTATCGTTCAAAAGAAGAAATTGAAGCATGGCAGGCAGTGGATTCCATCATTTGGTTTGGCAATGAACTGGTTGAAGCTGGCATTACTACTGAAGATGAGCTGAATAACATCAAATCAAATACAACAGATTTGATCACCTGGGGATTGAAATTGTCAATTGACGACAGCGTTTCTCCTCGTATGGATATGGAAAAATATCCTGAACTGATTGGTGAGATGATGTTCTCTGATTCATCAGTTGACAGCATGGAGGAAGGCCGTGAACCGGAAGTGAACCATCCAATGGAAGAAAACCCACGGGTGAAACAACTGAAAAATAAAGAGCGTTTTGCTTTCGATAAAAATGGAAAGCCATTTTCAAAAATCAAACAATATGGTCTGCGCGATGGCTTGTTCGAAGCAATCGTTGACCGCTTTTATAAAGACCCAACCGTCATTGCTTATGGTGAAGAAAACCGTGACTGGGGTGGTGCGTTCGCAGTTTATCGTGGATTAACCGAAGCATTGCCATACCATCGTTTGTTCAACTCGCCAATTTCTGAAGCATCAATTGTTGGTACTGCTATTGGTTATGCCATGTGCGGTGGTCGCGTGATTCCTGAAATCATGTACTGCGACTTCCTTGGGCGTGCTGGTGATGAAGTGTTCAACCAGCTACCAAAATGGCAGGCGATGAGTGGAAATGTAATTAACATGCCAGTTGTTTTACGCGTGTCTGTAGGTTCGAAGTATGGGGCACAGCACTCGCAGGACTGGACAGCACTTCCTGCCCATATTCCCGGCTTGAAAGTTGTCTTCCCAGCCACTCCTTACGATGCAAAAGGTTTGATGAATTCTGCCTTGCAGGGAACCGATCCGGTGATCTTCTTTGAAAGCCAACGAATTTACGACATTGGTGAGCAGTTCCACGAAGGTGGCGTTCCAGAAGGGTATTTTGAAATTCCATTCGGTGAGCCTGACGTGAAACGCGAAGGAAAAGATGTGACCATTTTGAGTATTGGAGCAACGCTTTACCGCGTAATGGAAGCAGCTGATCAGTTACAGGAAAAATATGGTATGAGCGCTGAAATTATTGATGCCCGCTCGCTGGTTCCGTTCAACTACAAACCAGTCATTGAGTCACTGAAAAAGACAGGTCGAATCGTTATTACCGGTGATGCAACTACCCGTGGTTCATTCATGAAAGAAATGGCCTCGACCATTGCCGAGCTGGCATTTGACGAACTGGATGCACCTCCTGTTGTGGTTGGTTCACGGAACTGGATTACGCCGGCGTACGAGTTGGAAGACGCATTTTTCCCGCAGCCGGATTGGATTATTGATGCTATTCACGAAAAAATTGTTCCAATCAAAGGACATGTGGTGAAAAGCAACTTCACTGAACCGGAACAAATTCGTCGTAACAAATTGGGTATCTGATTTTTCTTTTTCCCATCATACATTTCAAAGCTCCATGCTCCTGACAGCATGGAGCTTTTTCGTGAAACTCAAATTTTAGGAATGAAGTGAACTGAAATTTGCAAGTTGAACGAATCCCGATACGCTCTGCTATCGGGATAGTTGAAAATATTAGCAATCCTCAGAAATTCAATTCTTCATTCTGCCTATATCTGTTTAATTCAAGATTTTTCCTATTTTCAATGTTCAAAATAAATTCAAAGATTATGGCAGAACTAGCTGTTGGAACACGGGTTTCGCACCCGGTATATGGCGA
>Ga0102953_1000942_pt1 | contig 19009 bp, 21 predicted proteins | sample SalPon2A_C_D2_MG_FD_78509 | JGI IMG/M metagenome (GOLD analysis project Ga0102953, IMG submission 78509) | Soil microbial communities from South San Francisco under conditions of wetland restoration - Salt Pond MetaG R2A_C_D2_MG | ecosystem: Environmental > Terrestrial > Soil > Wetlands | place... | reverse complement strand
GTTCTAAACTTTTGGAATGTTGTCGTCGTTGTTGTCGGCCATTGGTAAACCAGTGCACCGAGCTGTATGGCCAGTCGTACAGATCTCTTACAAAACCGTGTTTGACCGGATTGTTGTGGATATATAAGATCAATTGTGTGAAGTAGCTCTCATCGGTTACTTTCTTGCGTTTCATATTAGGCTGGAAAAGGCTGCCGGTTCGTCCATATAACTTGTTATAGGCTTGTGTATACGAACTGAACAGGCTGGCGAACTGACGGCTAACGACTTTCCCCAACATTCCAAAAGTTCTAAACTTTTGGAATGTTTTCGCATCCAGTTCTTCTACACTGCGCACCCGTATCATCATATGGAAGTGATTGGGCATCAGGCAGAAAGCATATGTTTCTGCCACGGGTTGCACATATTTATAATATTTCTGTAAAAAGAAGTCGTAGTTTTTACTTTCCCGGAATACGTTGGCCTCACCGTTAGCCCGGTTGTAGATGTGATAGACGCTTCGTTCTTCGAATGGTTCTTTTATCATTACTCTTTCCTTTTTTTAACTTTTGGAAAGTTTAGAACTTTCCAAAAGTTTTATTACCTCCACGCACCCAAACCCCAGGCTGTTCTTCTCACCGAATCCTGCCTCATAGCCAAAACGAAGTAACTCCGCCGGCGCCGAACATTCGAAATCATAGAGGTATCCCCGGACGCGGGTCTCTTGCGGTGTGTCGGCTTTTATTTTTATGAGCCGGGATTTGGGGTTGTCTGAACTTTCCAAAAGTTCAAAACTTTTGGAAAGTTGTTGGTACTGCTGCTGGCTGCTGCGATACCGCGTCAACAGATTCTCAAAAAAGCGCCGACTATATTCCGGGTGGCCGGGTGCGAGGTATTCAGCCGTCAGTTTGCCGTTGTTTTCCACGGGCCGGCTGATGCACACCGGAGAGAGGGTGCGAAACCGCATGGTATCCGTAAATTCAGGTGGATGTAACATTTCAACACTCTTCACCTCAAAATCGACCTGGCTTTTCCGGTCACCGATCGTAAACGCATTGTGCCGGAACAGGCCGGTAACGAAGTGTTGAATAGCTTCGTCAATATGGAACGTCAGAATGAGGCGGGCTTCATCGGAGACTATTTGGAACCGGTCGCCATTAATCTTAAAACGGTCCACATCCAGGTTGGAGAATGAAAAGAGTTTAAATGATCGTTTTCCCTCCGTATAACCATGATCATGCAGCCACCTGGCAAACGTCGGATCCCCGTAATGCAGCGTCTTATAAATCCATGCCGAAAACTCGTACTGATAGTTAATCGGAAGGTTCCGGCTTGTGTCTGTAATTCCTAAAATCAGTTTGACTCTCATGACAGATTGATACGAAGCCGGCAGAACCGAATGACATTTTTCTTTTTGTCAGATATAAAAGGGGATATCAGAACCTCCATAAATGAAACTGAATCGGACCGCCAATCAACGACATAAGACAATGCCCGCAACTCCGCGCCTCATAACAACTTTTAACTCCGGTTAACTCGCTACTTATTTAATATACTACCGAGTTAATCAAAATCTTCATCAATTACAACTATAAGAACGGTTTTGCAAAGCCTTCTATAATATCGATCCCATAGTAATCAACTTCACACCAGCTTTTTCAGCAGCTTCGGTATCATCATCCAGGATAAGAGAAATGATCCCGGTCCGGATATCCGCCAATCGTCAGCCTCGGCCTCCAAACATACAACGGCAGCGGTTGACATGCGTACAATTGATGTCTCCGGGTTTCCCATACACAGGAGGGCAATCGTCTCCTCCAACACGGGATTATGGCCTACGATGAGGACTTTGTCAGCTGTTTGCGGCAGTTCCTGAATAACAGAAAGATAGGTGTCAGGTCCCGTAGCATAGAGTTGATCATCAACTTTGTAAGGCCCGTTAATTTCAGCAGCCTCGATGAGCCCATCCGTGGTCTCTTTGGCACGGACTGCCGGTGAACTAACTATCAGATCGGGCTGACCGATCGATCTTTTCAAAAATTTTCCCATCAAACGGGAATCCTGAAAGCCTTTTTTGTTAAGCGGGCGATCGACGTCGTGAAGCGCAGGATCATCATGCGTTGATTTGGCATGGCGCATCAGCATCAAAGTTTTACTCATACGGGGAGAGCTTGGAATAAAAAGCCAGTTTTATTGGTTTGATCGATCTGGTTCATCAATATAAACGCAACCCGACCAATCTATTAAATGAACCTACTAGTCTGGTTTATCGTGCCGGTGCCGGGCGGGATTAAAAAGTCGCTCAACACGGGCAACCACTACCAGGATAGCCAGAACAATCAGTGTCAGTGCTATTGCCAGGTAAAGCTTGCCAATACCAACACTCATCCCGATGCCTGCCGTAAATAATATGGATGCTGCTGTTGTAAGCCCCTCAAGGCGTTCTTCTCTGCCGCGAACGAAAATAGTTCCGGCCCCAAGAAAACTGATCCCGGTGATAATGGCCTCGATAATGCGAATGGGATCAGCGCGCACATGTTCAGCCACGGCAGTGGTGGTGAGCCTGAATATGACGAAGTCACCAAGTCCGATCAGCAGTGCAGCGGAACCGCAGATCAGCATGTGCGTTCGAAGCCCGGCCGGTTTGTCGGCCCATTCCCGCTCTAGTCCAATAAGTCCACCCAGCAGGATGGCCAGGAGTACCCTTTCGATAACAACGAGTTGTTCATGAAACCCCATCGTTTGTCCTCCATTTTTAAATAGTATTTGTAATCATATTAACAGAATATTGTGAGTGAACGGCAAATCATTTTATGTTTAATCCGCAAATAACTTCCACGGCAGCCGGCTGGATATGGATATCGAGATTCAATTCCTCCTCATGAACAATTTCTCCATCCATGTGAATGGGCAGGCGTTGGCTTAACCGGATTTGTACGTTTCGAACCCGTTGGACACTCAGATAGGGTATGTCAGGATAATCAGGCCTGGTTAATCGCTGCATGTAACCGGGGATGCGCCACAATGGGAGGTCACGAATGAGGACCAAATCAAGGAACCCGTCTGTTATCCTAGCTTTAGGTGCCACCCAAAAATCACCGCCCTCCACCTTTCCATTGGCCAGGGCCACCATAAAGTATCGATCATTCAGGGACCTGCCGTCGGCAATAATCTCAATTTTTTGCGCCTTGTATCCGGCAATGGCGCGCAGGGCTGCCAGTTTATAGCGGAATCTGCCTTGCAAGAAAGTATACTTTTGCGCGTAAATATTAGCCAGTCCGTCAAAGCCTATACCCATGGTATTGACAAAGATAGCGCCGTTCATCATACCAACGTCAATTCTTGTTGGCTGTCCACTTTCCAGCAGGTTAAGTGCGTCTTCTGTGTTGGTGGGTATATTGAGCGTTTTTGCAAGGTCATTCCCGTTTCCAAGGGGCAGGATGCCCATCGTGGTCCTGCTGCCGAGGAGTCCGGAGGCGACCTCCCGGATGGTCCCGTCGCCACCGCAGGCAACCAGGATCGGGAAGCGACGTGCGGCTTCGGCAGCTTCGCGCCGCAGTGAACGGGCAGATTCTGTTGTTATAAGGACAGAGTCATCATTGCGGGCCCGTATGAATTCCTCGATTTGAAGAAGAATACTTCTGTTATGAGCCTTGTCGGCTGCGGGATTGACTAAAAAACAATACGGTGCCAATTCTCCTCCAGTAAATGACAAATTGTTGCGTAAAACGAATTCGGGCGTTACACTTCTGCTCTGAGATATCCAGAAGCATTATAAAAAAAACACTCTCGTAAATCTTCTTCTTTCAGTTGCGTTTTTGCAGATAATTCCCGTAGTCTATAGAAGAAGGCTTTGCAAAACCAGGGGTTTTGTCCAGCATCAGGTAACAGAGCAGGAAATGGAATTACGTTATTGGGAAAGCCGGTGGAGAAAGGGGAAAATTGGATTTCATGCCGATTGGGTGAATCCATACTTGAAGATACATTGGCCGGTATCATAGAAAAGACCTATCATATAAGGCAAAATCTTTCCTGAAAAATATTTATTTTGGTTCGTTTAATATTTTTTTACGTTTTTATACAGTGTGTGTGACTGATTTTTCAAATGATCATCATTCAAATTCTGCGGCTATTATTATATTGTCGCAAATAATTCGAGGTATTGGGCAAGTTCCTTTGTTGCATATCTTGCACCACCCGTGTATTTTCGTTACTCAAATCGAAAAGCGTTTCTTAAACCGTTTACACTAACCAACATGGACATACAGACTCGGAATAATCTTATAAGTGCTGTTTTGATCGTCATCATCATCGGGTTGAGTTATTGGTTATATCGCTCCATTCATGATCCGTATGAAAAAGTATTGGAAAAACAACACATTACTCAGCGTGTTCGTACCCGGATGTCGAATATCCGCGACGTTCTGATTAAGTATAAGAACAAGCACAATCACTTTCCTCCCACCCTGGACAGCCTTGTAGTCTTTCTGAAAACTGATTCGGCTATGGTTGCTGCTGATGGATCCATGTTCAAGGAAAAGGTAGGAAACTATAATCCTGATTCGCTGATATACGATCCTAACCCGCCGCATCAAGAGTTTAAATATGCTCGTAATGACACCATACGTCCGCAATTGTATCTTTTGGTAGATCCGGCGGACTCGACTAATCGTATAGGTTCGCTGACTACAACCACTCAGCTTAACGCGGCAAGTTGGGAATAATCTGCAATGCCGGGAGCCATACCGCAACTTGGCATCTGTTTCTCTGACCGGCAGCTTTTTTATGCTCTTGGGCAGGTTCCATCCAAACATGCCCTTGAGCATATCGGGTCGTACGATTTTAATTTCGACGTAACAAATGCCTTTCGGAATCAGGGATCGGATCATTTCAGGGGTATCTGCGACGTTCTGAGACGGCTCAAGGAATCTCACGGTTATAAGCAAATTAAGGTCGTCACTTTTACCGAAGACGAGTGTTGGACCAGCGTACCACGACTGGTATATGAGAAAGCTGATGAGCGGGAAGCACACTTGAGTATCATCATGAAGGGTATCGACCGAAAGAGACTGGAGCCATCATGGTTTGAACTCAGCAACCAGGAGTTCCGGTTTCTGGCGATTCGCAGGCACGATTTCACACAAAGCTATCAACAATTGGGTGAACTTGGTGTGTCGGTCGAACTGTGCAGTGAATTTGAGATCGGTTCCCGGTGGTTGAAGCATACGGATGCACGGGGATCATTTTTGGTCGTAGCCTGTTACAGGGGGGTGCTTTCTGTATATGCGTACATGTTGGGAAAACTACGGGGGGCAACCTACATCCGATTTGATGATTTTGGAGACCTTCCCTATTTGTGGACTTATTTTGCACAAAATCTCAAATGGATGGAAGGTCTTTATGACGAGGTTCTGATTTACGGGATGGGGACCACTCGCGTGATCAATGAACTTTCATCGTTGTGGGATCCAACGGCACGAATAAGGAAACTGAATTCGTTGGATACGATGAATGTTACGGCTGACGAAACTACGTATGGATTTAGCCTGGAATCTGCTTTCCCCGCCATTATGCTGGCTCTGGATGTATGAAGAAGCCATTCTCCGCCACGGCGGAGTCATACGGTAGTCACTTAATAGTTATTCGATTGTAGTGAATCCTGCTAAATGGCAATGACAACTGAATGACCAACTCCCTTAAACCTTTCAGAATGAATTTACTTTAAATATTCAATCATGCCATGCGCATTATCACCGGTACACTAAAAGGACGTCGATTGTCTTTACCCAATAAGGAGTTTGATATACGTCCAACCAGCGACCGAACCAAAGAAGGGATGTTCGGTGTCATTTCGGCTCGCAGGGAGTTGGAAGGAATACGCGTGCTTGACTTGTTTGCGGGAACCGGGAATCTGGGGTTTGAGGCTCTATCGAGAGGAGCCAGCTCGATAGAATTTGTTGACAGCAGCCGATCTGCAATAACCCTGATTCAAAAGAATGCTGATCAGTTTGGTGTAAGCTCCCGGGTCCACTGTATTCTCAGTGACGTACAGCGGTTTATTCAGGGTACCCCGCGTTCCTACGATCTGGTTTTTGCGGATCCACCCTATGATTATCCAGAGATGCCGGAACTTGTAGACAGGATCATCAATGACGGCTGGTTGTCGGATGACGGCTGGTTCGTGTTGGAGCACGATCGCCGGCACGACTTTACCGATCATTCGCATTGTGCATTTTCCAAGCCGTATGGACGCACGGTTGTGACTATCTTTCTCTCATTTCAGGTTTTCGATCCAGACACAGAAGAAATGGAGGATTCATTATGAAAAGGGCTGCTATCTATCCGGGATCTTTTGATCCCATCACCTATGGCCACCTTGATATACTGGAACGTGCCACGCACATGTTTCAAAATGTGATTGTGACAGTAGCCGACAATACGCAAAAAGAATGTGTGTTTTCCGCTGATGAACGCGTACAGCTCATCAATGAATGCATCCGTGATAAGACATGGGCCGATCAGGTGGAAATCAAAAGGTTTACAGGATTGCTCGTAAATTTTGCCCAGGAACAAAATGTACATACTTTAATTCGCGGTGTGCGGCAAATTTCCGATTTTGAATATGAATTTCGAATGGCGTTGATGAACCGCCGCTTGTCTCCTGAAGTGGACACGATTTTCCTGATGCCGAGCGAAGAGCTGACTTTTGTCTCAGCTTCCCTTGTAAAAGAAGTAGCTTATTGGGGTGGTCATGTGGAACATTTTGTTCCCGGGAATGTTGCCGAAGCCCTTCGCAATAAATTCCAGCAACGAAACGATTAACTTGCGTAACGAAGAATCGAAATCCCAAACCAATCGACCAAATCAGTCTATACCTATGATATCAAAACGTGCTTCACAGATTGCTCCGTCCGAAACTTTGAAAATCACCGGCCGTGCCAAGGAATTGCAGCGTGCCGGAAAACCAGTCATTTCGCTGAGTGCCGGCGAGCCTGATTTTCTTACCCCGCGCTATATTTGCGATGCGGCTATTGAGGCCATTGATGCCGGATTCCACGGTTACACTGCTAATCCCGGCACGCCGGAACTGCGCCAGGCAATTGTCGATAAACTCAAACGGGATAACGGGCTTGACTATAAGCCCTCGCAAATTGTTGTAAGTAACGGTGCAAAACAGTCCGTGGGTTTCTCATGTCTTGCCTTAATCGATGAGGGTGATGAGGTGGTCATCCCGGCTCCATATTGCGTTTCATATCCTGAGATGGTCAAACTGGCCGGGGGCACACCGGTTCCGGTTTCAACGAAATTTGAAAATAATTACCGGCTTACTGCCGATCAGCTTGAACAGGCCATCACCGACAAGACAAAGGCCCTGATCCTGTGTTCTCCTTCCAATCCAACGGGAAGTTGCTATTCGGCAGATGAGTTATCAGCTTTGGCTGACGTTTTGCGGAAACATCCGAAAATCGTAGTCATCTCCGATGAGATATATGAATACATTGTCTTTGATCAGAAACATGTCGGCATCGGACAAGTCGCCCCTGATTTGAAGGACCGGCTGGTAGTGGTCAATGGGTTCTCCAAAGGGTTTGCCATGACAGGATGGCGCCTCGGCTACCTGGCAGCGCCGGAAGCCATAGCATCGGCGGTCGCAAAAATTCAGAGCCAGGAAACATCGGCTCCTTCCTCCATCTCCCAAAAAGCCGGCGAAGCGGCATATAAACACCCGCTGGATGAAGTTCATGCCATGCGGGATGCCTTTAAAAAACGCAGGGATTTTATCGTTGATTATCTGAATAATCTGGAAGGCGTATCCTGCTTTAAACCGGGGGGTGCCTTTTATGTATTTCCTGACATTTCCGCTTATCTGAACAAAAAGACAGCCGATGGCAAGGATATAAAAACAAGTACGGACCTTTGTCTGTATTTGCTTGAAGAGCACAACATAGCACTGGTTCCCGGTGATGCTTTCGGAGAACCCAACGGAGTTCGTATCAGTTATGCCGCATCTATGGATAACATTAAAGAAGCACTCGAAAGACTAAAAAAGGGTTTAAATTCGTTGCAGTGACGATTTAAATCTGTTAGAATATGTAGTTGTAAAGGATGGCGCCACTACGTGCGACGTCATCTTTTATGTCGATTTTTAACTGAAAAAGTTGCAGATGGTTATAGTATGGCACGTCTTTTGATGTCGAAATAGCCAGAATGTAACCATTAACTAAGTGAGTTCGGTTATGCCAACGTATGTTTATAAACGGGAAGATGGTACCACGTTCGAGTTGATGCAGGGCATTAATGATGAACCTCTTCAAATAGATCCGGAAACAGGGCAAAAAGTTCATCGCGTGATTACCGGCGGCGCCGGGGTTGTGTATAAGGGTACCGGTTGGTATGTGACGGATTATAAGAACAAATCGAATGGTTCGGCAGGTGGAAGTGGCAGTTCGGCACCGAAAAAAAGTAAAACTAATCAGGGGAAAGGATAACGTCCCCGGTTTTTTATGAGTTCAAACATCTCAACAAAGGCTTCCGGCGACAAGGGGGAACGACTGGCTGTTCACTATCTTGAGAATAAAGGCTACACGATCCTCGAGCAAAACTACCGGTTTGAGGAAGCCGAAGTAGATATCATTGCCTATCAGGGGCATGAAATTATTTTTGTTGAGGTGAAACGTCGCACGAGCTTATCCTTCGGTTATCCGGAGGATGCGGTTACAGAAGATAAGAAGCGTCGTATCGCTAAAGCTGCCGAAGCGTGGCTGTATGAACGTAAGATGGATGGTGCCCCGGTTCGGTTCGATGTCATTTCTATTTTAAGCAAGTCGGAAACAGAGCATAAGATCCGCCATTTTGAAAATGCATTCACTTTTGTGTAATATCCATCAAATTTGTGAATGACCGGTTTTCATAAAGACAAAACATGTCTTCCATTTTCAGGAAAAAGGTAGCGACCATCTTATTGTTGGTGTATGTGCCTGTGATGTTCACGCTGGGCCTGCAACACCATGATGGCCCGTTATACCCGCTACCGGTAACCCTGACCAATGCAACGGCTCACACCGTTCCTATTTCTGCAGTGGATGGGTTTTGCATGGCGTGCCATTTTGCCAGCCGCCATTTTTTTGAAGATCCCTTTCATATCTTTATAACTGCTCAAAACGTAGCATTTCTGACTGAGCAGAATCAGTACGAACGTCCACAGGTTTATGTACCCTACACCCGCAAACGGGCCCCGCCTGTCAGCTGATCCATCACTACCAATTACTGATAATATGTTTTTGAGGGCGAATAGTGCCTGGTATCCAGAGTTATAGGGTGCTCGGGCAACCGGATATTATTGGTACTTGCAGATTGTTTCCATATCAGAAAACTATTCTGAAAATCGGTAGTGAGGAGGTAATGAAGCTTCAATAAATCCTTGCAAAGAGGATTATTGGAAGGCGGTGTAAAGACCACCGCAAGTATAATCATCATTATTTCGGAATAGCCCACCCGGGATCTTTGAGAGATTATTACATAAGTTTTTGTTTTATAGGTACATCATACGTGCTTATGATCGATGTCTGGCATCTAATTTTATGGCACCATCATTAAGGCAAAAGGTAGCGGTCCTGTTATTATTGGTGTATGTACCGGTGACATTCACACTGGGATTACAGCATCATGATGGCCCGTTATATCCGCCGCCCACGGGATTGCCGGTTACACTGTCGCAGACAAATGCGCATAATGTAGTCGCAGCCTCTCTCGATGGGTTCTGCATGGCGTGTCACTTTGCCAGTGGACACATTTTTGAACAACCATTTCATATTTGTTCTGCGATACATGATATATCGATTCTGAGCCCATACGACTCGTATAATGTCCAGCTCAGATTTGTTGATAATTGCCGGAAACGCGGGCCTCCGTCCTTCTCAATTTCCTGATCACCCGTTTTACCGGTTGCCGGCCGGACAGGCCGGTTACCCTGTTTCAGTATGCAAAATTTTAACAAGGAGATTGAACATGTTTTACAGGTTTATACATAACAGGAGGCCATATATCCTGTTACCCATCATAATATTTTTTGCTGTTGGTTCCGCATTGGCGCAGACGTTGTCAGGCCATGTGTACGATGAACATCACAATCCAATTCCGGGTGCACAAATTTATATACCGACGCTGGGACGCGGGGCTGTGACGAATACTAAGGGGCACTTTGAAATAGATAACCTGCCCAATGGGGTATATGCCGTACAATTTAGCTTCGTCGGATATTTGAGCCAGGTAAAAAACATCAATACGGCGGAAACACAAGATTCGATGCGGATTGTTCTCAGGCAGAGCACCCTTAATCTGCCCGGATTGACGGTCACGGGAACCCCGCAAGCCACCGATGCCCTGTCATCTAGCCAGTCAATTGTGTCTGTCGATCAAAAGCAATTCCAGAGAAACAGTGGCGCCACAGCGATGAGCGCAATACGGAATCTGCCGGGTGTTTCCCTGGTAACGACCGGAAGCGGCATTGCCAAACCGGTTATTCATGGCCTTAGTTCGCAACGTATCGTAGTCATGGTCAATGGTGTCCGGCAGGAAGCCCAAAACTGGGGTCCGGACCATGGGCCTGAAATAAGTACATTCAATGTCAATCGTATCGAAGTGGTGAAGGGTCCCAGCAGTGTACTTTATGGTGCAGGCGCTCTGGGAGGTGTCGTGAATGTCATCGGACCCGGGTTGCCCACCTCCGATAACGGTACCCACAAATTGGGTGGGAATTTATATTTGCAGGGATTCTCGAATAACAACCAGGGTGCCGGGGCCATTTCTCTGCATGGTGCAAGCGGGTCTTTTGGATACCGGGCACAGTTCAGCCATCGTGCAGCCGGCGATATATCGACTCCGGATGGAAAACTTTCCAATAGCGGACTGAGAAAAACCAACGGAAGCTTCATGATTGGAACAACACAATCGTGGGGGTCCGTCTCGTTAGATTATAATCACTTATATCAGCATCTTCAGATCCACGATGCCCCGGGTTCCACAGGTTTTCAGCCTTTGAAAAACGATTTGTTGCATGTACATGCCAACATACCGACTAAGGATTTTAGGTTGGAGGTCCAGGCCGGTTACCAAATGAATGACAGGCGGGAATTCGATGCTGCTACTGATAATCAACCCAGCCTGCACCTGAAATTAAATACCGGAACGGTAGACGTTCAGATGCATCACAATCCCATTGGTCCGCTATATGGAACAATGGGCTTTTCAACGATGATTCAAACCAACAGGAGCCTTGCGGCTAACAAGCTGATCCCGGGTTATAATCTTCAGAATTTTGCCGGATTCCTCTATGAACAAGCCAAATTCGGACCGCTGAACCTGTCAGCCGGGGGCCGGTTCGATACCAGGAACCTGGATGTATCAGATACACCGGCAATGAACATCCGGGCCGTCAACAGGAAGTATAGTGCTTTTAGCGGCTCGGTCGGTGCCGCTGTACACCTGACTGCCGATCTCTCATTATCGGCTAATCTGGGGCATGCCTGGCGGGCGCCAACAGCGTTTGAAATGTTTGCAAACGGAGTGCATGAAGGAACGTACCAGTACGACATCGGAAGCCCTGATCTCGTGCCGGAAACGGCAACTAACATCCAGGGTTCTTTAAAATGGATCACAAGCAAGGTTGTTGCGGAAGTTTCGGCTTACAACAATGGCATCAACAAATATATCTATGGGGATCCGACAGGTAAATTTGACCCGAAATCGGGTTATCAGATTTATGACCTTAAGCAGGCTAACGCACGAATACGGGGGATAGATGCATCATTACAGGCAGAAGTCACCGACTGGCTATCCCTTAACGGCGGTTATAGTATGTTGCGTGGCGATAATCTGAAATTACATGTGCCATTGCCGTATATGCCCGCAAATCACGGAGATATTGGACTGAGGATTCAAAAAAGAGAACTTGGCATCTTTCATGATCCCTATCTTTCGATACAGACCTCATTTTATGCAAAACAGGATCGTGTAGCCCCTAATGAACCGGACAGCAAAGCGTACACACTTGCAAATGTATCTCTTGGATCACAGTTGAATGTTGGTAAGACACCGGTGCAGTGTGATATCATCGTAGATAATCTGTTCAATAAAGCATACATCGATCATCTAAGCCGATACCGTGACTTGCCGGCTTTGAATCCTGGCCGAAATATTGTTCTGAAGGTGCAGATTCCGTTTACTTTGGTCAGGTGAGTGTGTTCGAATGGCTCTTTGACAGCTCGGGCAGAACCTTGTTCTCTATTTCATCCATATTGTCGTAGAGTTCGAGGTTGTTAAGTTTCTTCTTTTGCGCAAGTTTGGAGAAACTTCCACGAGTGGCACCGGAAGCCGTCATAATGAATCTTACATCGGGGAATGCCGAAATAATTTTCGGCATCATTCCCTGGTGAAGATCCAGGTTGCCGGTATATATGATGTTAAAGACGGCTGCATCGATGCCCTGGTTAGCGAGAATCATCCGAAGATCCGAGTAAGGAACGGATTGGCCGAGATACAGAGTCTTGGTTCCGGCATCACGGAAAAGGTAGTTGAGGAATAACAGGGAAATGTCGTGAAGCTCCAGTTCGGGAAGAAACATCAGTACACTACTCTCACCACTTACAGGCGGCAGGATGTCGGTCGCCATCATGAGTTTCTGCCTTAAAAAGTGACTGTAAAAATGTTCCTGAAGAACATGAATCGCATCGGTCATCCATAAATCGCCCAGATGGACAAGCAGGGGCAGGAGTATCTTCTTCATGGCATTTTTAAAACCGAATATTTCTATCGACCTGAAGTAAGCATGCTCAAGGTTAGACTCATTGAGATCGATGATTGCCGTTAGAAGCTCATTAGACAGCTGTCCGTCATAGGCATTGGAACGTTGCAGGGTCAACGAATGGATTTTGTCATGCACTTCGTCAATATCCATTTCCAGGACCTGCGAAATCCGGTAACCATGATCCGTCAATATCTTTATGTTGAGGAGATATTTAAGGTCGTCCACATCATAATATAGTTTCTTGGCCTGTACTTTACGTGGCTGAAGTATACCATAACGTTTTTTCCACATTCGGAGAGTGGCGGACTGTATGCCGGTAATCTGTTCGATATCACGCAAAGTAAAATTCTGCTTAATCATTATAACTCCCGGCTAAGTGATTGCTCATAGAAAAAAGTATTCATAAGTAACAGAAGAAAACTGTAGAAGACATCTTCTAAAGGAATAGTAAATAATCGCAGACCAATGAACTCGTGACTATTGTACATCACAACAGGTTTGGCGGTCAGGTAACCATTCACAATTAGAAACGGAACCATGGAAATAATAAATGCAATCCAAAAATTTCGTATAAATACAGGCTTGTTTGCAATAACAAATATCAGAAAATAAGCAACGCTGCCAAAAACAACTAAAGTGTAGCTTTTACTGTAGAAAAAGAAAGCTGTAAGTAAAGTGGCCCCGCATAAGATGATCAAAAGAAATCGATCAGCAACCCCGTAAATCTGAGCCCGGCCGCGCCTGAAATATTTTACCCATTCATAAATATATAAACATGAATAGGGTACGGTAATAAAAAACAGCCATTCATCGATTGGGAGTCCGAACACGGAAAAAGAGCTTACATAGTTGGGGTTGAAATGCCAGATCCCAAAATGTGCGAACAGGCTATCCCAAATGATAAAGGGAATAAGGGTTAGAAAAATAGCTTTAAAGACATGCTGCCATTTCTGATGATATCTAACCCGTTTTTCGAAGCTTCCCAGGAAGGGGATGATAATCACCAGGATGTTTAACCAAAGATAGGACGACATAGGTCAATGTTTCCTCTCCCGTGCCATTATCCAATATTTTTTGCCAACCCAAAGAAATCCAAATGACTCCCCGGGCTTTTTTCCGATATGTTTGTGGTGCATCTTGTGTGCTATCCGTATAGCTCTCAGGTAAGTATTATCCAGATGTTGAAAGATATTAATCCGCCGGTGTACATATATGTCGTGTACAAAAAAGTAAGCTAACCCATATAGCAATATTCCAATCCCTATTGATAGGCTGATCGGACTGTGATAGAAGGTCCCCGCAAAGATCAGCGTAATGGAGGGCACGGCAAAAATGAGAGCAAACCAGTCATTCTTCTGAAAGGTAGTATCCGGAGGTATGTGATGATCCTCGTGTAATATCCATAACAAGCCATGCATGATGTACTTATGCGAAAACCAAGCAAACCATTCCATAAATGCAAAGGTTGTGAAACCTATGATTATACATAACATAATTAATCAATTATAATATGATTCTACAACGTTTCTTATTTATTGGCTAAACACGGAAACGTTTTGAAAAGTTTACATGTTGTTTCGGATAATTATGTTTTACTGTAACAAATATGAAAAATAACAAAATTTCAATTATCGGTTCCGGGATTGCCGGTTTGGTTGCAGCGGCAACCATGGCCCAGCAGGGTTTCAGTGTCACTGTATTCGAGAAAAATCAGCTCCCGGGTGGAAGAGTTCGTCAACTCATCCAGGACGGTTTCGTTTTTGATATGGGACCAAGCTGGTACTGGATGCCCGATGTGTTTGAGGGGTTATACCAGCAATTCGGACACTCATCATCAGATTTTTATGAACTCGTACGACTTAACCCTTCATATACCGTCTTTTGGAACAATGATGAGCCTCTGAGAGTGCCCGCCAATGTGGAAGAGTTGCAATCGTGGATGGAGAAGCGTGAGACCGACAGTTTCAAAAAATTACATCGGTTTTTAGAAGAAGCACAGGTTAAATACCAGCTGGGAATGGGAGATTTCGCCCAGAGGGCACACTTCAGATTAACGGATTTTCTGGATCCGGGTCTGCTGCGAAACGCAATGCGTCTGAACATGTTTACTACGATGCACAAGCATTTGAAAAAGTACTTCAAAGATCCGCAGATCATAACCCTGCTGAGCTTTCCTGTTTTATTTCTCGGTGGAACCGCTCGACAAATTCCTGCATTGTACAGTCTGATGAATTATGCAGATCTGGAGCTGGGAACATGGTATCCCATGGGAGGCATGTATAAAATCATCGAGGCCTGGATGGAGATCGCTGCAGGGCAGGGAGTCAGTTTTAATTTTGGTGAAGAAATAAGCGGGATCGAGGTGAGTTCAAAGCAGGTAACTTCCCTGTTGACTCCTAAACGAAGTGTTCCGACAGATGCCCTGATCGCTGCGGGCGATTATCACCATATCGAACAAGACCTGTTGCCGAAGCAATGGAGGCTGTACGACGAGCATTATTGGAACAAGCGCACACTCGCACCGTCGAGCCTGCTCTACTATGTTGGAGTTAAGGGCAAGATTGCAGGTTTGACACATCATAATCTGTTTTTTGATGAAGATCTTGATCGTCATGCGGATGTGATCTATAACCATCCGTCCTGGCCCGAAAAACCATTGTTTTATGCCTGCTGCCCCAGCCAGACGGATCCCTGCGTGGCACCTGAAGGTCATGAGAACCTCTTTTTATTAATTCCGGTCGCTCCCGGGCTACCCGACGACGAACAGATTCACGAGCACTATTACCAGCTCGTCATGGATCGTATGGAGCGGCATCTTGGCGAAGATATCCGCAGCAGGGTTGTTTATCGTACCTCATTTGGAGTGCGCGACTTTCAAAGGGAATACCACTCTTACCGTGGGAATGCTTATGGATTGGCTAACACGCTCAAACAGACGGCCTTTATGAAGCCATCCATGAGACATCGGAAAATCAAAAACCTGATGTTTGCAGGTCAACTTACCATGCCAGGTCCTGGATTGCCGCCGTCCATGCTCTCGGGAAATATGGCAGCCAGGATGCTCATAAAATCTCTTGCATCATGAACATCACAACCCGAAATCAGCTCTTATATCAACAAGTCACCGAATCCTGCAGCAAGATGGTGACGCATAAATACAGTACTTCGTTTTCACTGGGTATATGGATGCTTCACAAAAGCATTCGAAATCCTATTTGTGCGATCTATGGATTCGTGCGACTTGCCGACGAGATAGTCGATACCTTTCTGGAGAATGATCAACTTTTCCTTTTAAATCGCTTTCGGGAGGATACCTATCTGGCTATTGAAAACAAAATCAGCCTGAATCCTATCTTGCATAATTTTCAGGAGGTTGTCAGGGAATATAATATAGGCCATGAGCTGATCGATGCTTTTTTTAAAAGTATGGAGATGGATCTGAATTATCAGAATCACTCGGAAAGCAGTTACAAAGAGTATATCTATGGATCGGCCGAAGTGGTGGGATTAATGTGCCTTTGTGTGTTTACAAATGGGAATAGGAATCAATATACAGAGCTGTCCGGTGCCGCTGTTTACCTGGGCTCGGCTTTTCAAAAGGTAAATTTTCTGAGGGATATGAGGCAGGACAGCATAGAACTGCAACGTCAGTATTTTCCCCAACTGCAGATCAGTGGATTTACAAAATCAGTAAAGAAAGACATAGAAAGGGATATCGAAGAGGATTTCAGTAAAGCATATCGCGGGATGATTCGATTACCCATCAAAGCAAGGCTTGGCGTTTTTCTTGCCTATTTATATTACCTGACTTTGTTACGCAAAATAAAGATGGTTCCGCCGGAAAAGATTGCATCGGTCAGAATACGGGTACCCAACAGAACAAAATGTTATCTTTTATGTAAAGCGTTGGTCTTAAACAGGTTTAATTTACTATAACATGCTTCTCATTCTTCTGTTTGTCATGATGCTTGTTTCTGCCGGGCACACTGATCGTACGAAGGATTCCGTTGAGAAACTGCGTGTTCTTTTCTGGCAATCGGGCACAGATAACATGGCGGTCATGCCGTTTTATAAAACCGCTGAAAGCTGTCAGGAGCCGGGTAATCCGTTGGTAAAAGGATATTTGGGTGTTGCAACCATGATGCGCGCCCGTGTCACTGGTAATCCAATAAAAAAATGGTATCTCTTCAACAAGGGTAAAGTGCTTCTTGAACGGGCTATTGATGAGAATCCGAATCTGGTAGAACTTCATTTCTTAAGGTTATCCGTACAAAAAGAACTCCCGGTGATCCTTGATTACAGCCGTTCGATCAAAACAGACAGGACGTTTATCATGGATCATATATCAGCCTTCATGAACGAGAGTCCGGATAATGAAGTTTTCGGGAGGAAAATACTTGGGTACTTATTTGATAAAAATCTGATTGAATCTGATCAAATTTCGAAGTTATCATTTAATCAGGAGTGATGATCTGTATCGAACAGGCTCTCTTATTCCGTGGGAACCAATCTGATACATATCGTTTCCTGTGAAAAACCGGGAGACCTAACTATTTTCAATCCAATAGCTTATAAATAGTAACCAAGGTGTCGAGAATATTACCACAACATTATGAAAACGACTCCAGAAGTAAATTGCCAATTGTAATGAAACGTAAGATAATTCATGGCTCTGTTCTGACCAGGGTCGCATCTTTTGCGCAGGATACTCTTTTCGTTCAGTACTACGATTATAAGGGCATGCCGGCTAATCGATATCATGCTGATCTGCTACACATGGCATTACGTGAAACAGAAAGCCAGGATGGTTTATTTAACAAAATATTCAATAAATACCTGCAGCCTCAATTGACGCATCCCATTGGGATGACAGGCATGTCATCAAACCGTCTAACCCGGCAATGCTAAAAGATGAGCAGGGCCGGTAATTTAGTGATCGGGTTTTTGGATTACATCTATTATATTCAGCTACAAAACTCTGAATTATTAGATTTGATGAACTTCAGGCTTAGTAAAAAATATGTTTCAAACGATAAGCCGCTTTTTGGGTTAATAGTATTTTCATAATCAGATTAAAAATGAAATTAAAGAAACACGTTTTTCTGACTGTGTCGGCAATGATTTTTTGGGCCGTTCTTTTTATAGCGGGCCCTCTCTACGCCCAACAAAACAAGGTCACATTAGTCCGATATTATGCCGACCCCAGCGATGTTATTACTCATTTTTATTATCGCAAGCTTCTTCACATGGCCCTGGAAGAAACGGAAAAGCAATACGGACCTTTTAAAATGGAACCGGTTATGGCGAATGTGACGCAGCGTGTTGCTTTTCGCCATCTGCGTGTCGGCGAAGGTGTTGACGTTGTATATTCCATGATGTCGACAGCAAGAGAATGGGTTTTAAGGACTATCAAAGTTCCGCTCTCCAAGGGATATATAGGGTGCCGTCTGATCATGGTAAATCAGTCGGACAAAAATTTGTTTGCGGAAGTGACCAACAAAGATCAGCTGAATAAGTTTCGTCTGGGGCAGGAATATGATTGGCCGGATACGCAAATATTAGAATCAAATGGCATCAATGTCATAAAATCGCAGACATACGACAGCTTATTCACCATGTTGGAAAACCATACTATTGATGGGTTTCCAAGAGGAGTATACGAGATAAATTATGAAATACAGCACCATCCCGGCGAGCATCTGGTGGTTGCCGATGGTATCTATATTAAATATCCAACAGATATGTTTTTCTACGTCAAGAAGGACAATCTTGCACTGGCAAAGCGAATCAGGGAGGGACTTTTGGCAGGAATGAAGGATGGTAGTTTCGACCGCATCTTTAAAGAGAATGTACAACCGTCAATCGATGCTGCCCATTTAGACAAAAGACATGAGATTAAACTCGCCAATCCACAGTACAAACAATTAATGCAGAACAGCCCGCTGGCACCTAAATAACGCTATTTCAGACTATCATAGATAACTGCTCAGGCTTCTTTTTCTTCAGCTACCTTGTGCATGATGGAGCCCGTGAGTCTTTTTATTCCCCCGTGATTCGAGTCTTCATCGGGACGCATATAATCAATTATCCGTATAAAATGATTGTTTGCTGTTTTTATACGATACTCTTCGGTTGATGACTTACCCTCCAGAACACGTTCAACATGTTTATGAACGAGATCAATATCATCTTTATGAATTAGTTTTTTCCACCCGCCCTGAGTCG
>Ga0102953_1000940_pt1 | contig 19014 bp, 18 predicted proteins | sample SalPon2A_C_D2_MG_FD_78509 | JGI IMG/M metagenome (GOLD analysis project Ga0102953, IMG submission 78509) | Soil microbial communities from South San Francisco under conditions of wetland restoration - Salt Pond MetaG R2A_C_D2_MG | ecosystem: Environmental > Terrestrial > Soil > Wetlands | place... | reverse complement strand
GCTGATCGGGGGACGCCTCGACGCCACCTGGGCGCGCTGGTCGCGTCCGTGGACCACGGTGGCCTGGACCTTCCTGACGCTGGGCATTGCGCTCGGCAGCGGCTGGGCCTATTACGAACTGGGCTGGGGTGGCTGGTGGTTCTGGGATCCGGTCGAGAACGCCTCGTTCATGCCGTGGCTGGTCGGTACCGCACTGATCCATTCGCTGGCCGTCACCGAAAAACGCGGCGCATTCAAGAGCTGGACCGTGCTGCTGGCCATCGGCGCATTCTCGCTGTCGCTGCTGGGTACCTTCCTGGTGCGTTCCGGCGTGCTGACCTCGGTGCACGCCTTCGCCACCGACCCGCGCCGCGGCGTGTTCATCCTCACCTTCCTCGTGATCGTGATCGGTTCCTCGCTGCTACTGTACGCATGGCGCGCACCCAAGGTGGGCCTGGGCGGCAAGTTCGAGCTGGTGTCGCGCGAATCCTTCCTGCTGTGCAACAACGTGCTGCTGTCGGTGGCCGCGGCTTCGGTGCTGTTGGGTACGCTGTACCCGCTGTTCATGGATGCGATGGGCTTCGGCAAACTGTCCGTCGGTCCTCCCTATTTCGATACCGTATTCGTGCCGCTGATGGCACCGATGGTGCTGCTGATGGGACTGGGACCGATCGCGCGCTGGAAGAAAGCGAACATTCCCGACATGTGGACGCGCGTGCGCTGGGCATTCGGTGCCAGCATGGTGATCGCATTGCTGCTGCCGTTCGTGTTGGGCAAGTGGACACCGCTGATCGCGCTGGGACTGCTGCTGGCACTCTGGCTGATGGCCTCGGTGCTGGTCGACTTGCGCAGACGCGTGTTCCGCGAAGGCGGCATCAAGAAACAGTCGCGCAGCTACTACGGCATGCAGCTCGCACACTTCGGCGTGGCCGTGTTCATCATCGGCGTGACGCTGGTGAAAGGCTATGAGATCGAGCGCGACGTGCGTATGTCGCCGGGCGACACCGTCGAGGCCGGCGGCTACAGCTTCCGCTTCGACGGCGTGCGCGAACTGGCCGGGCCGAACTACACTGCCAGGCAGGGCCGCGTGGTGGTCATGAAGGACGACAAGCCGGTCGCGCAACTGTTCCCGCAGAAACGCATGTACAACACATCGGGCATGCCGATGACGGAAGCATCGATCAAGACCGGCCTGTTCCACGACCTGTACGTATCGCTGGGCGACCCGATCCCGAACAGCGGCGGCGCCTGGGCCGTACGCGTCTACTACAAGCCGTTCGTCGACTGGATCTGGGGCGGTTGCGTGATCATGGCGCTGGGCGGCGCAATGGCGCTGAGCGACCGGCGCTACCGCATCCATGCCAAGCGCAAACAGGAAACGCACTCCACGGAAAATACGGTGGCCCATGAGCCTGCCGTCGCCATGAAAACAGGGAGCGAACCGGCATGATGCGCTTCATTCTCCCCCTGGTTGCGTTCATTGTCCTGGTCGTTTTTCTGGCGAAAGGGCTGTTCCTGCATCCGCATGAAGTGCCCTCGCCGCTGATCGACAAGCCGGCGCCGGGCTTCAGTCTGCCGCGGCTGGACCTGCCCGCCAAGAAGTTTTCGCCGGCGGACATGAAAGGCAAGGTGTGGCTGCTCAACGTCTGGGCATCGTGGTGCGAGTCATGCAAGGACGAACATCCGGTGTTGCTGGATCTGGCCGGGCAGCATCAGGTGGCGATCTACGGACTGGACTACAAGGACAAGCCTGCTGATGCGAAAGCCTGGCTGAACACGGCGGGCAATCCCTACACACTGGTGGCACAGGATGCCGACGGGCGCGTCGGTATCGATTACGGCGTGTATGGCGTGCCGGAAACCTATGTCATCGACAAGCAGGGCATCATCCGCTACAAGCAGATCGGCCCGATCACCATGCAGAACCTGCGCTCCATCATCCTGCCGATGGTGCACAAGCTGGAGAAAGAGTCATGAGGAAGCTGCTGGCCGTCATGCTGCTGGGCTTGCTGCCGTTATATGCCCAATATGCTCATGCCGAGCAGGTCAAGGACATGGCGCAGGACCTGGCGGAACACCCGATAAAAGACCCGGCGGTGGAAAAGCGCCTGATCAACCTCTCGCAGAAACTGCGCTGCCTGGTGTGCCAGAACGAATCGCTGGCCAGTTCGCATGCGGAGCTGGCGGAGGATCTGCGCCGGCAAGTGCGCGAAATGATCGAGAAGGGCATGACCGACAAGCAGATCACCGACTACCTGGTGGCGCGCTACGGCGATTTTGTGCTGTACGATCCGCCGGTGAAGGAGACCACGCTGCTGCTATGGTACGGCCCGTTTGGCCTGGTGCTGGTTGGCATGGCCGTACTGTTCTACCAGTTGCGCAAGCGTCGCCGCCTGATCAAGGAACCCGAACTGAGCCCGGAAGCGCACCACCGCGCCGCTGCTCTACTTAACGACGAAGAAGACAATCAAGCATGACATTATTCTGGATAATCTGCGCGCTGCTGCTCGTAGTCGCGCTGGCGTTCATGGTGTTGCCGCTGGTGCGCGGCGCCGCGAAAAACAGGGACGTGGTGCGCGATGCGGCCAACCTGGAAATTTACCGTGACCAGATCGCCGAAATGGACGCCGACCTGGCCAACGGCCTGCTGACCGAGGAATCCTACGAACAGGGCAAGCTCGAGCTGGAGGAGCGCCTGCTGGAGGAAGTGAAATCGACCAAGGGCAGCGAACAGAAGCGCAACCCGCTCAAGGTGCTGGCACTGGTGCTGGTATTGCTGGTGCCGCTGGGCTCGATCGGCCTGTACATGAAGCTGGGCAACCTCAACGTCTTCCTGCCGCAGGACAATAAAATGGGCGCCGACGGCTTCGGCATGGTGCTGTCGGCGGACGGCATCAAGAAGCTGCAGGACAAGCTGGCGAAACAGCCCAACGATCCGAACGAATGGCTGCTGCTGGCGCGCTCGCTGGTGCAGCTCGAGCGCTATCCCGAAGCGGTCAAGGCCTATGCCACGCTGACCCAGATGGTGCCGAAGGAGCCGCAGTTGTGGGCGGACTATGCCGACGCGCTGGCGATGACCCAGGGCCAGAGTCTAGTCGGGAAACCGACCCAGTTGCTTGACCGCGCGCTGGCGCTCGACCCGAACAATGCCAAGGCGCTCGCGCTGGGCGGCTCCGCCGCGATGGAGCGGGGCGACTACCCGACCGCGATCGAGGACTGGCAAGCGCTGCTCAAGCAAATCCCCAACCAGAACTCGCAGGAAGCGCAAATGGTGGCAGCAGGCATCAGCCAGGCCAAGGTTTTCCTGGCCCGGAAAAATGGCGGCAAGCTGCCGCCGCAGTTTGCACAGGGCACGCAGAGCAAGCCCGCGGTCGCACCGGGCAAGGAACGCATCACCGGCACGGTGGTGCTGAGCAGCGCCCTCAAGGGCAAGGTCTCCCCGGACGACACGTTGTTCGTGCTGGCGAAGGCCGAGCAGGGACCGCCGATGCCGCTGGCGGTCATGCGCAAGCAGGTACGCGACCTGCCGCTGAAGTTCTCGCTGGACGACAGCATGGCGATGGCGCCGCGGATGAAGCTGTCCAACTTCGACAAGGTGGTGGTGATCGCGCGCATCTCCAAGTCCGGCAGCCCGATGCCGCAGGCAGGCGACCTGCAGGGTATGAGCGCACCGCTCAAGCCCGGCAAGAAAGGCCTGAAGATCGACATCGACAAGGAACTCAACTAGCGCGCTGTTTGGCGTGTATTAAAAAAGCCCTCGCAAGAGGGCTTTTTTATTTGTGTCGGGTTTCGGTGTTCAGAACAACTGCACCTGCACCGTGGTCCCGGCTTCCACGCTGCCCTGGTTGGTGGGCAGGATGATGAAGCAATTGGCCTTGCTCATGGAACTCAGGATGCCGGAACCCTGTTCGCCGGTGGTGCGCACCGTCAGTTCCCCGGCTGCGTCCTGGCTCAGGATGCCGCGCTGGAATTCGGTGCGTCCCGGCAGCTTGCGGATCGGCGTGGTGCAGGTGGCCCGGAAAACGAAGGCGGGCTGCGGCGTCTGCCCCATCAGCAGAAGCAGGGCATCGCGCACGAACTGCAGGAAGGTCACCATCACCGCCACCGGATTGCCGGGCAAGCCGAAGAAGTGGCACTGGCCGATCTTGCCATAGGCCAGCGGCCGGCCCGGCTTCATCGCGATCTTCCAGAACACGACCTCGCCGATCTCCGCCAGCAGTTGCTTGATGTAGTCCGCTTCGCCCACCGACACGCCGCCGCTGGTGATGATCACGTCGGCATGTGCCGCCGCATCCTGCAGCGCGGCCTTGAGGCTGGCCGGGTCGTCGGCGACGCTGCCGCGATCCTGAATTTCCGCGCCGATGTCCTGCAGCAGGCCGAGCAGGGAATAGCGGTTGCTGTCGTAGATATGTCCTTGTGCCAGCGGCTGTCCCGGTTGCTGCAATTCGTCGCCCGTGGAAAACAGCGCGACGCGCAGTTTGCGGTAGACCGGGATTTCATTCAGGCCCAGCGAGGCCAGCAAACCCATTTCGGCCGGGCCGATGAGTTGTCCGCGGCGCACCACGGCGGAACCCTGCTCGATGTCCTCGCCGGTGCGGCGGATGTTCTGTCCGCTGCGCAGCTCGCGCGTTAGTTTGATCCGGTCGCCGTCGGCTTCCACATGCTCCTGCATGACCACGCTGTCGCAGCCCGCCGGTATCGGCGCGCCGGTCATGATGCGCACGCATTCGCCGGGCGCCAGGCGTCCGTCGAACGGGTGGCCGGCATGGGCGCTGCCGATCATTTTGAATTGCAGGTTGTCGGAGCTCGGGTCGCTGTGCACGGCGTAGCCGTCCATGGCCGAATTGTCGTGCGGCGGCACATTGATCGGCGACAGCACGTCATCGGACAGCGTGCGTCCCAGCGCTGCGTGCAGCCCGACGCTTGCCGACTCGGCCACGGGGATCAGGAACTGGCGGATGTATTCGCGCGCCTGCTCGACAGGCAGCGAGTTCGGATCGTAGTCCGCCAGCATCTGCAATTGGGTAAGGGAGGAAGGCTGATCTTTCATATTGCAGGCGCAATGATACCGGGATGCAGATTGCATTGCACGAGGCGGACGTAAAATTGCGGGCGGGGGATGGTGTTGAGGGTGGAAATAAAAAAGCCTCCGGAGCGACCGGAGGCTTCGTCCTGATTCTCGGTTCTTTACTTGCCGTGAATCTTCGGGTCGTCCAGCAACAGGACAGCAGCAGGTATCACCAAACCGATAAGAATGAAGATAATTGTTACTATGTCTCCATGGCTCATAGCTTTCTCCTTAGCTTAAATATTGTAATTGGATACACAGGGAGTGGTCTCTTCTTGTATTGCAGGACCTTTGGTGTACCAGTCGCCCCCTGAGCGCTATTTAGCCACACAAAGACTGAAAAAATCAAGGGATATTAATAATAACCCACAAGGGTCTTTGGGTTATTCGGTTTCGGGCAAGGAATGACGCGGCCTGGGGATACATCCATTTATCTAGATAATTCGTCATATTGACACCGGGTGTACCGGGGGTAGCCTGTGGCCTGCAGTTTCATGCGACTGCCAGGCAGCTGAAAAGGTTTTGTTTCTCAATGCGTCGTTCTTTTAACGGGGGAAGATATGACTGGGATGCGGAAACAGGAAGAGGTGCTGGAGACGGAGGCGCTGTCCTCATGCAAGGTTCATTGGGTCGATGACAACAATGCGATGTGCATGGTCCACAAACCGGAATGCTGTGCCTGGAGTGCGTTCGGGAATTTCTGCGAGCATCCGGAGGTGCGGCTGATCAGGGATGATCGGCTGGTGTCGTGAGGAACCTCTAAGCGGAGTAGGATTGATGGGCCCGCCCGAGAGGGTGGGCTTGTTGTTTTGGTGGGGGCAGGACGTAATTACCCAGAAGCTCAACAATATGGGTAACAGGGTAGCTTGTCGGCGTTATCCACTTTTGGGTGTTGTGGCTGCTTACCTTAGATGATATTAGGAGGGAGATAGACGATGACTCCAAAGGTATTCATTAGTCATGCCAGTGAAGACAAGTCGAGGTTTGTGACGGCCTTTGCTATCAAGCTGCGAGAGAATGGCGTTGATGCATGGTTGGACCGTTGGGAGATGCTCCCTGGCGACAGTCTCGTTGACAAGATATTCGAGGAAGGATTAAAAAATGCTGACGCAGTAATTATTGTTCTCTCTAGGTACAGCGTATCGAAACCGTGGGTTTCCGAGGAATTAAATGCAAGTATGGTTTCGCGAATTTCCAAAGGCACCAAAGTCATTCCAGTTGTGATAGATAGCTGCGAAGTACCTGAGGCCCTTAAGTCGACATTGTGGGAACGAGTTGAGGACACGGCTAATTTTGATGAGCCGCTGAAGCGAATCCTAGCTGCAGTATTTGATGTTCGGGAAAAACCAGTTATAGGTCAGCCTCCTGAATATGTACAGGAAGCTGTTCGAAATGTTGATGACCTATCAACTATCGATACATTGGTATTGAAACGTGTTGCTGCTTACGATCTTGATAGGAATGTTCACGTCGTTTCGCCGGAAGAAATATTCAGTGATTTAGATGTGCTTGGCCTTACATAAGGAGCAAATTAAAGAATCTATTGAAATCTTAGGTGCTGATAGTTACTTCGAAGTGTCCCATTATTTTGGGGGTGGTCCCGGTGGATTTGGCTGCTATATTCGTCTTACAGCATATGGCCTTGATAGGTACTGTTCTTCCGAAATAGATAACTATGAGCAATTGAAAGAACAGTGTGCAGGATTAATCGTTAATGAGGATGTGCACGACAGTTCAACCCTAGCTGCAAGGACCGATACAAAGATTCGCCTGATAGAGCATATATTGGATTTATTTGAATTGAATGGGTTAATTAAGGTTTCCAAGTACGTCGGTGGAAACATGAGTATTCATCACATCTCTGCAAAGTTCCGACGCATGTTGTTGTGATATTTATTTCACTAGAAGCGGCGGGATTTGCTCGGCAGTCGCGTTGCCTCCGCGACTGCCTCGTCCCTTCGGGACCGCCGTGCGCTTTGCTTCCGGCGTCCTGCGCGAGCAGTGCTCGCTGGTGAACCCGAGGCGGGTTCAATCCCTCACCACGCTCCAAACAAACAAAAACGACACCGCAAGGGTGTCGTTTTCGTTTGTTGGTGGAGGCGGCGGGAATTGAACCCGCGTCCGCAAGCACTCTACAGACAGTTCTACATACTTAGTCTGGTTATTTGATTTAATCCGGCAGACGCCAACCGACAGGCTGCTGACAGACGAGTTACCTTAAGTTTAGTACCGAACAAAGTAACCCTGCCCGATACGATTCCATGTAATGACCTCACTCATCTCAACTTTGCCCGTTCTTGCGAACTAACTAAGTCTCGAGCCCCTCCATGGACAGCGGGGTGTGAGGGCAGGCCTTAAGCGGCCAGTGCGTAAGTTTCGTCGTTTGCGACTATTTGTTTTCCAGCTTTTTACGAGGTGGCGGGTCCTCGGTATGCCCTGCACTGCTTTGCAACCCACGTCGAAGCCAGGTCGCCCCCGGTTCGGTTTGTGTTACGCCGCGATTATAACAGTGATTAAGACTGGAATCGGCGCTTAAAGTTCCCGCCGGGTGAGGTGTTTACAGGTACTGCAGCAGTTCCAGCGGGGTGTCGACGCTGCCTTTTGCCGGCCATGAGGCGGTGGCTTGTTTCGATTCGATGTAGCCGTAGCCGGCGATGATGCCGCCCATGCCGGCAGCCTGGGCCGCCTGCATGTCGCGCAGGTCGTCGCCCAGGTAAAGGCAGTTGCCAGGCGACAGACGCATGGTTGCGGCGGCGTGCAGCAGCGGCAGCGGATGGGGTTTGGCGTGCGCGCAGGTGTCGCCGCTGACCAGGCAGGCGGCTCGCTCGGCATAGCCCAGTTCCTGCATCAGCGGTTCGGTGAAGCGGTGCGGCTTGTTGGTGACGATGCCCCAGAGGATGCCGCGCTGTTCGAGTTCGTCGACCAGTTCGGCCATGCCCGGGAACAGGGTGGTGTGCATGCAGATGTGGGTGTTGTAATGGGCCAGGAAATCGACGCGCAGTTCGTCGAAACGCGGATCGGCCGGCGTGACGTCGAAACCCAGTCCGAGCAGGCCAATGGAGCCGTGCGAAGCCTGCGGGCGGATGGTTTCCAGCGGCAAGGGCTGCATTTTGTTCAGTTCGCGCACGTGGTTCAGCGCGGCGGCGAGGTCGGGTGCGGTATCGGCGAAGGTGCCGTCGAGATCGAACAGGACTCCCTTGATCCGGGCGTGGGGATCAGCCACGAGTACAAGCGAAGATGTAGTTGACGTCAGTGTCCTTGCCCAGCGAGTAGACCTTGTTCAGCGGGTTGTAGGTCATGCCGGTGATGTCGTTTACGTCCAGGCCGGCGTTGCGGCACAGCTGCGCCAGCTCGGATGGCTTGATGAACCTGGCGTAGTCGTGCGTGCCGCGCGGCAACAGCTTGAGCACGTATTCCGCGCCGACCACCGCGAGCAGGTAGGACTTGGGGTTGCGGTTGATGGTGGAAAAGAACACGTGGCCGCCGGGCTTGACCAGTTGTGAGCAGGCGCGCACCACGCTTTGCGGGTCGGGCACATGCTCCAACATTTCCATGCAGGTGACCACGTCGTACTGCTCCGGCTGTTCCGCCGCCAGGTCCTCCACCGCGATCTTGCGGTATTCGACCTGCTTGCCGCTTTCCAGCAGGTGCAGCTTGGCGACCTGCAATGCCTTGTCGCCGAGGTCGATACCGGTGACGTTGGCGCCCAGGCCGGCCATGCTCTCGGACAGGATGCCGCCGCCGCAACCGACGTCGAGCACGTTCTTGCCGGAAAGCTGAGCGATCTGGTCGATATAACCCAGGCGCAGCGGATTGATCTCGTGCAAGGGCCTGAATTCGCTGCTGGTGTCCCACCAGCGATGGGCAAGTTGGCTGAATTTCTCGAGTTCCAGGGGGTCGGCGTTGGTCATGGCGGTTGTCGTTTGGGCAATGAAGCGAATGTAGCAAATCATGGCCCAATTAAAAAGCCCTGTGGCGGGCGGAGGAAACGACAATATTGTTTTGTCGCGGCAATCCCCTGCGTGATAAAATCGCAGGCTGTTTTCCAAGCTCAATTAGGTATCGCCATTCATGGAACAATTTGCCAAAGAAACCCTGCCGGTCAGCCTCGAAGAGGAAATGCGCACGTCGTATCTCGACTATGCGATGAGCGTGATAGTCGGTCGTGCCCTGCCCGATGTGCGCGACGGCCTGAAGCCGGTGCATCGCCGTGTGCTGTTCGCGATGCACGAGCTCAACAACGATTGGAATCGCCCCTACAAGAAGTCGGCGCGCGTGGTCGGCGACGTGATTGGTAAATACCACCCGCACGGCGATACCGCGGTATACGACACCATCGTGCGCATGGCGCAGAGTTTTTCGCTGCGCTACCCGCTGGTCGACGGCCAGGGCAACTTCGGCTCGGTCGACGGCGACAATGCGGCGGCGATGCGTTACACCGAAATCCGCATGGCGAAGATCGCCCACCAGCTGCTGGAAGACCTGGATAAGGAAACGGTCGATTTCGGTCCCAACTACGACGGTTCCGAGCATGAGCCGCTGGTGTTCCCGGCACGCTTCCCCAACCTGCTGGTGAATGGTTCTTCCGGTATCGCGGTGGGTATGGCAACCAACATTCCGCCGCACAACCTGGGCGAGGTGGTGGATGCCTGCATGGCGCTGTTGAAAGACCCGGAGATAGACATCGAGAAACTGATCGAAATCATTCCCGCGCCGGATTTTCCCACCGCGGCCATGATCTACGGTACCAGTGGCATCAAGGACGGCTATCGCACCGGGCGTGGCCGCGTGGTGATGCGCGCGCGTTGCCATTTCGAGGATATCGGCAAGGGCGATCGCCAGGCGCTGATCATCGACGAACTGCCCTATCAGGTGAACAAGGCCAACCTGCTGATGAAGATCGGCGAGATGGTGCGCGAGAAGAAACTCGATGGCATCTCCGAGATTCGCGACGAATCGGACAAATCCGGCATGCGCGCGGTGATCGAGCTGAAACGCGGCGAAGTGCCGGAAGTCATCCTCAATCAACTGTACAAACATACCCAATTGCAGGACAGCTTCGGCATGAACATGGTGGCGCTGCTCGATGGCCAGCCCAGGCTGCTCAACCTGAGACAGTTCCTCGACGCCTTCCTGCGCCATCGCCGCGAAGTGGTGACGCGGCGCACGGTGTTCGAACTGCGCAAGGCGCGCGAGCGCGGCCACATCCTGGAAGGTCTGGCGGTTGCGCTGTCCAACGTGGATGAAATCATTGCCCTGATCAAGGCGGCGGCGGCCCCGGCCGATGCCAAGCGCGAGCTGATGGCGCGTTCCTGGCGTTCCTCGCTGGTGGAAGACCTGCTTTCCCGGGTCAGCGAAGCTTCGCGTCCGGAAAACCTGCTGCCGGGATTCGGGCTGGTGGGCAAGGGCAAGCAGCTCGGCTACAAAATGTCCGATGCGCAGGCACAGGCGATCCTGGAACTGCGCCTGCAGCGGCTGACCGGGCTGGAACAGGACAAGATCGTCGGCGAATATCGCGAAATCATGGACAAGATCGCCGACCTGCTTGACATCCTGGCCAAGCCTGAGCGTGTGACCAGGATCATCAGCGACGAACTGGTCACGATCAAGTCGCAGTACGGCGACAAGCGCCGCAGCGAGATCATCACGCATACCCAGGATATGAGCATGGAAGACCTGATCGCGCCGGAAGACGTGGTGGTCACGCTGTCGCACGGCGGCTATATGAAGGCGCAGAAGCTGGACGAGTACCGCGCGCAGAAACGCGGCGGGCGCGGCAAACAGGCGGCCAGCACCAAGGAAGACGATTTCGTCGAGAAGCTGTTCATCGCCAACACCCACAACTATATCCTGTGCTTCTCCAGCCGCGGCCGGGTGTACTGGATCAAAGTGTACGACGTGCCGCAGGGCAGCCGTGCCTCGCGCGGCAAGCCCATCGTCAACCTGCTGCCGCTGGAGGAGGGCGAGAAGATCAACGCCATCCTGCCGGTCAAGGAATTCAGCGAAGACGAATTCGTGTTCTTCGCCACCAGCAACGGCACGGTGAAGAAGACTGCACTGTCGGATTACGCCAACCCGCGCAAGGCCGGCATCATTGCCATCAACCTGGACGAGGGCGACTACCTGATCGGCGTGGCGCTGACCGACGGCGAGCACGACGTAATGCTGTTCTCCGACGGCGGCAAGGCGGTACGTTTCAACGAGAGCGACGTGCGCGCCATGGGTCGCGTGTCGCGTGGCGTGCGCGGCATGAAACTGGCCAAGGGGCAGCAGGTGATTTCTCTGCTGGTGGCCGAGGACGAGGACCAGGCCGTGCTGGTCGCGACCGAGCACGGCTACGGCAAGCGCACGCCGATTACCGAATACACCCGTCACGGGCGTGGCACCCAGGGCATGATCGCGATCCAGACCTCGGCGCGCAACGGCAAGGTGGTGGTGGCAACGCTGGTGAAACAGGACGACGAGATCATGCTGATCGGCACCAATGGTGTGCTGATCCGCACTCGCGTCAAGGAAGTTCGCAAGATGGGACGTTCGACCCAGGGCGTGACGCTGATGAACCTGGAAAAAGATGACAAGCTGGCCGGTCTGAGCCGCATCGTCGAACCGGAAGAGGTGGAAGCGCAGGATTGAGGGGCGAACCATTTGAGATTTGAATTGTTCCAGGGGAGAGGGGAAAGCATGATGATTTACAATTTCAGCGCAGGTCCTGCGGTGCTGCCGAAGGAAGTGCTGCAGCAGGCACAGAAGGAACTGGCCGACTGGCACGGCAGCGGCATGTCGGTGATGGAAATGTCGCACCGTGGCAAGGAATACATGGGCATCCAGGCACAGGCCGAGGCCGATCTGCGCGAGTTGCTGGCCATTCCGTCCAACTACAAGGTACTGTTCCTGCAGGGCGGCGCCAGCCAGCAGTTCGCGATGATTCCGCTGAACCTGCTGCGCGGCAAGAAAACAGCCGACTACCTCAATACCGGCGCCTGGTCGAAAAAGGCCATCAGCGAAGGTCGCAAGTTCTGCGACGTGAACGTGGTGGCGAGCGGCGAGGACAAGAACTTTTCCTACATTCCGGCGTTCGAGACCTGGCAGGTCAACAAGGACGCGGCCTATCTGCACTACACGCCGAACGAGACCATCGGCGGCGTGGAATTCAACTGGGTGCCCGAAACGGGAGACGTGCCGCTGGTGGCGGATATGTCCTCCAACATCCTGTCGCGCCCGGTGGATGTGTCGAAATACGGCCTGATCTACGCCGGTGCGCAGAAAAACATCGGTCCGGCCGGCCTGGCCATCGTCATCGTGCGCGAGGACCTGATCGGCGAAACCGTATCCGGCACGCCGACCATGCTGGACTACAAGACTCACGCCGAGAACGACTCGATGTACAACACGCCGCCCACCTACAGCATCTACATGGCCGGACTGGTGTTCCAGTGGCTGAAGAAAAAAGGCGGCATCGAGGCGATGGAGCAGATCAACGTTGCCAAGGCCGGCCTGTTGTACGACGCCATCGACACCAGCAACGATTTTTACCACTGCCCGACCGCGCATGACGACCGTTCGCGCATGAACGTGCCGTTCACGCTGAAGGACAGCAGCCTGGATGGTGAATTCCTGAAACAGGCGGCCGAGCACGGCCTGGTGCAGTTGAAGGGCCATCGTTCGGTCGGCGGCATGCGCGCGTCGATCTACAACGCGATGCCGCTGGTGGGCGTGCAGGCCCTGGTCGACTTCATGCAGCAGTTCGCCCGGCGTCATGGATAAGACGGGCGCCATGGCTAAGACATTCCAGATACTGACCCTGAACAAGATTTCTGCGACCGGCCTCAAGCGCCTGCCGGCGGAACGTTACGTCACCGCCACCGACGTCGCCGAACCCGATGCGATCATGGTGCGCTCGCACAACATGCACGAGATGGATATTGCAGACAGCGTGCTGGCTATCGCGCGCGCCGGTGCCGGCACCAACAACGTGCCGGTGCAGAAGATGAGCGATCGCGGTGTGCCGGTATTCAATGCGCCGGGCGCCAATGCCAACGCGGTGAAGGAGCTTGTAATCAGCGGCATGCTGCTGGCTTCGCGCAATATCGTTCCCGCGCTGAATTTCGTGGCCGGACTCGAAGGCGACGACAAGGCGCTGCACAAGCTGGTCGAGGACGGTAAGAAGAACTTCGCCGGCACCGAACTGCGCGGCCGCACGCTGGGCATCGTCGGCCTGGGCGCGATCGGCTGCCTGGTGGCGGATGCGGCGATCGGCCTCGGCATGAATGTGATCGGCTTCGATCCGGAGATTACCGTGGATGCGGCCTGGAGCCTGCCCTCGCAGGTGAGGAAGGCGGGCAGCATCGAAGACTTGTTGCGGCACAGCGATTTCGTGTCGCTGCACGTGCCGCTGCTGGACGCGACGCGTAACCTGATCGACGAGAAGCGGGTGCAGGCGATGAAGCAGGGCAGTGTGTTGCTGAATTTCGCGCGCGACGGCATCGTCGACGAAGCGGCCGTGCTGGCTGGGCTGGAAAGCAAGCATCTGCGCTGCTATGTCTGCGATTTCCCGAGCAACGGCACGCAGGGCAACCCGAACGTGGTGGCGCTGCCGCACCTGGGTGCTTCCACCCGGGAAGCCGAGGAAAACTGCGCGGTGATGGTGGCCGAACAGTTGCGCGATTACCTCGAGCACGGCAACATCTCCAATACGGTGAACTTCCCCAATGTCAGCATGCCGCGCGAGTCGGGAAACCGCGTGGCGATTGCCAACTCCAACGTGCCTAACATGCTGGGCCAGATTTCCACTACGTTGGCCGGGGCGGGCATTAATATTCACAACATGGTGAACAAATCGCGCGGCGGCATGGCCTACACGCTGGTGGACGTGGACAGCCCGTTGCCGCAGGAACTGATCGAGCAGATCGCCGCCATTCCGGGCGTGCTGATGGTGCGCGATTTGCCGCTGGAGAACTAGGAGTCTGTTGACAATTATGCGACGAGTGCGAACAAGGGAAACCGGGATGCAGTGCAAGGCGCGAACGACGCAATTTGGTTATTCCAAACAAGGAGCGAGCAACGCCGCAAGGCGCCCGGTTTCCCTGTTTCCGGAGGATTGCCGCCCGATGGGGCGTCTGCTGCGTTGTCGGACTTGCCAAGGGGATGGCCATTGGCTGCGTCCTCCGCCTTGCATTCATCCCCATCGGGCGAGCAACGCATCTCGCCGAATAACTGCCAACAGACTCCAAGCACTATGAGCGACGAACTGAAACAGTGCCGCGAACAGATTGACCGCATCGACGACGAGTTGCTGCGGCTGTTCAACGAGCGCGCGAAGCTGGCCCAGGAGATCGGCCATACCAAGGGCGACAGCGCGGTGCTGCGTCCGGAGCGCGAGGCGCAGGTGTTGCGCCGCATGAGCGAGGCGAATCCGGGTCCGTTGCCGGCGGATAGCATCACGCGCCTGTTTACCGAAGTTATGTCGAATTGTCGCGCGCTGGAAGCGCCGATCTCGGTGGCTTACCTCGGTCCGGAAGGCACATTCAGCGAGCAGGCCACCATCAAGCGTTTCGGCAATGCCGTGCACGGCGAGCCGTGCGCCAGCATCGATGACATTTTCCGCGCGGTGGAGAGCGGCGTGGCGCTGTACGGCCTGGTTCCGGTGGAAAATTCCACCGAGGGTGCCATCGGCCGCACGCTGGACCTGTTACTGCAGACATCGCTCAAGCTGTGTGGCGAAGTGATGCTGCCGGTACACCAGTGCCTGATATCACACCAGAGTGATCGCGCGCTGATCAAGCGCGTGTATTCGCATCCGCAATCGCTGGGGCAGTGCCAGGGCTGGCTCAACGCCAACCTGCCGCATGCCGAGCGTATTCCGGCGGCGAGCAATGCCGAGGCGGCGCGGCTGGCTGCGACCCACATGCATGACGGCGCAGCAATTGCCGGGGTGCAGGCGGCCAGAAATTATGGCGTGCCGATGCTGGAAGAGAACATCGAGGACGACCCGCGCAACACCACACGCTTCCTGATTATTGGCGACCAGGAAATTGCGCCCTCCGGCCGCGACAAGACTTCGCTGGTGATGTCGGCCGCCAACCGTCCCGGCGCGGTGCACGACCTGCTGGTACCGCTGGCAAAGCACGACGTGTCGATGACCCGGCTGGAGTCACGTCCGGCGCGTTCCGGGCTCTGGGAATACGTGTTCTTCGCCGATGTCGAAGGACATCAGCAGGATGAAAAAGTCGCTGCTGCACTGGCCGATCTGAAAAAGGCGGCGGCATTCCTGAAGGTATTAGGCTCCTATCCCGCCGCTACATAGCGCATAAATCTACTGCGCGAACCGGCATTGGGGTTGCACCCGCAGGGGGTACGCCGTGGTTGTAAGGGGCTAAAGCCCCTACAACACACGCAGCGCGGTTTTGGCATCCGGGGCCGCGTAGCGGCAAACTACGTGTACACTCCGGTGCCTGTGCTCCGGGCGCTCCCAATGCCGATTCGCTCGTTGCGATTTCTGCACTATGTAGAAACAGAATGAATTACATGTTGATTAATTAATGGACTTCTCTGAGTTAGCACCTTCATATATTCGCGCCATTGCGCCCTACCAGCCCGGCAAGCCGATTGCCGAGCTGGAGCGCGAGCTGGGCATCAGCAATATCGTCAAGCTGGCCTCGAACGAGAATCCGCTGGGTTGCAGCCCGAAGGCGACGGCAGCGATGCAGGAGGCTATCAAGACCATCGCGCTGTATCCGGACGGCAACGGCTTCGCGCTGAAGGATGCGCTGCGCCAGAAGTACGGCGTGGCGCCGGAGTGCATCGTGCTCGGCAACGGTTCCAACGACATGCTGGAGCTGGCCGCGCGCGCTTTCCTCGCCGTGGGCGACAAGGCGGTGTATTCGCAGCATGCCTTCGCGGTGTATCCGCTGGCGGTGCAGGCCGTAGGCGGCATCGGCATCAGCGTGCCGGCGGCCGATTTCGGCCACGATCTGCCGGCCATGCTCAAGGCGGTGACGGACAACGATGCCAAGCTGGTGTTTGTCGCCAACCCGAACAACCCGACCGGCACCTTCGCCGAAGCAGATGCGCTGCTGGATTTCCTGTGCGCGATGCCGCCGCATGTGCTGGTGGTGCTGGACGAGGCCTATAACGAATACCTGCCGCAGGATTGCCGTTACGATGCGGTGGCATGGCTCAAGGAATTCCCGAATCTGGTCGTTTCGCGCACCTTTTCCAAAGCCTACGGACTGGCCGGCCTGCGTGTCGGCTATGCGTTTGCCGACGCACAGGTGGCGGATATGGCGAACCGCGTGCGTCAGCCGTTCAACGTCAACAGCGTGGCGCAGGCGGCAGCCGTGGCGGCACTGAGCGACGACGACTTCGTGCGCAAGACGCACGAGAGCAATCTGCGCGGCATGCGGCAGATCACGCAGGGACTGGAGAAACTGGGGCTGACCTATATTCCTTCTTATGGGAATTTCATCAGCTTCAAGATCGGCGACGGTGCCAGCATGTACCGCCGCCTGCTGGAGCTGGGCGTGATTGTGCGCCCGGTGGCCAGCTACGAGATGCCGGAATACCTGCGCGTGAGCATCGGCACGGAACAGGAGAACGACAAGTTTTTGGCTGTATTGCAGCAAGCGATTGAGGAAGTTAGATGATCATAGTAATGGGCAGAAAGGTCACCGACGAGCAGATCGGCGCGGTGGTCAAGAAACTGGAAGCGGCCGGGCTGCAAGCCAATATTTCGCGCGGTGTCGAGCGCACGGTGATCGGCGCCGTCGGCGACGAACGCGGCCTCGATCCGGACATGTTCACGCCGCTGCCCGGGGTGGAATCGGCGATGCACATCGCCAAGCAGTACAAGATCGTGTCGCGCGAGTCGCATCCGGAAAGCACCGTGATCGACATCGCCGGTGTGCCGCTGGGTGGCAAGCAGGTGCAGATCATTGCCGGGCCGTGCTCGGTGGAAACGCAGGAACAGATGGATACGTCCGCAAAGTTTGTCAGCGAGGCTGGCTGCCGGCTGATGCGCGGCGGCGCGTTCAAGCCACGCACCAGTCCCTATACCTTCCAGGGCAAGGGCGAGGAGGGGCTCGATATCTTCCGCGCCGCGGCGGGCAAGTACAAACTGCCCATCGTCACCGAGCTGATGGACGTACGCCAGCTCGACCTGTTCCACAAGTACGACGTGGACGTGATCCAGATCGGCACGCGCAACATGCAGAACTTCGACCTGCTCAAGGAGGTCGGCCGCATCAGCAAGCCGGTGATCCTCAAGCGCGGCATGTCGGCGACCATCAGCGAATGGCTGATGGCGGCGGAATACATCGCGGCCGGCGGCAACCACAACATCATCTTCTGCGAGCGCGGCATCCGCACCTTCGAGACCTATTACCGCAACGTGCTCGATGTGACCGCGATCCCGGTGCTGAAGAAGGAAACCCACCTGCCGGTAATCGTCGACCCCTCGCATGCCGGCGGCAAGGCATGGATGGTGCCGGCGCTGTCGCAGGCCGCGATTGCCGCGGGCGCCGACGGCCTGCTGGTCGAGATGCATCCCAGCCCGTGCGATGCCTGGTGCGATGCCGACCAGGCGCTGGCGCCGCAGGAACTGAAGAACCTGATGGGCACGCTAGGTGCCATCGCCGGTGCGATCGGCCGATCTCTTTAGAGGTTAAAGATAATTAGATGGGGCGGACAAAGGTTAAAAGAGTTCCCTATGTTTTGATACGTGTGGTTAATAGCAGTACTTATCCCATATTGCGATACGTCCATCTAAACAATTTTGACCCAGGAATGTTATGGCATGCACCAGAAACGGTGTTGGGAATGTCGGAGGAGTTTGCTTCTTTCATCAGCGGATGGTGTGGTTGTCACTATTGTCATGATGCAGTTTCAAAAAACCTGGAGAAATGCGATTGTGGTGAGCAGCGGGATCCATATATAGATGTTGAGTTTCCTGCGGAAATTTTTGATTCTATTTTTATTCCATTACATCAGAAGGAAAGTAATAGACAACTATCTGCGATTAAGTCAAATAACAGGAAAAATAGGATTGCCGATAATGGAGGCAGCTTTACAAAAGAAGAAATAGCTATAATTCTTCAGATTCAAGAAAGGCGCTGTTATTACTGTGGCGACTTGCTTATAACACCTGAAGGAAAAAACAGGTTCCACGTTGACCATTTCGTTCCACTATTAGATGGCGGGAGGAACGATATTTTTAACCTTGTGTTAGCTTGTCCAGAATGCAATCTGAAAAAAGGAGGGCAAGATGGCGGGACGTTTACTAGGTCAGTATCTAGGAAATTGGATATTGAAATGAGAGAACAATTGAAAGCTATGCGGCGTAATCTCCGCTTACACAAGAAGAAACTTGAGCGCACGCTGTAGGAGAATGAAATGTCCGACATGGAATTCACGTTGAAGCTGACCCGGCAGCAGGACTACCGTTTTAACGTCGAATTCGATCTCGCGGGCGTGCCCGATCTGCAACTGGACGAGCCAGCGCCTTTGGGCGCGGGGGAAGGCCCAAACGCATCGCGCCTGCTGGCCGCAGCGGTGGCGAATTGTCTTTCCGCCAGCCTGCTGTTCTGCCTGAGCAAGTTCAAGCAGGAGCCGGGAGAAATCATCGCGAACGTGAAGGGAAAAATGATACGCAACGACAAGGGACGGCTGCGCGTCGGTGGCTTCGACGTCGATATCCGGCTTGGGCAAACCGTCGAGCGTCTTGAACATTGCGCCGAACAGTTCGAGGATTTTTGCGTGGTGACTGATAGCGTGCGCAATGGCATTCCGGTCAGCGTGCGCGTGCTGGATGCTGCGGGACAATTGATACACCAGAGCGAATCATGACAACTCAGAATTTCCGGAAGATCGTTATATTCGGCGTCGGCCTGATCGGCGGCTCGTTTGCGCTGGCCATGCGCAAGGCGGAAGCGGTGGGTGAGGTGGTCGGCTTCGGCCGTACCAAGGGGACGCTG
>Ga0102953_1000938_pt1 | contig 19040 bp, 13 predicted proteins | sample SalPon2A_C_D2_MG_FD_78509 | JGI IMG/M metagenome (GOLD analysis project Ga0102953, IMG submission 78509) | Soil microbial communities from South San Francisco under conditions of wetland restoration - Salt Pond MetaG R2A_C_D2_MG | ecosystem: Environmental > Terrestrial > Soil > Wetlands | place... | reverse complement strand
GTCAACAAATTCGGGGATGTTCCAATGGAAGGACAAACCATCAATTGGGCCGTTGTTCCGAAATATGCGTCGCTGGTTAAACTACAGCCGAATGACGACGGTACTTGCCTGGTAATTCCAACCAACAACAACGACGTAACCAAAGAGGTTGTCGTGACTGCTTCAACACCTTCCGGTCTGGAAGCTGCCAGCGTTCTGCATGTTGCTCCCTCGTTTTTGCCTCCTCCAAATTTTACGTCAAAACCACAAATTGAAAAACGTGACGACAGCACATTACACGTCAATTACAAACTCGACATGCGTTTCAGAGACCAATCGCTGGTCAGTTGGTACCGGTGCAGCGATGCACAGGGACATCATCCCATTCAAACTACAGTTTCCCGGTTCAACAAACCGAATCGGAATTATGTCCTTTCGGTGGGCGATATCGGCTATTTCATCATGGCAAAAGTGGCCCCAAAACATATTCGCTGTTTCCCCGGCCCGGAAGTTTCCGCCATCACCTCCAAGCCAATTTCTGCCGAAGATGTAAAATCGAATCCATCTGTTTTGAATGTTGATCTTGAACATCTTTCTACAAAATATCAACCCAAAGTTTTACCGGGCTTCTGGACGCTTGATTGTTATGCTCCCGAAGACACCCACGATTGGAAATGGGAAGCCGTTAACAGCAAAGATCCTTGGTATTATGGTGTTGGCGTGAATGGCGCTTCTGAAGACACCGGGCTTGTTCAGGCGAACAAAGGCGCCCGATTGCGTTACACACCGGTTGGCAGTAAGTTTCGTGATATGAAAGTAAGTTTCACGGCCTGCCCTGCCAAAACTGCAGGACAAGGATTCAGCAGCGCCCGTGCCCAATACATGGATATCTGCCTGAAATTCGACACCAAAACGCTGAATGGTTATGCCCTTCGACTGGTCCGCACCACAAAATATGGTGATGCGATTGATTGCCTGTTGATGAAATATGAAAACGGAAACGCTGTCCCCTTCAGCAAGCCCGTGACATCCTCATGTTACCGCACGCCCTGTTACATCACAGTTGAAGTCAAAGGCGATCAATTGAGCGCACACCTGGAATCATCGGCGAATTACTACATCATCCCCAACCGGCCAGAAGTGAAGCAAAAAGTCGACTTAAAAACAACGATCACGCCCAACGATTTGGGCGGCTTTGAAATTCAGCACACCGGCTCTGTGGGATCCGGTGCCACATTGATCAAGGATTTAAACATTGAATGGCTGTAAAATGCGAAGGTGAGCTTATCAATATTCAGCCTAATGAAACAACTCCGATATTGGCATTTCACATGCTGACCAACCAACAAAAAAATAGCAAAAGAGGTCGCCCGGAATTGTACCGGACAACCTCTTTACATATTGAAACTGTGAATTCAAATAGTTTATTTTTTCGCCATTTTCCCCACCGGATGCTCATAATGATTGCTACTGTAGTAGCCCATTGATCGCACAATTAACCCATCATCATTGAATGTCTGCGTCAAAAGCATCGGCATTTTAACTTTTGTACCGTCTTTGGCATCAGCAGTAAAAACCCACCACGAATAAACGGTATAAACGCCATTTTTTGCATAATAAATACAATCTGGGTAACCAACTTGTTTCATTTTAATATTGTCATTGTTGTCCCAAATCATCTGCCATTCCTTTTTCTGAGCTTCTAAATTGTTGCTTTGCCCCATCTTCATCGTAAGGTTTGAAAAACTCACTTTTGGATCATAAAAAGGAAGCATGGCTTCCAAATCCTTGGCACAAAATGCATTGACTAATTTTCGCGCTTTGATAATGTATGGATGATCAATGTACACCTCCCCATTTTCGCGGGTTAACTTACTTTCCTGAATTTCCTCAAAGACATCGTTGTTGAAATAATGATGCATGGAAGAAATTTTTCCAGCTTTATTAAAGCTGTATAAGTTGTGCATCGGCAAATCCAGATTGATCCCCGTTTCCTTGTCAGTCCCCTGAATTCGCAACCAATCCTGCACCCATAGGCCCCCTTTTTTATAATCAATGGCGTCAGCATAAGCTGGAGTATCAGCCACCACTTTGAGATTTTCAAATTCTTTGTTCCACCAATCAAGCCCCTTTAGAAATTCCGCTTTGGTATTTTTCTGGTGATTCCCATTCAAAGAAACCATGACAGAATCAGCTATTAAATTGCTCATGGCGTCTTTATTATCGCTCGTTAAAGCCGCCCAAAACGCATTTACTTTTTGAAAGACTGGGTGTTCAATGTACACCGTACCGTTTTTCTTTTCCTGGCCAAAGGTCAATAAGCCAATAAACACCAAGACCATTAAAATTGTAAGTTTTTTCATTGTCAATTCAGTTTTAAAATTTGTACTTAATCTGCTTATTTATATGCAGACTAAATAAATATAAACAATCATACCATCAAAAAGAATGTTTTTCAACAGACTGTTTTTCAATTTTTTACAGAACTACATTGGCTTTTAAAATTGAATTAATATGATAATTTAAATTGATGAAAAATAAATTATCTAATCACGTTTCAGATATCCGGATTGAATAATTACATGGAATGTATCCCGATTGAAATTAATAATTGGAAGCATACATAATTTAGAGAAATCATCACCCACAGGCCATTATCCCCAGAAGACGAATCCTGAAGTAGTGCGTGTCAAATAAAAATCAACTTTCGGGGAACTGCAAGTAATGACCGTAACATGGAGGCTGAATTTTCTAGCTTTTGTTTTTTGGATAGCTAGCAGAATGCTTATCTTTGTCTCCCCAAATCTTGTCCTGTGGTGTAATTGGCAACACGTCTGATTCTGGTTCAGAAGAGTCCAGGTTCGAGACCTGGCAGGACAACCGGATAAATAGCCACTTGCAATATTCACACATGCAAGTGGCTTCCTTTTTGACTAACAACAACTTGCTGACCAATTTCCCGCTATTTTAGAGTGTCGGATAATCGGAAACGATTGAAAATCGATTACTAGTCACACAACAGGTCTTCAAAAAGGTAAACGTATACAATCAAATTACTAAATTTGAACGATCACAATTCTAAACTTATGCGCCATTGTTTATTATTCAGTTTCATTCTGCTGACATTGGTTGTATGTCTGCCTGCTCACAGCTTTGCCAAAGAAAAGCAGTTTGTGGTTGGTTTTTCGCAATGCACTTCGGGTGACTTATGGCGGCAAACCATGCAGCGGCTGATGGAGATTGAAATCTCGTTTCATCCCGATATGAAGCTGGAAATCAAGGATGCGCACGACAACAACGACAACCAAATCCGGCAAATCCAGGAATTTTTAGACGAAGGCATTGACCTGCTGATCGTTTCACCCAACGAATCGGCGCCCATCACCCCCATTGTGGAGAAGGTCTTCAAAAAAGGCATTCCTGTGATTGTGGTGGACCGCAAAGTATATACGGAATCGTATTCAGCATACATTGGTGGCAACAACTACGTAATTGGACAGGAAGCCGGGAAATACGCCGCTAAACTGCTTCATGGCAACGGCAAGGTGGTGGAGATCCGTGGGCTGGATGGCTCCTCGCCTTCCATCGAGCGCAACAAAGGATTCAAGGATGTGCTGGCCAACTACCCGGATATCCGGGTGGTGGCGTCTGAATCAGGCGAATGGAACTGGGACGGTGCCCGGCGGGTGATGGAAGATATTGAAAAGCAACAGCTGGATTTCGACCTCGTCTTTGGCTTCAACGACGTGATGGCCATGGAGGCTCACAAAGTCGTGACAGCACACCACCCCAACGCCCACTACTACTTTTTGGGCATTGATGGTTTGCCGGGTGAAAATGGTGGCATTAAAGCCGTGATGGACGGCAAACTGGATGCTACGTTCTTATACTCTACGGGTGGCGAACAGGCCATCCAGGTAGCGAGTAAAATCCTTCATCACGAGCCGTTTCAGCGCGAAAACATCCTGGAAACCATGGTGATTGATTCCACCAATGCCACGGTACTGAAGCTGCAGACCGACCAGATGGAACTGTTGCAGCGAAAAATTGAAGCGCAGAAGTCCATTTTGGATTTGCAGCTTTCCAAAATTCAGACCCAAAAACTGGTTCTGTCGTTCACTGTTATTCTGCTGGTGTTGATTGTCGTGCTGGCCTTTGTCATTTACGGTGCCCTTCAAACCAAGAAAAACGCCAATCTCAAGCTAGAGAAGAAAAACGTCGAAATTGAACGACAAAACGAAGCAATTCGGAAACAACGGGACCAACTGGTGGAAATCTCAAATCAACTGGAAGAAGCGACACAGGCCAAGTTGCGCTTTTTCACTAATATCTCGCACGAGTTCCGTACCCCACTGACACTGATCACCGGCCCGCTGGAAAACCTGATGCAATCGAAAAGTTTCAGCCCGGAACAGCAGCGGCAATTCAAGCTGATGCACCGCAACACACTACGGCTGCTACGGTTAGTAAATCAACTGATGGATTTTCGTAAACTGGGAAACCAGAAGATGAATTTGTTGGCTTCCGAGCAAGATTTAGTAGGCTTTTTAAACGATGTCCATGAATCGTTTACCAACAATGCCGAAAAGAAAAATATCACATTCACCTTCCATCATGAACCAGCCTCCCTGCCCCTTTGGTTCGATCAGGATAAGTTGGACAAGGTCTTTTTTAACTTATTGTCGAATGCGTTTAAATTCACGCCGGACGGTGGTCAGATCAGCATTTCGGTTAGCCAGCCAAAACCCATCAAAGACGAAGCTTTCCGGGAAGTCGTGGAAGTGGAGATCAAAGATAGTGGCGAAGGGATCGACCCCAAATATGCGGGCCGTATTTTTGACCGGTTCTTCCAGTCCGAAAAATCACACCATTTCAAAGGCACGGGGCTCGGACTGAGTCTTTCTAAAGAGTTTATTGAACTGCATCGGGGAAGCATTCGTTTGGAGAGTCTGCCGAAACTGGGAACCTCTTTTTTTATCACCCTCCCTTTGGGGTATGCGCATTTACAGGATTCTGAGCGAATCACTGACGAGACGGTGCTAGAACATCCGCTACAGGACGAGATAACCGATGAACCAGCTCCGGACACCATTGCTGAAAAAGCCGTGATGTCTGGCGATAATCGCCCCCTCATACTGATTGTCGAAGATGTAGCTGATGTGCGTGAATACATCCGAACCTGCCTGGGTAGTCAATATGAAATCCTGGAAGCGGAAGATGGCGAGGCGGGCATTCGAATGGTTGATGAAAACGAACCAGACCTGATCATCAGCGATGTGATGATGCCGAAAATGGATGGGTTGGAACTGACCCACCGACTGAAATCAGATGTTAAAACCTGTCACCTCCCCATCATCCTGCTGACGGCGAAAGCCTCGCTGGAGCAAAAACTAGAGGGACTGGAAGAAGGGGCTGACTCATACATTCCGAAACCGTTTAACAAACAGCACCTGCTCATCCGAGTCCGCAAACTGCTGGAACAACGAAGCAAAGTTCGCGAACACTATAAGCACCATTTGAGCTTTAAGGACGAAGGCGAAAACCTGAACCGGCTGGACAAAAAGTTCCTCTCCAAACTCACCGGTATTGTTGCAGAAAACCTAACCAATGAGCAACTTTCAGTGGAAGAGTTGGGCGATAAGATGGGCTTGTCACGCGTTCACCTGTACCGGAAAGTGAAGAAACTCACCGACCTGTCTGTTAGTGAATTCGTCACTTCCATCAAACTAAAGAAGTCGTTGGATTTACTGGCAAACAGTGGTAAATCGATCGCTGAAATTGCCTATGAAGTAGGCTTCACGTCTCCCTCCTATTTCACCAAATGTTTCAAGGATCAGTTTGAGATGTCCCCTTCGGAATATATTCAGAAGAATGGGTGAAAAGGAGCAGTCATTGCAAGGAGATATGACGAAGCAATCTGTTCAAAATGACATCGGACAGATTGCTTCACTGCGCTCGCAATGACTGCTTTCTTAATGGCTCATGCCTCGCTTACCCCGGGCTATGGTTGTTTTTCTCTTTCAGGAAATCTATCGATGGCAAAGATTACCAAATTGATTTCAATCCGTAAACACCAATATCTTTTACTTCGATGCTTCCCTTATCAGAAAACAATTGCAAATGATTCATCTCACTGGTTGGGAAGTATGTTTCGGTCATGACCAATTGGCCATCATCAGCAAAAACCTCAACCGATGCCACATCGACATAAATATGCAGTTTCATGGTTTCCGACATTTCAAAGGGAGCTGTTGCAACGCCTTCAAATTTGGGCGAGAAATCATTTTTGCCGGCTTTTGACCGATCCACAAACAGCTGCTTATTCTCACTCGAATAGCCAATCCGCAACTGCTCATTTTGATCGTTGGACAGGGTCAAACCAAACGAATGAGGCAATTGATCCACCTTTTGAAATTCAACATTGATTTCGCTGCAAGCCAAACGTATCGAATCAAGTTGCACCGTCTTTTCGCCTGCAACGGAAAGATCAGCCTGTTTAACTTCGGCGCCAGGGATCCGCAATTCATCCAGTTCTTTCACCGGATCCACCAACACTTTATAGTTGCCATTTTCGTTGTCCAATGTCAATACGCGCGGAACGGTCATCGCACTTCGCCAGGTCGTTGTTGGTACTACTTGTGCATAGTTCCAGTTGCTCATCCAGCCTAGAAAGATCCGGCGACCATCTTCTTTAGGAATGTCTGACCACGTTACCCCCGCATAATTGTCATGCCCCCAATCGAGCCAGCTGGTATCTTTTGATGCCGGCGTAAACTGATGACCATCAAAATCGCCTACAAAATATTGGGTTCCCGATCCGCCATTGGGCCCGCCGGGATTCAGGTTGACCAACATCACCCATTTGGGTTGATCGGTTTCTTTTACTTTCAAAGGGAACAAATCCGGACATTCCCAAACGCCACCATGCGAACCGGCATCAGCGCCAAACTCACTTTCAAAGTTCCAGTCTTTCAAGTCAGGAGAAGAATAAATCCGAACCCTATCATGGGCCGAAAGTATCAGGTTCCATTTTTGAAGTTCTTCGTTCCAAATCACGTTGGGATCACGAAAATCCTTGATGCCGGGATTCAGTAATACTGGATTCCCGTCGTATTTCACCCAAGTCCGGCCTTTGTCAGTACTGTAAGCAATCCCCTGATTTTCCGCGTCAGTTCGCCCTGCTTTTTCGCGCGCCATATTGTGATAAGTAAAAATAGCCACCAAAGGAGGATCGTCGGAAGTTCCAAATCCAGTGGTATTTTTCCAATCGACGACAGCACTGCCCGAAAAAATATAGCCTATCGAATCCGGATAAAGTGCGATGGGCAAATGTTTCCAGTGAACCAAATCCGTGCTCACGGCGTGCCCCCAATGCATCGGTCCCCAAACCGTGCTGTCCGGGTAATATTGATAGAACAAATGGTATTCGCCTTTGTAAAAAACCATCCCATTGGGATCGTTCATCCAACCAAACTCGGGCGAAAAGTGGTACTGTGGCCGGTATTGTTCCTGATAATAGTTAGTCTGATCCGATGCCATTTCTTTTTTAATTTTCGTTTTTGAACTGCAGGCGGTGACCACAGCGATTAATCCTGCCAACACAACAAATGCATATTGTTTTTTCATGTTTAAGTTGTTTAATTCGTCATTAGATAATTGGTCATTTGTAATTAGTCAATACCAACTGGAAAACCGCTAACCTAGTAATCTCCTTTTCTCAATTTCACACTCTCCCACTCTCTTCCTCAGTTTACCAAATACTTTTCAATTCTGAAATACGACCTTCTTTCAAGGTGATTTTTCCATCCTGCGTGAACAAGGCTATTTTGCTCCATTTCTTAGATACAAAATATTTTCGGGTCAGGCTGGCCATTCCATCGTTGGCAAACAGCTCAACAGAGTAATGATCGATAAAAACCCGAAGGTTCAACTCAGGTTGAGTCACAATATAAGGTGCAAACTGAAAATCGTTCCAAGCTTCTTCACGCGACTCCCCATCTTTCATTTCTCGAATAAATACGTAACGCCTTTTCGAATGGTAGCCAATGCTCAACACATCCCCGGCATGCGAGGTCAGTTCAACACCAAAAACTTCTGCTTGATCAAGATACAGACGGTTATTCATGTCAAAAGTCAAATTGATCTCCATCGGAAAATCCATTTTCTGTGTGAATTTCAATTCACCCGAAAACTCAGTTCCTTTAATCTGCTTGCTATTTTCCTGTAAGGTTTCAACGGCTTTTATGGGTTTTGAAACAACCGCGTAATCGTTTGCTTCTTTATAAAGGCTCAGGTTTCTCGGCAATGTGTATGTATTTGGGCCTTTAACAAATTCGTTTGGATTATTGTACCGTGAATTCGTGATCCAGCCCAAATAATAAGCGGGTTGGTCAGATTCAGCATAGTCGGACAATACGACGCCCGCAAAATTGTCGCTGCCATTATCCAGCCAACGGGGCTTGTCCCAAGGGGTTTTGAAAGTATAACCATCAAAATCGCCTACAAAATATTGGGTTCCGCTACCATCATTCGGTGAGCCAGTATCTCCACTTATTAACAGTGCCCATTTGGTTTCGTTGGCATTTTTAACTTGAAGTGGGAAGAAGTCCAAATGCGTCCACTCGCCCTTCTTGACGTAAATACTTTCGCCAAATACATTTTCATACTCCCAGTTTAATAGGTCTGAAGAGGAATAGAACCGGATTTCATACCCGGTTAGCACAGCCATGATCCAACGTTGCGTTTCCTCATGCCAGAAAATTTTAGGGTCGTGTGGAGGATAGATGCAATGTTCGAGATGAATCGATTTCCCTGAATCTATCTCCCATGTCGAACCTTTGTCGGTACTGTATGCAATTGCCAAAGATTTATCATCCAATCCGCTTTCTTTTTCATCATGAGATGGATAAATGGTGATCATAGGAGGATTTTCATTCCCGAGGCCGGACGTGTTATTCCAATCCATAACAACACTTCCTTCCCCGATATTACTATTGGAATCGCCATGAACCCTCAAGGGTAATCGCTTCCAATGAATCAAATCGCCGCTACTTGCCTGCCCCCAATGAATTTTAGTTTTAGCTGAATCAGCTGCATATTGAAAAAACAGGTGATACTGCCCATCGTAAAAAAGCAAATCGGAGGGCGCTTTCAACGCAGACTTTTTCAATTTAAAATGCAATTCAGGTTGAAAAGAATCAGATTTCGTTCTGCTTTTACAACCTGCCAATAGGAACAAAAACAACAAGACAACAACCGATTTATTCATAGTTTTTGGTTCGTTAATACGATTTAATTCATGGAGTGCCTTTAAAGGCACTCCATGAATTAAATTTAAAGATTAATAGCCAACATTTTGTGTATACAATCCTTTTGTAAAATCGATCTCACGTTGTGGAATTGGATAATATTCATCACGTCCCGCAGTGAAATGGGCACCGCTCAGAAAATCCCTTCTGGTCTTCTCTTTGGCCAAATAGGCATTCAATGTCGGTTCGGCAATTCCCCAGCGCACCAAATCGAAGAAACGTGGGCTTTCGCAAGCAAATTCCAAACGACGTTCCCAGCGCAAGGCTTTGCGTGCGTTTTCCTGGGTCCATGGCAAATTTTCCCCATCGTAAGGTTCGACCAGGTAGTTCGTTGGAGCTGAGCCATCAGCAAAGCGTGTTCGACCAGTACTATTAGCTGCACGCTCACGAATCTGGTTAATTAATGGCATGGCTTTATCTTGCTGACCGAGTTCAATGTATGCCTCAGCTTGCATCAATAACACATCGTCATAACGAATAATATCGATGTTTTTCGATGTTCCGATAAATGGCCCATTCTTTTTAAAGCAGGAACAGTCAGCAGCCTGCTGTTCTTTCATGCTTTGAAAGAAGCCGTATACACCGGGATCGCGAACCCAGCTATTGCTGAAAATATAATCCGGGTCGTTGCGATATTTATAAGGATGGCCATCAATCCCAACGGTATGATCGATGCGTGGATCCATGGTCTGCCCATCTGGCGTAATATCACTAGCACTTAGTTCAACATCGTTGAAGGTATCGAACTTTGGCAACCCATTTTCGCTGGTAGCAAAAGCATCCACCAGGTTCTGGCTGGGAGCATGAAAACCGCAACAACCATATTGAGGAGCTCCATGTGGATAATTCAGACCAGTCACATAACTCAGTCGACCTCCACCTGAAGTACCATCACTAATGGAAAATTGAATCGCGAAAATGGATTCAGGTCCATTATCATGACCATCTAAAAAGTTGTTAGCAAAGTCGGGTTCCAAACTGTATTGCCCGGAATTGATCACCATTTGCGTCAGATCAACAACTTCCTGCAGGCGCGATTGGTTGATATTGACCACCTGGTTGTTTTCATCCTGTTCATAAGCCTGATAAAGTCTGACCTTAGCCAAATAAGCGGCAGCTGCATACTTATTTATCCTGCCGACCTGCGGTTGTGTTTCAGGCAAATTGTCCAACGCATATTGAAAGTCATCGGCAATTTTATCCCAAAGTTCATCACTGGTAAACTCGGTGTTGGAAGTTTTCAGTATTTCTTCGTTCGAAAGGGTCTCATCAATGTAAGGAATATGTTTGAACAGAACTTTGAGCACGAAATGTGAATGGCCACGCAAAAAGCGAGCTTCAGCCATCCGGGTTTTCCGCAGGCTATATTCATCGTCTGTCAGTTGATTTAGAGCACGCAATGCAGAATTGGCTCTTGAAATGGCGCTATAAAAGTTTTCCCAGGTGTAGGGAGCCATCCAGGCCTGATCCGGTTGAGTCAGGTTATATTGTTCATAGAAATTGATATCGGGAACATCCGAAACCCCACCACCACCTTTGTAGGCATCGTCGGAGCGTACACTACCATAAACCCACATGCTTGACATCGGGCCAATCATATCATCATTGCCGACCCCGGCGTAAGCTGCGGTTACCAAACCATCGGCACTTTCAGCAGTTGGTGCCCCGGCAGAGATTGCCCCCTGCGGTTCTGTTGTCAGGTATTCATTACACGAAGTAAAAAAGAACGCTAACAACATGAATACTAGATATGTATTTTTAAATTTCATGATTATCATTTTAAAAATTTCTTATAAGGATACATTTACACCAAACGACAAGGTCTTAGGAACAGGGATCACATTAACATCGGTCCTTTCCGGATCAGGTCCTTCAAAACCCTTACTTTTCATCCAGAACAAGTTTTCAGCCATAAAATAGACCCGAAGGTTTTCAATACCAGAAACTTTCAAAACCGATCCAGGAATATTATACCCTAGTTGCAGGTTTCTCAGTTTGAAATAGGATGTATTCACGTTGAAATAATCGGAAGTCCTGGTTTCGTTATTCCCGTCAGATAGGGTAAGCGAAGGTATTGAAGTATTGGTGTGTTGTGGTGTCCATGCATCAAAAACACCCGGTCCAACATTATCACGACCACGTATAAAATCGTTATAAAAGGTATAGGGGTCAAATCCTGTCCTGCCTGCAACGCCCGACCCGAAAATTGACAAATCGAAGTTTTTATAGTTGATCTCAATATTCAAACTGTATTCCAAATCAGGAAGTGTTGTTCCCAGGAATGTCTGATCGAGGGCATCAATCGTACCGTCGTTGTTCAAATCCTTGTAACGGATCCGCCCCGGCGCTGCACCAACCTGAGTGGCATGGGCATCGACCTCAGCCTGATTCTGGAAAATACCATCGGTTTCGTAACCAAAAATAGACAATTCAGAATGGCCAATAATGGTTTGCTCAACATTGCCTGGATAACCTGTACGCACTTCTTCCGGCAACTTGGTAATTTTATCCTTGAAGTGACCGGCACTTCCAGTAATGCTATAGTTTAAATTTGAATCCACAACTTTTCGGTAATTCAGGGTCAACTCCCATCCTTGATTGGCCTTTGTCGCACCATTCAACCACTGCAATTGACCTTCTCCCACTGCAGATGCCACAGGCGGTCGAATTAAAATATCGCTTGTTTGCCTAGTGTACCAGTCAAATGATCCGATCAATTTACTATCGAAAAACCCAAAATCAATACCTAAGTTTAACTCATCGGTAGTTTCCCATTTCAATGCGGGGTTGCCAGCTTGTACAGAAACAAATCCCGATGGCAGGTTCCCCGTGTTTGCTCCGTTCAAGTCATATGCAGAACCAACATTCCAATACTGATCAAAGAAATCGACATGCCCAATGCCAGCCACTTGAGAGGCAGTCGACCCATAACGAGGTTCGTACAAGCCCAGACTGGCAAAATCACCAACATCCTGGTTACCTACACGTCCAACACCAACCCGGAATTTCAGGTTCGAAAGATCTTCCTTGCCTTTCAAAAAAGGTTCTTCACTCAGCCTCCAGCCAAATGTTGCGGCGGGGAATAAACCATAGCGGTTGTCCTTACCAAAACGGGAAGAACCATCACGACGCAAAGTGAACGAAGCCAGATATTTGTCTGCTAAGTTATAATTGACTTTCCCGAATTGAGAGAAAAGGCGACTGTTTGTTCCGGTTCCAAAGCTATTCCCGTTGCTGGTTCCCGCACTCAAAACAAAGAAATCCTTGGTCTGAGTGGAAAAGCCTTCTTTATAGGCAGTAACATCACTAAAATCATCCCCAACAGATTCAACACCCAAAAGGAAGTCGAACTTACTTTGCCCAACATCAAGTTTATAATTTAATGTATTAGACCAGGTTACACTCGTAAAATTACTGGAATAAATAGAGAGGCTATTAACTGCTCTGGAAATAAAACCTTCGGTAAAACTTGGTTCAATATTTTTTGTTTTCACCATGGAGTAATCAAGACCAACGACGGAACGAAAGACCAAATCTTTCACCGGTTCAATCTGAGCAAAAACATTCCCGAACAAGTAACTCCGATTGGTATTATCCCAACGATTAATGTACTGCATATGAACCGGGTTATTACGATCTGAATATCCTGAACCTAATGGCCCTGCAAATTCGCCTGTTGTTTTGTAAACCGGAATCGTTGGTGCCAATGTAATGGCCAATCCAGGGGTTGGGGCGCTCCCCAGGTCGGGTGTTTGCAAGGTTTCGTTTGAAGATACCATCTGTGTGTTCATTCCAAATTTCAGCTTTTGATCGAACATACTGGTTTGTGCATTGATACGGGATGAAATCCGATCATAGTTAGTATATTTTAACATCCCCGTATTTTTAATGTATCCAACATTCATAAGAACAGAAGATTTATCCGTTCCACCGGAAACCGTCAAATCATTATTGATCACATACCCTGGCTGGTAAGATTCTTTCTGCCAATCGGTATTCCCTGCTGGTTCAGTTTGATCTCCGCCAACATAGGGCTTAACGGTTACACTATTCAACACCGGATTGTTAAAGTCACCATTCCAGTCAAAGCCGTAAATTTCACCGTAGCCGCTGGCTGGATCCACATGGTCATTGACCGAAGCTTGCCAAAGTGCTTTACCCCGATCAACTGAATTGAGCATTTTAAAACGTTCTGCTTTTTCGGATTGAACCGAAAAGTTGGAATTAAACTGAACATGTACCTTTCCATCTTTATCTGAACCGTTTTTTGTTGTTACGATAACAACACCGTTCGATGCCCGTGAACCGTAAATCGATGAAGCTGAGGCATCTTTCAACACCTGTACAGATTCAACAGCTCCGGGGCTAATGCCCTGAAATACTTCCGGTCTCTTAGTAGGAACTCCATCAATAATATAAAGCGGATTATTATCTCCAAGTGTATTAACACCGCGAATCAAAATCCGACTGTTCGTTCCTGTTGGCGAACCAGTTTTTTCAATGTAAAGGCCGGGGACACGTCCCTGAAGGGCTTGCATCGGATTTCCAGAGCTTAAAGTAACGTTTTCAATAGATTTCATTTTAACGACTCCAATGGCTCCAGTCAGGTCTGCTTTACGTTGAATACCATATCCAACCGCCACCACTTCACCAATGCCAATCGTTTCTTCAGCCAAAGTCACGTTAATCACTGCTTGTCCGGTGAAAACAACTTCTTTAGATTTCATTCCCACAAAAGAGAGGACCAGAGTCGAATTGGCAGGTACGTTGGCAAGTTGATAATTACCATCAATATCAGTAATGGTTCCATTTGTCGTCCCTTTTACCACAACCGTAACCCCTGGTAAAGAAGCACCAGAAGAATCGGTCACTTTCCCGGTCACACTCTTTGCTTGTTGAGCGGTATTTTCCTGATTGGTCTGTGTGGTTTTAGAAACCTCACCAGACTGACCATTGGAGCTTGCATACACATGCATGCTAAAAATGAATACAAGAACTGCAGCTATTTTCATAATCCGCATGTTTTTTTTAATGTCCACATAAAGTGAGACACATTCCTTTTTTTTCATAAATTTGACAAGTTTAAAATGAATAATTGCCTTTTTTGCGAAGGCTTTTATTTAAAGCCAAAGGGATGATGTCGATCGCATCATTCCGACGCCCAGACCGGAAATATATCTCCTATTTTCGGTCTGAATCGTTTTAAGAGGTTAAGTGGAGTTCGTTTCTTTCATAAGTCGGTTATTCGTAGATTTTCATTGTTAGTGAATTCATTGAGAAAGTTTCTATTCAAGCCTTCAAATCAGTATTGGGCTCGTGTTATCTTGATGCAAGTATCTGCTCAATTTTGCTCATGTTGTATTTCGGCGTCGCTCCTGCTTTTGAGGCCACAAAAGCGCCTGTACCGCAAGCAAAGGCAAGTGCTTCATCATAAGGCTTATCTTCAAAAAGGGCTGCAATTAAACCCGCAAGGAAAGCGTCGCCAGCACCCACAGAATCTACGGTATTGACTGTAAATCCGGGATGCTCATAAAATTGACCTTCGGCAAACAGTAACGCACCGTGTTCACCTTTGGTCACGCAAATCAATCCGGCACCATAGTGTGAAGCCAGCCACTTGACCAATTTTTTTTCTTCCACTCCGGATTTGTTGTTCCAACTGGCGAAAACAGCCAATTCATCATCATTCAGTTTGATGATATCCGACTTCTCCAGCAAGGGCTCAACAATCTCTTTCTTATCGTATGGTTTCCGCAGGTTGACGTCGATCAACCTGATCGCGTCATTTTCCAACAGCGAAGACAGCGTTTCTTTGGTCTGTTCCTGCCGTGAAGCCAATGACCCGTAAATCAGCAATCCTGCTTCCTGGGTTCGTTTTACCAATGAATCTGTCAATTGCAGGTTATCCCAGGCAACCGGCTCACAAATTTCATAGGTGGCATTATTCTTTTCATCCAGATGAACCAGCACTTCACTGGTAGGCAAGCTATCATCGACTTGAATCAGGTCGGTTTTCAGCCCGGAATGATTCAGAAATGCAACCAGTTCTTTCCCCGCCTGGTCATTTCCTACCCGGCTGGCAATGGCAACTTCCTGTCCAATGGCATTCAGGTGAAGAGCAACATTCATTGGTGCTCCACCTGGTTTTGATCCGGATGGCAGGCGATCCCAAAGGATTTCGCCAAAACACAGGACTTTTTTATTGTTGATTTTCATCGTTTTGAGATATTTCTGGTTATCAGTCTTTATTTTTCAGACGTTTGATTTTTCATCAGTTCTGCCTGAATTTCTTCCAATGACTTTCCTTTGGTTTCCGGGAGAACTTTCCAGGCGAAAAAGAAATGCAGCACCATCATGATGGCGAAAAAGGCGAATGAAGGACCTCCGCCGATGCTTGGCATTTTCGCGAAAATTGGAAATCCCCAGATCAATGCTGCAGCCATAATCCAGTGGGTAAACGTGCCAAGCGCTTGGCCTTTTGAGCGGACTTTGTTGGGAAAAATCTCAGAAATGATTACCCACAAAACAGCACCTTGTGAAAAGGCAAAGAAAGCAATGAATCCCATCAAATAGATCATTACACCATAACCGGCAAGTTCTGAAAAATTATTGGTGTAAAAAGCTTTCGAAAGCATGCCCAAAAAGAAAACCATTCCAACAGAACCGGCCATCAGCAAGGTGCGACGGCCATACCGATCGATTAAAAACAAAGCGATAAAAGTGAACAACAGGTTGGTTGTGCCGATGGAAATAGACTGCAACAAAGCAGAATCAGAAGCAAACCCCGCCATTTCAAAAATACGCGGAGCATAAATCATGATGGCATTGATCCCGGCCAGCTGGTTGAAAGCAGCCATTAAAACAGCAATAATAATGGGTGTTCGGTTCTCTTTGACAAACAGTTTTCCATGCTCTTGCTTCATTTCCAACTCAACCGACTTTTTCACAATAGCCACTTCCCCTTTTGGATCTTCGGCACGGATGCGTTCAAAAACTTCAAGTGCTTCAACTGTCCGGTTCTGGTTGATCAACCATCGCGGGCTTTCTGGCACGATAAATAATAAGCCAAAAAATGAAATAGCCGGAATAAATTCAACACCGATCATCCATCGCCAGGAACCGGTATCAACAACTTTCGCCAGGAAATAATTGGCGATAAATGCGAGGAAGATTGCTGTTACCACAAAAAACTGGTTCAACATTACTAATTGTCCGCGCTTTTTAGCTGGTGAAATTTCAGCAATGTACATCGGTGTAACGACGGTAATACATCCTAAGAGAATACCTGTCACAAGCCGGAAGAAGAGCAACATAACCCAATTTACAGCGATCGCACTCCCCAGTGCTGAAACAGCAAATAAACCGGACAAAAGAATTAACGAACTTCTTCGCCCAAATTTTTCAGCTGGTTTGCCTATTATTATAGTACCGATGATCGTTCCTAAAATGGCTATTGCTACCGTGAATCCCAGCCAAAAACTATTGAGATGGAAAAGCTGTTCAAGCTGGCGGGTGGTTCCCGACATCCTCGCAACATCATACCCAAAAAGAAATCCTCCAAGCGCAATGATAAATGCAACAGTAAATACGTTTTGTGTTTTCATCAGAATTATTGGTTTAAAATCTGAATCAAACTTAAGGCAGATTATAGCGAAAGGATAAAAGAAATGTTACACGAACCAGGGGAAATGTTACAATATCAAGTTGATTACCAATAACTATCCATCATGTTACATCGTTATCAACAATGTTACTTTCTAAGAAATTGAATTCGAAAGGGATAAGCATTAATTGTTTAATCATGTTGGTGGCCTTATAAAACTCTAAATAGGTTCTTGCTGGCTGGTGTACCTCCTAATAATTCTTTTGAGCTGAGCTTTCAGAATGGATTTTGAGATATCGTCGTCGAAACCACTGCTCATTATTTTTTCCACGTCTTTGGGAATTGCGAACGCTGTTTGAGCAATAATCAGAATGTATTCATTGAAACCCCGGATTTGCAGGGTTACTTCAAAACCATCCAGTCCCAGCATTTTTATACCCATTAACACAAACTGATTGTCGGAGTCTTCTGCACCGTTTCCACAGCATCAACACCATTGTCGGCATGCATTAAAAAGTAAAACTTGTGAAAAATAAAAGGGAGTTCGTAACTAGCAGTCTTAGTAGAAACAATCGCATCAACACCCGCAGCCACTGCCTGTTTAGACAGGCTCTCATTTGGTTTGTCAAAGATGACAATGAGTGGAATTGAATCTAATGGTGATGCTGATTTTATTTTCGTACACATTTCAAATAGATTCTTCACCGGGTGTTCTGCATGTACAAGAATAATATCCGGGTCATTGTGGGCTGCAGTAGTCGCAATATCTTCACTTCCGTCAACATAACTCCACTCAATTTCGGGAAAATCTTTCTTTAATACCTTGGTGATTGCCTCTTGGTATTCATACAATTTCCCGGAATAAAACAACTTCAACTTTTTTTGCATTGGATTAGGGGCTGTCGTTAGAAAGTTTATGGTCACAATATAACAAAATATTTTCTAACGCATAGTTGGAAGCACTATCATTTTATCAATGGTGCTCTATTGATTTAATTTTCCGACAGGTTAGGGAAACCGCTTTTGGGGTGATGGTGGCGAGTCGGAATAGGAGAAATATTGAGTTGATTGAACACGAGAATTTGAAGTCACAGACCCCAAAAAAACGGCCAAATAGCTATTAAATCTTAATTGAATTGATTGAAGTAGAAATTGAAAGGGCTAATCAGCAGCCCATAATTGTCCACGATCTTCGTTGGTTGATGTGAATCCACATACAGAAATTCAAATCAGACATTTCAAACATGTCTTTTCGTCAACAAAGAACAATTTGGGAGCCAGGTTAAAAGTCTATACGGACAAATCTTTGTGTTTCCTGCACTTGGCAACACTGCGACAAGTCATAACGACTGCAACAATTGCAAACGAAATCAGTGCTCCGAAATAAATTTCCTCTGACAATCCGGCACAGCAGGAAAGAAATCCTAACAGAATTGTAGCAAAGAAGCCTAACACTCCCCACAATCCCAAATAAAAGAATACTAATAAAACCACATTTTTCATGATAAATCTTTTTGGTAAAGCTAAACACTCTTATGATCTTTTGTTCGTTTTTAAATGTGATATAGATCTCATTTTATCGTGATATGAATTGATTTTACCAGCTTTGAAAATTTCTCCTTAACTTCAAAACACTAGATTCCAGCAAGTTCTTCTGCCTTTTATGTGACTGCTCATAAAACAATCGTGAGCATACAGTAGTATGAGGTAAAAAAATAAGCGTTCAAATATTTATTTAATGACCTTTTGTTCATTATATTTGTATTTAAAATAGGTATTAAAAACAATGAAAGTTGCAATTACATCAACAGGAAATAAGCTGTCTTCAATTCTGGACAATCGATTCGGAAGATGTTCCTATTTCGCCATTTACGACATGGATACGAACCGAACGAAATTTATTAAAAATCCGAATACCAAAGCGCAAACAGCCGCGGGAGAAGCGGCAGCACATTTAGTTGCATCGCAAGGTGTAACTCAACTCGTTTCTGGGCAATTGGGGATCAAAGTAAAACCCCTGTTAAAAGGGCTCAAAATCCAAACGATTCTTTTTAGTGGACCAGAAATGACGATTGACGAAATTTTAACATTAATGGCCATTAAATAATTTATAAAGGAGGTGTTTGAAATGCCACGATTTAACGGAACAG
>Ga0102953_1000937_pt1 | contig 19042 bp, 21 predicted proteins | sample SalPon2A_C_D2_MG_FD_78509 | JGI IMG/M metagenome (GOLD analysis project Ga0102953, IMG submission 78509) | Soil microbial communities from South San Francisco under conditions of wetland restoration - Salt Pond MetaG R2A_C_D2_MG | ecosystem: Environmental > Terrestrial > Soil > Wetlands | place... | reverse complement strand
CGACCACGACCCCGACGGCACTTCAGGGGCGGACGGGTGATCGGCGCCATGCGGCACGCCGCCGCTCACGCGCAGGTGCGCGCCATCCGCGCAGGCCTGCTGGATCGGGAAGACTGGAAGGCGCTGCTGCGGCAGCCCGACGTCCCCTCGATCGCCCGCCTCCTGCGAGACAGCGCCTACGGCCCCGAGTTGCCCGGCGACGCCGCCGGCCTGGAACGGGGCCTGGACACCCACCTTGCGGCGGAGACGCTGCGCCTGTCCGCGTTCGAGTGGGGCGCCACGCGCGCCCTCCTGGACGCGCACGCCAGGCGCTTCGAGCTCGCCAACCTGAAGACCGCTCTGCGGGCGCGCTTCTACGCCCTCCCGGAGGAGGTGCGCGAGTCCGCCATGGTCCCGCTGCCGCGCACGCGCCTGCGCTGGCGGGCGCTGAGCGAGGCGCCCACCATGGGAGCGTTCGCCCGCCTGCTCGAGGGCACGCCCTACGCCGGGCCCGTGAACACCGTGCTCGAGCAGAAGGGGGAGGCATCCGCCTTCGCCTTCGAGGTGGCCCTCGACCTGGCCTACTTCCAGGCACTGGTGCGGCGCATCCATCGACTCGGGGGGCGCGACGGCCGGCGTGCCCGCGAGCTGCTGGGCTCATGGATCGCGGTGGAGAACCTCTCCTGGGCCTTCCGCTACCGCAGCCTCTCCGGCCTGACGCCCGAAGAGACGGTCAACTACACCCTGCACTACGCCTTCGGAGCCGGTCTGGAGGCCGTGCGGCGGATCGTCCTGGGCGCCACGGTGGCGGACGAGGCGCGCCGCCTGGGGTTCACCGTGGACCCGGACGCGCCCGAGGACGAGGCCCTGGCAGGGCTCGAGCGGGCCGCCGCCGAAGCGCGGGCCGAGCAGGCCGCCAGGCTCTTCTACGGCGCCCCGTTCGATCTGGGTGCCCCGTTGGCGCTGTTGACGCTGCGGGAGGTGGAGGCACGCGACCTGGTGACGCTGATCGAGGGCCGCGCGGCCGGACTCGAGGACGCCGCCCTGCAGGCACGCATGCTGGGTCCCTTCGCGGGGAGCGGCGCATGAGCATGCTCATGCCCGAACGGCTCCGCGAGGTAAGCCTCTTCGTCCTGGAGCGCGACATCGAGTCCGTGTCGGACGTCATCCTGCGCTCCGAGGCGCTCCACCCGGAGGACGTGGAGGCGGACGGCCTCACGCGCGGGCGCGGCTGGGGAGAGCTGGCGCAGCGCGCCGAGCGCCTGGCGCGGCGCGCCCGCGCGGCGCTCGACGCCGTCGGCCTGGCGCCCCAGGGACCGCCCCCGGTCGCCCCCGTACGGCCCACGCGCGAGCTCGACGCGCTGGAGGCCCAGCTGACGCTGGCCGAGGCGCGGACCGGCGACTGGCAGGCGCGCGCCGAGCGCAACCGCCGGGAGCTGGAGTCGCTGACGCTGACCCGGTCGCAGCTCGAGCTGCTGCGACCGCTCGAGGTGCCGGTCGAGGCGCTGGCGACTCTGAAGCACCACCACCTGGTGCTGGGCACCCTGCCGAGCGAGAACCTGGCGCGGGTGGCGGCCTCGCTCTTCATGATCGCCTTCGTGCTGGTGCCGGTGCGCGTGCAGGGCAACCGCGCCCTGGTGGTCGCGGCCAGCGCCCATCACGACGCCCCCATCCTGGACCGGGCGCTGCGCTCGGCCTTCTTCGAGCCCGCCCCGCTCCCGCCGGACGCGCGCGGCGAGCCGCGCGAGGCGCTCGAGAGCGTGGACCTGCGCATCGACGGGGCCCGCGCCCGCGCCGCCGAGCTGGAGCGCGAGCGCGCCGCCCTGGCGGGCGCGCTGCAGGCCGGCCTGGTACCGCTGGAAGCGCGCCTCCGCGCCGCCTCGGCCCTGGCGGGCGCCATCCGCCACTTCCCCAGCCGGGGCGAGGTGTTCATGGTGGCGGGCTGGGTCCCGCAACGGCGCTTCGAGCGCCTGGCCGCGGAGGTGCGGGCCGCGGCCAGCGCGCCCGTGGTGCTCCAGTCGGAGCCCCCCGCCCGGCAGCGCCGCAACGTGCCCACGCTGCTTCGGGCCCCGGCCTGGCTTCGTCCCTTCCAGATGCTGGTCACCACCTACGGCCTCTCGGGCTACGGCGAGGTGGACCCCACCCTGCCGGCCGCGCTGACCTTCCTGCTGATGTACGGGATGATGTTCGGCGACGTCGGACACGGCCTGCTGCTGGCCGGCGCGGCGCTGCTGCTCACCCGCCGCGGCGGCGCCCCGCTCGGCAAGGTGATGGCGGCCGCGGGGGTGAGTGGCGCCCTCTTCGGCGTGCTCTACGGCACGGTGCTGGGAGCGCCCTTGCTGCCGCCCCTCTGGCTCAGACCGCTCGATCGCGTCCAGGACCTGCTCCTGGCCTCGATCGCGGCCGGCGTGGTGGTGCTCAACCTCGGATTCGCCCTCAACCTCGTCACGCGGGCGCGCGCGCGGGACTGGTCCGGCTTCTTGCTCGACAGGAACGGCGTGGCGGGGCTGTCGTTCTACTGGATGCTGCTGGGCGGCGGGGCGCTGGCCGTGCTGGGCCGGCTCCCGCTATGGGCCCTCCTGGCGGCCCTGGCCGTTCCCGCGGCCGCCCTGTGGCTGCGGGAGCCGCTGCTCGACCGGCTGACGGGCCGCGACCGAGCGCCGCTGGGCGACGCCCTGGTGACGGGCTTCTTCGAGCTGTTCGAGACGGCGCTGGGGTACGCCAGCAACAGCCTCTCGTTCGTGAGGCTGGGGGCGTTCGCCGTGGCCCACGAGGGCCTCTCCGGCATGGTGATGCGTTACGCCGAGGGCCCCTTCGGGTGGCTGGTGCTCCTCGTCGGCACCGTCGTGATCGTGGGCTTCGAGGGGTTGGTGGTAGGCATCCAGGCGCTGCGCCTGGAGTACTTCGAGTTCTTCGGCCGATTCTTCCGCGGGGACGGCGTCCCCTTCGTGCCGCTATCGTTCCAGGGAGGTTACGATGCCCGTTCTCAGCTCTAGCTCGACCGGCGCGCCCCGGCGGCGCCGGCAACCCCGTTCCAAGGCGACCTCCGTCGCGCGTCGGCTCTTGCTGGCGCTTCCCCTGTGGGGAGCCCTCGCGCTCGCGCAGGAAGCGCCGCAGGCCGCCCCGGCGGCGCCGGGCATCGTCCAGACGGCGGCCGCCGCCGTGACAGGCAACCCCTTCCTCGCGGCCGCCATCGCCACCGGTCTGGCCGCCATCGGCGCCGGCATCGCGGTAGGGATCGCCGGAGCGGCGGCGATCGGCGCGATCGCCGAGCGTCCGGAGCTGCTGGGCCGCAGCCTCATCTTCGTCGGGCTGGCCGAAGGCATCGTCATCTACGGCCTGATCGTGTCGTTCATCATCCTCGGCGCGCGATGACGCGGGCGGCCGGCGGGGCGCCGCTCGTCGCCATCGGCGGCGCCGACCTCGTCATGGGTCTGGGGCTGTTGGGGATCGAGACCGTCCGCGCCGACACCGCGGCCGAAGCGCGGCAGGCGCTGGAGCGCGTCATGCGCGAGCCGGGGACCGCCCTCGTCTTCATCGACGAGAGCCGGGCGGCCGAGCTGAGGGACCTGCTGGAAGCGAGCCTGCAGGCGTCCGGGTGGCCACTGGTGGTGGAGATCCCGGGCGCCTCCGGAGCGCACGTCGCCGAGTCGCTCGAAGAGCGGCTCGAGCGCGCGCTCGGCTTCACCTTGAGGGAGTGAGCGCCGTGGCCGACATCCACGGGGATCTCGAAGCGCTGCTCGCCGAGGCCCACAGGCGGGCCGAGCAACGCGCCCTGGAACGCGAGGCGGCCGCCGCGCGCAGGGCGGAGGAGGTGCTCCACGCCGCCGACGAGGCCGCCACGCACGCCCTGGACGAGCGGCGCGCGTACAGCCGCGCCCAGGCGGAGGCCCTGCGCGAGCGGCTGCTCGCGCTCGGCGAGATGGCCGGTCAACGCCTCATGCTCGGGCGCCGCGAGGCCCTGCTGGACGCCGTCTGGGACGCAGCCAGCGCCCGCCTGAGGGCGTGTGCGGACGCGCCCGACCGCTACCTGCCGGCCCTCCGCAGCCTGGCCCGGCTCGGAGCGCAGATGCTGGCCGCCGACGAGATCGAGCTCGCTTCCGACGCGCGCGGCCACGCCCTCCTCCTGCCGGACCGGCTGGCCGACTGGGGCCGTGAGGACGGCGTGCGCTACCGCCGTGCCGACGCCCCCATCGCCATCTCCGGCGGGTTGGAGGCCCGCGCCGGGCGGCTGCGCTTCGATGGCAGCTTCGAGACCCGACTCGAACAGGCACGCTCCGCGCTCCGCGAGGAGGTCGCGGCGTGGCTGCTTCCGGAACCGGAACGGGCGGGCGTTCCGAGGGAAGGGAGCGTGCAGGGATGAAGCGCATCGGCACCGTCCACTGGATCAGCGGGCCGGTGGTGAAGGTCCGTCTGAGCGCCCCCGTGAGCCTCCTCGAGCAGGTGTGGGTGGGCGAGCTGGGCCTGGCGGGTGAGGTCATCGGCCGCGAGCATGACCTGGCCACCGTGCAGGTGTACGAGGAGACCGCCGGCGTGCGCCCCGGCGAGCCCGTCGTGACGGCCGGCCGGCCGCTCGAGGTGTGGCTCGGGCCGGGACTCCTGGGGCAGACGTTCGACGGCCTCCAGCGCCCCTTGAGGCGCCTGCTCGAGGGCGGCACCGGCATCGAGCGGGGAGCGTCGGCGCCCGCCCTCCCGGATCGGCGCTGGGACTTCGAGCCGCGGCTCGCCGCCGGCGCCGCCGTCGAGCCCGGCAGCGTCCTCGGTACGGTGCAGGAGACTCCCCTGCTCGAGCACCGGGTGCTGGCGCCTCCGGACGCCGCCGGCACGCTCGAGTGGATCGCGCGGGCCGGCGAGCTGGGGCGCGACGAGCCCCTGGCCGCCCTGCGCGACGCCGCCACCGGCGCCCGGCGCGAGCTCACGCTGGTCCAGCGCTGGCCCGTGCGCGAGCCGCGCCCCACCCGCAGCCGCCTGGACGCGGATCGCCCCCTCGTCACCGGTCAGCGCGTGTTGGATACCTTCTTCCCCGTCGCGCGGGGCGGCGCTGCCGCCCTCCCCGGCCCCTTCGGCGCCGGCAAGACCGTGCTGCAGCACAGCCTCGCCAAGTGGTGCGACGCCCAGGTGATCGTCTACGTGGGGTGCGGCGAGCGCGGCAACGAGATCGCCCAGGTGCTGGACGAGTTCCCCCGGCTCACCGACCCCGGCAGCGGCAGGCCGCTGCTGGAGCGCACCATCCTGATCGCCAACACCTCCAACATGCCGGTCGCGGCGCGCGAGGCGAGCATCCACACGGGGCTCGCGATGGCGGAGTACTACCGCGACATGGGCTACCACGTGGCGCTGATGGCCGACTCCACCAGCCGCTGGGCGGAGGCGCTGCGCGAGATCGCCGGGCGTATGGAGGAGATGCCCGCCGAGGAGGGCTACCCCGCCTACCTGCCCAGCCGCCTCGCATCCTTCTACGAGCGCGCGGGCGTGTACCGGACCCTCTCCGGGGCGGAGGGCTCGGTCACCGTCATCGGAGCGGTCAGCCCGCCGGGCGGCGACTTCACGGAGCCGGTAACGCAGCACACGCAGCGCTTCACGCGGGCGCTGTGGTCGCTCAGCCGCGACCTCGCCAGCGCCCGCCACTACCCGGCCGTCAGCTGGGAGAGCAGCTACAGCTTCTACGTGGACGACGTCGCCGCCTGGTGGCGCGATGAGGGCGGAGACGACTGGCCCGAGCTGCGCCGCTCCGCGGTCGATGTGCTCGAGCAGGACGCCCGCCTGCAGCAGATCGTGCGGCTGGTCGGGAGCGAGGCTCTGCCCGACCGTCAGCGCTGGGTGCTGGAGGCGGCCCGGCTCCTCAAGGAGGGGTTCATGCGCCAGAACGCGCTCGACGCCGTGGACGGCTCCTGCGCGCCGGCGAAGCAGGCCGCCCTGCTGAGGCTGTTCGTGCGCGTGTTCGAGGCCGGCAGCGAGCTGGTCGCGGCGGGGATCCCGCTGTTCGAGGTCCGTGGCGCCATCGACACCGCGAGCCTTCTACGACTCAAGGAGAAGGTCCCGGCCGACGATCTGGACGGGATCGAGCGCGCCTGGGTCCAGACGCGGGAGGCGTTGGCGGAGCTCAGGAGCGCCTCGCGATCCGGGGCGCGCGGCGCCAACGCGCCGGCGCGCCCGGCCGAGAGAGGGGTGTGAGCGCCGTGCTCGACGTGATGGGCGCCGACCGCGTGGAGGGGCCGCTGCTGCTGCTCGAGGGCTTCGGGCGGGCGGCGTACGGCGAGGTGGTGGAGGTGCACGACGTGCAGGGAGGCGGCCGCGTGCGCCTCGGCGAGGTGCTCACCTCCTCCGAGGACGCCGCCGTCATCGAGCTGTGGGACGAGACCGCCGGCCTCGCCCCGGAGAGGGTGCGGGTGCGCCTGCGCGGGGAGACGCTGACGGCGCCGGTGGCCGAAGAGATGCTGGGCCGCGTCTTCGACGGGCTGGGGAGGCCGCGCGACGGGTTGCCGCCGCCCCTGGCGGAGCGGCGTCTCGACGTGCACGGCCGCCCCATCAACCCGGCGGCCCGCACCTACCCGCAGGATCCGATCCACACCGGCATCACCGCCATCGACCTGCTCAACACCCTCGTGCGCGGCCAGAAGCTGCCGCTGCTCTCCGGGGCGGGCCTTCCGCACAACGAGCTGGCGGCGCAGATCGCCCTGCAGGCGGGCATCGCTCGGGAGGGCTCCACCCATGGCGGTGGCCGCTTCGCGGTGGTGTTCGTGGCGCTCGGCATCCCGCACGCAACCGCGGCCTACGTCCGCGCGCGCGTCGAGGAGACCGGCCTGCTGGCGCGCACCGCGCTCTTCCTCAACCTCGCCGACGACGCTCCCATGGAGCGGATCGTGACGCCCCGCATGGCGCTGACGCTCGCCGAGTTCCTCGCCTTCGAGCGGGGCTACCACGTGCTCGTCCTGCTCACCGACATGACCAACTACGCCGAGGCGCTGCGCGAGCTGTCGGCGCGCAAGAACGAGGTGCCCGGCAGGAAGGGCTACCCGGGCTACCTCTACACCGACCTGGCGTCGATCTACGAGCGCTGCGGCCGCATCACGGGGCGACAGGGCTCCGTGACCCAGGTGCCGATCCTGAGCATGCCCGGCGACGACATCACGCACCCCGTCCCCGACCTCACCGGCTACATCACCGAGGGTCAGGTGGTGCTGAGCCGCTCTCTGCACCGCGCCGGCGTCTACCCGCCCGTCGACGTCCCGCTGTCGCTGTCGCGGCTCATGAAGGACGGTATCGGTGAGGGGCGCACCCGCGCCGATCACGCCGAGATCGCCGCGCAGATCTACGCCTCCTACGCCCGCGTGCAGGAGGTCCGCAACCTCGCGACGGTGATCGGCGACGCCGCCCTGGCGCCCATCGACCGCACCTACCTGACGTTCGGCGAGCGCTTCGAGAAGGACGTCCTGCAACAGGGCCCGGCCGAGATCCGGAGCGTCGAGGAGAGCCTGGACCGCGGGTGGGATGCGCTGTCGGCGCTGCCGTCCGCCGAGCTCACGAGGGTGTCGGAGAAGGCGCTCGCCGACCACGGGCGCAAGCGCGCCCGTGGCGAAGCGGTGGACGAGCGAGCCGCCGAGCCGGCACCCGGGACCGAAGATGCAGCCTGACCGCGACGCCCTCGGCGGCGCCGGCCCGCCTACGCGCGCGCGGCTCCTGGAGCTACGGCGGCTGCGCGACGAGGCACGGGCGGGGCACGACCTGCTGGAGCGAAAGCGCGAGGTCCTGCTCAGGGAGGTGTGGGGCCTGCTGCGCGAGCTGAACCACCACGAGCGGGACGTCCGGCAACGCTTCGGTGCGGCCTACGCGGCCCTCCGCGAGGCCCGCCTGACGATGGGCAGCGAGGGGCTGGCCTGGTCGGCGCTGGCCCCGGCGGCGCGCACCGAGTGCCTGACCGAGTCGCGCTCGGTGATGGGCGTGGCGCTGCCGCTCGTGCGCGTCACCCTCACCCCCCTCCCGCTCCCCTACAGTCCCTTCGGGACCAGCGTCACCATGGACCGCGCCCGCCAGCGCTGGCTGGAGGTGGGAGAGAGCCTGGGCTCGTGGGCGGAGTCCTACGGCTCGGCGTGGCGGGCGAGCGCGGAGCTGGCCCGCACGCAGCGCCGCGTCAACGCCCTCGAGAAGCTTCTCATCCCGCGCTACGAGGCCGCCATCCACGCCATCGAGGGGACCTTGGAAGAGCAGGAGCGCGAGACCTTCCTCCGGGGCAAGCGCGTGAAGGAGCGGAGGGAGGCCGAAGATGACGCATAACGTGTTCAGCCGCGTGCTGGTCCCGACGGACGGCTCGCACGGCTCGGTGATGGCGGCCCAGCTGGCCGTCGACCTGCTGCAGGACGGCGACGGCCTCCTCACGCTGCTGTACGTCCTGGACCGCGCCGTGCTCAACGAGCTGGGCCGCGTGGACGAACGCACCCTGCCGGAGGTGGAGAGCGAGATGCAGGAGCACGGTCGGCGCTACCTGGAGATGCTCAGGCGGCACGCGCAAGAGAAGGGCGTGCCGGCACGCACGGTGATGCTCGAGGGCGACCCGTTCGAGGAGATCGTCGCGCTCGCCCGGGAGATCGACGCCGACCTCATCGCCATGGGGCACGTCGGCCAGCGCGGCACCCGGCGGGTGCTCCTCGGCTCGGTCACGCAGCGGGTGCTGGACTTCGCACACTGCCCCGTCCTGGTCGTCAAGCACGTCCCTCCCGGGGGCGGCGCGGAGCTACCGTGACCCGGCCCGACCTGCGTTTCGCCGATGAGCGGGCGCTGGATGCGCTCGTGCACGCCTTCGAGCGTGGCCAAGCGCCTCCGGGGGGCTTCTCCCACCAGGCGCACCTGGCCGTGGCGCTGACCTACCTCGAGCGCTACGGGCTGGAGGCGGCGACGGAGCGGATGCGACGGGGCCTGCTGGCGTTCCTGCGCCGCGCCCTCGGCGACGACGCGGCGGCGGCGGTCAAGTACCGCGAGACCATCACCGTGTTCTGGCTGCGCTTGCTGGCATCGGCCCTGGCGAGGGAGGACGCGAGCCGGCCGCTGGTCGAGCGCGTGAACGCTCTCCTGCCGCGCTACGGCGACGCCGGCCTCATCCGCGATTACTACTCCGAGTCCCGGCTGTACAGCGAAGCGGCCCGCGAGTGCTACCTCGAGCCGGACCTGATGCCGCTGCCGGGCGCGGCGTGAGGCTACGTCTCCGGGCCACCCGACGGGCGTAGCTTGGAGGCATGCGCACGCCGTATCAGGTGATCGCCTCGGAGTTCGCCGGAACGGCCGTGCTCGTGGCCGTGGGCCTGTCCTTCGTCATCGCGGACTTCGGCAGCGGCAGCATCGTCAGCCACTGGATGCCCCAGCCGTGGTTGCGGCGCGCGCTCACGGGCCTGCTCTTCGGAGCCACCGGCGGCCTGCTGGCGCTCTCCCCCGTGGGCCGCGTCAGCGGGGCGCACATCAACCCGATCGTCACGCTGGCGTTCTGGTGGCGCGGCACGCTCGAGGGCAGGCACGTGCCCGCGTACGTCGGCGCACAGCTCCTCGGCGCGGTGGCCGGCGCCCTGCCCCTCCTGCTCTGGGGGCACGTCGGGGCGTCGGTGCATTTCGGCGCCACCGACCCCGGCCGCTGGGGCGCGTGGGCCGCGGCGGGGGGCGAGGTCGTGACCACGTTCGCGCTGGTGGCGGGGCTGCTCGCCTTCACGGGCCACCGCTCGCTGCGCCCCTACACCCCGTTCTTCCTTCCCGTGCTCTACGCGCTGATGGTGGGGCTGGAGGCGCCCGTGTCGGGTACCAGCACCAACCCGGCGCGCAGCATCGGGCCCGCGGTGATCGCCTGGCACTGGCCGGGCTTCTGGGTCTACCTGCTCGGCCCTGTCCTCGGCGCCGTGTTGGCCGTGGCGGCGTTCCGCAGCCATCCGCTGCGCCTGTTCGAGTCCGAGGTGGCCAAGCTCTATCACTTCGAGCTCGACCTGCACGGCATCTTCCGTAAACACGCCTAGGCAGCCGGAAGGTGGCGCCCGCTTCCAGGGCAGGCGGCGGGGGGCGTCACCCCCATCACCCGCGCGGCGTGCACAGTCTTCTAGCATCGACCGGTACGCGGCTTCGAACCTTCGCAACCGGGCACCGCCAAGGAGGCTTCCATGAACGACACAGCCATCCATGTCCAGAGCGTGCGCAAGTCCTTCGGCTCGGTGCAGGCGCTGGACGGCGTGAGCCTCGATGCGCCGCGCGGCAAGGTCTTCGGCCTGCTCGGCCCCAACGGGGCCGGCAAGACCACCCTGGTCCGCATCCTGACCACGCTGCTCCTGCCCGACGCGGGCGAGGCGACCGTCCTCGGCCATGACGTCCGCAGCGACCGGGAAGCGCTGCGCCCCCGCATCGGGCTCGCCGGCCAGTACGCGGCGGTCGACGAGAACCTGACGGGCCGCGAGAACCTGGTGATGGTCGGCCGGCTCTACCATCTGGGCCTCGCCGAAGCGAGGCGGCGCGCCGACGAGGTGCTCGAGCGCTTCGAGCTGCGGGACGCCGCCGGGCGGACCGCGAAGACCTACTCCGGCGGCATGCGCCGCCGCCTCGACCTCGCGGCCAGCCTGGTGGGCAGGCCGGAGGTGCTCTTCCTCGACGAGCCGACCACCGGCCTGGACCCGCGCAGTCGCCGCGACATGTGGGCGCTGATCAAGGAGCTGGTCGGCGGCGGCGCAACGCTCCTGTTGACCACCCAGTACCTCGAGGAGGCCGACGAGCTCGCCGACCGCATCGCCGTAGTCGACCATGGCCGGGTGATCGCCGAGGGCACGTCCGACGAGCTGAAGGCGCAGCTCGCGCGCGACTACGTGGAGATCGGGGTGGAACGGCCCGAGGATCTGGACCGGGCCCTTCGGAGCCTGGAGGGCGTCGGCGGCGACGCCGGGGTGGAGCGCGAATCGCTCCGCATCAGCCTTCCCGCTCCGAACGGCGCCCGCACGCTGCTGGAGGCGGTGAGGCGGCTCGACGGGGCCGACGTCGGCCTGGTCGACGTGGGGCTGAGGCGCCCCTCGCTGGACGAGGTGTTCCTCTCGCTCACCGGCCATCAGGCCGGGCAGCAGGGCCGAGGCGCCGGGGGCGGCGGCGCTGAGCGCGGCACGAACGCGCGCGACGACGAGGAGCGTGAGGACGAAGCGCGTGACGAGGTGACCGCATGAGTAACGCGACGCATGCCGCGGGCGGCAGCGCGGCGAGGCGACCTTCCGAGCCGGGGTTCGCCCGGCGTCTGGGCCACAACGTCACCGACACGCTCGTGATGGCCCAACGCAACCTCCTGCGCTACGTCCGGCTGCCGAGGCTGCTGATGTTCTCCAGCATCCAGCCCATCATGTTCGTGGTGCTCTTCGCCTACGTGTTCGGCGGGGCGATCCGCACGCCCGGCGTGAACTACATCAACTACCTCATCCCCGGCATCCTCATCCAGACCGTGCTGTTCGGCGCGACACAGACCACCACCGGCCTGGCCGACGACCTCTCGAAGGGGATCGTGGACCGGTTCCGTTCGCTCCCGATGGCGCGCAGCGCGGTTCTCGCCGGTCGCACGCTCGCCGACGGGCTGCTGCGCAACCTGTTCACGGTCGGGCTCATGCTGGCGGTCGGGGCGATCCTGGGCTTCCGCTTCGAAGGCAGCGCGTGGCAGGCGCTCGCCTCGGTCGGGGTGGTGGCGTTCTTCGGGTACGCCTTCTCGTGGATCTCCGCGCTCATCGGTCTCCTGACGCGCGACCCGGAGACGGCGCAGGTCGCCGGGTTCATCTGGGTGTTCCCCCTGGTGTTCGCCAGCTCGGCCTTCGTGCCCGTCGAGACGATGCCACACTGGCTGCAGGCGTTCGCCAAGGTGCAGCCCATCTCGGTGACGGTGAACGGCGTGCGCTACCTCACCAGCGGCGGCGCCGCCCCGGGGGTCGCGCCCGGCGACGTGTGGCAATCGCTCCTGTGGGGCGCGGGCATCCTGCTGGCGTTCGTTCCCCTGGCGGTGCTGCAGTACCGCCGCGCCGTGTGATCGGGCCGGCGCCGGTTGGACACGCCGCGGCCACCGTCTAGACTGCGCTGAGGGTCCCGAAGCGCCCGCAAGGAGGTGTCCGTGGTTCGGCGTTGGCTGTGGCTGTTGGTGCTGGTCGGGGTCGTCATCCTGGTCATCTCCCGCTTCACCAACCTGCAGCACCTCGGCGATGCCCTGGCGCGGGCGCACTGGTGGTGGTTGCTCGTCGCCACGGCGCTCCACGCCGGCTTCTTCCTGCTCCACGGCAACCTCTACCGCCTCGGGTTCGAAGCCGTGGGCGTGTCGAGCACGGTCGGGGGGCTTCTCCCGCTGTTCTTCGCCTCCACCTACCTCAACGCCGTGGCGCCGTCGGGCGGCACGGCGGGCGCCGCGGTGTTCGTCGCCGACGCGCGCCGACGCGGCGAGTCGCCGGCGCGGGCGGCGGTGGGCACGGTGGTGGTGCTGATCGCCGACCTGGCGACGTTGCTGCCGTTCCTCGCCGGCGGCCTCGTGTTCCTCGCCAGGCGCGGCCGCCTGGCGTACTACGACCTGCTGGGCGCCAGCCTCTACCTGGTGTTCGTCAGCGGCCTCGTCCTGGCCCTGACGCTCGCCCGCCGGCGCGGCAGGGCCCTGGCCGCCATGCTCGCGTGGATCGAGCGCCTGGTGGCGCATGCGGCAGGCTGGTTCCGCCGCTCGTCGCCATTGGGGCCGTCCTGGGCGGAGCGGATGGCGCACGACCTGTCGGCCGCGGCCGTGGCCGTGTTCGGATCGACGAGAACGCTGGTGAAGCTGCTGGTCGCGGGGACGGCCCTCCACCTGGTCAACCTGATCGGCCTCTACGCGCTGTTCCCGGCCTTCGAGCAACCGCTCGACCTGGGGGCGGGCCTGGCCGGCTTCGCCCTCGGCATCGTCTTCTACGTGATCGCCATCGTCCCTCAGGGGCTCGCGGCCGTGGAGGGGATCATGGGACTGGTCTTCACCTCGGTGGGCATGCCGCCGGCCCCCGCCCTCGGGATCATCCTCGCCTTCCGCGGCATGAACTTCTGGCTCCCCCTGGTCATCGGCCTGTTCTTCCTCAGGCGCCTGCCGGAGCTCAGCGGGCGCCGGGGCGCCCGCACCCCCGCGGCGGCGAGCGCGGCGCGCAGCCAGCCCGCGGAGCCCGCTGCCGCGACCGGCCAGGACGGCCCCAGACCGCGTAGCGGCGAAGCGGGCGGGGACTGAAGCCTTGCGGGTCCTGTTCGCCGGGCAGACCTACCTCCCCAGCACCAACGGCCCGGCCGTGTTCACCGCCAACCTCGCCGAGGCGCTCGTCGCACACGGCCACCAGGTCGCCGCCATCGTGCCCTCCCGCACCGGCCGGCGCCACGACGAGCAACGCCACGGCGTGCGCGTCCACGCGCTTCCGGCGGTGGTGTCGAGGCGCCTGGGCGTGGCCGTCAACGCCTTCTCCGACCGGGAGGCGGCACGCCTGCTGGCGCGCTTCGGGCCGGACGTCGTCCACATCCAGGACCATTATCCGACCAGCCGGACCGTGCTCGCAGCCGCCCGTCGCCTGGGGGTGCCGGTGGTGGGCACCAACCACTTCGTGCCGGAGAACATCGCCATGCAGCTCCCCTTCGCTTCCGCCGTGCGCCGCCCGGCCGAAGCGGTGCTGTGGTGGACGGTCCGCGCCGTGTACCGGCGGCTGGACGCGGTGACCGCGCCCAGCCGGACTGCGGCGGCGCTGCTGCAACCTCACCTTCCGGGCATCGCGGTGCAGGCCATCTCCTGCGGGGTCGACGTCGCGCGCTTCCGGCCACGGCCCGCGGCCGAGCACGAAGCGCTCAGGCGCCGCTGGGACCTGCCCGTCCCGGCATCGGTGGGCCTCTACGTCGGCCGGGTCGATCGGGACAAGGACGTCTCGCTGTTGGTGCGCGCCATGGCGCTCACGCCGGAGCCGGAGCTGCTCGTCGTGGCGGGCAAGGGCCTGGAGCTGGAAGCGCTGCGGCGCGGGGCGCGCCGGGCGGGGCTGGGCGAACGCATACGGTTCCTGGGCTACGTCGAAGACGATGCGCTTCCCGGCCTCTACGCGGCCTGCGACCTGTTCGTGATGCCGAGCGCGGTGGAGCTCCTGAGCATCGCCACCCTCGAGGCGATGGCCAGCGGCCTGCCGGTCGCGGCCGCGCGGGCGGGCGCCCTGCCCGAGCTGGTCGAGCAGGGCGTCACCGGCGCGCTCTTCGCCCCGCGGGACGCGGCCGGCGCAGCGGCGGCGCTGCGCTCGTTGGCCGGCCCCTGGGAGGGACGTGCGCGCGTCGCCGAAGCGGCGCGCGCACGCGCCCGGGCCCACCGCATCGAACGCACGCGCCAGCGTTTCGAGACGCTCTACGACGAGGTAGCGGGCGGGCGGACCGCGTAACGGGCACGCGGAGCCGCATGTCGCGTGAGTTCTTGATGAGAACCCGGCCGCCCCGGTACCCTGCAGCTACCGGCATCTCAGACGCGGCATTCGGCCTCGTCCCCGCGGTCAGGGCCGACCGTATCGACCCCACGAAGGGAGAGGTATGAATCCGAGATCACACGGGAACCGCTCGCCTGCGTCCTCTCGCGCCCGCCGCCTGCACCCGGCGGCGCTCGCAGCGGCGCTGGCGCTGCTCGCGATCGCGCCGGCGGCGTTCGCAGCGGACCAGACCTTCGCCATCGTCATGGCGGACTACAGCTTCACGCCCGACCACATGACGTGGCACGTCGGCGATACCGTCACCATCGAGCTCACCAACAACGCCACCGACAAGGACCACGAGATCATGTTCGGCAAGGGCGAGCTCAACTACGAGACCGACGACTTCGGCCAGAAGCACCCGCACGGCTGGCAGACCAAGCTCTTCGACAGCGCCGGCCAGCTCCACTTCATGATGGGCGAGAACATCGCCGAGTTGATGGCGGGCATGCCGATGATCACGCTCCAGCCGAAGGGCGGCACCATGACGTTCAGCTTCACGGTGCCGGACAAGAAGGGGACCTGGCAGTTCGCCTGCTTCGAGGAGAACGGCTCCCACTTCGCGGACCACGACATGAAGGGCACCATCGAGATCGTCGACTGACCCGCCAGGGACCGCTCGCGATCGTGTGCGCCGGGGCGTCCCCTCCGGCGCACCTTCGCGTGGGCCCGCCGGCTCGGGGCGCGACGTGCGGCGGATGCGGCGATCGCCACGGGCCTCACGCCGCCCGGTCGCCGGAGCCTCATGAGAGAACGCTGAAGGAACGGCGTCGATGGCCGACCACGCCCTGACCCTGCACGATGTCGCGTCCCTGACGCTTCGGGAAGGAGCGCGCGCGCCGTGCACGGCTTCCCCGGCGCGCCTCCGTAGCATGAGCGGTTGCTGAGAGCCGCCGCGCGTGATTATGGTCGGTGCACAAGCCGAGTGAGCGAAACGCGCTTGCCCGACTTTCCCTGGCCGGGGCCGACCGAACGTACGGAGAATAGGGAGAGTGGCAATGATGTCGTTCTTTGGCTCGAAATCGCCCGAAACGCCAGCCATGCGCCGTCGCCTGCGCTTGGTGGCGCTGAGCGTCGGCATGCTGGGGCTGCTGCTGGCGGTGCCCGCAGCCCTCGCGCAGGACACCATGCAGTTCGACGAGACCTACAACATCACCATGAAGGACTACAGCTACACGCCCAACCAGATGACGTGGCACGTGGGCGATCTCGTCAAGATCACGCTCACCAACAACTCCACCGACAAAGAGCACGAGATGCTCATCGGCAAGGACGTGAACTACAGCACCGACAGCTTCGGCAACAAGTTCCCCGACGGCTGGCAGACCACGCTCTTCGAGAACGCCAGTGAGGTCACCTTCGGGGAGGGTACCGGCATCGCCGAGCTCCGCGCCGACGGGCCCGGCACCGTCGCCCTGGAGACGAAGGGCGGCACGGTGAGCTTCTGGTTCAAGGTCCCCGACAAGAAGGGCAGCTGGCAGTTCGGCTGCTTCGAGGAGAACGGCTCGCACTTCGGCGATCACAACATGAAGGGCACCATCGAGATCGTCGACTGAGCGGCGCCCTTCCGGTTCCTGCGAGGGCGCGCCTGGGCATCGGCCCCGGCGCGCCCTCGCTATGATGCTCGACGCGAGAAGCGGACGCGACACGCGCCCTTCGGGGCTTGGAGGGTGAGCTTGGAGCCTGCACGCATCGCGGTGTTCGGGAGCCTCAACGTCGACCTGGTGACGCGCCTGCAGCGCTTCCCCGGACCCGGCGAGACCGTGAGCGCGCGGAGCTTCGCCATCTACCCGGGCGGCAAGGGCGCCAACCAGGCGGTCGCCTGCGGCCGCCTGGGCGCGGACGTGCACATGTACGGCGCGCTCGGGAACGACGAGCTGTCACCGAGGCTGCGCGCGTCGCTGGGCGCGGCGGGCGTGCACCTGGATGCCGTCGCCGTCCTCGAAGACGTCGCTACCGGCACCGCCGACGTCTGGGTGGACGATGCCGGGGAGAACATGATCGCCATCGCGGCCGGGGCCAACGGCCGGCTGGACGAGGCCTACGTCGACGCCCACCTCGCCGCGCTCGCCGGCGCGGACTACCTTCTGCTCCAGCGCGAGGTGCCCACGGCCGCGCTCGCCCACCTGCTGCGGTCGCTGCCTGCCGAGGGCGGCCCGCGGGTGATCCTCGACCCGGCGCCCGCGCTCCCCCTGGACGGGTTGCCGCTCGAGCGGCTGTGGCTCCTCACCCCCAACCAGCACGAGCTGGCAACGCTGTCGGGGCAGCCGGCCGGCGACGAGCGGGCGGTCCGCCGTGCCGCCGCACACCTCATCGCCTCCACCGGCGTCCCGACGGTGCTGACCAAGGCAGGCAACCGCGGCGCCTACCTCGCGGAGCCGGGCCGCTTCGAACGCATCCCCGGCTTCCCGTCCCGGGCGGTGGACACCACGGCCGCAGGCGACGCCTTCAACGGCGCCCTGGCCGCGGCCCTCGCCGGCGCCGCCGGCGAGCCGCTCGACTTCGAAGTCGCGGTGCGCTTCGCACATGCCGCGGCCGCCATCCAGGTGACGCGGCCGGGCGCGCAGCCGGCCATGCCCGGACGCGACGAGGTGATGGAATTCCTGAAGGCGCATCCGGCGGGGTGAACGGGCGCGCGCGAGTGGGGGGACGAGCGTGAGGGGCCAGGCATGAACGAGCGCGGCCACCGGAACGCCACCTCGAGCGAGCGCGAGCTTCCGCCGGTCAAGGCGGTGGTGCGCGACCGGCGCCCGGCCGCGGTGCGATCCCACCGGCGCGGCCGCTCCCCCTCACCGGACGCTCATGTCATTCCGTCTGGAACGGCGTTCAGGTGCGATTCAGATTGCCGGCGCATGCTGAGCGCGGTGATACCCATGAAGAGACTCTCGATAGCGCTGTTCACCCTGATCGCCCTCGGCACCGTCGCCCTCGCCCAGAGCCTGCCCCAGAACGGCATCGTCACGGTCACCACCGACAACGGTGCCGTGGTCGGACTCGGCAGCATCGAACACGGCCAACTGTCGCTGGAGCTCAACGCCGGGCTGAACGCCGGTCCAGGCGCCACGCTCAACATCGCCGTCACGGGGACGGGCGGCACACAGACCCTGACGGCAACCATCGACACGACCGGAACGATCACCGTGACGGCCGGCGGCCAGTCGCAGGATCTCGCCAGCTACGCCCGGGCGGCCGGCTTGAGCGGGGTCGAGGTGTCGATGTCCGGTGACGTGAGCGCCGGGAGCGACACCAACCACGCGTCGGACACCGGCCAGACCGAGAGCTCCGACAACGCGGCCGCGCCCTCCCAGGAAGACGGCGCCTCGGCGGGCGACCACAGCCAGGGCAACGCTCAGGTGTCGGGCAGCACCGAGCCGGGCGACGGCAGCGGTAGCGCCGACTCCGAAACGGAATCGGAGACGAACGTCTCCGCCGGCTCCGGCGACGACAGCGTCGACGTGGGCACCAGCCTCGACTCCACCACGTCGGTGAGCGGGGGCAACTGAGCGGGGGCAACCGAGCGGGCGCGAGCGAGCCGAGTTCGCGGCCCTAGCCCGTGAACCGGGGCGCGTACCGCAAGCGAGGTCGCATGGGCCGCTTCACGGCGGTGCGCCGTGAAGCGGCCCGCGGGAGTCCGCACCTCCCAGCACGAGCGAGGGGCGTCCATCCGGGCGCCCCCTCGCTCGTGCCGTTATGGGCCATCCTGCCGGGCCGGCCTGCGATGCGCCGCGACCCCTCACCGACCGGCAACGCCCCACCCCCGTGCCGGGCCACACCCGCTCCATGAAGTCCCCGCGCCGACGGGCTGTGTTCCTTGCACACCCCGCCGCTACACCGCGCTCCTAGAGTCGGAGCCGGAGGCGGCACGAGCTCCGGAGCACCCGGGACACACGGTCCCCGACCCTGCCCTGCAACGCATCCGAGACGGCCGGCGCGTGGGCACGCCGGCCCACACGGAGGTTCATATGAGAACCCGCCTGACACGCAGCTGGCTACCGCTCCTGATCCTCGTGGTCGCCGGGCTCACCGCGATCGCGTTGGCGCAGGGATCCTCCAACGGCGGAAGCTCGTCGAAGGGTCGCTCGGCCGGCGGGAACGAGACCGTCACCGTGACCAAGGAGAAGGTGAACGGACAGAGCGAGCAGGTGCTCACCAACGGGCAGGGCATGACGCTCTACTACTCGACCAAGGACACCGCGAAGACGTCGAACTGCAGCGGCGCCTGCGCCCAGACCTGGGAACCGCTCACCGTCAGCGGCAAGCCGACGGGACCGAGCAAGATCCAGTCCGACCTGTCGACGCTGAAGAGGAGCTCAGGCAAGATGCAGGTCGAGTACAAGGGGAACCCCCTGTACACCTACAGCGAGGACCGGAAGACGGGTGACGTCAAGGGCGCCGGCAAGAGCTCGTTCACGGTGGCGACCGTATCCGTCAAGGCAGCCAAGGGCGCGTCGGGCGGCATGAACTCCAGCGGCGGCTCCAGCGGCGGCGGCACCTCCGGCGGGAGCACGGGCAACAGCTGAGCTCTCACCACGCGCTCGCACGTCACGACCCCGGACCGGACGTGACGTGCGCAGGGGAGCGCGGGAGCGCGG
>Ga0102953_1000934_pt1 | contig 19081 bp, 9 predicted proteins | sample SalPon2A_C_D2_MG_FD_78509 | JGI IMG/M metagenome (GOLD analysis project Ga0102953, IMG submission 78509) | Soil microbial communities from South San Francisco under conditions of wetland restoration - Salt Pond MetaG R2A_C_D2_MG | ecosystem: Environmental > Terrestrial > Soil > Wetlands | place... | reverse complement strand
TCTCCAGATGCCTTTCAGGGATATGATATCGGAATTTCCTTTTCCCGGGACTTCGGCTGACTGCGCCTTCACGGTGCCATTCAATCCTGCTGCCGACAGGATGATTAATGTGAATAAAGCATAGCGTATAGACTTGCCCTTCATTGTATTCCCTTTGGTTTTTTATGAATGAATCAATTCCTCTTCCAACTCTTCAAGCGACTTCCCCTTTGTCTCCGGTACGTAACGGAAAATGAATAACCATCCGAGCAGGCAGATCGCTGCATAAAGCCAGAACGTGTACGATTCTCCGACATGCTCCTCCAGAATCGGGAAGGTGAGCGTGAGAACGAATGATGCTACCCAGAGAAAGAAAGTAGCTATCGACATGGCCTCTCCCCGGATGCGGTTAGGATAGATCTCCGAAATAAGGACCCAGACGACGGGAGCCAGAGAAGTTGCATAAAATGCGATGGTCATAAGGATCAGAATCAACACATGGATTCCGTGCAGAAAATTAAAGAAGAAACAGGCTCCGATCAGGATGTATGTGATTACCATACCGGCCGACCCGATCAATAAAAGTTTCTTACGTCCGACCTTGTCGATCAGCCGCATAGCAACAATGGTAAAAGTCAGGTTAACCACACCAATGATGATGGTCTGAAACAATGACGAATTGATTCCTATACCCGTTTTTTGAAAAATGACAGGTGCATAAAAAAAGATGACATTAATGCCGCACCATTGCTGGAGGATCGCAAGCAGTATTCCAATTATCATCACGAACCGGAGACTTGGATGCATAAGCTCTCTAAATGAGCCTTTTTCTTCATTATTCAGGGTCTTCTTTATTTCACCACTGACTTTTTTTGCGTAGTCAGAACCGGCAATTTTGGTTAGAATATCAAAGGCTTCGTCATCCCTTTTCTTCTTGTATAACCAGCGCGGACTTTCCGGAACGAAGAAGAGAGCCCCCAGAAAAATGACGGCAGGAAAAGCTTCGGAGGCGAACATCCATCTCCAGTTATTGGGACCAATGCCAACCAGCAGATAGTTTGTAAAATACGCGATCAGAATACCTATCACGATGGTCAACTGATTCAGCGATACGAACTTGCCGCGAATATCGGCAGGCGATACTTCGGCGATGTAGACGGGTGATAACGTTGAAGCCATGCCGACTCCTAGTCCGCCAATAAAACGGTAGATAAAAAAGGAAGTGAGAGAATTAGCCATACCGGATCCAACCGCTGACACACCAAGAAATATGGCACAAAGCACAAGCATGTTCCGGCGGCCGAACTTGTCGCTGGGCGTTCCGGCAATAAATGGTCCGAAAATACAGCCGATCAGTGCACTGCTTACCGCCCAGCCCAGGCTGCTTCCGCTCAGGTTAAAGACCTGTTTCAGAAATGGGATGGCACCCGATATTACCGATATATCAAAACCGAACAACAGGCCACCCAAAGCAGAAATCATGGATATCGTTAAAATATATCCCATGTTATATTGTCCGGCTTGCTTAAGAACCGGTGTGGCCTTACTGTTTGTCATAAAAGAATCCCGTCATGTGGTTTAAAAAGCGCTTTCACCTGCAATAATAGCACAACCAATCATTTGCAGGAGACCCGGACATGAGGTTGTTGTATCATCACCAAGTGTGCCTTCTTTTTTAGTCCTTTCCGGCCGCAGTACTTCAAATATTTCAGTACATAACATCACTCAGTGATGATACACCACCACGAAGAGATAACACGTTCTGTTTTACTATCTCACTTAAATATAACCACCCATATTCCCTGATAAATGGATTTTTCAAGGATAGTGATGGATTATCTTATTATTTCAAGCTACTTTCTATAAACCTATGCACCAGCCATTCAGTGGATGAAGAAATTAGATACCCCACCATCTGACATTAGTCCGGAGTTAAGAAAAAGAGAAGGATTCACCGGGCAAAAAATGATTGTCCTGCCCAAAAGGGTAAGTACTCATATTTCAAAAACGCCCTTCATAAATGCACTATTAATAACAGATATCGGATATTATCCTAAGGCTCGTTTTCATTACCGGGAAAGAACAATGGGCATAGATCAGCACATACTTGTTTACTGTGTGGAAGGGAAAGGATGGTATGAATTCAACGGTCAACACTTCGAAGTAAGTCCGGATGATTTCTTTATTCTCCCGGCTGGTCACCCTCACAGTTATGGTGCCGACACCAATGATCCATGGACTATCTACTGGGTTCATTTCAGTGGTATAATGGCTAAAGCCCTGAATTCAAAACTGCTGCCCTTCACTCAACCTATCCACTATCCGGTAAATCACATCGATGAGCGCCTGCTGGTTTTCCATGAGATGTACTCGGCCCTCGAACGTGGATACAGCTTCGAAAATATCGGTTACGCCAACAGTTGTCTGTGGCAGTTTCTTGGTTCCTTCCTTTATCCTGATGCATATAAACATAACAAGCTGGAAGAGACCCATGACCCGGTGGAAAAATCCATCATTTGGATGCAGCGGCATCTCCATGAGAGCATCACATTGGAAGACCTGGCAAAGGAAGCTAAATATTCGGTCTCTTATTACTCCATGCTTTTTCAGAAGAAAACCGGGTATTCGCCCATCGATTACCTGATTCATCTAAAGATGCAGAAAGCCTGCCAGTTTCTGGACCTTACCGATCTGAAGATCAAGGAAATAGCGAACAATATCGGGTATTACGATCCCTACTACTTCTCACGGATCTTTCACAAGATCATGGGAGTGTATCCCATGGAATACCGCAGGAAGGAAAAAGGGTGATCAGCTGACGGTAAGCAACAAAAGAAAACGAGACTTGAGACTTGAGACTTGAGACTTGAGACTTGAGACTTGAGACTTGAGACTTGAGACTTGAGACTTGAGACTTGAGAAAAAGATGATCATTCTTCAGGGGTTGGTCAATAAGTTTGGTGCTGTGAGACAGTTCGGTGTCCAAACCCGGCAATCAAGCTGCCCCGCTGGTGAATCAGCGGCCATGAATTGATCGGAATAATATTTTATTTGAAAACCGAAAAATTGGGATTTCCTTCGGTGATCTTAAGGATCTTGTTTATCGGTGGCCTGTCAAATGTTTGTCTGGTTCCATCCGGCCAGATTACTGCCAGGCTGTCGACATGATCGTAGCTACCCAGTCCGAAGTGCTGCACAAGACTGTTTGCCGATAGATAAGAACTTTGCACACCGACTTCCCTGATGTACATATTACCATCCACAAATAAATGCACTTTGCCGCCAATGGCAGACCGGTTGCTTTTCCCCGTTCCGGTTAAAGAGGCTTCCAGCCAGTTGTTTCTGTTCCCACCATCATTTCTCAGAAGCAGGGCCTGTCCTTCGTGATTAACAATAAAGACGTCGACATCCCCATCGTTGTCGTAGTCGCCAAATGCCGTACCGCGCGCCACGATCTTTCTGCTTAAAACCTTACCGCAATATTTGCTGACATCCCTGAATCCCTTTCGGATACCAATATTCCACAACAATTTGCTTGGCATCGGTACTAACCTGGTTGGATCATTCTTCATATTATCCGTACTGCCATTCGTAAAAAACAGATCCAGGCGGGTATCGTTGTCGAAATCAATAAATGAGGTGCCCCATGAAACGAGCCCTTCTGAAACCTTGCCCGCGCCAAATCGATCTGCCACGTCCCGAAACTGGAACGAATGCATCTTCATCAGGGGATTGAAAAAATTCATGTAAAGCCCGTTTTCTTCCACTTCCCAATTTGTTAGATAGAGATCCATGTCGCCATCCTGATCCCAGTCTCCCACACCGATGCCCATAGAGCTTCTGTTGTCGGAGACATTCGTACCATCGCTGACATCCAGAAATGTCCCATCTCTCTTGTTCATGTATAATTTGTTATAGGTGCCGTCATTAGCCACGAACAGGTCCGGCCAGCCGTCGTCGTTAAAATCACACCAAACAGCAGACAGACTCTTGCCCTCAATATCGGTTACTCCTGCTTTTTGGGATACTTCTGTGAAGGTGCCATCCCCATTATTATGAAAAAGCAGATTAGGTTCCGCCGGAAAGGGCAGAGGATTAAGGTTTTCCGGCACCATCACATTGTAACGCTGGCTTACTTTACCGGGACCCAGTTTCTTATACTTTAAATAGCCGGTAACGTAAAGATCCAGGTTGCCATCCCGGTCATAATCACCCCAGCGACCGTCTGTCCAGAATCCCTTATAATTATACAGACCCGCTTTTTTAGTTACATCGGTAAAAGTGCCGTCCCCATTGTTCCTATAGAGCACATTATGGCCATCGGCGGCTATAAAGATATCGGGCCAGCCGTCGTTATTGTAATCGCCGATGTCGACCCCCATACCCCAGCCTTTGAATGTTATACCGGCTTTGAGCGTAACGTCGGTAAAAGTTCCATCTCCATTGTTATGATATAATGCGCAACGTGCCGGTGATTTCTCCATTTGTTCCCCGGACATGCCCCACGGGCCCACTTCGTTTACTACAAACAGGTCTTGCCATCCATCCTGATCGTAGTCGATCCATGCCGCACCGGAGCCCATGTCTTCCGGTATCTGTGATGTTCTGGTTCCATAGAAATGCCGAAAATGAATACCCGCCTGGCTGGCCACATCTTTAAAAGTGATGTCGGGTGCCTCATTAAAAAAAGTAACTGCAAACCGGCTCAATGCATCCTTTGCCGGCTTGTTGAATGAAAAAATCGCAACAAGAACTGCAACAACCGCAACCGACACCGCAATGACAACCGACCACCGCTTTTTACTCATAATTGATTAACAGATATTGATCAGGAAAACCCGTAGCCACTATATTCCAACCAGAAGAACAGATCACGACAAAACGAAGTCGGGCTTGAAATGTCAGCGTTGCATTATCAATCAAGATATGCATCTATACTAAAAATCAATTGACTTATTAACCTTCCTATTTCGGACGCCAGCAAAAAGATAACAAACCCGACCGATATTGAACCTGGGTAAAAATTGATAAAAATCTAATCATGTAAACTAACGTGAGTTCGGGATTAGGTTGAATTTCATGGTTTCAAGGCATTCGAAAATGGGTTCTGCCCGTTATACCTCACCCCAACCTCTCGCCATGACGCCCCGAGGTCGGGACAAGCTATCTCCATATCCATGGAGAGGGGCTATTTTAACTTTTTGTCCGCGAGAATCCGCGTCATCTGTGTTGTCCGTGTTCTATTCTTTTTGCCATCGATTCTTATCTCGAATTCACGTTAAACTAATAAAAAAGTGAAGTCGGGTTTTCCCAGGCAATTTGGTACAAACCCAACTTCACTATGATTTAATTGTTGAAACCTCAACTCTGATATGTTTCAACTCATAATATTAATTGTTAGCAATCAGAATCCAGGATTTTGTTTCATCTTTGGGTTCGTTTGCATCTCGGAGATTGGGATCGGTAATAATTCATGGGTACCGATGACAAAATTATCAGCCCCGATGGCTCCGTGAGCTTTCAGGGCCTGTTTAATGTTCATCGTACCGGTAATATTACCATTCCAGCGCCAGAGATCGTACCATCTGATACACTCGTCAGAAAGTTCGAGCACGCGCTGATGTTCAATCTCATTCAGGATGTCAGTCTTTGCGGTTCCGGTAAAGTCTGAAAGACCAGCCCTGCCTCGTACCATATTGATATACTTTAGAGCATCGCTTGTGGATCCACCAGACTGCACTAAGGCTTCTGCCTGCATTAACAGGACATCCGCATAACGGACAACCTTATCATTTTTATCACCATAATCCTGGATAAGATTACTCATGTAAGAGTCATTATACTTGCGCCAGGCGGTTTTTGTGGCACCTGCTCCGAACAGTTGGGTATAGGTGTCCCCATAAAACAGCTGTGGATTGTTCGGCCAGATGATTGAACCGTACATGCGGCCATCCAGATCCCCATTGGTTTGCTTTTCTTTCATGAACTCATTGATGAGCCATTGATTAGGGAAACACTCGTACCAGCCCCCAGCTTCGGAAGGACCTTCTTCGCGGGTGCGAACGTTTTTGATCGCCTGACCTTTAAAGGTTCCACCGGCGTAATTTACTTCCAGTATATCTTCCTGGTTGAAGTCGTTGGTAAATATATCGAAGTAATTGGGCATCAGAGAATAGGTTTTGGAGTCTATGATCTGCTGGAAGGTAGCAGCGGCAGCTCCCCACTTTTTCTGATAAAGCTGGGTTTTACCCAGATAAGCCAAAGCGGCCCCTTTGGTAACCCGTCCCTGGTCGGCAGCATCATAGGTGGCAGGTAGTACAGCCACTGCGTCGGTCAGATCCTTCTCGATCTGAGCCCATACATCAGAAGGTTTTGCCTGTGGTTGTGCATTATCCTTTGTAACCTGTGAGACACTGGTAATCAGGGGAATATTCATGAAGTTGGTGAGCAAATTAAAGTAATAATAAGCTCTCAGGAACTTGGCTTCACCAATATACCGTGCACGCAAGGTAGTATCCATATTTATACCTGGTACATACTCAATAACCTGGTTGGCTCTGAATATTCCGGTGTAGTTCATGTTCCAGTTGCCCGATGGCTCCCCGTTGGAGGAAGAAAACGTGAACAGAGCCAGAGACCACCAGTCCGGCACGTCGTGGGTAATGCCGATGTCATCACCGCGATACAAGGCGGGAACCCAACGATTATACCAGTTATCAGCTGCGGCCCCCCATCCCGATGTACCCAGGAATGATTCGTAGACAGCAGTCAAATTGGCCTCCGCATCGCTTGCTGTTTTCCAAAAATTATTGGGTGTCAGCGAATTCGGGTTAATTTGGTTTAACAGTTTCGTACAGCCGGAAAGAAACGCGGCTCCGCCAAGTAAACCCGCACCTATTGTTCCAAGAAATTCTTTACGTTTCATCGTATAGACCTCATCCTTTTAGAAATTAATATCAATTCCACCATTGATCGTCCGGGCAACCGGGTATAAACCCTGATCAAGTCCCCGGTTGAGCAACCCATCGCCCGAGTAACTCGGATCGTATCCAGGGTACTTTGTAATGGTCAATAAGTTGTTGGCATTTACAAATACACGTAACCTTGATACTCCCAGGTGACCAAGCAGGCCTTTAGGCAGGGTATAACCAATCTGAGCGGTTTTAAACCTCAGATAGGAAGCATCATAGAGGAATCGAGTTGATGGATCCGAATTGTGGTTTGGATCATTGAATGTCAACCTCGGGACATTGGTATTGGTGTTATTCGGGGCCCATGCATTCAACAAGTCAGTACTGAAGTTGTAATCAAGCGTACCCCGGTTTGTGATCCAGGTATTCGTGTCAAACATCTTATTGCCATAGGTTCCCTGCAGGAACAAGGTGAAATCAAAATTCTTATAATTGGCGCTGAAATTCAGACCATAAGAAAATTTTGGAAACGGACTGCCGCTATAAGCGACATCAGCATTGCTGATCATTCCGTCGCCATTCACATCCTTATATTTGACATCGCCCGGCTTGGCGTTTGGCTGAATCAGTTGTCCCTGTTTGTTTTTATAGTTATCTATTTCAGCCTGACTCTGGAACAACCCTTCAGCCTGTTTGAGGAAGAAGGCTCCAATTGGATAACCAACCTGGGCCACCGTTACACCGCCTGTTGAAGCCCGGTGAGGAGCAGCTCCATAAATGATCTGACCGGCATAGCCAAGTTTGACAACCTTATTGCTGACTGTGGAAATATTACCGGTGATTGAATAATTAAAGTTGTTGTCGTACTGGGGTGAATTGTAGGTCAGACTAACTTCAAAACCTTTGTTTTGAAGTTTACCGGTATTCACAAGAGGTGCGGCACTCGTTCCTGTCGACGGAGGTACCGGAACATTCAACAACACATTATTTGTCTTGTCGACATAGTAATCAGCCGATAGGGTAACATTGTTTAATATGCCGGCATCCAACCCGACATCCAGGTCCTTTGTTGTTTCCCATTTCACGTCAGGATTCACAAAGGCTTCCTGTGCGGCACCTGTCAGAAAACCACCACCGTACAGATAGCCAAGAGCAGGGGTATACGCAATAGTGGGCTGATAGGCATAAGCATCCTGGTAGGCTGCATTAGGATCATTTGGTTCATTTCCCAGAACTCCGTAACTGCCACGCAGCTTCAGGTTAGTGATAACAGAACTTAGTGAGGAAAAGAATGATTCGTTACTCACACGCCATCCGAGGGAAACAGATGGGAAAACACCATATCTGTTTGCTGATCCAAATCTGGAAGAACCATCCCGTCGGACATTTGCTGTCACGTAATATTTATCCCCATAAGAATAGATCAGGCGACCAAACTCAGAGACCAGATCCCAGCGTATATCTTGTCCGCCTGCTCCGATCGAGTAACCAAGGCCTGCGTCCAGAACATGAAGAGTATTGTTCGGGAAGCTTTCCTGAGAGGCATAGGTATAGCGATAGTGCTGTTCTTCCGTGGAAAATCCTAACAGCACATTGAAATTATGCTTCCCTATGGTCTGCTGCCAATTGAGCGTGTTATCAATCAGCCAATGATGTGTTCTCCCTCTTGTTTCGCTGAGGGTGGCTCTGATATTCTGGCGCTGACTGGACATAAAATAGGTCGGCGTCCATCCCTGATAGTAGGTATCCTGAATCCGGTAGCCGGCATTCAATTTATAGGTAAAATTCTTCAGGAACTGAAACTGCCCATACACATCTGCCCTGATGTTGTCATTGTGATTGGTGTTTTTCTGTAACTCAATCAATCCAAGCGGGTTAAACGCTTGTGTTGCAAGATAACCCGGTGCACCTCCCCATCCACCGTCATTGGTTGAATCATGAACCGGTATGATTGGTTGAGCAAGGATGATCTGTTGAGTTAGATCTTTATCACCTCCATAAGGCATAAGCCGTTGATTCTCGTCAGTGAAACTAATGCTTTCACCAAAGGTTATGGGACCGGTTTCTTGCTGTCCATTGTAATGCAGCAGTGCCTTGCGGTAATAGGTGGCAGTAGCAATACCATTTTGTTTGTTGAAAGAACCCGACACCCGCCAGGTATTGTTGTTTTGACCTCCGGATATTCCCATATATGCTTTCCAGAGAGGTTCACTGTTATAAATCAGATTTTGCCAATCTGACCCAACTCCAAGGGAAGATGGATTCTTTAGAGCGTCAAAGACGGGCACCTGGCCATTGGTTGTCAGGTGCAATGCGTTGTCGATCGTGGCATACTGCTCGGCATTAGCTACCGGGATAAATTTCGTTGGCGACTGAATCCCGTAAGATGATTGAATGGTCACGTGTGTTTGACCGGAATGGCCTTTCTTTGTGGTTACGATAACCACACCATTAGCAGCACGTGAACCATAAATAGCCGCGGCAGCAGCGTCTTTCAATACCTGTATGCTCTGAATGTCTTCAGGACTAACATTGTTGAGATCGCCGGGGCTCCCGTCAATGATAACCAACGGATTATTGTCTCCCATTGTATTTGTACCCCTGACACGGATATTGATACTGGCTCCAGGCGCACCACTCGACGGGGATACGTTTACCCCAGCTGTGGTTCCTTCAAGTGCCTGAGCAACATTAGGAAGTGTCGCATTTTTCTGTATTTGAGCTGTACTCACACTTGCTACAGAACTACTCAAATCACTTCTTTTTTGCACCCCATAACCAATAACCACCATTTCCTGGCCTTTAATAGCCTCAGAAACAAGGGATACATTAACCACGTGCCGCCCATTAATCGGAACCACCTTTGATTCGTATCCGATATAAGAAAAGACTAAAGTATCCTGGGGGCTGGATACGGTCAGAGTGTACTTCCCATTCAGGTCCGTTGCCGTTCCCTGGGAAGTGCTTTTTATTAAAACGTTTACCCCTGGCATCGTACTTCCGTTAGAAGCGTCTTTGACCACACCGCTAATCTGGAAGTTTGACTGTGCCATGAGTGGCTCTATACCTATTGTAACACAGAAAAGCGCTACCAATAGTGGGAGTATTTTAGTAATACCCCGACACAACGATTCCTGTTGCCAGTATCGGTTTTTCATAGTTAGTCCTCAGCAGTTTGTGAATTTATGAATGAGGTTCGTACTTGTGCGATACCTATACCCGATCAATCACCGGAAACTGATCACACATAATCCTAGTGATTTCATTGATATGCTTGCAATTAATGGATTATCAATCGCATTTTACCCGCATGATAACGATACTTTTTTTAACACACCGCATGTCTTAAACTTGTTATCGTTAACATTTTTATGTTACTAATTGCCTTTTATAATGTCAATACTATTGTGTAATTCCGTATGAGATTCTTTTTTGATACTGTTATTTTCGAAAAAAATACACTTTTAAGATGCGGATCACACAAGAGCTTACGCCCCGGTATGTTTTAGAATCGAGTAGGTTACCTATCTGCGACTGGTTTATCGCCATGCATCTGATGAGTAATAGTACTAAAAAATCTTTCTCTGCCCCGGAGTTACAAAAACAATTGGGCCATAAACGCTATGAGCCAATTTAGTATATGCTGCGCGAACTCCGGGAAGCGATGAACAAGCTGGATGGGCGCAATGGGTTGACAGAGTATGTGGAATTGGATGAAGGGTTCTTCGAGACAGTGGAACTGGAAGAACAAAGGAAGGGTGAACCCCAATATCCGCAGGATTATCTGAATGAGATGTCTTGAAAAATGAATCATCGTTACATGAGCGAAAGGCGTTGCAACCTATTGATGATCACAGCCATCTCCGATGTGTGTTATCCTACAAATAAACAATTGTTTTTATATAGAAAAAGATTCTAAAATTTTTATCCTGTTATCATAAATAATTAGGATTGTTATTTATACAAAGATAATATTTACTTTTTGTGTTTCATTTATAACCTCATAGTTGCGCGGAAAATGACAGATCGACGGTGGGCTCTGCAAATACTCTTTTTGCTGGTGATTTCTTTCACGATGGTAAGTTGTAATCATCGTGAAAAATCGACTAAGGAAAAAACGCTTTTCAAGTTACTGTCCCCATCGCAAACCCATGTGACTTTCAATAACAAGTTGACACAAGGACTTAATACCAATGTATTAATGTATGAGTCGTTTTATAATGGCGGCGGTGTAGCAGTGGGGGACGTTAACGGAGATGGTCGGCCCGATTTATATTTTTCGGGAAATATGACCAGCAATCATCTGTATCTGAATGAAGGTCATATGCATTTTAAGGATATCACCAGGGAAGCTGGAGTGGCCGGCCGGCCGGGTCCCTGGAAAACCGGTGTAACTTTTGTCGATATCAATGGAGATGGTAAGCTCGATATCTATGTTTGTTATTCCGGGAATTCAGCCAATCCAAATGGCCGCAGAAATCAATTATTTATCAATCTTGGTAACGATAAAAATGGAGTTCCTCAATTTAGAAATGAAGCCAAAAAGTATGGCCTCGATAACTCAGGATTCAGTACTCAAGCCTATTTTTTTGATTATGACCATGATGGGGATCTCGATTTGCTGCTGGTGAATTATAATCCGCAGCAACCTCAAAATATGAGCCCCATGGAAGTCCAAAATACGTTAAAGAAGAATGCGCCCTATTTTAGTACGCGTCTTTTACAAAATGATAACGGGCACTTTGTAGATGTCACTAAAAAAGCGGGACTGGACACTTCATCTTTGTCTTACGGTCTGGGTGCCGGAATAGCGGATTTTAATAACGACGGCTGGCCAGATATCTACCTCACCAACGATTATTTCGTTCCGGATTACCTGTATATCAATAATAAAAACGGGACTTTCACTAACGAGTTGAAATCACAAATTCGACATACCTCCTTGTCATCCATGGGAGTTGATGTATCCGATATCAACAATGATGGCTATACGGATATTTATTCACTCGACATGCTCCCTGAAAGCAATTACCGGCAAAAGGTCCTGCTTCCTCAGAGCAACCGGACTACCTACGAGTTTACCAAAAAAGTGGGTTTTTACTATCAATATGAGCGAAATATGCTCCAGCTGAATAATGGCAATAATACGTTTAGTGAAATCGGTCAGTTGGCAGGCATTTCCAATACCGACTGGAGCTGGTCACCGCTCTTCGCTGATTTCAATAATAATGGATGGAAAGACTTATTTATCACGAATGGGTATCTGCACGATTATACCAATATGGATTTCCTCCAATTCATGCGGAATTATCTTACCGAAAAGAGAAGAACCGGCGGGGTGTACCGTAAAGATTTATTGTACGTAGCCAAACAAATGCCAACCACACATCTGGTCAATTATATTTACCGGAATAATGGGAACCTGACCTTCACAAACATGGATGAAAAGTGGGGGATGACCAAAGCCACAAACAGTAATGGTGCCGTTTATGCCGATCTGGATAATGACGGTGATCTTGATCTGATCATGAATAATATTAACGGTCCGGCCTCTATTTATGAGAATGAAGCTAATACGTTATTGAAAAACCACTATCTGGAGGTGAAGCTTAAGGGATCCGGTAAAAATACCGAAGGCATTGGTTCGAAAGTGACGATTTTCACACACGGGAAACAGCAAGATTTGGAAGAAATGCCAACGCGTGGTTTCCAGTCGAGCGTCTCCCCGGTTTTGCATTTCGGATTGGCGCAGGACTCGACGATTGATTCGTTACGCATAACCTGGCCAACCGGGAAAGAACAAAAACTCTATCATGTTGCCGCCAACCAAATTCTTACGCTAAACGAAGATGGTGCTAAAGACACGTTCAATTATTCTAAAAAAGAGAATACAATCTTTGAAAAGGTTAAATCACCGGTCTCCTTCCAACATAAAGAACCCGATCTCAATGATTTTGAACGACAACCGTTAATGGTAAACCCGATGTCGTTTTTTGGTCCGCCCATGGCCGAGAGTAAACCAATGAAAAACGGCGATCAATATATTTACATTGGCGGAGGCAATGGTCAGCCCGGGAAACTGTTTATCAGGCAAAAAAGTGGCCGCATCATCTCTAAAAACGAACCTGCCTTTACAGCAAACGCCGCCAGCAATGATGCATCAGCCACTTTCCTTGATGTCAACGGCGACGGTTATCCCGATTTGTACGTCTGCAGCGGTGGTTACGATAAATATGCAGCACATGCTCAAGAACTTCAGGACCGGCTATATCTGAATGACGGCAAAGGACATTTTACTTTAGATAAGAATGCTTTGCCGCAAATGTACACGAGCACAAGTTGCGTACAAGCTGCCGACATAAATGGAGATGGTCGCCCCGACCTGTTTGTGGGAGGCCGGGTCATTCCCGGCGAGTATCCCAAACCCCCTGATAGCTACATTTTGATCAATAACGGGCACGGCGTTTTTAAAGATGAAACCGAACAAATTGCACCCGAACTTCGAAATATCGGTATGGTTACGGATGCAAAATGGGTGGATCTGAATGGTGATCATAAAAAGGATTTGATTGTCGTGGGAGAATGGATGCCTGTTTCCGTATTTATCAATGAAAACGGGAAACTGGTGAATGAAACCAAGAAATATTTTAAGAAGGATTACCGCGGCTGGTGGAATAAAATTCTGGTTGGAGACTTTAACAAAGATGGGAAACCGGATATCGTTGTAGGTAACCTGGGGTTAAATTCACAGGTCAAAGCGAGTAATAGCGAACCGGCCCGGCTTTATTACGGCGATTTCGATAATAATGGCATCATCGATCCGATCCTGTGTTTTTATATCCAGGGGAAAAACTATCCCTATGTTACTCGCGACCGTCTGATCAGACAAATGCCATCGATGCAGGACCAGTTCCCTACATATAAAAGTTATGCCAATGCCACAATCACAGATTTGTTTCCATCGAACGAATTAAAAAAGGCCGGCATTCTTAAAGCCAACGATCTACAAACGACCTATTTCGAGTCGTATACGGGTGCTGATCATCGATTACACTTTAAGGTGGGATCATTGCCGATTCAGGCACAGACATCACCTGTTTTTGCCATGACCAGTATCGACTACAATCACGACGGGAATAAAGATCTCCTGCTTTTCGGAAACATATCCCACACGCGCGTTCGATTTGGCAACTATGACAGTAACTATGGCACTCTGCTTGAATCGAATGGAAAAGGATCATTCAAATATATCCCGCAATGGAAGTCGGGCTTCAAAGTCAAAGGAGATGTCAGGAGTGTTCTCAAGCTTGGAAATACGTTATTGCTGGGGATTGACCAAGGGAAGGTGGAGGCGTATAAACTTGTCGACTAGACACATAGGATAACCGTCTGTAGAATTAAAAACGGGATTTGTTCAATCCCGAAAGCTTTCGGGAGTTGACGATGATGTGTCTGTCAAAACCCCGAATACAATCCGGGACTATTCATATTTATCCGCCACGGCGGATTTACTCATTTCCCTCGTTACGATGCTCTGCTTCGTAATGCAACGCCCGGGAGCTCTGCTCCCACTTTTCGGAGCAGAGTTGCCATGCCTCACGTTCCCAGGCTGAGTATGGCAACGAGGGTGAAGCCTTCCGTTTAAATGAATAAGGGAAGTGATATGATATTTCTTATCTCTAACCCACCTAACTGTTACTAACCAGGCTTTCTAAAAACCCATCCTTACAGTATTGTTCTTAGCAACATAAGGTCTATACGATACTATCGAAACATGTTGTACGGATGGAATTTGATTACTGGTTGATGGCTTAACTACCTGCCGATCCCTTACTCTTCTTGACGGCATGTGATAATTAGCCGATGGCCGAACTACCAGCACAAGTGTATTTTCCCCGCTGTGTAACCAGGGTTTGGGCAAATAGAATTTTTTCTGCGGACCCTTCGAAAAATATCGCCCTTCCAAATGTCCGTTGATCCAAATCTGAGCATCCCCCGTGGCTTTGATCTTTGCTGCCAGGGGTATGGTCCAGCTATCATTAGAAGGCAGGTTAAACGTCATCCGGTACCAGGTAATGTCATCATTGGGCTTATAATGATCTATCGACTCAGATTTCTCAAATTTATTGCTGTTTGTGTGATACTGATCCCATCCATCTGAATGGCCGTACAAACCTTTATTGACCGTCAGATCCATTTTTAAGGACGGGTCATTCAACCTGACAACGGCCGGCCTGTAAATTCCCCCAAGTCCTTTGCCATTATTGACATAAACGGCTATGGTGTTGATACCGGCATGAACCCTGTTCTCAAGGGGCACATTGAATGAGGTATATCGACCTTCCTTGTAAGTAACTTTTTTACCATTAATAAAGACCGTGGCTTTCCCATACACAGCTTGTAAATCGAGAACCGGATGAGGATATTTTTCGATCTCTTTTTGGGTCAGCGTAAAATAACCGCGATACCAGGTGGACGTTTGATTAGCCAGTCCTCTCCGGTATAATCCCTGCCAGTCACCAGCTCTCATGTCCGGCCAGTGACGATCATCAAACCATGCCTGGGCTTTCTTGGGTGAAGCCGTAAGCGGACCTACATTGTGCGGTGAATATTTCCAGTCATTGATAATGATTGGTTTTTGAGCATCAATCAGATGAACGGAAACAAGTCCCTTGAGCTGCAAATCAATAGCATCGCCATCAATTCTTCCCTCATTTTCATAAAAAATTTTTATTTGATGATCTTGATGCCCCTGCGGCAACCTGGCAACGTCTATAACATTCCGGAAAGAACTCCCCGATAATCCCTTAATAAACTTGCCGTCGATATAAACACCGTGCCAGTCAATGTTATAAAAATCGAAAGCAAGCTCTCCCGTGCCCGGATAACTGATATCTCCGTGGTAGACGTAATAACCGTTATCATACAATCCGTTGACACCTAAACTGGCAAAACTGCCGTCCGGCATTTTCTCAATTGATTTACCCTGAACGCTTGATTGTTCAGGATCTTCGGCTATTTTTGCCTTCGTTATATCAATATTATGGAACGGAGAGGGGGGCGTTAAAAGCCTGAATGTATTGATATATAAACTCCCCTTTCTTTCTCTTTCTATCCGTTCATCATGTCCATTAACCTGCGCTCGCTTTAATGGCTGAGCACTCACAACAGTCATATTATCAGAACCGGGACGAGTCTGTACATTCAGGTTCAGGCTTCCTCTTCCGGATCCATCCTTACTCATATTGTAGGAATCGGAAACAATGGAAACTTGTTGTCCATCCATATTAAAAGTACGGGAACGGGCAGCACGATTCCATGAAGTCAATCCTACCAAAGCGTTGCCGGCACTCACCCACTGGTCACCATCAATAACCCGGTCATCTATAAGATGACCATTCACCTTCATTGAGACAGGATCCCCTTTCTGACCATACGCCAGAATAAAAGGAGTCTTATTTATTTTTGTGAATTGTGATAATTGCACATTCGCGTCTTTAACCGTGGCACCCGATTGAGTGTCTTTAAGAACATAGAATTTAGAAGACCTGGGAGATAGATTAACATTAAGGGTCACGTTTCCTGCGGAGCTGCCTTCATCAACTGTAATCGTTGCTCTTTGTAGCGTATCCGCCACATTTCGAACATAAAGGATCTGTTCGTTTGAATTGCCTCTAAGGATGGTATTGATACCTGGTTTATTTACGGTAATATTATTGGTCATTTCAGGCAGTTTCGTATACCGGGGACCGGTGATATTCAAAAAATCGCCAATCAATTTTACCGCCCGGTATTTTTTCCAGAGGCCACCGGGTTCACTTATCGGAGCGGTATAATCGTAAGAAGTCGTTCGTCCAAGAGAACCGCTATAACCATAATTGGTACCCCCGTAAAACATATAGTAGTTAAAGCCATCAAAACCATGAGAAATCACATATTTTGTTAAGGCATTAACCTGGGCGGCTCCATATAATTTCGGATATCGTACCGCTTTACCCCTGCTGCTGGAGAACCAGCCTCCCTGAAGTTCGGTTATCATGGGCGGGACATCAGGTTCGGTGCGTCTCATTAACTTGACGGATTCACCTAAGCGAGTGAAATGCCATTTTGGATAGAAATTATCTGCATCCATAATTTGTGACATCACATTATCGGTGTTATCTCTCGATACAGATGTCCAGCAGGTTATCAGCGGGATTGTAATCCCATTCTTTTTAGCCGAATGATAGAGGTCTTTGATGTAATTTGTTCGTAGTGAATCCGGCAGACCTGAAAAATCATATTCATTCTCCAGCTGCATAAGAATGATATTACCGCCATTGGTTATCTGATGTTTTCGAATGATCGGTAATACCTCATCATACCAGTAATTAGACCACTTTTCATCCAGCGGCGTATCGGTTCGAAAACCAATTTCCTTATATGCCAGCCAATGTGGCCAGCCTCCGACATCCCACTCGGCATTAATGAAGGGTCCGGGCCTGATAATCACCCAGAGATGATGGTTAGCACAATCTTTAATGAATTGCTCGAGATTTGCAAAATTCGCCTGGTTCGGCTCTTTTTCCTGGAAATTCCACGGTATGTACGTTTCAACTGTATTAAAACCGGCGGCTTTTATCTTTTGTAACCGATCATTCCAAAGATCTGGCGTTAACCGGAAATAGTGAAACCCGGCACTGAAAATATAGACGGGTTTATTATTTATGAAGAAACCATGACTATCGTACCGGATTATATTCGGATGAGAAAAGCGAACAGTCCGCAAACTGTCGTTTCCATAACTTGTGCTGCTTATAAATAAAACAGAACATAAGGTTACTGTTAAAGCAAAAACCGTCTTCTTTTTCATAATAAGACCATGCCAAATCTAGTTTTAAAAATTAATTACCATTACCAGGTAATGCCATTCATTCCACCATCTTTTTCTACAGGACGGATCAGATTGAAGCCGTGTTAGACACCGATGCTTTTTCTGCAATAAGATCTATAGTTGCCTTCTCCAGTCCGCTTGAATGGGCAGTAACCTGGAGCTTGCCCGCTTTTTGACTTGTCTTCGCCAGTACCATACAGAACCCTTTAAAGGCACTTCTATAATCGGCCTGATTGGGTTCATGACTGCTTGGATCACCATTGCCGACACCGGCATTGGAGCCAACGCCAGAAACATCAAAGAAAATCTTATTCCCGGCCGTGGGTACCACTCGTCCGTGGGAATCTACTACGGCAACGGTAACCGCAACCGTATCCTCACCATCGGCAACCAATCGTGTGCGATCCGGCATAAGTTTGATGGCGGCAGGCGCGCCGGTGGTTTCCACGATCTTGTGAGCGACCATCCGGCCATTGATGTAACCTTTGGCTTCAAGCTTACCCGGCTGATAAGTTACCTTGTCCCACTGCAAATGGCGAAACTCGGGCATAGTTTGCTTGCCAAGGCTGTGGCCGTTCAGGAATAATTCCACCTCGTCGCAGTTGCTGAAACACCAAACAGGGACATTCTGTCCTTCCTTACCATGCCAGTTCCAATGCGGGAAAATATGCACCATCGGTTCGTTTTTCATCCACCAGGCTTTCCAGTAGTAGGCCGCATCCTTCGGAAAGCCGCACATGTCCAGAAAACCGAAATTGGAATTGATTTCCGGCCAGCCGAATGGCGTTGTCTCACCCCGGTAATCAAAACCGGTCCAATAAAATCCACCGGCAACGAACTTACGTGATCCCAGCGGCTGCCACGATCCGTCCGGCGCCATGTAGCTGCTCTTGTGGGCAGTCTCTTTGTCGGTTTGGTAGACACCGCGGCATTCGGTGTTGCTGCCGATTTCACTGCCGAATATCATTTTGTCGGGGAACTCCCTGTGCAGGATGTCGAAATCCTTATAGTTGTAATTTACGCCAAGCAAATCTTCCGCATCGGCGACGCCGCCCTTCCAGGCCTGGTGTTCGGCCCCGCTGTTGTTCGCGCACGTCACAGGCCGCGTGTTGTCGTGCTTATGGACCGCTTCCATGAGTGCAGTCATCATCTCCCGTGCGAAAGGGGTGTTCTGAATGGAGAACTCCTCGTTCCACATGGACCACATAATAATGCTCGGATGGTTGCGGTCGCGCAACACCATGGATTCCATGTGCCAGGTGTTGTCGTAGGGCTGACCGTTCCATGATTTGACGGCAACAGATGAACCCGGATGGCG
>Ga0102953_1000933_pt1 | contig 19100 bp, 19 predicted proteins | sample SalPon2A_C_D2_MG_FD_78509 | JGI IMG/M metagenome (GOLD analysis project Ga0102953, IMG submission 78509) | Soil microbial communities from South San Francisco under conditions of wetland restoration - Salt Pond MetaG R2A_C_D2_MG | ecosystem: Environmental > Terrestrial > Soil > Wetlands | place... | reverse complement strand
GGCAGCCTCGTCTTCCTCGCGCTCGGCGAGACGTTGCGCGCCCGCGGCCAGCTCGACGCGGCCGCGCGCATCGCGCTCACCGGCCTCGAGCGCCATCCGCATCTGGCGGACGCGCACGATCTCTATGCGCGGGTCCTCGCCGACGCGGGCGACGTCGAGCAGGCGCGGGACGAGTGGGGGATGGCGCTGCGCTTCGACCCCAAGCACATCGGCGCCCTGAAGGGGCTTGGGTTCGTGCACTTCCACGCGGGGGACTTCGACCAGGCGCTCGAGCACCTGGAGACCGCGCTCGCGGCCGATCCACTCGATCAGACGGTCGTCCAGGCGCTCCAGACGGTGCGCGCCGCGGCCGAAATCGCGGAAGCCGAAGCGGCGGCCGCCGCCGCGGAGACGGAGGACGCCGTCGAGGGGATTGCCGACGTCTTCGCCGGCCTCGAGGGGGCGCGCCAGGGGCTGCTCCTGGTGGATCTCCGCGGCCGCCTGCTCGGCGGCGGCATGCGCGATGGCACGGATCGCGACGTGGCCGAGCCCGTGGCCGCCTATCTCGCGGGCGCGTCGCAAGAGGCGGAGCGCACGGCGCGGCTGCTCGAGCTCGGCACGTGGTCCTGGATCGTCGCCGAGGGGACCGAGGGGAGCATGCATGTCTCGCAGCCGAGTGACGCGACGCTGCTTCTCGTGCGGCGGGACCGGAGCGTGCCGTCGGGACGGCTGGCGGTCTTCGCCGAGCATGCGACGGCGGTTGCCCGGGCCTGGCTCGAGGAGCAGCAGGGATGAGTCTCCGCTTTCAGCGTCTCCTCGACGTGATCACCCGAGTGCGGGGCGTGCAGGGCGCCATGCTCGTGGCCGGCGAGGATGGGCTCGTCGTCGCCGAGTCGTTGATGGAGGGCGTCCGGGGCAACGCGGTGGCGGCCCTCGCCGCGTCGCTCACGAAGCGTTTCGGCCGCGCGGCCGAGGCGGGCGGGCTCGGCCCGGTCTCCTTTCTCCACCTGCAGGCGACGGACGGTGCGCTGCTCGTCGTCCCGGCCCCCGAGGGGATGGTGCTGGTCGTCGTGGCCGATGCCGATGTGAACGTGGGGCTCGCGCGCCTGGAGATGCGGCGCGCGGTCGAGGAGGTGGCGTGAAGCTCACGCGCGCGGTGGAGCCCTGGGTGCTGGAGCCGCTCGAGCGATTCGTACTCGAGGCGGGAGCCCGCCTGACGCTGGTGATGACGCCGTCCGGCCAGGTGCTCGCGCAGCACGGGTTCACGCGCGCGGTGGACGTGATGGCCGCCGCGGCGCTCGGGGCGGGCATCGTCGCGTCCACCGCCGAGATCGCGCGCATGATGGACGAGTCCACGTTCCACGCCCTGAACCATCAGGGCCGGCGGCACGGCATCTTCCTCGGTGCGTGCGACACGGGGCGCGGCCGGCTGTTGGTGCTCGTCGTCTACGCCGCCGAGTCGTCGTCGGTCGGTCTCGTGCAGTTATTCTTCGAGGAGCTCGCGGTGGCGCTCGCGGCCGCGGCACCGGCGCCGGCGGAGCAGCCGCCCGTGCTGGCCGCGGACTTCGAGCGGGATCTGAACGAGAGTCTCGCTACCCTCTTTCGGCCATAGGTTATGTCGCTCGTCAACTTCACGACCCGCGAGATCACGTGCAAGATCGTCTACTACGGCCCCGGGCGGTCGGGAAAGACGACGAACCTGCACTACATCTACGGCCGCGTGCCGGACGATCGCCGGGGCCGGATGGTGTCGCTCGCGACGCATACCGATCGGACGCTGTTCTTTGATTTCCTGCCGCTCGAGCTGGGGACCATCTCCGGCTTCACGACGCGGTTCCAGCTCTACACCGTCCCGGGCCAGGTCTACTACAACGCGACGCGGAAGCTCGTCCTGCAGGGCGCCGACGGCGTGGTGTTCGTCGCGGACAGCCAGGCGCGCCAACTCGACGAGAACATCGAGAGCTTGCAGAACCTCCAGGTGAACCTCCTCGAGCAGGGCATCGACGCGCGCACGATCCCGACGGTGCTCCAGTACAACAAACAAGATCTTCCCAGCGATCTGATCCTCACGCCCGCGGAGCTCGACGAGGCCATCAACTTCCGATCGGTGCCGAGCTTCCCGGCCGAGGCGGTGGGGGGCACGGGGGTCTTCGAGACGCTCCGCGCCATCTCCGAGCGCGTGCTGCGACGGCTCAGCGAGGAACGCGAGTCGTGACCGTCGATCTGCACCCGCGCTTCACCTTCGAGGCGTTCGTCGTCGGCGCGAGCAATCGGCTCGCGGTGGCGGCGGCGCGCACGGTGGCGGAGAGTCCGGGAACGGCGTACAACCCGCTGTTCATCTACAGCGCGAGCGGGCTCGGCAAGACCCACCTCATGATGGCGATCGGGCATCTCGCCACGCAGGTCTCGCCCCGCACCGTGGTCGAGTACCTCACGCTCGAGGAATTCGTCGAGGCCTATCATGCGGCGGTCGCGGCGGGCCAGAGCGAGGCGTTCCGCAACCGGTTCATCGGTGTGGATCTCCTCCTGCTCGACGACGTGCAGTTTCTCGCCGACCGGCGCGAGACGCAGGCCGAGCTCCTGCGGTTCGTCAACACCTTCCTCGAGGCGGGCCGGCAGGTGATCCTCACCTGTGACCGGCCGCCGAACGAGATCGCGGATCTCGACGAGCGGCTGATCTCACGGTTCGCCGGCGGGCTGGTGGTGGACATGGGGGCGCCGGAGTTCGAGACGCGTCTCGCGATCCTCAAGCGCAAGGCCGACGAACGCGGGATGGTGTTCCAGCCGGCCGTGCTCGATGCGGTGGCGGGCATCGACGTGCGGAGCGTGCGCGAGCTGCTCGGCCTGCTCAACCGGCTCATCGCGTTCCAGGCCGTGAACGAAGGAGAAATCACGCCCGAGGCGGCGCACACCCTCCTGTTTGGGGAAACGGCGGCGCCGAAGCGCGAGGCGCCCGAGGCCGAGATACCGGACCAGGCGCCGCCGGCCGCGGCGGCGCCCGACGAGTTCGCGCAGTTCATCTCCACCGTGGGCTCCACGCTCGCCCAGCAGCTCGAGGCGTGGCGGATGCGATTGCGCGAGGCGGCGGTCTTCTGGGAAGGGCAGGGATACCGCCCCCGCCGGATTCTGGCGCTGCTCGAGGGCGAGGAATCCGTCGAGAGCGAGTCGGTGCTCGAGACGTTCGAGCGCGACGTCGACCGCCTGCGCGAGCTCGAGGCCGAGATGGTGCAGCTCGACACGGGTCGCGCGGGCGATGCCGTCTTTCACGATCCCGATCGGCTTGCCGAAGCGGAAACGATGGTGCGCAACGCGCGCGACGGGTTGGCGCCGCCGCCTGGACCGTCGGCCGCGTGGGCCTTCGAGGACTTCATCGCCGCGGACTCGAACAAGCTCGCGCTCAAGGCGGCGCGCACCGTCGCGGAAAAGCCGGGGGCCCTGTACAACCCGCTGGTGCTGGTGGGCCCGACGGGCGTCGGCAAGACCCATCTGCTGCATGCGGTGGGGCACGCGCTGTCGGCCGCGCCGGGCGCGCTCGTGGCGTGCCTGTCGGCCCAGGACTTCCTCGATGATCTCGTGCAGGCCATCGAGCGCGAGCGCATGGACGCCTGGCGTTCCCGGTTCCGGCGGGCGAGCGCCTTCCTGCTGGACGATCTGCATCTCCTGGCGGGCAAGGAGCGCTCGCAGGAAGAGCTGTTCCATCTCTTCAATATCTTGCTCGAGACGGATCGCCAGCTCGTCTTCACGCTGAACGCGCCGCCCAAACAGCTCGTCGGCGTGGACCAGCGGCTGATCACCCGGCTCGAGGGCGGCCTCGTGGCCCCGATCGCGCCGCCCGATCGCGAGCTCCGCCTGGCGGTGATCGTGCGGGAACTCGCCGAGCGCGTGGGTGACGTGGACGACGCGCTCGCGGCGTATCTCGCGGATCGTCCGGCGGAGTCGTTGCGATCGGTACAGGGTCTCGTCCAACGGGTGGTGTCGGCGGCGGAGTCGCAGAACGAGTCGGTGAGCGTCTCGCTCGCGCGCGAGACGCTCGAGGGCACGGGGTACGCCCCGCGGCGCGCGTCCACGGGGATGCGCACGAGCGGGATCGTGGTGTCGCCGTCCGGCGGGATCCGCAGCCGGGAGAAGGTCGTGTGGACGTGGCCGAACCCCGCGGACCGCGTCATCGAGGAGGTCGGCTGATGGCGATCAAGGGCAGTCTCAAGGAGGCGTCGCTGCCCGACGTGCTCCAGCTGCTCGCGCTGGGGCAGAAGACCGGCTGCCTGTCCATCGCCGACCGCGCCAATTTCGGCTACGTCTATTTCGAGCGCGGCCGGATCACGTACGCCTCGATCGTCAACCGGCGCGATCGGCTCGGAGACATTCTCGTCAAGCACGGGCGCCTCACGGCCGAGCAGTTGAGCGACGCGATCGAGCGCCAGGTCCACGAACGGGACAAGCGGTTGGGCGAGATCCTCGTGCAGCAGGGGATGATCTCGCGGGGCGACCTCGAGCGGTACATGCGCGTGCAGATCGAGGAAGCGGTCTACTTCCTGTTCACGTGGACGCAGGGGACGTTCAATTTCGAGAGCGACGCCCGGCCGGATCACGAGGAATTTCTCGTCTCGATCAATCCGGAGTCCCTGCTCCTCGAGGGGGCCCGCCGCGTCGACGAGTGGAGCCTGATCGAGAAGAAGGTCCCGTCGTTCGATCTCATCTTTTCGGTGGATGCGGAGCGCCTCAAGGCGTCCGAGGTGCAGCTCACCGAAGAGCAGAGCCTCATCCTTCCGCTCTTGGACGGCAAGCGCGACGTCGCGCACGTGATCGAGGATTCGGGCCTCGGCGAATTCGAGGTGGGCAAGGCGCTCTACGGCCTCATCTCCGCCGGCTTTGCCCATCGCGTCGGCCGGACGGAATCGGTGGTCCGCACCGGGGCGATCGGCGATTCCCGCATCGAGGAGCACCGCAACCTCGGCATCGCGTTCTTCAAGACGGGGATGCTCGACGAAGCGATGCGGGAATTCCGCCGCGTGGTCGATCTCCGGCCCGGCGATGGCGGTGCGCACTTCCATCTCGGCCTCGTGGCGGTCAAGCAGGCGCGCTGGCGCGACGCGGTCGATTGTTTCCGCGCGGCGGCGGAACGGATCGGCGGCAAGCCCGGCGTCCTCCACAATCTCGGCTTCGCCTACGAACAGGTCGGCAAGCTGGACGAGGCCGACTCGGCATACGGCGACGCGGCGGGCCGTGCACGCCACGACCCCCGTGTGATGACGGGGTGGGGGATCGCGGCGCTCAACCGCCGGGAATATCAGGTGGCGGAAGGGCGCCTCGACCGGGCACGGGAGCTGGCGGCGGGCGGACCGATGCCGGCCCTGTGGTACTGGGCGCGGGCACTCGCGGCGGCGGCGCAGGAGCAGTTCGACGCCGCCGAGGGATTCCTCCGCGAGGGGCTCGAGGCGCATCCACGCAACGCGATCCTCACGAACAACCTCGCCGTGATTCTCGAGCTGGTGGGTGACGTCGAGCAGGCCGAGACGTTGCTCCGCGCGGCACTCGACGACGAGCCGTCGGTGCCGCAGCTCTCGAAGAACCTTGGCGATATCCTCTATCGCGCGCAGCGCTACGACGAGGCGTGGGCGGCGTACGAGCAGGCGGTGAAGCTGCATCCGCGGCTCGGCGATGACGTCTACTTCAAGATGGGGAACATCGCCTACAAGCGGACCAACCGCGCCGAAGCGGCCGCGCTGTGGCGGCAGGCGCTCGAGATGAATCCGGGTCATGAGCTCGCGCGCACCAATCTCGAGACGCTGAGCGCGCTCCGGTGAAGAGCGGCGAGCCCGATCCGGAGCTCACGGCGCTGATGGCCCAGATCGCGCGCGACCGGGGCTTCGGGTGTGGCGCGTACAAGGAGAGCTGCATGCGCCGCCGGCTGGCGGTGCGGATGCGGGCCCGCGGCGTGCACACCTACGATGAGTATCGGCGGCTCCTCACCGGCGACCCCACCGAATACGATCGCCTGCTCGACGCGCTCACGATCAACGTGACGAAGTTCTACCGCAACGCCGAGACCTGGGCGGCGCTGGCCGAACGGTTTCTGCCGGCGCTGTGGGCGGCGCGCGGTGGGGCCGTGCGGGCGTGGTCGGCGGGATGCGCGTCCGGCGAGGAGCCGTACACGATCGCCATGCTCCTCCTGGAGCAGGGCGGAGCCGCGTCGGAGGTCTCCCGCGCCGCGATCGACGCCACCGACATCGATCGAGCCAGTCTGGCGCGCGCGCAGGAAGGCCGGTACCGGGAGGCCGCATTCGACGAGATGCCGGCGGCGCTCGTGCACCGGTGGACGGCGGGCGCCGGCGAGCGCACCGTGAAGCCGGAGGTCCGGGCCCTGGTGCGCTTCGCCCCGCGCGATCTCCTGCGGGAACCGCCGCCGCATCCGTCCTACGATCTGATCGTGTGTCGCAACGTCGTCATCTACTTCGACCGGCCGACCCAGGAGCGGCTCTTCCAGTCGTTCGTCGATGCGCTCCAACCGGGCGGGATCCTGGTGCTCGGCAAGGTCGAGACGCTGATGGGCGACGCGCGGAAGCGGCTCGATCTCGTGGACACGCGCGAGCGCATCTACCGGGTCCGCGCGTGACCGGCGCGCCCTCACCGACCGTGACGGTAGGCCTCGGGCAGCTCGCCGTGGACCGTGGAGACGCGGTGCTCGCCACGTTGGGGCTCGGGAGTTGTGTGGCGGTGCTGCTGCATGATGCAACGGCGGGCATCGGCGGGATCGTGCATGTGGTGCTGCCGACCAGTTCGCTGTCGCGCGACCGCAGCAACCCCGCGCGGTTCGCCGAGACGGCCATTCCGGCCCTGGTCGCGGAGATGGAACGGGCGGGGGCGCAACGCGACCGCTTAGGTGCGCGACTCGTGGGGGGCGCGAGCATGTTCGCGTCACTCGTGCCGCAGGGGGCGGTGCACATGGGCCACCGCAACGTGCTCGCGTGCCGGGCCGCGCTGCGCACGGCCGAGATTCAAGTCACGGCGGAGGCGGTGGGGGGCGAATCGGGCCGGTCGGTCTGGATGCGTGCGGATACCGGAGAAGCCACCGTGCGGGTCGTGGGTCGTGAACCGCAGAGCCTCTGAGCCGGCGCGCACCGTCCTCGTCGTGGACGACAGCGCGCTGATCCGGCAGGTGCTGAGCGACGTGATCGCGGCGTCGGGGCGCTACCGCATCGTCGGGACCGCGCGGGACGGCATGGACGCCGTCCAGAAGGTGCACGCGCTGGGGCCGGACATCGTGACCATGGACCTCGAGATGCCGCAGCTCGATGGGCTCGGCGCCATCGGCTACATCATGAGCGAGGCGCCGCGGCCGATCGTGGTCGTGAGCGCCTACGCGGGGCCCGGCACGGCTTCGGCGATTCGCGCGCTCGAGCTCGGGGCGGTGGAGGTCGTGGCCAAGCCGATGCAGGCCACCCGTGCGAGCCTGGCCCAGATGGCACCGGCGCTCGTCAGCGCGCTCGACGCCGCGGCGGTGGCCGATCTCACGCGGCTGCCCGTCCTGTTGGCCCGGGCGCCCGCGGCGCCGCGCGCCGCGGAACCGGGCTTTTCCGTCGGGGGGCGCGCGGTCGGCGCCGTGGCGATCGCGGCGAGCACGGGCGGTCCCCGGGCGCTCGCGGACGTCGTGCCGCGTCTGAAGACCGGGCGCCGCTCGGCGGCGCTCATCGTGCAGCACATGCCGCCCCGCTTCACGCGCAGCCTGGCCGAACGGCTCGACCAGGCCGGGGGCATGCGGGTCGTGGAGGCCGAGGACGGTGTCCCGCTGCTCGCCGATACGGCGTACGTGGCTCCGGGGGATTATCATATGCGGGTGGAGCGCGGCGCAGACGGGCCGCGGGTTCGACTCGGGCAGGAACCACCGGTGTGGGGGGTTCGGCCCGCCGCGGATCCCCTCTTTCAGTCGGTGGCCAAGACGTTCGGATCGCGCGCCGTCGGTGTCGTGCTGACCGGCATGGGACGGGATGGTGCCGAGGGCCTGCGCGCGATTCGCGATGCGGGCGGCGTCGGGTTCGCGCAGGATCGCGAGACCGCCGTCATCTACGGCATGCCGCAGGCGGCGGTCAAGGCGGGGGGCGTCGTCCGGAGCGTTCCGCTCGGCGCCATCGCCGAGACCGTGGACGAGGCGTTGCGCGAACGCGTCGGGGCCGCACGATGAGCGGCTATCTCCTCGTCCGAACGGGCCGCGAGGAGTACGGTCTCCCGCTCGAGGCGATCGAGCAGGTGATGCCGGCAACCGACCTCCTGCCGGCCCCCGCGACGCTGCCCGCCGTGCGCGGCGTCGTGCCCCTCGGCGGCCGGTTGGTGCCGTTGGTGCATCTCGCGGCGCTCCTCACCGACGGCGTGCCTCCCGATCGGCCGGCCGGTACGGCCGTGATCGCGCGGATCGCCGGCCGTCCGGTCGCGCTCGAGGTGGACGAGGCGTTACATGTGGAACGGGAGGCGCCGCTCCCGGTCCCCGCGGGATGGGAGCTCCCCTGGGCGCTCGGCGTGGCACGCCGCGGCGGTGCCCTGATACCGGTCGTGGACCTGGCGGCGCTCGGCGAGCGGCTGATGGCGCTCGCGAAGGAGTGACGATGACCCCCGGTGACGAGATCCAACTGGTGGTGTTCCGGGTCGGCGCGCAGCACTTCGCGCTGAACATCTTTCAGGTCGAGCGCATCCTGCGGTACCAGGAGCCGACCCCGCTGCCGTCCGCGCCCGACTTCCTCGAGGGCATGTTCGCGTACGGCGACGGCGCCGTGCCCCTCATCGATCTGCGGAAGCGGCTCGGGGCGCCCGCGCCGATCCGTGACGAGACCCGCGTGATGGTGCTCGAGCTCGACGTCGGGAGGATCGGGGTGGTGGCGGACGCCGTGCTCGAGGTGAAGAAGCTCGCCGCCGAGGCGATCGCGCCGCCCGCTCCGCTCGTGCAGGGACTCGCCGCGGAATTCATCAGCGGGATCGCCCGGCTCGACGGGCGTACGCTCGTCGTGCTGGCCGTGAACAAGCTCCTGTCGTCGCCGGAGCGGGTCGCGCTGGAGGCGCTGACGGTCGAGGTGCCCCATGAGTGACCATCTCCTGGCCGAGCTGCAGGCGACCTACGGGACGATCGCGCGGCGCCTGGACGAGGTGACCTCGGTCGAGCAGCGCGAGGCGGTGAAGCGGGAGATCATCGCGCTCTTCAAGACGGTGGATCAGACGATCACCGAGCTCTCCCAGCTCAAGGAGAACATCCGCCAGCTCGTCGACAAGTACAAGCAGCTCCAACAGGGCCAGTCAGGCGACCGCGCCCCGCAGTTCACCGGCTCCGTTCCCGTCATGCACGCCGACCACATCGGCGCGTCAACGTTCATCGAAAAGGGCTGGAGCCTCATCTCGCTCGGCGACTACGAGGGGGCGATCCAGGCGCTCGAGAAGGCGCTCCAACTCTCGCCCGGCGAGGTGCAGGCGGAGTCGCTGCTCGGGTGGGCGCAGATGCACCACGAGCAGTACGACGACGCGCTGGCCACCTTCCAGAAGGTCCTCATTAAGGAGCCGGCCAACGCGCTCGCGCGGATCAACGTCGGGTTCATTTGCCTGAAGAAGAAGATCTTCGGCGAGGCCATCGAACACCTCTCGAAGGCTATCCGCCTCGACAACGACAAGAAGGCGACCCTCTACGCGCACTACTATCTGGGGCTGGTGTACCTCGAGCGTGAGATGTACGAGGATGCCGAGACGTTCTTCCGGAAGACGCTGCAGCTCGGTCCGAACCTGATCGAAGCCTACTACGAGCTCGGGCGCGCGCAGTGGTTCGCGGGCGATCACGAGGGCGCGAAGCAGACGTGGACCGAGGGATTCAAGGCCAACAAGTTCAATCCCTGGGGCAAGCGGTGCCAGGAAACCCTCGACCTGGTCGCCCAGGGACGGGAGCCGCCGCGTTCCTGACCCTGCTCGCCGTCGCCATGCTGCAGGGGCCCTCGGTCGTGCAGGTGGGCCGGGTGCGTGCCGTGTTCTGGGGTCGCGATGCGACGGTGGCGGCGACGCTCGCCGACGAGGCCGATCGCGAGCGCACCTTTCCCGGGATCACCGATCTTCCCAACTATCCCATCCGCCTGGTCATCGTGCGCTCGGAAGCGCGGTACGATTCGATCACGCGGGACCGGCTGCCCGCGTGGAGCGGGGCCGCGGCGTTTCCGGGCATGCACACGATCGTACTCAAACTGAACAGCGGCGATCCGCACCAGGTGCTCCGCCACGAGCTCGCCCATCTGGCACTCCATCAGGTCGCATCGGTGGTGCCGCGGTGGTTCGATGAGGGCTACGCCGCGTATGCCGCGAGGGAGTGGGGGCGGCTCGACGCACTGAGTGTGAGCTGGGCGCTCGTCCGGGGTGATCCGCCGACGCTCGAGCAGCTGAACCACGACCTCCGGGCGGGACCCGCGCGGGCCGAAGCCGCGTACGCGTTCGCCACGACCGCGGTGCTCTACCTGGCCCGGCTCGGGGGCGATCGCGGGCTGGGGCCGCTGCTGACGAATCTGCACGAGACCCGCAATTTCGACGCGGCGTTGCGGATGACCCATCTGATGACGGCGGCGCAATTCCAGGAGGCGTGGCTCAAGGATCTCCGGACCCACTACGGGTGGCTCAGGTTTCTGACGTCGTTCGCGGTGTTCTGGGGCGTGATCGGTGCCGCGCTGATTGCGGTGTGGATCGGGCGGCGCCGTCGGGACCGCGCGCGGCGCGCCGCCCTCGACCAGGGGTGGTCCGTGCCGGACGTGCTCGCCGACGACGAGCGGCCCGCTTGACGCTACATTCGAATACCTGTAGCATGCATATCTATGCCGGAAACGCATCCACCGTCAGCGGGTCCCGCCCGCTTCGGGACCAAGAATTGGTTACTCTTTGGTGGCGCCATCGCGTCACTTGGTGTCGGATATTATCTGCTTGCCGGTGGTTCGACCTCGCTGGCACCGGTCCTGCTGGTGCTCGGTTACTGCGTGCTGTTCCCACTGGGCCTGGCGCTGTAGGGCTCGGTTCGGGCGAATAGCTCAGCTGGTCTAGAGCGCCTGCCTTACACGCAGGATGTCGGGGGTTCGAATCCCTCTTCGCCCATAGGTGTAGTAGTGGTAAGCATAGGCTACGAGCCTCGTAGCGGGGACCGCTCCATGGGAAGGATGGAAGCGTGGTGACAGTGAGAACGACGACGCGTTGGATGACGGCGATCCTCGCCGCTCTCGTGCTTGGTTCAGCGCTCCCGGCCGGCCTGCACGCGCAGCTGGCGATCAATCGCTCCAATGAGAAGCTGCTCGTGCTGGCGCCACAGCCCGCCAACCCGGCGGATACCTCGATGGCGATGAGCGTGGCGGCGGCCATCCGCGATCAGATGACCCAGAAGTTCCGTTATCGGCTCGCCATCATCACGACCGAAGCCACCTGCGAGCTGCTGCAGAAGAGCGGCTACTCGTGCGCGTCCGACGCCCAGGCCCAGCAGATCGCGCGCTACCTCAACGCCACCGGCCTGATGCTGGGGTGGATGCAGAAGAGCGCCGACTCGCTCCACTTCGACTTCCGTCTCGTGGACGTCGCCGGCTCCGGGCTCGCCGGGTGGTTCCGCGTCGCCGCGCCCTCCAACGCGGACCCGGGCGACATCGGTTCGATCGTGGCCGAGAACATGGACAACCAGGTGAAGGCCGCCGCGGATGCCCGGGCCTGTCAGGACAAGCTCTCGAGCTCCGACTACAAGGGGGCGCGCGACAAGGCCTACGACGCGTTCAAGTACTATCCGAATCAGCCGTCGGCCGCGGAATGCCTCGCGCGCGTCTTCGAAGCACAGCAGGCGCCGGTGGACAGCCAGATCCAGGCCCTGCAGCGGGCCGTGCGCGGCGACTCGCTCAACGCGAGCATCTGGGACGACCTGAGCCACCGGTACCTGGACGCGAAGGACAGTGCCAAGGCCATGGATGCGCTGATGCACGAGCTCACGCTCAAGCCCGAGGACGCGCGGCTGCGCCTCGGGATCGCGGCCGGGCTCATGCAGCAGGGGCGCTACCAGGAGGCCGTGGTCCAGCTCGACACGCTCCTCCAGGCCCAACCGACCAACGTGCAGCTCCTGCACCTGAAGGAGCAGTCGTGCGTCCAGGGGTCGCTCTGGCCGTGCGCGATCGAAGCGCTCGCCGCGGAGTTCAATACCGACTCGGCGCTCACCAAGGACACCGTCTTCTACGCCAAGATCTTCGGCGCCGCGCAATCGGCTAACGACACCGCCGCGATGCTCAAGTGGTCCGGCGAGGCGGTGAAGAACCTGCCGACGTCGCTCCGCATGTGGCAGGCCCGCGCGACGGCGCTCTCGGCGGCGGGCATGCGCGACAGCCTGATCGTGGCGTACAACAAGATGCTCGTGCTCGATTCGACGCAGGTGCCGGTGGCGCTCGCCGAGGCGCAGCTGCTGCTCGACAGCACGCTCGTGATCGATACGACGGTACCGCTAGACACGGCGCGCATGGCGCACGCGGATTCGTTGATGCAATTCATTCTGCGGCAGAACCCCGATTCGACGACCCGCATGAGCATTGCGCTGCTCTACTATCAGCCGGGCGCCAAGATGGTGCAGCAGCGCATCGACCTGCCGCTGGCGGCCCAGTGGCTCGAGCGTTCGTTGGCGAATGACGTGCAGCGGAAGCTTACGGCACCGGCGAACTTCTTCCTCGGTCTCGCCTACGCGTTCCAGGTGTTCGACCTCGACCCACAGGTTCGCAAGACCAAGTCGTGCAGCATGGTCGATGTCGAGTCGGCGCTGGTGAAGAAGGCGGTCCGTTCGATGACGATCGGGGCGAGCACGTCCCAGGCTACGGCGGCGAAGATCCTCGGCTATCTGCACCAGATCGAGAAGGCGCTGCCGACGTACAAACCCGCCTTTAAGTGCAAATGACCCGGTCGGGGCCCCGCTTGTATGCGGGGCCCCGCCGGTCTACATTTCCCGGCTGACTTGTCGGGGGGCTGTAGCTCAGTTGGTTAGAGTGCCGGTCTGTCACACCGGAGGTCGCGGGTTCGAGCCCCGTCAGCCCCGTCCCGCCAGATCTCCTGAAGTCGCGGCCCCGCTTGTGTTTCCGGCGGGGCCGCCTTCTTTATGCATGATGCCGTCCACCGACTACCACGTCCCTGTCCTCCTCGACGCCGTCCTCGCGGCTGCCGCAGGCTGCCGCCGGGCCGTGGACGGCACGGTGGGAGGCGGCGGCCACGCCGAGCGCCTGCTGGCGTCCGGCGCGGAGGTGCTCGCGATCGATCGCGACCCCGAGGCGATCGCCGCGGCACGCGCGCGCCTCGGCGACGAGCGCGTCACGTGGGTCACGGGGCGCTTCGCCGCGCCCAACGTGCTCGGCCACGTGGAGCGCTTCCACCCCGACTTCGTGTTGCTCGATCTCGGCGTCTCGTCCCGGCACCTCGATGCGGATCGCCGCGGGTTTTCGTTCCGGGAGGGCGCGCCGCTCGACATGCGGATGTCGGGGGCGGGACCGACCGCGGCGGAGCTCCTGAACCACGCTGCCGAGGCGGAGCTCGCGCGGATCTTTCGCGAGTACGGCGACGAGCGCAAAGCGCGGCGGCTCGCCAGGGCCGTCGTCGAGCGCCGCGCGCGGCACCCCTTCGCCACGAGCGACGATCTGGTGGGCGCGATCCGGCGCGCGCTCGGGCCCACGAGCGGCCCGCCCGACTTCGCGCGCATCTTTCAGGCGGTGCGCATCGCCGTGAACGACGAGCTCGAGGAGCTCGAGACGGCGCTGCCGGTGCTCCGCGATGCCCTCGCGCCGGGCGGCCGCCTTGCGGTGATTACGTATCATTCGGGTGAGGATCGCATCGTGAAACTGGCATTCCGCGAATGGGCTCGAGCCTGTATCTGCCCGCCGGGGCAGCCCGTGTGCACCTGCCGCGGGCATGCGCTTGGCCGCCTGCATCCGCGCCGGCCGGTCGTGCCGACCCCCGACGAGATCGCGGGAAATCCGCGCGCCCGAAGCGCCAAGCTCCGCGTGTTCGAGAAGGCCGATGGCCGCTAGAGGCCGGCACTGGCTCGCGCTCTGGCTCGTCTTCCTGCTCGCCATTCTGGGCTGGGTCGTGGCGCGGCAGACGGCGTCGCTGGCGCTCGCGCGTCGGCTCTCCCAGCTCCGCACCGAGCACGCGGCGAAGGCGGACCTCCGCGCCCGACTCGAGCAGCGCATCCGCGAGGCGGAGAGCCGTGCGGTGCTGATCCCGCGCGCCGAGCGGCTCGGCCTGCGCTTGCCCGTGGACAGCGAGATCATCATCCTGCAGGTGCCCAAGGCCGAGGGCCACTGACCGATGGCCAAGCCGAGCGTTCGTCTCGCCACCGTTGAGGTCGCGTTCGCGATCGGTGTGATCGCCGTGATCGTGCGCGCGGGGCAGGTGCAGCTCGTGGATGGGGCGAGATACGCGGCGCAGGCACGCGAGAGCCGGACCGAGTCGGTGGTGCTTCCCGCGCGGCGCGGCACGATCTTCGATCGGGCGGGCGTGCCGCTGGCCGTCACCCAGGAGAGCTATCACCTCGGGCTCGCGCCGCGCGAGCTGCGCGACACCGACCGGGACGTCCAGATCCTCGCCAAGCAGCTCGGGCTCTCGACGCGTGAAATCCGTCGCGCGCTCCGGAAATCGTGGGCGTATTTCGATGGTCCGTTCACCGCGGCGCAGGTCTATCCGCTCCGGAAGATCCGCGGCGTCCGCCTCACCAACGATTTCGTCCGCTTCTATCCCGATCCCGACCTCGCACGGGCGGTGCTCGGGCGCCCGGCGGCTGACGGCCGGCCGGCGAGCGGGATCGAGCGCGTCTTCGATTCGACGCTCGCCGGCGAGCCCGGCAGCGCGGTGGTGCTTCGCGACGGGCAGGGGCGGACGATCGAATCCCCGGCCCGTCTCGGGGCCTTTCCAGTGGCCGGCGAGGACGTCTACCTCACGCTCGACGCGGGCGTGCAGGAGATCGCCCAGCGCGCGCTGGGCACGGCGATCCAACGGCTCCACGCGGCGGGCGGCGACGTCGTGGTGCTCGAGCCCTCGACCGGCGAGATCCTCGCCGTGGCGTCACGGCGCGCCGACGGGAGTCCCTCCACCAGCGCGTTCACCTCGGTCTTCGAACCCGGCTCCACGGCCAAGATCTTCGAGGCCGCGGCGCTGCTCCAGGATCACCTGGTGACGTCGACCGATTCGGTGTGGGGCGAGCACGGCGTCTGGAAGCAACCGTATCGTGAGATCCACGACGACCACCCCGAAGGGTGGATGACGCTCAGCAACGTGATCGAGGTGTCGAGCAACATCGGCGCGGCGAAATTCGCGGAGCGGCTGACGCCGGATCAGCAATTCGGCATGTTGCGCGCCTTCGGGCTCGGCACGCCGACCGGTGTGGAGTTCCCGGCCGAGTCGCGCGGGCGGCTCCCCGCGCCCGCCGACTGGAGTGGGACGACCTCGGCGAGTCTCGCGATGGGCTACGAAGTGGCCGTGACACCGCTCCAGCTCGCCGCGGCCTACGCGGCAATCGCCAACGATGGCGTGTTGCTGCAGCCGACGTTGATCAAGGAGATCCGCGCGCCCGATGGGAGCGTCGTCTACACCCATCAGCCCGAGCCCGTGCGACGCGTCGTGAGCCCGGACGTCGCCGCGCATCTGCGGGCGATGCTCCGGAACGTCGTGGATCGTGGCGGGACGGGGGCATCGGCCGCGCTCACGACCTACTCCGTGGCCGGTAAGACGGGCACCGCGCGGCTCGCGGGCCCGAAGGGCTATCTGTCGGGCGAGTATACGGCCGTCTTCGCGTCGATCTTCCCGGCGGAAGATCCGCAGCTCGCGATGGTCGTCCGGCTCGACGATCCACGCGGCGGATACGCCGCGCTCACCGCGGCGCCCGTCACGCGTCAGGTGCTCGAGGAGATCCTCGGCGCGCGCACGGAGGCGATCGACCGCCGCCGACTCTCCAACGAGCCGCCGCCCGCGCCGCCCGACCAGGCGTTGATCGACGCGGGTACTGTGCCCTACGTCGTGCAGTGGCCCGACACCGGTGCGCCGGCGCCGGCGGGACCGCGCCCCGTTCCCGACGTGATCGGGCTGTCGCCGCGCGAGGCGGTGCGGCGCGTGCTGCGCGTCGGGCTCAACGCCCGGCTCGAGGGGCTCGGCACGATCTCACGCACGCGTCCCGCCGTGGGGGACTCCGTGAAGGCCGGGGGCGTCGTCGTGTTGTACGGACGCGGGGGCAGTCGTTGAAGCTGCACCGGATGCTGCAGGCGCTCGAGGCGGGGGGCCTGCTCGTCGCGGCGCCCGGCGGCGATCCCGAGATTCGCGGGATCGCCGACGACTCCAGAAACGTGGTGCCCGGCGGGCTCTTCTGCGCGGTGTCGGGCACCGCCGCCGACGGCCACGACTTCATCCCCGATGCCATCGCGCGCGGGGCCGCGGCGGCGCTGGTCACCACGCCCGTCACCGCGACGATTCCGCAGATCGTAGTCCGCGACGCACGCCGCGCGACCGGTCGTGCGGCAGCGGTGTTCTTCGGCGAGCCCGGCCGTGCGCTTCACGTGATCGGCGTGACGGGCACGAACGGCAAGTCCACGACGGTCGCCCTCATCCGCCATCTCCTGAACGACGCGGGCGACGTCGCCCAGCTCGGCACGCTCGGCGCCTACGACGGCGCGGGCGCGCGGCTCCCGGATGCCGTCGCGCTCACGACCCCCGGTCCGGTGGCGTTGCATGCGACGCTCGCCGAGTTCGTGCGGCGCGGCGCGCACACGGTGGTGATGGAGGCGTCGTCGCACGCGCTCGACCAGCGGCGGCTCGCCGAGCTCGCGCTCGACGCCGCGGTCTACACCAACCTGACGCACGAGCACCTCGACTACCACGGCGACTACGAGCACTACCTGGCCGCCAAAGCACTTCTGTCGGAGCTGCTCGCGCCGGGCGGGATCGAAGTGCTGAACGCGGATGACCCCGCCTGGGAGGCGCTGGCCAAACGGAGCGGCATGCGGCGCGTGCGCTACGGGCTCGTGACACCGGATGCCGAGGTCGGCGCGGACGACGTCGGCTACGCGGCGGACGGCACCACGTTCACGCTGCGGTGCGGCGCGGATCGCGCTGCCGTGCGCCTCCCGCTCGTCGGCGATTTCAACGTGAGCAACGCGCTCGCGGCCGCCGCCACGGTGTGGGCGCTCGGGAAACGCGTCGAGGACATCGCCGAGCGGCTCGCCACCGCGCCGCAGGTACCGGGACGGATGGAACGGATCGTCGCGCGGGAATACCTGGTGCTCCGCGACTACGCCCACACGCCCGACGCGTTCGAGCGCGTTCTGCGCGCGCTGCGGCCGGTGACGCCCGGGCGGCTCGTGATCCTCTTCGGATGCGGCGGCGATCGCGATCGCAAGAAGCGTCCGGTCATGGGTCGCATCGCGGGGCAGATGGCCGACGTGGTGATTCTCTCCGACGACAACCCGCGGACGGAAGATCCCGCGCACATCCTCGATGAGATCGAGTCGGGGATGGAGGGCATCGCGCACCTCCGCATTCCGGATCGCGAGGAAGCGATCCGCCGGGCGCTCACGATGCTCCGACCGGGCGATACGCTGCTGATGACCGGCAAGGGACCCGATACGTACCAGATCGTCGGAACCACCAAGTACCCCTTCGACGAACGCGCCATCGTGCTCGACGCGCTGGGACTCCCCGCGTGACCGCGTGGACCGCGGCGCAGGTGGCCGAGGCGCTCGGCGTGAGCGCGCCGGCGGGGGCGGGGGCGGGGGCATTCGGTGCAGTGTCGACCGACACGCGACGTCTCGCGCAGGGTGACCTCTTCGTCGCGCTCCGCGGCGAACGGTTCGACGCGCACGACTTTCTCGATGCGGCGCACGCCGCGGGCGCCGGGGCGGCGGTCATCGAGCGCGGACGCGCGGCGCCCGAGGGATTGCCCGTGTTCGTCGTGGCCGATACCCTGCGGGCGCTCGGACGGCTGGCCCACGCACGGCGCCGCAGCGTGCCGGGACCCGTGGTCGCGATTACCGGCACCAACGGCAAGACGGCCACGAAGGAGATGACCGCCGCCGTGCTCGGCACGTGCTATCGCGTGCACAAGACGGCGGCAAACCTCAACAACGAGATCGGCGTCCCGCTCACCATCCTCGAGGCGCCGGACGACGTCGAGGCCCTCGTGGTCGAGGCGGGCGCGAGCGTGCAGGGCGAGATCGCGCGGCTGCGCGACATCATCGCGCCCACGGCGGCGATCGTCACGAACGTCACCGCGGGGCACGTCGAGGGATTCGGGAGTCTCGAGGGCGTGCTCGAGGAGAAGCTCTCCTTGCTCGACGGCGCGCCGCTCGCCATCGTGGGGAGCGAGCCGCCGGCCCTGGCCGCGCGCGCGCGCCGGATCGCCCGGCGCGTGCTCACCGCCGGGCTCGCCGAGACGACCGACGTGCACGCCGACGCGTGGGATCTGGATGACGAGGCGCACGTGGTGCTTCGGTTCGGTGGGGTGGAGGTACGCCTGTCGGTCCCCGGACGTCACCAGGGCGACAACGCGATGCTCGCGCTCGCGCTCGCGCGCGAGCTGGATCTCGACCTCGCGCCCGCGATGCACGCGCTCGCGGAGGTGCGTCTGCCCGGGGGCCGGGGCGAGGTGCTGCGGCGTGGAGACCGTGTGGTGCTCTACGATGCCTACAACGCGAACCCGGGATCGTTCGCGGCGGCGCTCGACACGGCGGCCGCGATGCGCGGCGCGCGACCATTCGTGGTGCTCGCCGGCACGATGCTCGAGCTCGGCTCGGCGAGCGCCGCCGAGCACGAACGGATCGCGGCGAAGATCGTGACGATGAACCCGGTGCTGATCGGCGCGGTGGGCGAGTTCGCGCCGGCGCTGGAAGCGCACCGTGCGACGCTGGGCGACCGGCTCGTGACGGCACCCGACGCCGAGGCGCTCGGTCGGGCGGTGGCACCACGCGTGCCGGAGAACGCGCTGGTCTTGGTGAAGGCTTCCCGTGGGGTGCACTTCGAGCGTGCCCTGCCGTTCCTCATCCCCGAGCCTGAGGCGCCGTGCTCTACCACTTCCTGACGCCGCTCGCCCGCGTCCACGTCATCTTCAATCTCTTCACGTACATCTCGTTCCG
>Ga0102953_1000932_pt1 | contig 19112 bp, 9 predicted proteins | sample SalPon2A_C_D2_MG_FD_78509 | JGI IMG/M metagenome (GOLD analysis project Ga0102953, IMG submission 78509) | Soil microbial communities from South San Francisco under conditions of wetland restoration - Salt Pond MetaG R2A_C_D2_MG | ecosystem: Environmental > Terrestrial > Soil > Wetlands | place... | reverse complement strand
CGGGCGCAGTTTTTATACCTACTGGTTCCGCACAAAGTTCAACATACCAAAGAGCTACAAGGGACATCAGGTTTGGATGCAGTTCGATGGCATCAATTATATTGCCGATATCTGGATTAACGGCCGGCACGTCGGGAATATGAAGGGTATGTTCAAACGGGGTTTTTTTAATGTGACCAAAGAAGTGGAACCCGGAAAATCCAACGTTCTTGCCGTGAAAGTGGAACCTGTTGAACACCCGGGGACGGTCAGGGCTCAAAAAAATGCAGAAAATATCATTACCAAGGAGAACAAAAACGGAGGAAATGGACAGATTGGCAAAGATGTGACCATGCTCATGACTGTCGGCTGGGATTTTACATTTCCTGACGGTATCCGCGACAGGGACACCGGTATTTGGAGGGATGTCAAATTATATGCAAACGGACCTGTAGCACTTCGTTATCCCTTCATTAAATCAAAACTGCCCTTGCCCGATTTGAAACCGGCCAGAGAGACCGTATCGGTGGAGGTTATCAACAGCAGTGATAAACAACAAGAAGGACGGCTTCAGGGACAGATTTCAGGTACAAATATTGAATTCGGCAAAAAAGTGAAGCTCAAAGCAGGTGAGCACAAAACGATCGAGTTTAGTCCGGATAATTTCAAGCAGTTGATCATCAGCAATCCACGCCTCTGGTGGCCGATTAATAAGGGGGATCAACACCTGTACACCTTAAAATTACGGTTCGTACTGGATAATGGATTGATTTCCGATTCGGACCGTACGGAGTTTGGAATCCGGTCGATTACATCCGATCAAAATACGCCGGACCGCAGCCGTATCTTTTATGTCAATGGGAAACGCATATTTATTCGCGGCAGCAACTGGATACCGGAAGCCATGCTGCGCACATCGCCCAAACGGATACGTGCCGAACTGCGATATACGCATCAGTCAGGCATCAATATGCTCAGGCTCTGGGGTGGTGGCATCGCTGAATCCGATGAGTTTTTCCATGAGTGCGACAGCCTGGGCATCATGGTTTGGCAGGAATTTTGGCTTACAGGTGATACCGATCTGCCGGTGGACAGTGCCTTGTATCGATCGAATGTACGGGAGACGGTGAAGCGGATCCGCAATCATCCGAGTTTGGCATACTATGTTTCCTCGAATGAAAAGAAGGACATTATCCCTATTAAGTCTATGCTCGACAGCCTCGATGGTACGCGTGGATACCAGGAAGAGTCGGAGTGTTGCGGGGTTCACGATGGCAGTCCCTATAAGTATGTGAATCCCATGCAGTATTATGATGACAGTGCATCGCGCCGCGGAAGCAGGATAAACGGTTTTTGTCCGGAGTACGGTTCCCCGTGCATGCCGACCCTGTACGGCCTGGAACAGATGATGCCCGGCAAAGACATTTGGCCGCCAGACCCGGCGATCTGGAAGTACCTGGATGGAAACGGGTTTCACAGGATGGGCACAAAATACCTGGATGCAGTGGATGAATACGGCAAGCCAACCTCACTTCAGGATTTCGTGAGAAAGGGTCAGCTGGTCGGTGCGATCAGTTATCGCAGTATCTGGGAGAACTGGAACTACAACAAGTTTGGATACGGAGACCGGTTTACATCAGGGGTGTTGTTCTGGTATCACAACAGCCCGATCCGCCAGGTGGCAGGACGCATGTGGGATTGGTCGCTCGAACCAACCGCGGCTTTATACTATACTCAAAATGCCCTCCAACCGCTGCATGCCCAGTTCGATTTTATCAAAAATACCGTTTCCGTATATAATGACTATAATCGGGCCTTCAGCAACTATAGAGTATTTGCTGAAGTTTATAGCATCAATAAAGATGGATCACTCAGGCTTGCCGTGCACGACTCGGCAAGAGTCAGCATCCCCGCAAACGGTGTCGTTAATGACGCTTTTAAGATTACATTACCGGCTAATCTTTCCTCAGTTCATTTCACCAAGCTGAAGTTGAAAGACGATAGCGGGAAAATGATTTCCAGCACGTTTTACTGGAGTTCATCGAATCGCTACCAAGGTCCGTGGACAGATACCGGACCGCTATTCGCCGGGTTCAAAGGATTGAAAAAACTTCCTGTTGTTGATTTGAAAACCGAAGCATCTTTCACATCAGGGGCCGGGGAAGACACTCTGAATATAACACTCCACAACCCCGGCAAAAGCCTGGCGTTCTTTGTGCATCTGGATCTGGAAAACAGAGAAACCAGTATCCCTGTACGTCCGGCTTTTTATGATGATAATTATATCTCATTGCTGCCCGGTGAAACCAGGAAGATTAAGATTGATTTTTCCCCGCAAGATCTGCACGGTCAGTCATATAAAGTGGTTATGGATGGCTGGAATGTGAAGCATACAGTTGTGAGCAACGGTGAAATAACGAGCGGTTCCGGCCATTGAAGTATGAATGTAATTCCTGACGAAACCTTATAAGTGGCTTAGGTCCCGCAAGGAATGTAAATTTCAACTTACTTATTGCATGCCAAGACAAAATAACAGTTATTTTGGTATGTTAATATTTGTAACCGGGTAGTTGATTTGTTAATGGCATGTCCTACATTTTAGGAGTCCCGAACTTGTCATTAGTTTCCTGATAGTGACTTTTTTAAAAGTACGTGAATACAATGTGGCGAGTGTAATAGTAACTTTTTGTTTTTGTGTAAATTTCTTATAGGGAAATGCCGCTATGCAATGTGTGAGAATCGTAAGAAGAGTGATCATAATGATGTCTCTGCTATTCTTATATCTTTCACAAGCGTACGCACAAAATGCACTTCCGGATTATAAAAATCCGAATCTGCCCATCTCTGTTCGTGTGAAAGATCTGGTGAGCAGGATGACGTTGAAAGAGAAAGTAAGGCAGATGGACATGTACAGCGGCCAAAATTCCGGCAATCATCAACTGTCCAATAAGCATGTAACAGTCAGTCGGTTTGAACAAATAATCGGCTCCGATGGAATTGGTGCCATTCATGATCTCTACCCGGCATCGGCTGCCGAGACGAATGCCATCCAGCGATATGCGGTCGAACACACTCGCCTGGGCATCCCTATTCTGTTTATCGAAGAGGGCCTCCATGATTATGGCGGAGTTGGCAGCACTGTGTTTCCTCAATCGATAGGGTTGTCCTCGACATGGGATCCGGCGCTTGTTAAACAAGTGGGCCATGCGATTGCTTCGGAAGCAAGGGCCCATGGTGTGGATATGCTGTTATGCCCGGTTTTGGGGCTGGCCCGGGAACCACGATGGGGGCGCGTGGAAGAAACCTACGGTGAGGATCCCTGCCTGAACAGTGAAATGGGATTAGCAATGGTTGAAGGACTGCAAGGCAAGACACTGGCATCTAACAGCTCTGTCATCGCAGAACCGAAACATTTCGCTGCGCACAGCATACCGGAAGGAGGCTTAAACACTTCCCCCGCATTGATTGGGAAACGGGAACTGGAGACCGATTTTTTACCTGTCTTTCGCAAAGCCCTTGTGCAGGGCGGGGCCATGGCCGTCATGAGTGCTTATAGCGAGACCGACGGTATCCCAAATACTGCCAACCATTGGTTACTGACAACCATGCTGCGTCAAAAATGGGGATTCCGGGGTTTCGTGTTATCGGATCTGGGAGCGCTTCACATGCTGCAGTCTACGCATAAAGTAGCTGCGACAGCCGAAGATGCTATTCGCCAGGCAGTACAAGCTGGTCTGAACATGCAGTTTTATGATTATCCCCACGCAACATACCAGGATGACCTGATCGACCTCGTGCATACCGGGCAATTAAGTATGCACACTTTAAATGAACGGGTTAGCGACATTTTAAGGGTGAAATTCATGTTGGGCTTGTTCGACCATCCATATACCGACACGGCTCTGGTGCCCCGCGTGTTCCATAGTCAGTCTCATCAACAGTTGGCCCTGCAGGCCGCCAGGGAAAGCATCACGTTGTTGAAGAATGGCCGTGATCTTCTCCCACTCAAAAAGAACCTGAAAAGTATCGTGGTCTTCGGACCAAGTGCGAATGAACCCAGGTTTGGAGATTATACCCAACCCAACCCGGAGAAGATTTCAGTCTTTCAGGAGATACAAAAAATAGTGAACAAGGGAACGCGTGTTTATTACGATCAGGGTGTTGGCATCCAGGGCGATGCGGAGCTGAGTTCCAGGACAACAAAGCGCCTGTTGCAGCACATTAAACGAGCGGGTGTGGCCATCTATGTAGGGGGTGATGACAATGCGATCGACGGGGAAGGGCATGATGTCGCTTCCCTGAAACTGCCGGAAGGCCAGCGTAAATTATTGATGGCTGCCTACGCGACGGGTACACCAATCGTGGCCGTCCTTGAAAACGGCAGACCGTACGCGATTAACTGGATTAACAAGCATATCCCGGCAATCCTGGAATGCTGGTACCCCGGAGAGAGAGGAAGTCAGGCTATAGCTGAGGTGTTGTTTGGCGATTACAATCCCGCGGGCAGGTTACCCATTACATTTCCGAAGTCTGTGGGACAGATCCCGGTTTATTACGATTATAAACCCTCGGCCCGTCCAAAGAATTATGTAAACATGGACTCAAAACCTTTATATCCTTTTGGATACGGACTCAGTTACACCACCTTTTCATATTCTAACCTGCACATAAATCCTGCTAAGTCGGGTCCGGAAGCTACCTATACAGTCACCGTTGATGTCCAAAATACAGGCAAAAGAGCGGGGGATGAAGTAGCCCAATTATACATTGACGATGTGGTCAGCAGTGTAACGACACCTGTTGAGGCTTTGAAAGATTTCAAGCGAATTCATTTACAACCCGGACAGACCCAGGCGGTCACTTTCAAACTAACCCCCGAAAAACTCCAGTTACTGAATCGTGATTTTCACTGGACGGTTGAGCCGGGAACTTTCAAAGTGATGGTGGGAGGTAATTCGCAGGATGTGATCACTTCAACTTTCAAGGTGGTCCCCTATGCATCGGAATAGAAATTGTAGTTCTATTGATATGCAATGGATCAAAACGTGTAGATAGGTTAACAACAGTAAATTTTTACTAATTAATCAGATATAATGCATAAAAAGAAATTGGTCATCGCACGGGCAATGAAATCTGCTCTCCTTTTACTGGGATGCTCTTCCTTACTCTTGCTCTCGTCTTGTCAACCGGGAAAAAAGCCGGCGCAAAATCAAAAAACCGAACAAGAGCCGGTGGCATATGCGGATCCTTTTGTCGGAACAGGCGGCCATGGTCATACTTACCCGGGGGCAACCGTACCCTTTGGGATGGTACAGGTCAGCCCGGACAACGGTCACTTCGGTTGGGATTACTGCTCCGGCTACCATTACCCTGACAGCACGATTGCCGGGTTCAGCGTCACCCATCTGAGTGGTACAGGCGGAGCCGATGGTTCGGATCTCTTGTTTATGCCGTTTGACGGTAGTCGCATCGATACGAGCAAAGGAGCCACCTACAGCCATTATTCCCACAAAAATGAATCGGCAGAGCCTGGTTTTTACCATGTGACCCTCGATAATGGCATCTCGGTTGACCTGACGGCAAGTGCCAGAGTCGCCTTTTATCGCTACCATTTTGCCCAGTCAGATAAACCGGCCGTGTCATTGAATCTGGGTTATGGGAATAGTGATCGTCCGACCGGGACGTATATCAATGAAGTAAACGATACGCTCGTTACCGGCTATCGCATGTCAACCGGATGGGCCAGGGATCAGCGGGTGTATTTTGCAGCGGTATTCAATAAGCCCATCGAAAAGTTTGTCGTTTCGAACAAGGGCCATTTGTTGAACGATCAGAAGGAAGCCAAAGGCAAGTATACGCATGGGTATTTCATCTTCGGAGATTTGGGGGATTCTCCGCTGTTGCAAAAGGTGGCCATCTCATCGGTAAGTATCGATAACGCCAAAGAAAATCTTAGTAAAGAAGTACCGGGCTGGGATTTTCAGAACGTTCGGAAAGCGGCCTATGCCAGCTGGGAAAAGCAATTGAGCAAGATCGAGGTGACGTCTGATAATGTGCATCAACTTCGGACTTTTTATTCCTCGCTCTATCATACCATGCTGGCCCCGACACTGTTCATGGATACAAATGGTCAGTACCAGGGAGCCGACGGGAAGGTGCACACAGCGAAGGGATTTACCAATTACAGCACCTTCTCTATCTGGGATACATACCGTGCCGAGCACCCTCTGTTTACTCTTATCGAACCAAACCGGGTGAATGACTTTGTGCAGTTCATGCTTGCCTTTTATCATCAATATGGACTGCTTCCTATCTGGGAGCTCTGGGGGAACGAGACTAACACGATGATCGGCTATCATTCGATCCCTATTATGGTAGATGCGTATTTCAAAGGATTCCGTAATTATGATGTACAGGAAGCATTCAAAGCGATGAAGAAGAGTGCCACCGAAGAGAATGGGGCGGTAAAATTGTTCAACAGGTACGGTTATGTCCCGTCGGATAAAGTTCCTGAATCGGTCTCGAAAACGCTGGCATTTGCTTTTGACGACTGGTGCATTGCCCAAATGGCGAAAGCATTGGGAAAGGAAAAAGATTACCAACTGTACTCCAAAAGAGCTGAATATTTTAAGAACCTGTACGATCCGACAACGGGCTTCATGCGTCCGAAACTTTCAAACGGGAAATGGCTGAGTCCGTTCGATCCTTTTGCTGAACCTTCGAATGGCAGAAAACGCAACTATACCGAAGCGAATGCCTGGCAGGTTTTATGGTACGTGCCGCAGAACGTGCCGGAATTAGAAAAACTGATCGGCGGGCGCGAGAAATTCGTAAAAAGACTCGATACATTGTTCGTCAAGCCACCCAAGATCGATGAAGGCGGAGTGCCCGATATGAGTGGAATGATCGGGGAGTATGTGCAGGGTAACGAGCCGGATCAACAGGTCCCATACATGTACGACTATGCCGGGGCGCCATGGAGAACACAGGCCGTTACCCGGACCATTGTCGATTCTCTATACAAAGATACTCCGCAAGGTTTGCCCGGTAATGAAGACTGTGGGCAGATGTCTGCCTGGTATGTATTCAGCGCGCTTGGCTTTTATCCGGTCAACCCGGATAACGGAACATTCGAAATCGGCAGTCCGATTTTCCCCAGGGCTGCCATTCACCTGAAAGGAAACAAGACCTTTACCGTCATTGCTGATAATGTCTCAAAAGAAAATAAATATATACAGTCTGCCACGCTGAACGGGCAGACGTATGATAAGCCCTATATCACCTATCAGGACATTATTAAAGGGGGGCAATTGCACTTCGTGATGGGGCCCAAACCCAATAAGAACTGGGGTTCCGCAAAAGAGGATCAGCCGCCCATCGCCGCTTTTAATATGTCTGAATAGAAAGATGTAGAGCTTGTATTAGTAACAAAAAAACACAATCACATGAAATATCTCCATCGTTATTTAGTACTTCTGATTGTTGTCCTTTTTTTTGGTTTAGGAAACGAGGTTGTTAAAGCCCAGGAAGCGCCTGTCGACTATGTCAATCCATTTACAGGAACCCAGCAGCGTGCCGCATCGAAACAGGGTTGGGGAAATGGTGAAACCTATCCGGGAGCTGTTGTCCCGTGGGGCATGGTATCGGTAAGCCCGACGACGGATCTGACAAGTCCATCCGGGTATATCCATAATAATCCGTGGTTATATGGTTTCGGTCATACTCACCTGAGTGGCACGGGTTGTGCTGATTTAGGCAGCGCCCTGATGATGCCGTCGACGGGTGATGTTCATACCACGTTAGACGGTTTCCGTTCGAAATACGGCAATGAAGAGGCTACGCCAGGTTACTATAAGACGGTATTGAAGCCAAGCGGCATCGTGGCTGAGATGACAGCCACAACCCGTTCGGGTATCAGCAAATATACCTTCCCGGCCGGAAATGGTGATCATGATATCATCCTGGATGCTTCTTTTACCGTGAGTGGTGCGATGATGCCGGCTCTGGGACATATCAGGATCGTGTCACCGACGGAGATGGAAGGATGGACTCAAAGCGGCGACTTCTGCAGCGGAAGCAAGCGGCCCCGTCAGACACAAAAGACATACTTTGTGGCCGAATTCAGTAAACCCGCCGATTCGTATGGCACGTGGAATGGATCAGATAAGAGTGATATGAAGGTGCAATCCGGCCGGCATGTGGGTGCTTATTTCCGGTACAATGGGAGCCGGGAGCAGACGGTGATGGTAAAGGTCGGGGTTTCTTACGTAAGTATTGCCAATGCACGGATGAATCTGAATGCCGAGCAATCCGGCTGGAACTTCAACGGTGTAAAAGAGGCGGCACATGATAAATGGAATCATGAACTCTCACGCATTGACGTTGAAGGCGGAACCAAAGCGGAGAAAACGATCTTCTATACCGGCCTTTATCATATGCTGCTTCAGCCCAATGTGTTTAGTGATGTCAATGGCGATTACCTGGTAATGGGGCACAATGGAGTGGCCAGGGCCAGGGGGTACACGCACTATACGGTCTATTCCCTATGGGATACCTACCGGGATGAACATCCGTTCCTGACCCTCTTTTACCCGTCGAAACAAGTCGGCATGGTGAAGTCGATGCTGGCGATGTATAAGGAAAACGGATGGCTTCCAAAATGGGAACTGGCAGGCGGCGAATCCTATGTGATGGTTGGCGACCCGGCCGTGTCTGTTATCGCGGACACGTACATGGATGGGTTGCGCGATTTTGACACCAAACTGGCTTATCAGGCTATGATTCATGAATCTACAGATACATCGACGGTTAATGTCATCCGTCCGGGACTAAAGGAGTATCTGGATGATCATTACGTCCCCGTGCACACCAAGAATGTGTGGGGAAGTATGTCGACAACCCTGGAATATGATTTTGCCGATTATGCGCTTTCCCGGTTTGCCAAAGCTCTGGGCCATGATCAGGATGCTCAAAAATTTTATGCCCGTTCGATGTATTACAAGAACCTGTGGGATCCATCCACCGGCTTTTTATGTCCGAAGAACGCCGACGGAAGCTGGTACAGCCCGTTTGACCCGACAACCTCGAAGGTCAACGAACCGGGTTTTGTGGAAGGTAATGCCTGGAATTACCTGTTCTTTGTACCGCACGATCCACACGGTCTGGCGAAACTGATGGGTGGGGACAATGTATATGTCCGACGCCTGCAGGAGAGTGTGGATAAAGGATATTTTGTGATGTGGAATGAGCCGGATATGGCGTATCCGTATCTCTTCACGTATTTCAAAGGGGAATCGTGGCGAACCCAGAAAGCAGTTCGGGAAACAATGGTACAGGATTTTACGCCTGATGCAGACGGACTTCCGGGAAACGACGATTGTGGCGTTACTTCCGGCTGGTACGTGTTCTCTGCTCTCGGATTTTACCCGGCAGACCCGGCTAGCGGCGAGTTCCGGTTGGGCAGCCCCATGTTCAAAAAGGTCACCATCCATCTGGATCAGGATTACTACGATGGGAAAACCCTGACGATCGAAGCCGATCATGCTTCGGATAAAAATATATATGTAAAATCCGTTGATCTGAATGGAAAGACCTACAATAAGCCGTTTATTACATATAAGGACATCGAAAACGGCGGGACTATCCGGTTTCAGATGACAGACAGGCCGGATAAGAAGAGATAAATTAACGTGAGTTCGAGATAAAATCGGGCCATTTTCAACGTATACCGTATTGAGACTTGACCATGGATTGAACAAACCGTTGAAACGGTTTAGGAAATCCAGGAATCCTTGTTAACTCCCGGATTAATCCGGGGGTTAATGAAGAAAGAACCTCAACGAATCGTTTTTAACGATTTTTTCCCGCGTTATCTCAAACTCACTTTTGTCTATTCTGGAGATGGTTGTAGATGGAGGTGCGGGTTTGTAAAAATTTAGCTATTGTGTACTAATAAATTTTGCTGTGTATTTGTATTGCTAAAATTTTATGTGTATATAATACACGTAATAATTTTATGATACGTTTGTGTGCGTTGTTATTACCACGGCGTGGAGATGTCAAAAGCTCGATTAAGGCAACAGATAGTGTGAATATGATCCTTAAGAAAAGCGTTTCCCGAAAAACTGAAAAAAACATCTTAACCTGAGAAACCGTATGCGATCTTTAGACTGGATAGATGAATCCTGCAGTAAGTTATTCGTGTGCTATGAAACAAATGCAGGAGGACATTCATGATTGGTGAGGCTGTATCATTTCTTGTATTCCTCGCAGGCTCCACTAGCATAGTATCGCTGGGCTGGGGTGATATGTTAATTATCATTCTTTATTTTGCGCTTGTTTTAGGGATCGGTTATTACCTGAAGAATTTTACGAAAACGGGTAAGGATTTCTTCCTGGCAGGCAGGAAAATGACCTCGTGGATTGCCGGCCTGGCTTTTATTTCCGCGAATCTCGGCTCGCTGGAACTCATGGGATGGGCGGCATCAGCTTACCAGTACGGTATTCTTGCGGCTCACTGGTATTGGATTGGAGCGATACCTGCCATGCTGTTTCTGGGGATCATCATGATGCCGTTTTACTATATCTCTAAAACACACTCCGTCCCCGGTTACCTGAAGCTACGGTTTGGTGAAAGCTCCAGCATGCTTGCCGCTATCTCATTTGCGTTTATGACCGTTCTTATGAGCGGAGTCAACATGTTTGCCATGGCGCTTGTAATGAAGGTCGTCGTCGGTTGGGATCTAAATTTCAGCATTTGGGTTTCCTCAATCACGGTGATGGTCTATGTCGTACTTGGCGGGCTTCTCTCGGCGATATTCAATGAAGTCTTGCAATTCATGCTTATCTGGCTGGGTGCGCTGCTCGTTCCCATCCTCGGCATGGTTGAGCTCGGTGGCTGGAGTGGTATGGTTGCCAAGATCCACCAGAATGTGGCTGGTGATTATACGCACATGTGGAGATCGTTGGGACATTTTGCGAACAACCCGATGGGTATTAACTGGGTCGGGATCGTTTTTGGATTAGGTTTTGTGATTTCTTTTGGATATTGGACAACCGATTTTCTTGTGGTGCAGCGGGTTCTTTCGGCTAAAGATCTCCGGTCTTCAAAGATGGCCCCCATCATTGGAGCCGGATTTAAAATGTTTGTTCCGTTGATTGTTATCCTTCCCGGACTCATAGGACTGGCCGTCATGCCGGGTTTGGTCGGGCAGAGTCAGGCTGTGGCAACCGGGGCGCAGAGTTATAATGAAATTCTACCGTTGATGATGGCACGTTATCTTGGTCCGGGTTTACTTGGGCTGGGTATAACGGCTCTCATAGCCGGCTTTATGTCGGGCATGGCAGGAAACGTGAGTGCGTTTGCCACGGTATGGACGTACGACATCTATAGGCCCATTCACTTCTCCCTGACGAAAAAGAAGGCTACCGACGCCCACTATGTCAGGATGGGGCGCTGGTCCACATTTATAGGGGTAATCATAAGTATCGGAACTGCTTATCTGGTTGAAAATGCAGCCAGCATAATGGACTACGTGCAGGCACTTTTCAGTTTCTTCATAGCACCGTTATTCGGAACCATTATTCTTGGAATGTTGTGGAAGCGTTGTACCGCGGCCGGTGGTTTCTGGGGATTGCTTGCCGGGATGACATCATCCATTGGCATGTGGATATGGGTAGAACTCAGTCCCAGTGCTTTAAGTATTGTCGCACTTTCGCCTGATGCGAAGGCCATGTCTGAAGACATGTTCCGGGCGTTATGGTCGTGGCTGATATGCGTGGCAGTGACGGTCGTTGTCAGTTATATGACACAGCCAAAACCGGAGGCGGAATTAGTGGGACTGGTGAGAGGATGTACGGATTTACCCTCGGAAGGCCACCTGCCTCTGACCAGTCGGCCTATTTTTTGGGCAGGAATCGTTTTTGCCGTATTCATAATCTTGCAAATTATTTTCTGGTAAGAGTAAGGAGTTATAAATGGGAGATGAACATAGAATTTCGATTTGGTTCTTTATAGGATCTCTGCTAACCGCTTATGGAGTCATCATCTTTATAGTAAGTTTGCCGGGATTGCTGAACCCTGCCCATGAAGCCGACGTGGTCCTGGCCAATCTTCATGCCGGGGTCTGGTGGGGCATACTCCTGGTGTTGTTAGGACTCATGTATGTCATCCTTTTTTGGCCGTTTGGGAAAGAAAAGAATGAAAGTAATGAAGATGCCGGATAAGTCTTCGGCCTGGTTTCGAGGGGATATAATCTGAGAATGATATATCCCGTGATAAGGAAGTAAATTGGTACGTGTGAGAAACATCTGTTGAGATGGGTGATAAACGATACTCCCGCAAGGATTTTCTGAAATCAATTACCGCTGTAACACTTGGAACAGTGGGAGTTGGACTGGCAGGAACTCCTGCACTCTTTGCCGGGGAAACAACCCGGGAAGTGACTCGACGGACTGGTGAATCCGTCTCATTGCAGCAGGGATCATCAGGATCGCCTAACATACGTCCGTTCGATCGGGACTGGCGATTTGTAAGAGATGATGTTCCGGGAGCTGAGCTGTCGTCCTATGACGACGCCGGGTGGTCGATTCTGGATTTGCCGCATGACTGGAGTATTGAAGATTTATCCCCCAAAAAAGCACTACCGTCATTATCCATAACCGAAGGAGAATGGAAGTTCAGGAAAGGGGACAATGCCGAATGGAGTACCCCTTCTTTTGATGATAGATCCTGGGAAAGAGTAAACTTGCCGGGTTATTGGAATCATTATTCTGATTCTGACCCATCGGGGTCTTATGGATGGTACCGGAAAGAAATTGAAGTACCCGGTCATCTTCGGGGCAAGGATTTCCTACTGAATCTAGGAAGAATTGCGGACACAGATGAAGCCTTTTTCAATGGCATGCGGATTGGGGGAACCGGTGACTTTCCACCCGAATACAGATACTCCTATTACTCTCTCACTTTTGTAAAAGCCAGGGTATATCGCGTGCCCGCCCACTTGGTTCGGAAAGATCGTAACGTGGTCGCCGTTAAGGTGTACTGCCATAACGAAAAAGGAGGGATTTATGCCTCGGCCCCAACGCCGCGTACCATCGGCCCATTTTCGCCCGAAAGTCCCGGCGGTGGATCGACGGGACATACAATGGGTGGCATCGGATGGTATCGCAAGGAATTCAAACTGGATAAGGCGGATCAAAATAAACGGGTATCTATTTTATTTGACGGCGTTTATATGAAGGCCGATACGTGGATTAATGATCACTACCTTGGTAATCATCCATATGGATATACCAGCTATGGATATGATTTAACTCCCTATTTAACATCCCCCGGCCAACCCAATATTGTAAGCATCCGGGTAGATAACACGGGAAGAAACAGCCGGTGGTATAGCGGATCAGGCATCTACAGGCACGTACAGTTACGGGTTACGGATGCCGTTCACTTTTCTCAGTGGGGACTATATGTCACAACACCTCAGGTTACGGATGATCAGGCGCTCGTGGAAATTGAGTCCACCATAAAAAACGACTCGGGCATAACAAAAATCCTTGAACTTGAATCCATCCTGTACAATCAGCAGGGAGGCCGGGTGGGGCATGGTAATAGTACAATTGCAATTGGCGGGGATGAAGAGATCCAAAAGACCCATCTGATTAAAGTAGATTCTCCCTTATTGTGGTCCCCCGACAATCCTAACCTCTATAATGTCCAGGTCAATCTGATTCTGGATGGTGAAAAGATTGATCAATTGAATACCACAGTTGGAATTCGATCGATCGAGGTTGACGCGACTCATGGGCTTCGGATCAATGGGAAACCGGTTCTTCTGAAAGGCGGGTGCATGCATCATTGTAATGGACCGTTAGGGTCTAAAGCCATCGACCGAGCCGAAGAGCGTCGCGTGGAATTAATGAAAAAACACGGCTTCAATGCGATACGCACCAGTCATAATCCTCCATCCCCGGCTTTTCTGGATGCCTGTGATCGCATAGGGATGCTGGTGATGGATGAAGCTTTTGACTGCTGGGATAAGGGCAAGATGCCGATGGATTATCATCTGTATTTCAAGCAATGGTGGCGCAAAGATATTGAATCCATGATAAAAAGGGACCGGAATCATCCGAGTGTGATATTATGGAGCATTGGAAACGAGATACCGGATAGGGCTGAACTGTCCGGGCTGGATATTGAAAAGGAGCTGGTATCCCTGGTCCATCGATTAGATCCCACGCGGCCGGTAACGGAAGCCATCAACGGTGTTTATCACTGGTCGTCAACCGCTGCCGCTTATGATATGCTGGATGTCGGTGGGTATAACTATTTGTGGAAGCAATATGCCAAAGACCACCAGAAATACCCGGAGAGGGTCATGGTTGGTACTGAATCATTTCCACTGGAAGCGTTCGAAAACTGGCAGCAGGTAGAAAAACATCCCTGGGTCATCGGTGATTTTGTATGGACGGGCATGGACTATTTAGGCGAGTCCGGAATAGGTCATTCACAAATTACCGGCGAACATACTCCACCTGAGAGCTTTGGAATGCCGTGGCCCTGGTTTGACTCGAATTGTGGAGATATTGATATATGCGGATTCAAGAAGCCCCAATCCTATTACCGGGATGTCGTCTGGGGCCAAAGTAAACTGGAGATGGCCGTCCATAGCCCGATCCGCCGCGGTGGACAAAAAGAAGAATTGAGTAAATGGGGCTGGCCTGATGAGCACCAAAGCTGGAATTGGGCCGGTTTCGAAGGTAAAAAACTCAATGTGCGTGTCTTCACCAGGTGCCGGTCGGTGCGTCTTGAACTGAACGGTAAAGTAGTAGCCCGGAAAGAAGTGTCTGACGAGACCCGGCTCATTGCAGAATTTGAGGTTCCTTATGAGGCGGGGGATTTGCGGGCGATCGGCATCGAGGATGGAAAAGAAACGGTATCAAAGGTGCTGAAGACATCCGGGAGGGCTTATGCCATCAGGCTGACGCCGGATAGAACGAAAATAAAGAACAGCAGAAATGATCTGTCGTATGTGACGGCAGAGATAATTGACAAGAAGGGAAACAGGGTGCCGGATGCCGGCGCATTGGTTGAATTTGCAGTAAGTGGTGGCGAACTGGCAGCCGTTGGTAATGGGAATCCTTCGGATATGATGAGCTTTCATGACGGGCGATGTCCCGTCTTTCGTGGGAGGTGCCTGGCGATTGTACGCTCTGTGGATTCAGAGAAAGGAAGAATAACGTTAAAATCAATGGCTAAAGGGCTGAAAGGAGCTAGCGTTACTATCGAAACGCAGTGAATATGCAAAGGTTGGATTACGAAAATCGGTAATTAATCAATTTCAGTTTAACCAGTGATGGCTCCCGGAATAGATATTAACCGCATTTACTACAAAATCACGCCTGTTACATAGACCGATTATAAACTTTCATTATAAGGTTACTCCCACTGCAAGGATCTGAGCTGCAGAAAAATTTTAACACACAGCTAAATACGAATTACTGCTCTTAAGTTGACATTAACTGTGAGAAATGGGTCTGGTGATGTCTTGCAGTGTTTTTTATAGAAAGTCTTCATAAATCTAATAGTTAAAAAGTAATGACCAAACGGATTTCAACAAGTATCCTGTCTGTTCTGTTATCAGTGTCAGTGACAGCTGTTTCTTTTGCTCAAACATATCAAAAGACTGAACGTGGTGTGAAGGTAAGGGTCAATAAAGTTAATATTGATGTGCAGTTTTACACCAGTAATATTGTAAGGATATTGAAATCTCCTGTCGGCACCAACTTTCACAAGACGAGTTTTGCCGTAATTAAAAAGCCGGAGCACGTTGATTTTAGTGTCAAAAGAAATAATAACACGTTAGATATTGTTGGGAAATCTTTAAAGGTCAGCCTTGACCTGAAGGACGGAAAGGTAAGTTTCTATTCTTCTTCCGGTAAGGAGTTGCTCACTGAAAAGGCAGGAGGGACACAGTTTTCGCCGTGTAAGGATCCCCTGGAACACGCGTTTGATGTCAGGCAGTCATTTCAACTGACCAACGATGAAGCTATTTACGGATTGGGACAACACCAGCGCGGAACGATGGACCAACGAAATCAGACACTTTTTTTAGAACAAAGGAACCGGCAAATTGACATCCCCTATTTTTATTCCACAAGAGGATATGGTTTGTTCTGGGATAATACATCGACGACCATCTTTAAAGATACGACAGGAGTGACCTACTTTGATTCGACAGTAGGTAAATGTGTTGATTATTATGTACTGCGGGAAGAAAGTGCCAACCAGGGGCTTGCACGATGGGATGAGCTTACCGGTAAAGCCCCGATGTTCCCTAAGTGGGCGTTTGGATACTGGCAGAGCCGGGAGCGTTATAAAACACAGGATCAGTTACTTGGAGTGGTAGAGAAGTACCGATCCTTAAAGGTGCCGCTGGATGTCATTGTGCAGGATTGGCGATATTGGGGAGGCGTTCATAAGCATTGGAACTCGACAAAGTTCATCAGTTCGAGATATCCCCAACCGAAAGAGATGGTGAGCCAGGTTCATAAAATGAATGCACATATCGTCATCTCGGTATGGCCGTCGTTTGGAGAGGATACGCAAATTTATAAAGAGATGAGTGAGCATGGTTATCTGTATGAGGAGATGAATACCTGGCCTCCCACATCGGACGACCGTGTATATGATGTCTTCAATCCGGGTGCCCGGAGTCTGTACTGGAGCTTCCTGAATCGCGATTTGTTTTCAATAGGAATAGATGGGTGGTGGCTGGATTCAACCGAACCGGACCAATTAGGACCGGCCAAACGTTACAATGATATTACGACCCATCTGGGATTATTTGGAAAGGTGCGCAACGCCTTTCCCATTGAACATGTTGGTGGTGTGTTTAAACATCAGCGCGCCGAGACGTCGAAGAAAAGAGTGGTCATTTTAGCCCGGTCGGCCTATGCCGGACAACAGCGGTATGGCTCTGCGGTCTGGTCGGGGGATACCCAATCAGATTGGAAATCATTGCATGCACAAATTACCAACGGACTGAACATGGCCATAAGCGGTATTCCTTATTGGACAATGGATATCGGTGGGTTCTTCTCGAACGGATATCCCAAAGGTTCAAAAGATCCGGCCTTCCAGGAGTTATATGTGCGGTGGCTGGAACTGGGGGCATTTTGCCCGATTATGCGCTCCCACGGTACGAGCACCCCGCGAGAGATATACCAGTTTGGACATAAGGGATACTGGGCCTATGATGCCATTGATAACTTTATCAATCTTCGATACCGTCTGCTGCCCTATATCTATTCCAATGCGTGGCGGGTGACCTCGCAAGCGTATGCCATTATGCGTCCACTCATCATGGATTTCCCGAATGATGAAAAAGTGAGGGATATCAATAACGAGTATATGTTTGGCCCCTCATTCCTGGTCCGGCCGGTGACCCGGCCGCTTTATACTCAAAGGATCGGTAAAGATAGTTCAACAACTGATTTTTCGAGAGTCAAAACAGTTACTACATACTTACCCAAAGGTACCGAATGGTATAACTTCTGGACAGGGAAAAAAATAACCGGTGGGGAAGAAGTGACGGCAAAGGCTCCGATCAACAGGATTCCGCTGTACGTGAAAGCGGGTGCCGTATTGCCAATGGGACCATTTGAACAGTATTCAACTCAAAAACCGGATGCTCCCATTGAAATTCGTGTTTACCCCGGGAAAGATGGCCATTTCCCATTGTATGAAGATGAAAATAACAATTATGATTACCAGCATGGATCCTATTCACTTATCCCGATCACATGGAATGATGCAACCAGGTCATTAACCATTGATAAACGGAAAGGCGGTTTCAACGGAATGGTTAAGAACCGGGTGTTTAAGATTGTCATCGTTAATGAACAAAATGGTTCAGGTATTGCCGAAACACCGGCTTCGGAGACCAAAACAGTGAAATATTCAGGAAAAGCAGTATCAATTCATTTTAAATAACGTGAATTCGAGAGGAGAATCGATGGTAAAAAGAATAGAACACGGACAACACCGATGACGCGGATTCTCTCGGACAAAGATGTAAACCCGCCCTCTCCACGGATATGGTGAGGAGTTGAGGGTGAGGTATAACGGGCAGGAACCATTTTCGAATGCCTTGAAACCGCGAAATTCAACCTGATCCCGAACATTTTACTATATCGAACGGACGTTAATGTAAGTTTCGATGTATCCCGGGCGTGCCAGAGATAATCTGTAAAAGACATTAGGTCTGTTGCGCAGGTTCGGCTTAAGTGCGGAGACGATTCGTTGAGGAACATCTGTAATTAATTGTAAAAGAGTATCGGTTGTCATTGCCAATCCAGTTTTTAATGGACCCCGTAAGTTGCGTTTTATAAGAAAAATCTCGTACTTAAATAAGTGTACTATATACACATAAATATTTCTAAAATATTTATAAACTGTCTTCCTAAGGTTTATTTTTAGAATCCTGAGTAAAGACCAGTAAACTGATGGAATCATAGATAAAGTCAGGCTTTAAAAAACCTTTGGGGAAGCGCTACCGAAGTTGAAATTAAGTGCGATGTGGCGTGTGATGTCGAAGGAAAATGATGGATAAACGGTAAAAAGGTTGAGACTTTTGTATGTGCCCGGATAGTAAGTCTCGTATTATTCACTGAATTACAAATAAAGTCGAATAAGTCATTGGTATCAAACATAAACTGGATCCAAACATGTTTAAGACAGCATTCATTTTAACAGTTGCATTGGCCATGATTTCATGTGCCGGCCCCAAAAAACAAAACACAGATCCTGTTATGGAACAGGATGCGGCATTACCCGGTAAATCGGCTTTTGAAAAGGTAATCGATGGGAAGAAGACTGATCTCTACTATCTAAAGAATAGTAAAGGAATGAAGGTCGCCATCACCAACTACGGAGGCCGCGTGGTTGGTATCCTGGCTCCGGATAAAAATGGTCATTTCGCAGATGTAGCACTCGGGTTTGACAGTCTCGGAGGATATCTGGACAATAAAGAATATTACTTTGGTGCCATCATCGGCAGATATGCCAACCGAATTGCACGCGGCAAATTCAGTTTAAACGGAAAAGAATACCATCTGCCAATAAACGACGGCGT
>Ga0102953_1000931_pt1 | contig 19127 bp, 21 predicted proteins | sample SalPon2A_C_D2_MG_FD_78509 | JGI IMG/M metagenome (GOLD analysis project Ga0102953, IMG submission 78509) | Soil microbial communities from South San Francisco under conditions of wetland restoration - Salt Pond MetaG R2A_C_D2_MG | ecosystem: Environmental > Terrestrial > Soil > Wetlands | place... | reverse complement strand
TAATCAACGCGCGGGCAGTGGTGGATTCAAGCAGTTTCATTGGACTTCTCCTCTGGGCAGCAAAGTTGCTGAAAACGGGACTGTTATTATTGTTTTGTGTTATTTGTGAGGGTTAATACTACCTCTTTTCAAAAATTTGTAAAGAACCTTTCATATACCGATTAATTTAAATTATATACCAGTCGGAATTTTAACTCGTTTTGTAAATTTCATTTAAACTTCAATAATATACCTTAATAACAGACAAGGTAATTTGAATTTCTGCGATGCGCCAAACTGTACCAGGTTAATATATATTTATAATTTTAGACCATATTTATACCAATTTTCAGGACTTTCTTTGCGGAATATCCACGCGTTGGCCGCGCGGGATCTCGTATTCCTTGTCGTATAGCGGTAACGACGCCAGCTCGCCATCGTGCAGCTCGCCATCGATACAGCGGATGCGCACCGCCTCGCCCTCGGTGAAGCCGGCTTGTTGCATGCGCCCGATACCGATGCCGCGCTCGAGGTATGGCGACACGGCCCCGGCCGTGACCTGCCCGACGACGCGCTCTCCGCGCAGGATTTCACCGCCGATATGCGGTTCGGCCTCGCAATACAGCCCGGTCAGGCGGCTTTCCCGCGGCGCTTCGAGTAGCGCCGCCTTGCCGATGAAGTCGCCCTTGTCCTCGTCGACGAAGCGGCCGAGACCCGCCGCCCAGGGCGTCGTCGTCCGGTCGAAGTCGGATCCGGCATTCAAAATTCCGGCCTCGATACGGCGAATATGCATCGCGTCGAGTCCGAAGATTTCCATGCCGTGAGGCTCGCCCGCTGCCGCGAGATGCCGCCACAGCGCATCGGCGTCATGCCCCGGTTCGGTGTAGTATTCCCAGCCCAGTTCATTGGTATAGCCGGTCCGGGTGACAACGACTTGCTGCCCGCCGAAGCTGACCCGGGCAATAGCGAAATAACCGAAAGGCTCCGGCATCCCGTCGTCGGCGGCATCGGCAAGTATCTGCATCGAGTTCGGGCCCTGGACCTGGGAAACGAACACCCCGGGGTCGCTGATGCTGACGTCCATGCCGACGGCATGCGCGCGCGCCCAGCTGTAGAAATCGCCGTCTGCCTGGGCATACCAGAATAGATCGTCCGCGAGCCGCAGCAGAACACCGTCGACGAGCAAGCCGCCGTCCTCGTAGCAGGCGAGACCGTAGCCGCAGCGCCCGATACGAATTTTGGTGATGTCCTTGGTAAACAACCGGTCGAGCAGTCGCTCGGCGTCCGGCCCCTGGAACTGGAGTACGTATTCGCCGGTATTCAACACCGCGGCTTTCTGCCGCAGCAACCAGTAACCCTCCACGGTCGACAGCTCGTCGAAGCAACAGGCCATCAGACGGCGGTTATAGACACAATAATGCGGCCCGAGCGGACGCTCGATCTCGTGGTAAGGATGCCGGTTAAGCGAAAAGTCCCAGCCCGCACCGGGGAGAGTCGAAACCAGATCGCGCGTTTTGCCGTCACTCGATGCCATGAGAATTTCTCGGGGTTTGATTTGAGAACACGGTAGCAGCGGGTAAATTTTTAAGCAAATGACAAAAAATTTGCAAAATATTGAATTTTTGTCATCATATTCGGCATGCGACTCGACACCGAATCCCTGCGCGCGCTGAAAACCGCGGTCGACCTCGGCAGCCTGACCACCGCGGCCAGGCACCTGTCGCTGACGGCCTCGGCGGTCAGCTGGAAACTGAAACGGCTGGAGGAGCGCGTCGGCCGCAAGCTGATTGCGCGTAACGGCCACCAGATCGAGCCGACCAGCGATGCCCGTCAACTTTTGCAGTATGCCGACGTCATTCTCGAGGCGCACGATCAGGCGGTGCGGCAGTTTAATCTGTCGCCAACCGAAGGCAGAATCGTCGTCGGCATCAGCGACGACCTGGCATCGGCGCAGCTGCCGGCTTTCGTCAGCGCTTTTCATCGTAGCTATCCCGGCGTGCGGCTCGAGATTCGGGTCGAACAACAGCTCGCCCTGCTCGACTGGTTCGACGACCGCAGTATCGACCTGGCGGTGTTGCCGCTCGAGGACTCGATGCTCGAGGACCACGATACCGTGCTGTGGACCGACGAGCTGGTCTGGGTGCAAAGCCGCTCCAACGACTATCCACTCGATCGACCGGTTCCACTGGTCACCTTTTCGCCCAGCTGCACTTACCGGGAGTCGGCGTTCGCCGCATTGAAAGCCGCCGGTGTCGACTATTACGTGTCGATGGAATCGCCGAGCCTCGCCGGCGTGCAGGGCATCGTATCGGCGGGGATGGGGGTCACGCTGATCAATCGCGGACTGATGACCCCGGATCAGGGCGAATGGCCCGAATCGCGCCGCTTTCACGAGCCCCGCCGGGTTTCGTTCGTGCTGCGGATTCAGCCGTCGCTGCCGGACCCGCTGCGCGAACTCGTCGAGCCCGAGATCAGGCGCTTCTTCAACCCTTGAGCGAGCGATTCGGCCGCGCGGGGATCAATCTGCATGGCGGGCGCGAATGCCGCCGGCTTCAGGAAATAAGTTTGCCGAATACCGAGTAACGTTCGCGCAGGCCGTCGATTGCATCGCCTGCCTCGTCGGCGATATAGGCGAGAACCAGCTCGTGTACCTGGTCGTTGAAATTCAGAAACGCCTGCGATTGCTCGCCTTCGTTGACGATATTGTGGAACAGAATCGTTCCCTCCTGGATGATCTGCACCAACGACCGGGAATCGAAAAACTGCAGTACCGCGCTGGCGACCGCGAGCACGAATGCCTGGTGATCGAAATCGTCCTGCTTGTCGACGATCGCGAAAATCGGCGCGCTCATGCAGCAGACATATGCCCAGGCGAGCGCCGCCTTCCGGGAATCCATCGCATTCGGATGCACTTCCTTGTCCGCCACCCGCAGCACTTCCATGGCCAGCGAGGTCAGCACCACCTGCGCCCCGACCGAGCTGTCGGTAGTCGCAGCCAGCCCGTTTTGCGCCCGAATCCTGTCGGCGCGCGCGAACAGCGCCTTCAAGGCCTGGTTTTCTACAAGTCCATCGCCCGTTTCGGCCGCCGAATCGCGGGCCTGCTCGCTGTCGGTCGTCTTCGCACCGAACATTTCTCGCCATGATTTCATAATCTGCTCACGCCGGGGATCGAATGATCGTCGCCCGATACCGGAAGTTAAATAAGGGCCAGCGCGCATCGCTCGATCGACAGCGCAGCAGTAAATTCGCCCGTATTACCCCTATGTTTAGCTGACGGACGCCGGCTTTTCAAACGCCGCCGGCCCGGGAAACCCGGGATCCGGAGAGAAAAACGGGCCATCCGCTCGCTGAATCGTGCGAGAATCGAGCTTATTGCGCGGAGACCACGAACATGAAAACCTGCGGCGAGGTGCTGGTCCGGATACTCGAAAGTTACGGCATCGACACCATATTCGGCATTCCCGGCGTGCACACGGTCGAGCTGTACCGGGGACTCGCCGATACCGGTATCCGCCACGTGACGCCGCGCCACGAACAGGGCGCCGGTTTCATGGCGGACGGCTATGCGCGCGCCAGCGGGCGGCCCGCCGCCTGCTTCATCATCTCCGGACCCGGGATGACCAATATCGTCACCGCGATGGGCCAGGCCTACTCCGACTCTATCCCGATGCTGGTCGTCTCCAGCGTCAACCGTACCGACGAACTCAGCCTCGGCGAGGGCCGCCTGCACGAGCTGCCCGACCAGCGCGCCCTGGTCAGCGGCGTCAGCGTGTTCAGCCACAGCGTGCTCAACGTCAGCGAGCTGCCGGCGGTGCTGGCGCGCGCCTTCGCGGTGTTCGACAGCGCCCGGCCCGGACCGGTGCACATCGAACTGCCACTCGACGTGATTACCGCGCCGGGCGACGCACTCGATCTCGCCGCACACCGCGGGATGAACCGCCCCGGTCCCGATCCCGACGCGATTGCGCGTGCCGCCGGACTGCTGCGCGATGCGAAGGCGCCCTTCGTGGTACTCGGCGGCGGCAGCATCGACGCGCCCGACGAGGCGCGCGCGCTCGTCGACACCCTCGGCGCGCCGACCGCGCTGACGATCAACGCCAAGGGCGTGCTGCCGGGGGGGCATCCCCTGAGCCTCGGCAGCCTGCTGCCGCTGGAACCGGTGATGGAAGCGTTCAAATCCGCCGACGTCGTGCTCGCCATCGGCACCGAGCTGGGCGAAACCGACACGCTGCTGTTCGACGCGCGGTTGCATCTCGCCGGGCGGTTGATCCGGGTCGATATCGAGGCCGAGCAGCTGACCCGCAACGCACTGCCGGAGATCGGCATCTGCAGCGACGCGGGACTCGCGATGCGCGCGCTCGTCGGCGCGCTGGTCGGGTTCACGCCAGACTTCGACAAGGCCCGGGAAAAAGTGGCCGCGCTGCGCCGCGACGCGCTCGCCGGCTTGCGCGCGGATTACCGCCTGCACCACCGCTTTCTCGATGCCGTGGCCGCGGCGCTGCCCGGGGTGGTCGTCGCCGGCGATTCGACCCAGCCCGTCTACGGCGCCAATTTCACCTACGAGCCGGACGGTCCGCGACGTTATTTCACCTCGTCGACCGGATACGGTACGCTCGGCTACGGCCTGCCCGCGGCGCTCGGCGCGAAGCTCGCGCGGCCCGACCTGCCGGTGGTCGCGCTGATCGGCGACGGGGCCCTGCAATTCACCATCGGCGAGCTTGCGACCGCGGTCGAGCTCGGCCTGCCGGTACCGATCTTGCTGTGGAACAACCATGGCTACGGCGAGATCAAGCAATACATGGTCGAGCGCGGCATCCCGACCATCGGGGTCGACATCTATACCCCGGACTTCCAGGCCATCGCGCGCGGCTTCGGTTGCCATGCGGTAACCGTCGACAGTTTCGAGGAACTACGGTCGGCGTTGCGCGAAGCGGTGGCGGCCGACCGGCCGACGGTGATCGAGATCGACGAATCCCGCGCCTTCGCCGATTGATCGGCGAAGGGTCTGATTTGCGGGCAGGCACCAAGGACCCGAGCTAGGCGGGAGGTTTATAGGCCAGATAGCCGCGCTGCGTGGCGATATGATCGGCGATGAACTTCGCATCGTGCCAGACGCCCCAGATGAACGACGAACCCCGCCGCGTCTGCCACGGCAAACCCAGGAAATAAACCCCGGGTTCGGCGGAAATACCCTGCCGGTGGATCGGCTTGCCGGCTTCGTCGACGGCACCAGTCCTGAGCCAGCTGTAATCGACCGCGAAACCCGTTGCCCAGACGATCGCCGAGACCCCGGCCCGCGCCAGGTCCAGTTCCAGGATCGGCTCGGTCACGCAACGCGGATCCGGCCCCAGCAACCGCGCCTCCGGCTCTTCCGCGAGATCGAGCCCGTTGCGCGCCACCCAGGCATCGGCTTCGTCGAGCACCGACAGATAGTTGGCGTCGCCGTGCGCGATATTGTCGGCAAGATCCGGCGCGAAGCGCAGCACGCCGCCGGCAAAGGATTCGGTGCGGCCGACCAGGGTCATGCCGCGCGCGGCGAGCTGCCTGAAGTCGACCGTCTCGCCGCCGCGCGCACCGCTCACCGAGATGGTCACGTGCTCGGTACCCGCATCGGGGGCCGCCATATCCCACTTGCCGAGCACCCCCAGCCACCAGACGAAATCGCGTCCGCGGTAACTGCGCGGCGGTCGGTCGTGCGGACCGACCGACAGGTACACGTCGCGGCCCGCGCGCAGCAATTCGTCCGCGATCTGTCCTCCCGAGGATCCCGCGCCGACCACCAGAATCGCGCCGTCGGGCAACTGGCCGGGATTGCGATAGCTACTCGAATGAATCTGCGCGATGCCCGGCGATTCGGGCACCACGGCGGGAATGACGGGCTGCTGAAACGGACCGGTGGCCGCAACCACGCTGCGAGCATCGAGGACGCCCTCGGAAGTCTGCACCCGGAAGCCGGGTTTACCGTCATTCCGGCACACTTCGGTAACCTCGACGCCGCAACGAATCGGGGCATCGACCATCTGCGCATAGGCGACGAGGTAATCGGCGACACTTTCCTTGCCGGGAAAATCGTCGGGACCGCAATTCGGGAATTCCATGCCCGGAAAGCGGTCGTGCCAGGCGGGACCGTTGGCGACCAGCGAATCCCACCTTTCCGAACGCCAGCGCTCGGCGATTCGATGCCGCTCCAGCACGAGATGAGGCACGCCGCCTTTTCCCAGATGTTCGCTCATCGCGATCCCGGCCTGGCCGCTGCCGACGACCAGCGTGTCGATGCTTTCGACGCTCATTTACGAACTCCTGCTTGCATGTCGATATATTGCCCAAGGGCCGCCCTCGTGTCGATGTGTTAGCATCTCGAATTTGCATTTTTGCGTAAAGTCGATGAGCGACGACATCCAGTATCCCGATCATTTCATCGAACGACTGCACACCATCTGGGGCGAAGGCTTCCTGTCTCCCGGCGGCGAGGAGGAAGTCGGAGAAATCGTCCGCGGCCTCGACCTCGCGGGCAAGGTCGTACTCGACGTGGGTTTCGGCACCGGCGGTCCCGCCATTGCGCTGGTAAAAGTCATCGTGCAGCCCGGGTCGTCGGCATCGACGTCGAAGCCCAGTTGCGTGATCGGGCCGGCAAGAATGCCGAAAAGGCAGGGGTAGCGGACAAGATCGAGCTCAGGATCGTCGAACCGGGCCCGCTTCCGTTTGCCGACCAATCCTTCGACGCCGTTTTCAGCAAGGATTCGATGATCCACATCGAGGACAAGCCCGCGCTGTTCCGGGAAGTCCTGCGCGTGCTTCGGCCGGGCGGGGCGTTCGTCGCCAGCGACTGGTTGTCCGGCGAAGAACAAATCGGCCTGGAGGCGCTGGAACGCTTCAAGTCGGTGGGACACCTGTCATTCACGATGGCGACCGCCGCAGAAATGGCGCAGGCCCTCGTCGATACCGGACTGCAGCAGGTCGAAACGCGCGATCGAAATGCCTGGTACGCGAAAGTCTGCGCCGTAGAACTGGCGCAGGTCGAAGGCCCGCTGAAGGCTCAGCTCGTCGATACCGTCGGCGAAGAGATCTATGCGAGCTGGCTGAAGGTCAGAAAAAGCCTGGCCGACGCGGTTTCCGCCGGCGGCCTGCGGCCGACGCACCTCAGGGGCTTCAGGCCGGCCACCCGATACCCATCGACCTCTAAATGCTTTTAATGCGTAAAACCCGACTCCCTGGTTATTCGTTCAGCTGAATACGCGCGCCGAACGGCACGTCCTGCCCGCCCTTGACCAGCCACAGGGTCGGGTACGGCGGCTCCTGCGGAGGAAACTTGCCGCAGGCGTCGGTGAAGTACACCAGCGAATCGGGCTTCCGATCCTGACGATCGATCCAGTCGAAAACCGGGCGAAAATCGGTACCGCCGCCGCCCTGCACGCGCGGTTCGCAATCGAAATCGTCCCAGGCCTCGAAAAACATCGGGAATTCGCCGGCGATTTCCGCGTCGCAACATAGCAGGGCAATGCGAGCGTGGATCTGGCCCTTGATCGCGTTGATCTCGGAAAAAAACTGCCCGATTTCCGCTTCATTAATCGAACCGCTGGTATCGACCGCGACCACGAGATCGACTTCGTCGCTGCGCAGACCGGGAAACACGGCCGGATCTCCACGCCGGCTGGAAGGACGGGAATAGCTGTAATCATTGCGCGCGGTCCCACTCAGATGCTGCGCCAGCAGGCTGCGCCACGGCAGTTTCGGTTGCAGGTAGAAATCGACCGCGCGCGCCATTTCGGCGCTCAGCTTGCCCGCCTGTAACGCCTGTTGCACCGCCGCGGCCACTCGTTGACGCCACTGGGTGGCAAGAATCTCCAGTTCGCTGGGGCGCGAGCCTTGCTCGAACTGTTGTTGCGACGACCGCTGTTCCTCGTCGCCGCCGTCTCCTCGAGGTTGCGACTGCGGGCGCTCTGCTTCGTCGCTCTGCAACAGCGGATAGATTTCCTCGGCCGTCATGCCATCGAATTCGGGCCGGTAAACCGCATCCGGCGTCGGCTTCAGACCCTCCTGGATCAATAGCGGGACGACCGCGAAGTCACAGGCCTGTTGCCACAGTTTTCGGTCCCGGTTACCTCGCCGGTAAAAGTGCAGCAGCGCGCAATGCAGGGCTTCCCGGGACAACGCGAAGCGGGTTTCGTCGACATCGAGCGAGTCGATGTACATGCGGTTGTAATAAAGCGTCTTACCGTCGCACCCGGTCGACCGGCACCAGTCACCGTCGGCTTCGACCAGCGGCAGCCTCAGCGCCAACGCGCCGAGAAATGGCTTATCCAGGATCAGCCGCGTTCGCGCCGCGGCCATCTTGGTCGCCGTATCCATGGTTCAGTAAACCAGGAGGTCGCCGACCTTTTCCGCCCAGTCGGAAAACTGCGGCACCGCGAACAATTCCGGCCCTATCGCCCGATGCAGGTCCGCCACCAGCATGACGCCCATTTCGCGCTGCTCGAAGCAGTTCGCGTATTGCAGGATATTGCCGAGCAATTTGACTTCGCCGCCGGCGCGAACCGCACGCGTCACCAGCGCCGTGGCCACAGCGTACTGCAGGTCGATTTCGCGCGGACAATCCTGCGATTCGCCGGCCAGGATGGCATCGATATCGGGCAGATTCTCGAGGCTCTGTATGAAGGCGAACAGTTCTACCCCCGCGGCCCTGCCGACGCAGGCTTCGAAGCCGCCCGCGAGCAGGTTCGGCTGCTCGGCGAATTTGTACAGTGCGCGATGCGCGAACTCCCAGGAGCGCGGCGAAGGAAAGGCGACCGGATTATGCTGCGGGTTGAAATCGAATAACAGGTCGGGCCGAAAGCGCAGAAAGGCGATGATGCGTTCGTCGATCCGATTGCGGTAAGCCCAGGCAGCCCAGTCGTCCAGATTGACGTCGACTTCGTAATGCGAAAACCGGTTGGCGAGCGGAGAGGGCATGCTGTAGGTCAGGCCGCGATCGCCCTGGCGGTTGCCGGCGGCGACGATTGCCCAGTGCTCCGGCACCCGGTATTCACCGAGCCGCCGATCGAGAATCAATTGATAGGCGGCCGCCGATACGCTCGGCGGCGCCGAGGTAATTTCATCGATGAACAGGATGCCGGCCTCGCCGTGAACCGTGACATCGGGCAGCATCGCCGGTATCGCCCACTCGACCTTTACGCCGTTTTTGAACGGAATCCCGCGAAGATCGCTGGGCTCCATTTGCGACAGCCGGATATCGACGATCGCCGCACCGTGTTTTTCGGCCACCTGTGCGACTATCTGGGATTTTCCCACGCCCGGCGGCCCCCATAGCATGACCGGGGTATGGTATCCCTGCTGGGTGCTGGCGAACTCCTGTTCGATAACCGCTGTGATTTCTGCTGGACGCACTACTCAAGAAATTCTTGGCTAGATGAATCCGCTATCTTGCGACCCGGGATCGGGCCGGTCAATATTTGCCGGGATGGAAGTCTCACCTGTCGCGCTCGATCCGCGCATCGTCGAGCCGAAAATGTGAATGCCGGAAAGGGTCAGCGCCGCGAATAAGGCTTTTTGCTGCGTCGCGGATAATTGTATGCACATGGCGGCTCTGAGCAGTCCGTGCTCGTCCATGTAAAGCTGGTGAATTTGCGGGGATTGTTTAAGGCCATTGAAAACCTGGCGAATGATATCGCTGACGGAAAGCGCCGGGGAATCGACGAAATACAGGGTGAGGGTCTGAACGCGAAAGTACACGCGGCCTACGCACAGGCTACAAAAAATTTCGAGATCGTTTTTCGGTGCGACGATGCCCGGACGCACGCCGGCGCGCCGCAGCAAGTCGTTACGATTCGTTGTTACCGGCCCGATTCCAGCCATTGATCCATCCTTTCAGTCAGCTTCGACAGCCCGCTCGTTGCGCGCGGGCAAGCTGTCGATATGATATTTCAAATCGGCCGCATGCCGTAATAAATTCTCGATATAAACAATATAAAGGGGTCGGTGACAAATGATAGTCATTCGCAAGATGAGAATGAGAATCGTTTGTCACCGACCCCTTTAATCGCTTTAATCGGGGACCGGCCGTGCATCTAGCGGGAATCGCGCCCGCCGCCGCGCGCCGCGGCGAGCAGCGAGTCGACTCCCGGGTAGCTTGCCGCTGTCAGTTCGTACTTGGTTCCGGCTGCTCCCCAGGATTCACGCCGCTCGAGCGCCGCGCGCAGTTCTCCGGCACTGGCGAAGGTCACGCCGCCGATCGCATGTATACCGTGCGCGAACAGGACGTCGGGCAATCCACTGCCGCTCGGGCCGATCAAATCCACGGCCTCGGCGCCCGCGCAGCAAGCCAGGATCTCCTCCAGCGAGTCATTGATCAGCGTCGACGCGGTGCAATAGACCAACCGGCATTCAGACAATGTCCCGGGGTCTTGCGACAGGGTAACCCGCGCCCGCCGCGGTACCCGCTCCGGCTGCTGCTCGATGACGAGCACCTCCACGCCCCGCTCCACCAACCGATCGATTACCGGACGGAAATATCCCACCATGCCGACCCGTTCGCCAGGCCGCGGTTCGTAGCCGCCGGCGGCGCCGCGCGGCGGAAATTTAAAGCCGGCGCGGCGAAACAGGTGCTGGCCAAGCGCGTTCCAGGCGCCGATCGCGAGCGCCCGGCCGGGAAACGCCGTTTCGCCCAGGCCCCCGAGACAGGATGCAAGCGATAGCCGCGCGCTTGCGGGATCGGGGAAACGGCGGTGCAGCTCCGCCAGGGTCCCGGGCAGACTGACGTAAAATGGCGCTGCGGTGCCGTCGTCGAGAAACACGAAACCGAATTCGTCGTGAAAACCGGCATCGGCCGACAGTCGCGGCAAGTAGAGCCCCGCTATATCCGGCGTTTCCAACCCGGCACACAGGCGCCGCGCGAGGGCCAGTGTTTCGGCGCTGATATTTAAAGGGGTCGGTGACAAATGAGACTCATTAACATTTAGGCTCGGCTATGTCCAAGGCCGGCCTCGTTGTGAATAACCCAGTTTTCTGCCCAGAGCTTTTTCGATTCGCGCCCTGAATTGCCCGTCTCCGATGGGCATTGAAAATGCCGTCGAGTTTCTGATCAGGCTAATTTCCCGTTCGGGTATTTCAGCGTCGAAAAGTGCTCGATAAGCACCGGCGCGTTTGTCGATATCGGATCCGAGTGACTCGAAAACCTCGTGGCTTTGAATCAGCTCGCTGGATTCGTTGTGCGCATTGCACCTATAGCTCGACCAGGGATACTCAGCGGGTGTCCCGACCATGCTCGCCCGCACCGGGTTCAGTTCTATGTAGCGCATACAAGTCAGCAGGTAATTATCACGATCCACCAGGCTCGACTTATGGCGTCCTTCCCACAGGGTACCGGTCCTGCGGTACTTGAAATTAACAAACTGCACGTAACGGCGTCCGACCGATTGCATGGTCCTGCTGATCGAATCGCATTTCGACGGCGTCATCAGAAGATGCACATGGTTGGTCATCAATACATAAGCATGAACGTGCACCCCGTACCGGTGGCTCGCGTCTCGCAAACAATCGAGGTAGTGCCGGTAATCTTTATCGCTAAAAAAACTGGCTTTCCGGTTGTTCCCCCGCTGAACGACGTGGCAGGGAACGTCTGGCAGGTATATCCTTGGTTTCCTCGGCATGACAGCTCCTTTGTCAAGACGATAATACTACCAGATTCCCGGGCACTTTAGCGCGCTACTAAAATGCAAATGATTATCATTTGTCACCGACCCCTTTATTAGACCCCTTTATTAGACCCCTCTATTAATGATTTGAATCAGTTCGCAATCCCTTTTTACCGCTATTCTGGCGATCGGTTTTCGCAATTCCCCCGCCCCCCGGAAAAATTGCTCATAAACTGATTTTTGGAGTGATTAAATGGATTAATCACTCAACAAAGAAACTTGATTTGTCATTTAGACCGGCATCATTAGCATTGACTCGTTGAGCGCCAAATTTGGAGATCCCATGTTCGATACCAGCCCGTTTCACGATTTGTTAGGTTTTCTGAGCCCCGGCGTCATGCAAGCCTATGTCATCCTGATGTTCCTGGCGGTCATCGCCGGCACCGTGATCGACACGATACACAAGAAGAGCGCCCAGTATTTCTTCGAAAACGCGCAAAAAGCCCGGCAAGCCGCGAAGCGCACCGTCAGCGGCGGCGAAAAGGTTTCGCTGGCGGTTTCGACGCTCGCCAACGAGGTTTTGACCTCGTCCGAATTCTGCAATCCCAAACGCCGCCTGTCGCACCTGTTGACGATGTACGGGACTATCATTTTCATCGTCACCACGATAATGCTGATTTTCGGTTACCCGACGCCGAGCGAGCCGGTTTCCGCAGGTCTGGTCGCACTGTGGCACCTCGGCGCGCTGATGGTCTGCGTCGGCGGTTACTGGTTCTGGTTCTTCATCCGCGTCGACCTGAATTCCGAGGGCAATCCCTGGTATCGCTTCGTGCCCGCCGACCTGTTCGTCCTGTCGCTACTGATGATGGCTACTTTCGCTCTGCTGTGGTCGCTTACCCGCGGCGCCGGCACGCTCAACCTGCTGTTTTTCGTGTTTTTCATCGCCGCCTCGACGACGCTGTTCTGCACCGTGCTGTGGTCGAAGTTCGCGCACATGTTCTTCAAGCCCGCGGCCGCCTACCAGAAAAAACTCACCCGTGCGGACGGTTCGCAGGAAAACCTGCCCGATCTCGGCGACCTGTCGGACCCCGAGCTGCAGGCCCGGTTCCCGGACATTCCGACCTACATGGGTGACAAACCGCCCTACATGGGGCTCGGGATCAAGCGTGAAACGCCGAACCATTATTAGAACAATACCCAGCCGAATAAATTAGAAAGAGGAACATCATGCCTACCTTTGTATATATGACTCGTTGCGACGGTTGCGGACAGTGCGTCGATATCTGCCCGTCGGACATCATGCACATCGATCCCAAGCTGCGGCGCGCCTACAACATCGAACCGAACATGTGCTGGGAGTGCTACTCCTGCGTCAAGGCCTGCCCGCACAACGCGATCGACGTGCGCGGCTACGCCGACTTCGCGCCGCTCGGGCACTCGGTGCGCGTCATCCGCGACGAGGAAAAAGGCGTGATCGCGTGGCGGATCAAGTCGCGCAACGGCGAAACCGACCTCAACCTGCTGGCGCCGATCACCACCAAGCCCTGGGGCAAGCACATTCCGCAACTGAAGGACGTGCAGGGACCGAATAAGGATATGCGCGACAGCCAGCTGCTGTTCAACGAGCCGAAATATATCCGTATGGATGAAGGCGATATCCATACCCTGGAATCCAACGGGCTGAAAATGAAAGCCGGGGTGTACTACTGATGCCGAAGACAATCCTGGAAGACAATATCGACATCCTGGTTTGCGGCGCCGGCCTTGGCGGCACCGGTGCGGCCTTCGAGGCGCGTTACTGGGGGCAGGACAAGAAAATCGTGATCGCCGAGAAGGCCAACATCGACCGCTCCGGCGCCGTCGCCCAGGGCCTGTACGCGATCAACTGCTACATGGGCACCCGTTTCGGCGAGAACAATCCCGAGGACCACGTGCGTTACGCGCGTATCGACCTGATGGGCATGGTGCGCGAAGACCTGCTGTTCGACATGGCGCGCCACGTCGACTCGACGGTACACCAGTTCGAGGAATGGGGTCTGCCGCTGATGCGCGACCCGAAGACCGGCGCCTACCAGCGCGAGGGCCGCTGGCAGATCATGATCCACGGCGAATCCTACAAGCCGATCGTTGCCGAAGCCGCGAAGAAATCGGCCGACAAGGTGTTCAACCGCATCTGCGTCACCCACCTGCTGATGGACGACTCGAAAGAAAACCGGGTCGCGGGTGCGGTCGGTTTCAACGTCCGCACCGGCGACTACCACGTGTTCAAATCGAAGGCGGTGATCGTCGCCGCCGGCGGCGCGTCCAACATCTTCCGGCCGCGTTCGGTCGGCGAAGGCGCGGGACGCGTCTGGTACGCGCCATGGTCGTCGGGATCCGCCTACGGCCTGCTGATCGGGGCCGGCGCCAAGATGACGCAGATGGAAAACCGCATCGTGCTGGCCCGCTTCAAGGACGGCTACGGCCCGGTCGGCGCCTACTTCCTGCACCTGAAGACATACACCCAGAACTGTAACGGCGAAGAGTACGAATCCAAGTGGTTCCCCGATCTGCAGAAAATGGTCGGCAAGGAATATCTCGATCCCGAGGCTGCGCACCTGACCCATCGCCCGATCCCGACCTGCCTGCGCAACCACGCGCTGATCAACGAGGTCAATGCCGGACGCGGTCCGATCCACATGGTGACCATGGAAGCCTTCCAGGACCCGCATCTCGAAGAGATCGGCTGGCATAACTTCCTCGGCATGACCGTCGGCCAGGCCGTGCTGTGGGCGGCGACCGACGTCAACCCGAAATACGAAAACCCGGAACTGACGACTTCCGAACCCTACGTGATGGGTTCGCACGCCACCGGCAGCGGCGCCTGGTGCTCCGGCCCCGAGGACGTGTCACCGCCCGAGTATTTCTGGGGTTACAACCGCATGACCACGGTCGAAGGCCTGTTCGGCGCCGGCGATGCCGTCGGCGGTACGCCGCACGCCTTCTCCTCGGGTTCGTTTACCGAGGGCCGCATCGCCGCCAAGGCGGCCTGCATGTACATCGACGACGGCAAGGCCGAGGGCATTCGCATTTCCCAGGAGCAGATCGAGCGCCGCAAGCAACAGATCTTCAAGCCGATGGAGCATTACAAGGTTTACCGCAACGAAATCGTCGCCGGCGATGTCAACCCGAATTACATCAACCCGCGCCAGGGCCTCGATCGCCTGCAGAAGCTGATGGACGAATACGCCGGCGGCGCGACGGTCAACTACATGACCAACGACAAGCTGCTGCACATCGGCCTGAAAAAACTGAAGACGCTGGAAGAGGACCTCGAGAAGATCGCCGCCAAGGACGTGCATGAACTGCTGCGCGCCTGGGAACTGAAGCACCGTACGCTCGCTTCCGAGTCCGTCATGCATCACACGCTGTTCCGCAAGGAAACCCGCTGGCCGGGCTACTACTACCGCGGCGATGCGATGAAACTGGACGACGAGAACTGGCACGTGCTGACGGTTTCCCGCCGCGATCCGCAGACCGGCGAGTACACCATGGAAAAGGCGCCCTGTTACCACCTGGTGGGCGACGACGAGTAGCTCCCTTTATCGCTCCCGGGGGGACGCCGGCTGCGTCTTCCCGGGTAAAAAAAGATCGGCATGGACTGGATGATCTTTTTTCGTCCCTGACATTGCAGTCTAATGATCCTTCCCCGCGCGGGAACAGTCAGCAATCCGTTACCCGAACTATTGTGACATGAACGTAATCGATAAAACCGACGCAGAGCTCGAAAAGATCGCCTTCCCCATGTGGGACGAACTGATCCTGTATTCCAACAAGGGGCAGTACGGCAAGTTCATCCGCAATTTTTCCTACGACCTGCTGCTCGGTCTCAACGAGGTCGAAGTCGGCAAGCAATTCGTGCAAAGCCAGCTGACGCGCAGCCTCTCGCCGGACTACGACTTTCTCGGTTTCATCCGCCGGGGCGAGCACGTGACCTGCCTGTTCAGGGTACGCAGCACCAAGAAGGAAGGCGAATGGCTGGGACGCATGGTCATCGGCTACGAGCGAGGCGAAATCAAGATTTTCGCGGCCTCCATATTCTGAAGGGACGACTGATATGAGTGAAGAGACGATCGCAGACGGCAAATACGTCGAATTGACTTACAAGGTGATCGACGAGCGATCCGGCGCGGTGCTGACGCAGGTGGAATTTCCGCTCGGCTACGTGCACGGAACCAACGAAGTGCTGGCGCCGGCGGTGATGGCGGAACTCGAAGGCAAGCAGGCCGGTGAGGTGATCGAAGTCCCGATCGACTGCAACGAGCTGTACGGCCCGCGGGACGAATCCCTGGTGATTACCAGCCCGGTCCAGGAAGTCCCCGAGGAATACCGTGAGGTCGGCATGTCGATCCTGATGGAGAGCAATACCGGCAAGACCAAAAGCTTCCTGGTTACCCGCGTCGACCGGAGAACAGTGACCATCGACGGTAACAACCCGCTGTGCGGGCGCAAAGTCATTTTCCGGCTGGAGATACTGCTGGTCCGCGAGGCGACCGACGAAGAAATCCGCTATGGCGGCAAGGTCGAGGCAACCCCCGATATCGACGGCGCCAGCAAGGTGCCGCTCAATTAGCCGAGGCGGGGATTTTCGAATACGATGATCGAACAGGCAGCACTCGCCGCGGACCAGGAATGCCGTTTCTGTATTTCCAAACCCGGACGCCGGATCATGATCGAGGGCAAGTACGGGTTTGCCGCCTGGGACCGGCATCCGGCGAGCCCGGGGCACTTCCTGGTCATCCCGTATCGGCATTTTGCCGATTACTTCGATATCACCGACGAGGAACGCGAAGAATTGTGGCGGCTGGTCGCCGAAGGCAAGAAGCTGGCTGACGAAAAGCATCATCCCGACGGTTACAATATCGGCATCAACGTCGGCCGCTGGGCCGGGCAGTCGATACCCCACCTGCACATCCATGTCATCCCCCGCTACCAGGGAGACGTGGAAAACCCGAAAGGCGGCGTGCGCGGCGTCATACCCGAGAACAAACTTTACACCTTCGAACCGGATTGATTCCCGGTCCGCCCGATATCGGAACGGACGGACCTGACTTTTATCGCGGCCCAAAAAAACCGGCGAGGCTCTAAACCTCGCCGGTTTTCGCTTTATGCTCGAATCGGCTTCGCGCCGATCCCCGGGGATGGCGCAGCGGCGTCGAATCAGGGACGCTTGGGGGTGGTGTACTCGACTTCTTTTTGCATCGGTTCCCAGATCGTCTCGTAGCCGACGAAACCCTTTTCATTCGGTTTCATCTGACGGGTGGTAACAAACCGTGCCTTACCATCCGGAACCCTGGGTCTTTCTTTCTTTGCTTCGCTCATAACTCACCTGGACACATACTGGCTGATCGAATGCTTGCGCAACGCTCGCTTTGCCGCGGGCCCCGCGTAGCCGGAATTTCGCTTTTACCGAAGCCGAAATTATAACAATAAAGCACATTAAGTCCCATCACTGCTTTTTATCCATTGAACACTCGATTGAATAGGGTTTTCGGTCCGCGCAGTGCCTATAATGTCGTCACCATGAAACTCGTCCAAAAACAGTTTTTAAACGGCCGCCGGGAATTCGAAATCCAGGGAGATACGGTCGAGGTTAGTCTCAGGTCGCGGTTCAGGGAAGAAAAACTGACCGTGATGCTGGCGGTGCTGAATCCCGAGCCCATCGTCAACGAGCAGTTCGTGGAATTTCACAGCCGCATCAAGGCCGATCCGTTGCTGTCCCTGTTTCGGGATAACCCCGATCGCGAAACCTTCGAGACCTTCGTCGCCGAACTGAAGCGGCGCGCCCGCGAGGAGTACCACCTGTTTGCCGGCCTCAAGGGCAGCCCGCGGCCCGCGGAATCCGCCAACGCCGAGGCCGCGGCCGGGACCGCGGAGAACGCCTTTCGCAGGCCCGCCAAACCGGTCGACAGCGAGCGCATCGACGACGCGATCTGCCTGCTTCGGCAATACCTCGACGGTGCAGCCATCGAAACCCTGCTCACCGCGCTCGAGGCGCTGAAATCGGCACCGGAAAGCCAGTCGAGCTATGCACGGCTGATCCTGGCCTTCGACGAGATCGGGCCGCAGCAAGGCGCCGTGCTGACCTACGCGCCCTACATCGGCGTTCTGCTCTCCGACGACCCCGCCGAATATTGAAACTTTCGATCGGGCCTCTGCTGCCGGGCCAGGGCAAGCGCTTTGCCGCTGCGGACCTGCAGGCAACAGGAAATAAATACAAAAATCATTCTCATTTCTCCGCCGCCTTTGCCGACATCGGAGGGCATGCGGCTGAAAATTCAGCCGATTTTTCGCCGGCGGCGAATGACAAAAGTCAAGGCGCCGCTTCGCCCTCGCCTCTAAGATTAGCCGCGTTCGAAAAACTACCAGCGAAACAGAGGCATACATGAAAAAAACAATCTTTTTCGTTTTACTGAGCCTGTTTGCCATTCAATCAGGCCCATCGATTGCGGGCGACCCGGCTGCCGGTAAAGCCAAATCCGCAACCTGCGCGGGCTGCCATGGTCCCGAAGGCATCAGTCAGAACGATTTATGGCCTAACCTGGCGGGTCAGAAAGAGGGCTATATGGTCGCGCAGCTGAAGGCCTTTCGCGCCGGTGAGCGCATGAACCCGATGATGTCGCCGATGGCCGCACCGCTGTCCGATACCGACATCGCGGATCTGGCCGCTTATTTCTCCAGCCTCGGCAAATAACAGGCGACAAGCGCCGGTATCCGGTCGGGTGACGGCTGCCAGCGCCTGGAATGCCTGCCGATAGTTGCAGCGCCAGCGCTGCAACTATCGGCTGTCTTTTCCTGCACCAATAGTCGTTCGACCAGTGGAATGGGCCCCGGCTCGGGGCCTCCCCGGACTTCGTTCCGGGGGCCGGGGCGACGATTTCGAGTTCACGTCATTGCGGTCTCGACCCGATAGGTCGGACCGCGCAATCCATTCCGCGGAGTCGCGGTGCTTTCCCGGGTGTCGAAAACCGCGGAACCGATTTGACAAAAATCAAGGTGAGCGGGTTTGGTCCGCCAATATACTCTGAAAACCACAAAAATTTCGGGGTAATCGCTGTGAAAACGCATTCGACAAAAAGTCTGGAACTCTGTCTCGCCGTGCTGATGATGGTGTCTATATTCGCCACTCAAAATGCATTCGGCAAGGCCGAGCAGGAAACCGACACTCGTTACCGGGGCGCGCCGTCGGGTATCGACCCGACCACGGTCAAGGAGATGATCGACACGGAAGGGCCGCCGATGACGGTGGACGAGTTCAAGGCGGCGAAACAGATTTTCTTCGAACGCTGCGCGGGTTGCCACGGCGTGCTGCGCAAGGGCGCCACCGGCAAGCCGCTGACCACCGACATCACGCGTGCGCGCGGCAGCATTTATCTCAAGACTTTCATCACCTACGGTTCCCCGGCCGGCATGCCGAACTGGGGCACCTCGGGCGAGCTCACCGAGGCCGAGGTCGACATGATGGCGCGTTACCTGCAG
>Ga0102953_1000930_pt1 | contig 19132 bp, 25 predicted proteins | sample SalPon2A_C_D2_MG_FD_78509 | JGI IMG/M metagenome (GOLD analysis project Ga0102953, IMG submission 78509) | Soil microbial communities from South San Francisco under conditions of wetland restoration - Salt Pond MetaG R2A_C_D2_MG | ecosystem: Environmental > Terrestrial > Soil > Wetlands | place... | reverse complement strand
GGAAATTCATGAAAGAGACTGGTGCAAAGAACATGTTGATGGTAGACCGGTTTTTTTATGAATTTGCAAATAACCTTGACGATTAAGTGAAATATCTGAATTTTATATCGAATAAGAAGTGAACTTTCCCCCCCCCAGCAAGCTTCGAGGTATCGAAAAAAATTACGGTTGAAATATCCCATTTTGGGAACTATAGTACCCACTATGGGAACGATAGGTGGTAAGGCATACAGTCTGGGAAACGTCCTCTTTTCCAAAACACAGCGGCAGATCCTTGGCCTTTTGTTCGGGCGTCCCGAGAAGAGCTTTTACGCCAAGGAGATAGTGCGTCTGGCGGGGGTGGGGACGGGAACTGTCCAGCGAGAACTCGAAAAATTCTCGGCAGTGGGTTTGCTGACTGTCGAGCAGATTGGCAACCAGAAACATTATCAAGCCAACAAACAATCGCCAATCTATGAAGAATTGAAGGGGATCGTCCAAAAGACTTTTGGGTTGGCAGATGTGTTGAAAGATGCGTTGTCTGACTGTCTCGATATTATCAAGGTCGCTTTTATCTATGGCTCGATCGCGAAGGGGACGGATAACTCTCGCAGCGATATCGACCTGCTCATTATTTCGGAGCAGGCATCGTACACAGATGTCCTGGATAAACTGGCTGATATGGAGTCCAGGGTAGGGCGCCCTGTCAGCCCATCAATTTATTCGGTTGTGGACTTCATGAATAAGCTGGATGCTGATAACAGTTTTCTGAAGCGGGTTGTCCAGCAGCAGAAAATTTTTGTGATAGGGACAGAGGATGACATCCCAACAGTTTGAGAACCTGGTCAACATCGGTCAGTTGAAACAGGAGCCAGGTGATCAGGCTGAATTTAACGGATTGGTCGGATCGGGGCGAGCGCGCCTGAAGGACGCACACCTGGACAGCCTGTCGCTTGAAAGCCGCTTTGACCTGGCCTACAATGCAGCCCACGCGCTCTCGCTAGCGGCTCTTCGCTGGAACGGGTACCGGTCAGACAATCGATATATCGTTTTCCAATGCCTGCCACATACTCTTGGTGTCGATGGGAAGGTATGGCGGGTTCTGGCTCATTGTCATTCGTTGCGCAATCGAGGCGAGTACGAGGGGCTGCTGGACGTCAACAAGCAGTTGATCAATGACCTGATCGGAGCCGCCGAGGTTGTTCTTGCCGAGGTCGAAAAGCTTGGCCCGATACCATCGTGACCAAAGGCATTTTGGTGTCCGGATGGTTTGTCTTGGCAGTTGGCGGAAAATGGGCGCGGTCAAGTTGCAGTTTGCGGCAGCACCACTGCAACCAAAGCGTAAAAAGGCCATTGTAACTGCTTGAAATAATTGGTGGAAAATGGGTGTGCAGAATCTCCCCTTCGGCACCAGAATTTAAAGGGCTGTAATCCTGATGGGTTACGGCCCTTTTCCTTATCCGGTTGCTGATTGGTTGCAGGTGGTTGTATTGCATCCTGCATCCTTAACAAAAATTGCTAAAAACGGTAGCTGGAGCGCCTCTGACCGATGCTCGCCGCGTCTTACCCCGCTGTTCGGACCCTTTTCCCGCAACTATATCTTTTCATCTTTTGCGCTGATGCTACACTGGCACGGAAAAGACCAATGGAGGTGAAGAACCGTGCGTGACGACCTCGATCTGAATTTTTTCAAGGGGCTCCTCGAAGAGCGCCTCGCCGCCATCCTGGCGGGACGTGAGGCGCAAAAAAAGGGCGGGGCGCCGGTCGAACTCGACCAGGCGAAGGTGGGGCGACTCTCCCGCATGGATGCCATGCAGCAGCAGGCCATGGCGCAGGCCTCGGCCCGCCGCACCGAGCTGGAGGCGCAGCGCATCCGGACGGCGCTCGATCGCCTTCGTTCGGGCGATTACGGGTACTGTGTGAAGTGCGAGGAAGAGATCGCCGAGGGGCGCCTGCGGGTCGGCCCCGCCACCCTGGTCTGCATCGATTGCGCGAGGGCGGCGGAGGGGAGGTGATCCCCCCTGGGCCCCGGGGCCCAGGCCGGGGTCATTCCGGTCCGAGAAATCAAGGGCCGGCTCAGCGCAGCAGGAGGAGGGGGATGGTCGATCTGCGCAGCATGGCGGTGGTGGTGCTGCCGATGAGCAGGTGGCGGATGCGGGAGTGGCCGTAGGCGCCCATGATCATCAGATCGATACCGTGCTCCTGCTGATATTGGTTCAATACACTTTCAGGCTCGCCGGGGAGGATGACGGCCGGCGCGTCGAATCCCGCCATCTCCAGGATCTGCCGGGCGCGGGCAAGTCCGGCGCGCGCCTCGTCGTTATCCGAACCCACCGTTACCAGGTGGCAGGGAAGCCCCCTGAACAGCGGACTGGCGGCGACCATCTCCAGCGCCTTGCGAGCGGTGGCGCTGCCGTCGAAAGCGAGCATTACCTTTTGCGGGGAGTGGAATTCGGCGGTGGTCACCAGGATAGGACGGCGCAGGGCGCGGATGACCCGCTCCAGGTGGCTCCCCAGGTGCTCCGAGGCCACCTGCGCCGCTTCCCCCCGCTTGCCGAGCACCAGCAGGCGAATCCCTTCTTCCATCGTCGCCAGCGTTTCCACCAGTCCCCCGTGGCGCTGCAGCCCATCGGGCTCTTCGACACCAGCGGTGCGGGCCCGGAGCCTGGCCGCGCCCAGAAGCTGCCGTCCCCGTTCCTGGGCCAGCTTTCCTCTCTTCTCGTCGAGGGCAGCCAGTTCCTCCAACAACGATTCGCGAGCGCCCAACCCGATGCTCCCGCTCAGGTCGGAGGGAGGGGGAGCTTGCTCCTTGTTCGGCACGTGAAGGAACTTCAAAGGCGCCTTCATCCGCAGGGCCGACCATGAGGCCGCGTCGCAGACGGCGGTGGAATAGGACGATCCGTCGATGCAGGCGAGTACGAGTCTGTTCATATAAGTTCCCTTAGGGAGTGGCAAAGAATAAGTGAAACACTATGGCGCTCAGATTTGGGTCAGATTTGGCTGTGCCGATTGAGCTGAACCGCAGACGTAGCAGGGCTACGTTGAGGATTTGGCGATTGAGGCATGGTCAAAGATGGCCTGAAGATGAGATGCCAGATGTAATACTTATTGTTTGCTACTCCCTTAATGGCCCATCAGAAGTTCCACCGCCTCCGGCTTGTCGTGGACCGCGAACCGGTCCACCATGGTCTCGCTGGCCTCGTTGAGGCCGAGGATTTCCACCTCCGTCCCTTCCCGGCGGAACTTGAGGATGACCTTGTCGAGGGCACCTACGGCGGTGATGTCCCAGAAATGGGCGCGGCTGACGTCGATCTCCACCTTCTCCATCGCTTCTTTCAGGTCGAAGGAGGCGATGAAGCGCTCCGCCGAGGTGAAGAAGACCTGACCGACCACGGTGTAGCGGCGGGCCAGCCCATCGTCCGAGAGGCTGGAGCCAACATACATGATTTTGCCGATCTTGTGAGCAAAGAAAAGGGAGCTGAGCAGCACACCGGCCAGCACCCCCAGAGCCAGGTTGTGGGTGGCTACCACCACGACCACCGTGGAGGTCATTACGATCGAGGAGCTTTTCGGGTTCCTGTGCAGATTGCGGAGGGAATCCCAGCTGAAGGTCCCGATGGATACCATGATCATGACCGCCACCAGTGCCGCCATCGGAATGCGCGATACCCACGGGCCGAGGAAGACCACCATCAGCAGAAGGAAAACCCCGGCGAGCAGGGTGGAGAGGCGACCGCGGCCTCCCGATTTGATGTTGATGACCGATTGGCCGATCATCGCGCACCCGCCCATGCCGCCGAGTAAACCCGAGGCGATATTGGCCATTCCCTGTCCCATGCATTCGCGATTCTTGTCGCTTGGCGAGTCGGTCAGATCGTCGACGATCGTGGCCGTCATCATCGATTCCAGAAGGCCGACCACCGCCAGGGTGACCGAATAGGGGAAGACGGTCGCCAGCGTGTTGAAGTTCAGCGGAATGTCGGGGAGAAGAAAGACCGGCAGGCTGTCGGGCAGTGCGCCCATATCCCCCACGGTGCGCACATCCACGCCGAAGAACATGGTGAAGGCGGTCAGCGCCACGATACAGACCAGCGGAGAGGGAACCGCCCTGGTGATGTATGGGAAGAGATAGATCAGGCCCAGGCCGGCCGCCACCAGGGCGAAGACCTCCCACCCCACATTGGTAAGTTCGGGCAACTGAGCAAGGAAGATCAGGATGGCCAGGGCGTTGACGAAGCCGATCACCACCGAGCGCGAGACGAAGCGCATCAGCCCGCCCAGGCGGAAAGTGCCGGCCAGAATCTGCAGCAGGCCGGTGAGCAGCGTCGCCGCCAGCAGATACTGCAGGCCATGCGTTTTCACCAGCGTCACCATGAGCAGGGCCATCGCGCCGGTCGCCGCCGAGATCATCCCCGGCCGGCCGCCGACAAAGGCCGTGACCACGGCGATACAGAACGAAGCATAGAGGCCCACTTTGGGGTCGACCCCGGCAATGATGGAGAAGGCGATCGCCTCGGGGATGAGGGCCAGGGCGACCACGATCCCCGCCAGGACGTCGCCGCGTACATTGGAGAACCAGTTTTTGCGGATCATTTGAACAGTCATTCGGATTCCTGGGATAAAGTCCTAGGATGCCGGGGACAGCGCCAAACGGCAGCCACCGGAATCCGTTGAAAGAACGGGGGGAAAGAAAAGGGACGACAAGCCCGTTTTTAATTCGGCTGAAGATGGACCGACGCGCACGGATAGGCGTAGGCCGGCGGCGATAACTTCCGTCGATCCGATCGGTTTACAGCTGCTGCTGAGGTGAATGGAAAAACGACTTCGGCAGGATGTTTCGCGGAGGATGGACTCTTTACATCGGGCGCATTCTGTAAAAGGCGGTATTCACTCGTCGATCAAGATCTCTCCCGCCGGGGCGGCGGAAGCAAGGAACACGAGTATGGGGGGGGGTGGGGTGGAATACAAGTAAAAAGTTACCAAGAACGGTATATTTTTTAATGCAGGGCTTGCAAGGGGGTGGCGATTTTTTCGTCGCCCCCTTTTGCATTGTTTTTTGTCTTCGCCTGTCCACATCGGCCCACGATTCCAAGGGGCGCGGTCGCCTTGCCAGACGATCGCTCTTGCAACATCCTGCTTGCCAGTTCCCGGACCATCTGCTAAGCTTCCGCGTCATGGATACCAGACCCGTCATCAAAAAATGCCCCATGTTCGCCGGAGTGACCGAGGAGGACCTGGAGCGGCTACTGCGAGTCTGCAAGGCCCGTGAACAGGGCCGCGGGGATTTGCTTTTTTCCGAGGGTGAAGAGGCGCTCGGCTTCTATATCGTCGGCTCCGGCAAGGTCAAGATCTTCAAGCTTTCGCCCGAGGGCAAGGAGCGAATCCTGCACATCGTCCATCCCGGCGGCACTTTCGCCGAGGCAGCCATCTTCGGCGACGGGCTCTATCCCGCCTATGCCGAACCGCTGGAAAAGTCGCTTCTGCTCTTCTTTCCGAAAAAAGAGTTTCTCGAACTGCTCCACCAGCATTCCCAGATCGCCATCAACATGATCGCCGGCCTTTCCCGGTTTCTGCGCCAATTCGCCTCCCAGATCGAGGAGCTGACCTTCAAGGATGTCCCGGCCCGCCTGGCCCGCTATCTGCTCGACCTGGCCGGAGACGAAGCCGAAAAAGTCACCCTGCCCATTTCCAAGAGCCAGCTCGCCTCCAATCTGGGGACGGTGAGCGAGACCCTCTCCCGCACCTTCCGCAAGCTCTCCGACGACGCGATCATCGATGTTCAGGGAAAAAAAATCGACCTCCTCGATCGCGACCGTCTCGAAGATCTCTCCTACAAGTACAAGGAATAGCTTCTTTCAGGCCGCCCGGTTTTCTACCGGAATCCTTTTGCTCCTTTTGACCATGGTCAAGGCCTCCGCCCCCCTTTTCGCGTCAGGATGTAATAAGTCGCTCCGCGAGGTGAAAGGTGAAAGGTGAAAGGTGAAAGGTGAAAGGTGAAAGGTGAAAGGTGAAAGGTGAAAGGTGAAAGGTGAAAGGTGAAAGGCCAGAAACCAGAAACCATGAACCAGGAACCAGGAACCAGGAACCTGATACCTGATACCTGATACCTGATACCTGATACCTGAGAAATTTTCCCATCCTTGACCTTCGTCAAGGTCCCGGTTTTACTCATCGCCTATACTGACCATCATGAACGATACCGCCGCCAGCCAGAATTCGGCTCCGAGCCGCAAGGAGCGCAAGGACCTCAAGGTCCTGACCCTGTTTACCTCGGTCTATTGCCGGGCCCATCACTCCGATCGCCGCGAAAAACTGACCGGGGTCGATCCCCAGTTGGCCGGCTTGGGCCTGGAGCGCCATCGGGTCTGCGCCGACTGCCGGGAGTTTCTGGTCTATGCTTTCGAGCGCCGTCTGCGCTGCCCCCTCGATCCCAAGCCGTCCTGCAAGCACTGCCAGGTGCATTGCTACCGGCCGGGACATCGGGACCAGGTTCGGGAGATCATGCGTTTTTCCGGCAAGCACCTCATTCGGCGGGGACGCATCGATCTTCTCTGGCATTACCTCGTTTGACGCAAGGAGACCGTCATGCTGTTGACTACCTTTTGTACCGTTCTCGCTGCCGCCTGGCTTGCCACCGCCATGACCGCCTTCTGCCCGTTGCGTGCCTTGAAGCGCCGCCGGGCAGAGCAGGATCTGAACGGAGAATAACGATTTCGCGGCCGTTCCCGGGATTCAATGGAAAAGCCGATCGTGCTATGCTGATAAGAAGAATATCGCAGGTTGCTAAAACGCCAGATATTGCAGAGGAGTTCCAGGATGAAGATTCGCGAAATCGTAAAAATAGATGAAGAGAAATGCAACGGCTGCGGCCTGTGCGTTCCGGCCTGCGCCGAAGGCGCTATCCGGATCGTCGACGGCAAGGCCCGGTTGATCGCCGACAATCTCTGTGACGGCCTCGGCGCCTGTCTCGGCGACTGCCCGAAAGACGCCATAACCGTCGAAAAGCGCCGTGCCGACGAATTCGATGAGGCGGCGGTGGAAGAGCATCTAGGCAAGGAAGGCCAAGACAAACAGGCGACCGCTCCCGCCCAGGGCCACGGCGGCTGTCCCTCGGCCCGGGTGGTGACCTTCGGTCGCCCCGAGGAGAAACCTGCCGACAACCAGGAGGCTTCTTCCCGCCCGTCCGAACTGCGCCAGTGGCCGGTGCAACTGCACCTGGTGCCGCCCAGCGCTCCCTTCCTCAAGGAGGCCGATCTGCTGCTTGCCGCCGACTGCGTTCCCTTCGCCTATGCCGATTTCCACCGGGACTTCCTGCAGGACAAGGCGCTTCTGATCGGCTGTCCCAAGCTCGACGACGGCCAGGCCTACCTTGAGAAGCTCACCGCCATGCTGAAGGCGAACGACATCAAGAGCCTCACCGTGCTGCACATGGAGGTTCCCTGCTGCTCGGGCCTCGTCGCCATCGCCCGGCAGGCGGTCGCCGCCAGCGGCAAGGACGTCCCCGTGGAAACGGTCCGGATCGGGGTGAGAGGAGATCTTGAATAGGGCCTTCGGAATTATCATGGAAATCAAAAGCCGCCGGTTTGATTCCGGCGGCTTTTTTTCATCCAAACGGGCTTTGTCCTTTGTGATTTTCTGCTTTGAGCACCCGTAACGGAATCCGGAAATTTTCTTAAAATTTCCTCTCGCCCGCTCCTTGCAGTCGCTCGAGTTCGCAGAGCACGCAAAGGAAGAAAAAACAAAGCCCGGAACAGGGCTTTTTTCGACCCTTCCACTTGCCTGCCTATTTACGGTAATATGATAGGGGCTGTTTAGAAGGAAAGGGACGGAGAAGTATCGATGAGCCCGCCGATGCGAAAAGGAAAGAGGAGCAGACCTGAGAGGGCAGGGGTGCGCTGGGCGCTCATTCTGTTGCCGGTGCTTCTCGGACTGTCGCTGCTGCTCCCGGCCTGCGGCGATCTCGGCTATTACGTCCAGTGCGCCGAGGGCCACCTCGGGGTGATGGCCAGGTCGCGGCCGATTTCAAGAATCCTCGCCGATCCGGCGACTTCTCCGGAACTCAGGGAACAGCTGGAGAAGGCGGTGGCGATTCGTGACTTCGCCAGCGAGGAACTCGGTCTTCCCGACAACGGCAGCTACCGCTCCTACTGCGATCTCGGCCGCCCCTACGTGGTCTGGAACGTAGTCGCGGCTCCCGAGTTTTCCCTGGCACCGGTACGCTGGTGTTTCCCCGTGGCGGGCTGCGTCTCCTACCGCGGCTACTTCAAGCGCGAGGCGGCCGAGGCCTTCGCCGCCCGACAGAAGCAGGCCGGCAACGAGGTCTACCTCTACGGCGTTCCGGCCTATTCCACCCTGAGCTGGTTCGACGATCCCCTCCTCAATACCTTTCTCCACCGTTCCGGGCCTCGACTTGCCGGCACCATCTTTCACGAATTGGCCCACCAGGTCGTTTACCTGCCCGACGACAGCCGTTTCAACGAGGCCTTCGCCACCGCCGTCGAGCTGGAGGGAGTGCGGCGCTGGCTTGGCGCGACGGGCGATTCCGACCAGATGAGTGCCTACCGCAAGTTCCACCAGCGCAAGGAGGCCGTCCTCGCGCTTCTCGAAGAGGTGCGCGGCGAACTCGAGGGTCTCTACGGCTCTGGGATTTCCGAGGTCGATATGCGGCGTCGGAAGGGGGAGATTCTGGAGTCCGTCGGTCCGCGCTACCAGGCCCTCAAAGAGAGCTGGGGCGGCTACTCCGGTTACGACCGCCTCTTCTCCGAACTCAACAACGCCCGCCTCGTTTCGGTCAGCACTTATCATGACCTGGTCCCGGCCTTCCAGACGCTGCTGACCGAGTCCGGCGGTAACCTTCCCGCTTTCTACCGCGCGGTGGCGGAAATCGCCAGCCTGCCTGAACCCGAACGCCTTGCCCGCCTTCATTCCCTGGTTCCGGTCGTAGCCCGGCGTTAACTGGACCTCCCATTTTCCGAAGCCTTCACGCATCGAAGACGATCCCAAAGGGGATCTTCCCTGCAGATCAAAAGAAAAGGGCGGTTATGAAAAATAACCGCCCTTTTCCCGGAAGAATGTAATCTTGCGTTACTTTTCGAAGCGATCCTCGGGGTAGGTCGAGTTGAAGGTGTAGGAGACGACTTTCCCCCCATCGTCGAAGCGGATCAGCAGGTCGCGGGTCTTCTCGGGGCCGAAGGCCGAGTAGGTATAGTGGGCGTAGGTCCAGGTGACATCGCCGTTTTCCATTCCGGTTCGCCACGGCTCGCCGAACATGGCCCGGATCTCCTCGCGAGTCGTCTGCCCGGTCTCGATGAGGGCCACCGGCGCCACCGGAAACTCTTTGCCGATGCTGGCGCAACCGGCCGTCAGCAACAGGGACGCCGTCACAAAGGCCATTATCAGCCATCGCATCCTTCGGCCCTGGTCCCAGCTCCCGGTCATTTGCTTTGCTCGACCATCCATGCCACCGCCGCGCGCACCTCCTCATCGCTCAGGCTGGTGGCGCCGCCCTTGGGCGGCATGGCGCCGACGCCGTTGATGGCGTTGCTGACCATGTGATCCATGCCGTGGGCGATGTGGTCGGCCCAATCTTCCTTGTCTCCCGTTCTCGGTGCCCCGGCAACGCCTGTCTTATGACAGGAAAGGCAGTGTTTTTCGTAGATCTCCTCCCCCTTCTCCATGTCGACCTCGGCCGCCATCTGTTCCTGGCCTTCCTGCATCTGCGCGTGCATGCCTTCCATGCCCTCGTGCTCTTTCTCCATCGCCTCGTGTGTTTCTTCCATCATCCCCTCGTGCCCCTCTTTCGCGGCCTGTTCCATGGCCGCCTTCGGCGCCGTTTCGCTCGGGGCCGGTGTCGGCGGAGCCTCCTCCTTTTTGGAACAGGCTAAAACGACCAGCAGCAGGGCCGAGAGGATCAGGACCCATTTCATTCGATTGTTCAGCATCGGCTTTCTCCTTGAATAGCGAAATTTCGAATCAGGGAAGAAAGCATAGCAGCAAATCGGCGTTTTGCCAGAGGGAGCTGATAAAGAGGGGGAATGGGGGTGAAAGGTCGGTGGCAAGCGCCGCCCGGAGAATTAGAAAAATTGACAGGGCGCGGGCGGTAGGAGTATTCTGAAAGTCTTCTTTGTTCTGTTAATTCAGGGGGATAAGATGGTTTCGGAGCGGGAAAAAAGCCGGCAGTGAACGAAGACCGCTTTCGCCGGGAGGAATCCGGGCGGGCGGTTTTTTTGTCTGAGGCGGACGGAACGTCATGCCGAGTGGCCGTTATCAGGGAGGAGGAGACCTGATTTCGGGTCGGACAACGGGGCGGCCTTTGACCCGGATCAGTTCCAGCACCGATTCCACCCGGCCGTCGCGTTCCTGTTCGGCGCGGATCGGAAGGTAGTCCAGAGACGGGGCATACCAGACGCGGGAAACCCGGTCCGACCCCGGACGGGAGATTTCGAAGATCACCGCGGAAAAGGCGCCGGCTTCGGTTTTGATCTTGTCCATTCCCAGACGGGTATTGTGGTAGTGTTTGATCCGGTCTCCGTCGACCATGGCAAAGGTCTCGGGCTCATGGCCCCGCAGGAGGGCTGTCTGGATGGCAATGAGGAACGAAAGAGAGTCCTGCAGCCCCGGTTCGGTGGGCAGGTCGACCGGATCTTCTTCCACCGTTCCCCGCACCCGGCCATCCTCCCAGTCGAAGGTGAGGACTCCGTCCTCCTTTTCTCCCGATTTGCCGTCTTCCCGGAACCATTGCAGCGGGCGGACGCCTGCGGCGTCGATATGCATTACGCTGCGTTCGATAGCATCGTCGCTGACGAAGAGGCGAGCGATCAGACGGGGTTCGGCCCGGGATTCGTAGATGAATTTTCCCGGTTCCGGAGAACGCAGGGCATAGCGCAGATTCCCCATGCGGAAACCCCGATAGCGGGCGCTGTAGGTGGCGGAGAAGGGGGCGGGGTCGACAGGGGCCGCGGCTTCAGCGAGGGGCGAGGCCAGGACAGTCACGGTGAAAAGGACCAGGGCGAGTTGCAGCACGATCGGTTTTCCCTCTAAGATGGGGACCTCGGCTTGTTCGACGTGTCGGGATCGTTTCACTTTCAGCATATCAGGAAGCAGACTTCGGGGAAAGACCCCGAATCTCCGGATGTCATCAAGAAACCTGTCGGAGAGAGGGAAAACGAGCCTTGAGGAGACAGCTTTCGCTGAGCTTCACCCTTCCCGGCGGCCGGCGTCTCGGCTACGCCGAATTCGGGACCTCGGATGGTCCGCCGGTGATCTATTGCCATGGTTTCCCCGCCTCCCGCCTGGAGGCGGGGCTGGTTGAGGAGGCTGCCGAACGGGCCAGGGTGCGGCTGATCGCCATCGACCGGCCCGGTTACGGGCTGTCCGATTATCAGCCCGGACGGCGGTTGACGGATTGGCCGGAGGATGTCGCGGCCATGGCCGATGGTCTTGGGCTCAAGCGCTTTGCCGTGCTCGGGGTCTCGGGAGGAGGACCGTACGCCCTGGCCTGCGCCCGGCATCTTCCCAGACGCCTGACCCGCGTCGGGGTGGTCTGCGGTCTCGGTCCGCTGGCCGAAAGCCAACTTCTTCAGGTAATGGCCTGGCCGGCGCGCTTCAGCTTCTCCTTCATCCGGCGTCAGCCGCGCATCGCGAGGCTCTTCTTCAGGGGGGCGGCCGGCTCGCTCTTCAAGGGTTTTCCGGCCTTGGCTCTGGAGGTCCTCACCGTCACCGAGCCGCCCGCCGACGTTTCCGTGCTGCGCCGCACGGAGGTGAAGCAGCGGCTGCTTGCCTCGCTGCGGGAGGCCTTTCGTCACGGCGGGCGCGGGGCGGCTCTCGAGCTCGAGCTGCTGGGCCGGCCGTGGGGCTTTGACCTGGAGCAGATCGCCGTTCCGGTGCTGCTCTGGCACGGCCGCGAGGACAGGACCGTCCCGGTCGGGCACGGGGAATACGTCGCGGCGCGGCTACCGCACTGCCGCGCCGCGTTCATGGCCGGCGAGGGCCATTTCTCCCTGCCCGTGCTGCATGCGGAAACGATTTTGAAGACCCTGAGGTAAGGTGGGTCGACAACGCCCCGGTTTCCCGGTCCATGGTGGAGGAAATGGAGGCGCTGCCCCGCGGAAAAAAGGTCGGCACGGGCTTGATCTGTTGACCATTGAATGGCATTGACATATTCTGGGCCGGACACCGCCGGTATACGGGAAGCAGAGACTACCGTCCCTGCTGTTAATCGTGCCGAAGGGAGGGAGGCGGGAAGATTTAGAATTGACGATGGCGATCTGAAGAAGAATGCGTAAACCAGGCCGGTAACCCCCGGAGAAAGGCCAAGACATTTATGGAATACCTCATCCTGCCCGTCATCTTCGGCATTGCCGCCGCGACGGTCGCCAAGGGCAAGAACCGCAATCATATCCTGTGGTTTTTTATCGGTATGGTCATCGGACCTTTCGCTTTGCTGATCGTGGCCATGATGAAACCCGGCCCCGGACCGGACCAAGGGTATCAATAGTTGCCCAATTGCCTCGGGCTCGGCCGGACACCCAGCGATCGGTCGATAGCCACGATACCTGAAAAAGGAAGTTGTCATGTTTTCCGTTCTCAGCGTCATTACCTCCTTCGCCTTCGTTTTCTTCGGGATTCACATCATCGGCGGCGAGGCGCCGCCCCGTTGGCTGACGGTCCTTGCCTACGTGACCGCCGCTTACGGCCTGCTCAACATCGCCATATTGAGCTGGGCGCGCAACACCCGCGCCGCCTGGTGCCTGACGGCGAGCAAGGCGATTACCGTCTGTTATTTCGGCGTTTATGCCATGAATACCCTGGGTTCCGAGATAGAGAGCGGACTGGAGTTCGTCGGCGTTCTGCTCGTGGGGCTCGTCCTGTGGACCAACTGGTTTGCCATCAAAAAGATCGTTCACCCGGAGAAGAAGCAGAAAAAACGGCCGCGGCGCTGAGGGTCCACGGCAACCATTCATGATTGCGATCCGTCGAACGGGTCCGGCCTCGTGTCGGCCCGCGATTTATTCAAACCTGCGTCAGTGGGTTCATGCCGGATGGAGAGTGTATCTGTTTGGCCTGAATGAAATTTTCCAAAATCACCGCTGCATCCATAGCTTCAGCGGAGATTTTGGGGAAGCCTAAGCAGGTCAATGAGTTGTGCTACCCTCGGTGATGCGCTCACTGAGTCAGGCCAAAAGGAGGGATGTAATGTCCGAGGAACTCTACAAGATCGTCTACCGGGGAGAAATCGGCTTCGGCTGGAGCCGGGAGGAGGTGGCGGTCAATCTCAAGGAACGCTTCAAGTTCAGCGACGGGGCCCTGACCAAACTCTTCAGCGGTCGGGTGGTGACCCTCAAGAAGGATCTGCCCGAAGCAACCGCCCGCCGCATGGCCGATGCCATGGGCGAGGCCGGGGCGCCGTGCGAGATGCAGCCGATGGTGGCGAAGCCGGAGGTGAGCGAACTGCCTTCCCTGAAGCTGGAGCAGGAACCGCCTGCAGGAGAAAATGCCGCGGACCAGGTCGGGGTGGCCCCCACCATGAACTGTCCCCGTTGTGGAAATCAGCAGCCCGAGGCCGAGGCCTGCAATGTGTGCGGGGTGGCGATCGCCAAATACCTCGAACGCCAGCAGGGGGAGGCAACCGGGAAGGTCGCCAAAGGGTTCGGGGAAGGGAGTCCGGGCGAGGTGGCCACGATGAATATCGTTGCGGCGATGGCGGGGACGCGGCCCTGGGTGCGACTGATCTCGGTGCTGATGTTTATCGCCGCCGCCCTGATGGTGATGGCGACGGGGTTATCTCTTCTTGCCGGGGGGTTGGCCGGGGCGCCGCTGCCGGTGGCGCTGATCGCACCGATCCAGATCGTCAACATCGTCCTCTACCTCCTCCCGGCCTATTTCCTCTACAAATACTCCGGGGCCATCGGCGCCTTTTTGCAGGAGGGGGGCGCCGATGAACTGGAGGTTGCGCTCGGGTACCAGAAATCGTTCTGGAAGTTCATCGGCATCCTGACCCTGGTGTTGTTGATGGTCGCGGTGCTCGGCCTCGTCGCCGCCATCGCCATTCCCGGCCTCGTCGCTGGTCTCTAGGAGGCTGTCGAACTGAGGAATGAATCTACCGCGAAAAAGGTGAATCGGTCCATATCTCCGCAAATTTTCGGCAAACAGGTCCACTATTAATGGTTTCGCAAAAAGCCAGATCTTCACCGCAGAGATCACAGAGATTGCCGATGGCACAGAGGAAGCCTAATAAAATCGATTATTTATCTCTTTGCTCTTGCAGTCCCTCAGCGTTCTCCGTGGTTAGGCTTGAGATTTTGCGATCTCATCACTATTCGCTCTCGAATTTGCGAAAATCTGTCTTCGATTCCTCCTTTTCTCGTCACGATCCACCACGCTCGACAGGCTCCCGGGCTCCGAGTAAAGGGGCATTAATTCAGATTTCCATGCGCCACGCCCTCATATCAAACATGAAGTTCTGTTCTGGACTTTGGCAGTCTCGGTTATCTCTGCCACACCGACGACGCAGGCCTGGGCTGAGGCAGGGCGGCGGAGAATCGTGACGATGGGAGAATCGAGGGGAACCGGCCGGCCCGCTCCCGGCGGCCACCTCCCCCGGCGCGGCAACCGACTCAGCCGCTGGTTCGGTCGCACTTTCCTGCGCCTTCTTGGCTGGCGGATCGAAGGGGAGTTTCCCGACCGGGGCAGGTTCCTGGCGATTGTCGCCCCACATACCTCGAACTGGGATTTCGTCATCGGCATCGCAGCGGTTCTGACGCTGGGGATCGAAGTCCACTGGCTCGGCAAGCACACCCTCTTTCAGGGCCCGGTCGGGCCGCTGATGCGCCGTCTCGGCGGCATCGCCGTTGATCGGCGCTCCCCGCAAGGATACATCGATCAGCTCGCCGGGATCTTCGAGCGCCGCGAACGGTTCATTCTCGGTATCACCCCCGAGGGGACGCGTCGTCGAGTCGAGCGCTGGAAGACCGGTTTCTACCATATCACCAGAGCGGCCGATGTGCCGTTGGTGCCGTGCTACCTCGATTACAAACGCAGGATAGCGGGTATCGGGAGGGCGTGGAAACCGGGCGCGGATCTGGAGGTGGAGATGCGGAGGATCGAGGTCTTTTATCGCGATATCGCACCGAAAAGGCCGCACAATTTCAATCGCAGCATTTACGGCTGAAGGACTTTTATCGAGGAGCCGCCTCATGGCCAGAAAAATCTTTATCAGCGCCACCGACCAGGACTGCGGCAAGACGACCACCAGTCTGTCGCTGCTCCACCAGGCGCGACGGAAGTACGAGCGCATCGGCTTCATCAAGCCGATCGGCCCGAAACCGATCGACTACCATGGACATCGGATCGATACCGACCCGGCGATGATGGCTAGTGTCTACGGGCTCGAACATCTGATCGACGTCATGTGTCCGGTGGTGGTCGAGCCGGGGATGACCCGGCAGTTGATTCACGGCCAGCTTTCGGTGGCCGCGATGGAGGAACGGATCGTAAGGGCGGTGGCGAGGCTCGACCGGGAATGCGACTTTCTCATCGTCGAGGGGGCCGGACATAGCGGCGTCGGGTCGGTCCTCGGGCTTTCCAACGCCCGGGTTGCGGCGATGGTGGGGGCGCCGGTGCTGATGGTGGCCGGCGGCGGCCTCGGCAGGGTCATCGATTCGGTCTGCCTGAACCTGGCTCTCTACGAAAAAGAAGGTGCCGAGGTGAAAATGCTGGTGGCGAACAAGCTCATCCCCGAGAAACGCGAGAGGGCCCTGGAGGATCTGCGGATGGCCTTTCGGGGAGCCGGTTTCGAGGTGCTCGGCGGTTTCAACTACCAGCCGGTGCTGGCCAACCCGACTTTGAAGCGGGTGGCCGCCGTCTTGAACGCCGAGGTGAAGGGCGCCCCCGAGGGGTTGATGCGCATCGTACACCACCTGCAGATCGGCGCCGCCTCGACCCAGAGGGTTGTCGACCGGCTGCTTCCCGATACCCTGCTGACGGTGACCAGTTCCCGGGACGAGCTGCTGGTGACCCTGTCCAATCTCTACCAGATGCCCGAATACCGGCCATTGATAGCCGGGCTGGTCATTCCGGGGGTGGCGCCGATATCGACCATCACCCGGGACATTCTCGACAACAGCGGTATTCCTTACCTGCGTACCGACAAGATGACCGGAGAAGTCTTTCTCGCCATCCACGAGGACGTCTCCAAGCTCACCGCCGAGGACACGGAAAAGATCGCCCTGATTCAGCAGCTCGCGGACCTGCGGTTCGATATCGATGCCATCGAAAAGCTTCTCTTTTCGTAAGCCCGGAAATTTCAAGGTCCGAGGGAAGCTTTTAACCGGCCTTGATTTCGGTTAGAATGGACGGCACCGGATATCGGGTCTATCCCGAACAGAAAAGAGGAAAAAACGATGGAGGTCATCGAGGACGGTCACTGTTTCGTCTGCGGCCCGAACAATGAACAGGGGCTGCGGGCGAATTTCGAGATCGATCGGGAAAATCGCCGGGCCGTTTGCCGGATCGCCGTCCCCGCCGGCTTCCAGGGCTGGCGACAGGTGGTGCATGGCGGCATTCTGGCCACTCTGCTCGACGAGGCCTGCATTTACGCCTGCCGCGGCACCGGCGATCACTTCGTCACCGCCGAGCTCAACGTCCGCTACCGCAAGCCGGTTCCGGTGGAAACGGCGATGACGGTGAGTGCCGAGGTGGTCGAGCGAAAGCGACGGCTGCTGACCGTGCGGGCGCGCCTCGAGATCGGCGGCGAATTGCACGCCGAGGCCGATTCGAGAGTCTTTGCCGTTTCCTGAATTCGATCGCAAATCCACAAATTACTGGTGAAAGGATGGGTGTGATGCAATCTGATCCGGAAAAATACTGGCCCGATCGCGACCGGGCGGTCCTGGTCGTGGTCGACGTGCAGCAGAGACTGGTTCCCAGCATGGACCCCGAGGTTTACCGGGAGACCCTCGCCAACATCGACATGCTGGTTCGCGGCGCCGATATTCTCCAGATCCCCGTGCTGGCCACCGAACAATACCCCAAGGGACTGGGCCCGACGGTGCCGGAACTGGCCAATGCCTGCCGGACCAGGATCGTCGAGAAGATGACCTTCGGCTGTTGCGGCGAGCCTTCCTTCGTCGATTATCTGCGCGGTCTCGATCGCTCCGAGGTTATCGTCGTCGGCATGGAGGCCCACGTCTGCGTTTACCAGACCATTCTGGGGCTGCTCCAGCAGGACTACCATGTGCACCTGGTGCGCGACGCCGTCATCTCCCGCGGCACGGTCGACTATCGTAATTCCCTCGAGAACGCCGCCCGGGCCGGGGCCATCGTAACCACCGCCGAGACGGCTCTTTTTCAACTGCTGCGCACCGCCGAGGCCCCCGAATTCAAGGCGATCTCGAAACTGGTCAAGGAGCGCTCGCGCCGTGACGCCTAGGTACCTGCTTTGCCCGGCCTGTGGCGGGCACCGCTTTTACGTCCACAACGATGCCGGTGAGGAGATCTTCTTCCACGTCGGCATTGACCGGCGGCCCTTTCCGACCGAGGTTTCCCACGCCGACCTGAATGGCCTCGATTTTTCCGTCATTCAGTGCACCGGATGCTCCTGGTCGGGACCTGTCCGCAAGCTGGCGACCTACTTCGCCGGTTGAGAGACAGCCGAAGCACTTCTCATCGGTCTCCTCTCTCCGGGCCTGATTTCCTTGCCAGCCAACTGCTGAAAAAGAGGTTTGCATGCTTCTCGAAATGCTTGAAAAACGTCGCAGTATCCGTAAGTTCAAACCCCAGCCCTTGAAAGAGGATGAAGTTTCCCTCCTGATCGAGGCGATGCTGCGCTCGCCCTCCTCGCGGGGCCGCAATCCCTGGGAATTCGTGGTGGTGGACGATCCGGAGGTGCTGGCCGATCTCGGCCGGGCCAAGGAGCACGGTTCGTTATTTCTCGCCGGGGCGCCCCTGGCGATCGTGGTGGCGGCCGATCCGGAACAATGCGACGTCTGGGTCGAGGACTGCTCCATCGCCTCGATCATCGTCCAGCTCGCCGCCGCATCGATCGGGCTCGGCAGCTGCTGGGCGCAGATCCGTTTGCGGGACCACGGAGACGGAACCAGTGCCGAGGCGTACCTGAAGGAACGCCTGGGGCTTCCAGCCCACTACGTGGTCGAATCGGTGATCGGCATCGGTCTCCCGGACGAAGAAAAACCGCCGCATCCCAGGGAATCCCTCGATTTCGGAAAAATTCACCACAACGGTTACGGGAAACCGCGCACCGGAAATGGCGGATGACGAGCTCGATGGGATGATTGGCAAACGTCACCTGAATACCTTTGACGGCCCGCGGGGAATTTGTCCCATGGCGGATCAGGAGGAGACTCGTTGAAAAAGAAGGTTTCACCGGAGGAATATATCGCGCTGCTCAACGAGGAGTTGCACCGGCACCCCGATTTCGAAGATGGGATGGAGTTCGTGCCCAACCCGGCGGGCGCCCATGGGAAAGAGATCGTCGGGTATACCCTGAGAAACATGAACGGTCGCAAGGACCTTTTCGCCGCCGTTTCGCAGAAAATTTTCATGACCCACCGGATCATTTAGCCCGGATTATTCCTCACTTCCTAACCCGGGCTGACCATCCGCCACCGACGACCAGGGAGCGAACATGTCGGTCTACAGTTATTTTCCCACCGAGCATTTCAACGCGCGCCTCGACAAGATTCGCAGGCACGATCCCGAGGGGCATGATCGCATCTGGAAGGTGATCCGGCGCCTGCTGGCAAACCCCGAGGACGCCGACGGCTGGATGCACGGCACCCACCACGGGCGGCTCAAGAAGTATGTCGGTCGCCGCGACTACCGGCTGATCTACCACTGGTGCAAGCTTTGCCGCAAGGAGAACAAGCGCATCGAGGATCAGTGCGGGTATTGCCACCAGGTCGAGGACCACAGCGTGATTTTTTTCGACGTCTACCATAAGAACGAGGCGAAGAAACTCTAAGTGGATTTATTTTTTCTTTGGGTCTGGCTCGCCGCAGCTTGCTGCAAGTTAGTTTCTGTCCGGAAACGGCCCTTTTCCGCAATCTCCGCGTCAATCTTCGGTCTTGCTTGTGCGACGTACCATGTACGTCTCCGCGCAATACCTCGATTTCCTTGACCTTGCGAAAAATTGCTC
>Ga0102953_1000929_pt1 | contig 19141 bp, 19 predicted proteins | sample SalPon2A_C_D2_MG_FD_78509 | JGI IMG/M metagenome (GOLD analysis project Ga0102953, IMG submission 78509) | Soil microbial communities from South San Francisco under conditions of wetland restoration - Salt Pond MetaG R2A_C_D2_MG | ecosystem: Environmental > Terrestrial > Soil > Wetlands | place... | reverse complement strand
TGCCTTCACGGCTGCCAGGCTAGCGCACGTTCGGTGTGTCACATGAGCATCGGCGCCCATCCCGGGCCCCTCCGCGCTGCCGTTCATGAGCCGGGACTTATGTCCTGGAGGGGTCAATTGTCCCTTCAACCGCGCGGACGTTCGCGGGAACATGACCAGCGTTGGCCGGAGAGGCCACCCGAGAGCTCGCGAGCGAGCTCGGACGAGGAGAGACCATCATGCGTAAGTTCCACAAGGCCGTCATGCTGCTTCTGGGCGCGACCGTGCTCCTGGCCCTGACGCCGGCACTGGCGGCCAGCACCCCCGCCCCGGTGAACCTCACCATGGTCGTCATGCACAGCAACAAGGTCGCCGGCGTCACCGGCAAGCCCGGCCCCGACGGCACCGATCACGACGCCTTCGTGCCCTCCGATATGGTCATCCAGCCCGGCCAGAAGGTCACGCTCACGGTCATCAACTACGACGACGGCGATCACAGCATCACCGCTCCCGAGATCAACCTCAACCTCGTAGCCAAGGGCGGCACCTTCACCAAGGACGCCAGCGGCAAGGAGACCGGCTTCACCCCGGGCAAGACCGTGTTCACCTTCACCGCTCCCAGCAAGCCCGGCTACTACCGCTGGTTCTGCGCCCTTCCGTGCGACGGCCCGACCCACTGGGGCATGAGCAAGGGCTTCGACGGCATGGGCCAGGACGGTTACATGGCGGGCTACATCGTCGTTCGCTGAGCCTCGACAACGCGCGCCCGCGGTGCGGGCGCTGGAACAGCGGGCGGACGCCTCCGGGCGGCCGCCCGCCTCGCGTGATGTGGTGCGCCGACGTCGGGCGCGCCCCACACGCCTTACAGCGGCTCGAGCACGGCCCGCACCGGCGAGGCGTCGGCGTGAGGCATGCGCAGCGGCAGGCAGACGAGACGGTACCGCCCGGGGGTCGCTTGGCTCAGCTCCAGCCCCTCCACGATGGTGATGCCCGCCCGGAAGCAGGCCTCATGGGCGGGCAGGTCCTTGCTGTCGACGGGGTCGACGCTGGGCGCGTCCGTGCCCACCAGGCGAACGCCGCGCCGGCCCAGCGCCATGACGAGGTCGGGCGCCAGCGCGCGGAAGGTGGGGAACGCCAGCCAGCGCTCGGGTTGCCCGGTGTAGAGCAGCACGCGCGGCGGCAGCGGTTCGTCGGGCAGCACCGTCGCCGGGACCGGCCCGTCCCCCCGTGCGTCGATCACCAGCGCCTCGCCGACCAGCAGGTCGAGACCCACCGAGACCAGACGGCCGCCGCCGGCGGCGTAGTGCCAGGGAGCGTCGACGTGCGTGCCCAGGTGGGTGGAGGTGGTGAGGCGCAGCACGTTCACGGCGCTCCCCTGGTCGATGCTGCTGACCTGCTCGAGGGCGTACGCGCTGTCGCCCGGCCACACCGGGTGACCTTCGGAGAGCTCCCGCGTGATGTCGATCATGGCTCATGCTAAGGCCGGCTCGGCATCGCCGGCGGTGCCGATGCGCCGGGAGGCGCCGCGCCGGGGCTCCGGGGACCATGCCGCCAGGGCGACGCGGTGTACGGTTCTCTCACGCCGCGCGCCGGCCCGCGACGTAGGGTAGCGACGATGTCCGCCTCGCCGCGCGCTTCCCGGGCCCCGACCCGGCTCCTGTCGCTGCTCGTCCTGGTGCCGTTGCTCGCCGGAGCAGCGCTGGCCCAGACGGTGACGGTGGCCGCCGCCGGGGACATCGCCTGCGAGCCGGGGGCGGTTCCGAGCGTGCGCGCCTGCCAGCAGGCGGCGACCGCGAAGCTGGTGGAGACGATGCACCCGGACGCCGTGCTCGCCATCGGTGACTTGCAGTACCCGACGGGCCTGCTGACGAGCTTCAAGGGGTCCTACGACAAGACGTGGGGCGCCTTCAAGTCCATCACCTACCCCGTGCCGGGCAACCACGAGTACTACAACCTCGCCAACGGGTACTTCGACTACTGGGGCAAGCGTGTCGGTACGCGCGACCAGAGCTGGTACAGCTTCGACCTGGGCGCCTGGCACATCCTGGCGCTGAACTCCAACTGTCACTACAGCGGCGGGTGCCAGGACGGCTCGCCCGAGGTCGAGTGGATCAAAGCCGACCTGGCCGCGCATCCCACGACCTGCGCCCTCGCCTTCTTCCACCAGCCGCGTTTCAGCTCAGGTCCCCACGGCAACTACAAGAACCTGGAGCCCATCTGGCGGGCGTTGCAGGCGGGCGGCGTCGACGTCGTGCTGAACGGTCACGACCACGACTACGAGCGCTTCGCGTTACAGGACCCCAACGGGCGGCTGGACCCCACGCACGGCATCCGGGAGTTCGTGGTCGGCACGGGCGGCGCGCCGCAGTACTTCGTGTTGTGGCGTCGGGCGCACAGCCAGGCGCTCGAGGTCGGCACCTTCGGCGTCTTGAAGCTCACGCTCGAGTCCGCGGCCTACGCCTGGAGCTTCGTGCCCATCGACAACGGCCGCTACCACGACAGCGGCAGCCACGCCTGCCACGCCCCGCCGGCCCCGTGAGCGGCCGAGCGCGCCAGCGGCAGGCCGGCCCTCGCAGGCTGGCCGCAGGGACCCGCGTGGCGGACCGAGGCGCCCTTGGCCCTCAGCCGGTCGCGCCGGGCCGCAGCAGCGCCCAGGCCCCGCCTACCACGATGCCGACCGCCAGGCTCAGGAGGCCGGCGGTGAGCGCGTCGAAGGTGCTGGTCGCGTACTGCAGCCACACGCCGAGGGTCGCCACGGAGCAGATGCCGATGCCCACGGCGTAGCCGGCGACGGTCGTCCAGGAAGGCCGCGACGGGGTCGTCATGCCAAGACTATACTCGTCCGCTCCGGCGGGAGGCTCGAGCGCCGCGGCTCAGGCGACCGCGGCTTCGACCGCCGCCGCCACCTGCTTGGCGACGGCGCCCACCAGCGTGTCGTCCTCGGCCTCCACCATCACCCGGACGAGCGGCTCCGTGCCGCTGGGGCGCAGGTTGATGCGGCCCGTCTCTCCGAGACGCGCCCGGGCGGCGTCCAGCGCTTTCTTCACCGAAGCGTCCTCCAGCACGCTGCCGCGCGCGTCCAACGGCACCCGCACGTTGAGCAGGCACTGCGGGTAGACGGGGATCTCGTCCATCCACGCTTCCAGCGGGCGACCCGACTTGCGCACCGCGGCCAGCGCCTGCAGCGCGGTCAGGATGCCGTCCCCGGTGGGCGCCTTGTCGAGGAACAGGATGTGCCCGGACTGCTCGCCGCCGAGGCGCAGGCCGCGCCGCGTCAGCTCCTCGTGCACGTAGCGGTCGCCCACCTTGACGCGATGCATGCGCACCCCGTGGGCCTGGAGGTACCGCTCCACGCCGAGGTTGCTCATCAGCGTGGCCACCACCTCCTCGTCGCCGGCGGTGAGCGCGCAGATCGCCATGATGTGGTCGCCGGTGACGAGCCGGCCCCGGCGGTCGACGAGCAGCGCGCGATCGGCATCGCCGTCGAAGGTCACCCCGACGTCGAGCTCGTGCTCGACCACGCGGGTCCGCACGGCGCCGGGGCTGGTACTGCCGCAGTCGACGTTGATGTTCTCGCCGTCGGGCCTGGCGTTGATGAGGTCGAGCCGCGCGCCGATCTTCTGGAACACCTTGGGGGCGATCTGCGAGGCGGCGCCGTTGGCGCAATCCAGCGCTACCCGCAGGCCGTCCAGGTAGGGCGCATGCGACAGCAGGTGCTGCAGGTAGTGGCCGTCGGCGGTGCGGTAGCGCGTCGCCGAGCCCACGGCGCTGCCGGTGACCGGCGGCAGCGCCTCGGGGGCGGCATCGAGCAGCTGCTCGATCTCCTGCTCGAGGGCGTCGGAGAGCTTCTCGCCGTCCTGGTTGAAGAGCTTCAGCCCGTTGTCGCCGAAGGGGTTGTGGCTGGCGCTGACGACCACGCCCGCGTCGCAGCCGAGCTCGCGTGTCAGGAACGACACGCCGGGCGTGGGGAGGACCCCCAGCCAGGTGACGTCCGCCCCGCGCGACGCCAGGCCCGCCGCCACGGCATGGGCCAGCATGGGTCCCGAGCGGCGCGTGTCCATGCCCACCACGACCCTGGGGCGCCCGCGCCCACGCCGCCTCAGGCCCTCCGCGGCCGCCACCCCGAGCTGGAAGGCGAACGCCCCCGTCATGGGATGCTCGCCCGCGACGCCGCGAACGCCGTCGGTGCCGAAATAGCGCCTCTGTGCCATGAAGTCCATTCTATCCCGGCGCCCGGACGGCCGGGGCGGCAGCGCGCATAGCGACGCCGCCGCGATCAGGCTACCCTGCGCCCGCTACTTGGCCTCGAGCCAGCTCGCGCCCACCCCCACCTCGGCGAGCAGCGGCACGTCGAGCGGGTAGGCGCCCGCCATCGCGGCCTGCACCCGCGCGGCCGCCTCGGCCGCACGTTCCTCCGGGACCTCCGCCACGACCTCGTCGTGGACCTGCAGCAGCAGGCGCCCGCCGAGCGGAGCCAGCGCCGGAGGGAGCGCCAGCATGGCGAGCTTCATGATGTCCGCGGCGCTGCCTTGGATGGGCATGTTGTAGGCGGTGCGTTCGGCGTACTCGCGCGCCTGCCGGTTGGGGCTGTGGATGTCGGGGATGGAGCGGCGCCGGCCCAGCAGGGTCTCCACGTAGCCGTGCTGCCGGCAGAACGCCAGCGTGGCGTCGATGTAGCCGCGCACCCGCGGGTAGCGCTCGAAGTAGGTGCGGATCGTCGCCTCGGCCTCGGCGAGGTCGATATCGAGGTCGCTGCCGAGGCGCCTGGGACCCATGCCGTAGAGCACCCCGAAGTTGATGACCTTGGCGCGCCGCCGCTGCTCCGCGGTGACGGCGTCGGGATCCACGCCGAAGACCTCCGCCGCGGTTGCCCGGTGCACGTCCTCCCCGCGACGGAAGGCGGCGAGCAGCCCCTCCTCGCGGGTGATGTGCGCCAGCACCCGGAGCTCGATCTGGCTGTAGTCGGCCACCACCAGCCGGGCGCCCGGCTCGGCCACGAAGGCGCGCCGGATCTCGCGGCCGAGCTCGGTCCTCACCGGGATGTTCTGCAGGTTTGGGTTGGTCGAGGACAACCTCCCGGTCGCCACTACCGCCTGGTTGAAGGTGGTATGCAGGCGGCCCGTGTCGGGGTCGACCAGGTCGGGCAGGGGGTCGAGGTAGGTGCTCTTGAGCTTGCTCAGCTCCCGCTGCTCGAGGATGAGCGCCACCGCCTCGTGCTCCCCCCTGAGCGGCTCCAACGCCGACACCGCGGTGCTGCGCTTGCCGGTGGCCGTGCGCTGTCCCGGGCGCAGCCCCAGCGTTTCGAAGAGCAGCTGTGCCACCTGGTCGCGGGAGTTGAGGTTGAGGCTGTCGTCGCCGGCGATCTGGCGGACCCGCGCTTCGATGGCGGCGATGCGCTCGGCCAGCACGTCCGACTGCTGCCTGAGCCGCGCCACGTCGACCTTGACGCCGGCCAGCTCCATGTCGGCCAGGACCGCCTGGAGCGGCCGCTCGAGCGTCTCGTAGACGCGGCGCTGCGCACCGTCCAGCTGGCCGCCCAGGATGCGCAGCAGCTCGGCGGTGACCACGGCGCGGGCGCTCGCCTCCGGCCCCCACTCCCCGGCGCCGTGCAGGCGCGCCAGCCGCTCGGGCGTGGCGCCGCTGGGATCGATGAGGTAGGCCATGAGCAAGGGGTCGTCACCGGGCGCGGCGGCGATGCCGCTGCGCCGTGCGGCGACGGTGAGCGCCTTGGCGTCGCAGGCGTCGAGCGGCGCCGCTCGGCCCAGGGCGGCACGGACGGCGTCGTCGTCGGGCGCGGCCGCCACGCGGCCGTCCCGCGCCAGGGCCAGGGCGCGTACCCGCGCGCGCGTCGGGCGCTCGCCGTCCAGAACGAAGCCGATCGCCCCGTCGGGGGCGAGCTCGTCCCAGCCCGCGGGCTGGTACTCGGGGCGTCGCGCCAGCCCCAGCTCGGCGAGGATGGAGCCGAACTCGAGCTCCCGCAGCAGCTCGGTCAGCCCCTCGCTGTCGGGGCTGCGCCGGCTCCAGGCGTCGGGGTCCACCTCGATGTCGGCGTCCGTACGGATGACGGACAGCTGCCGCGACAGCTCCAGGGCGTCCAGGCTCTGCTCCAGCTTGCGCCGCTGCGACTCCGGCGTGAGCCGGTCGAGGTCGGCGAGGATGGCGTCCACCGAGCCGTAGCGTTGCAGCAGGTTGCGTGCCGCCACCTTGCCGATCCCCTTGACCCCGGGCAGGTTGTCGCTGCTGTCGCCGGTGAGCGCGCGGTAGTCCACCCACTGGTCGGGCCGCACCCCGTAACGGCGCTCGACCTCCGCCGGCGTGATCGGCTCGGCGGCGTCCGGGCTCCTCACGGCGACCGCGTCGGAGACGAGCTGCAGGGCGTCGCGGTCGCTGGTGATCACCTCGACGGAGTAGCCGCGCTCCGCGCTCCTCGCGGCGATGGTGCCGATGAGATCGTCCGCTTCCAAGCCGGGCCGCTCCAGCCGCGGCACGCCCATCAGGTCGAGCAGGCGCTTGATGATGCCGAGCTGCTGCGGCAGGTCGTCGGGCACAGGCGCGCGCCCCGCCTTGTAATCCTCGAACCGTTCGTGCCGGAAGGTCGGTGCCGGGGCGTCGAAGGCGACCACCACGACCCTGGGGTCGCCCTCCTCCTCGAGCAGTCGCAACAGGGCCCGCACGAAGCCGTAGACCGCGTTGGTCGGCTGCCCGCGCGAGGTCGACAGCTCGCGCATGGCGAAGTAGCTGCGGTAGGCGAGGGCGTGGCCGTCGACCACCACCACGCGCGTCGCGGCGGCCGCGCTCGGGCCTGCCGCGCCACCGTCAGGTACGTCGAAGAGCCCGTCCTGCCGTGGCCCCGGACGGGGAGCCTGGTCGCGTCGGCCGCGTCCGCTCGCCATGCCTCGAGCATACCCGCGAGTGCCGGCGGGCCGGGCCGCCCTGTGGCCGTCTGGGGCGGCGCCGCGCCGTGGCGCCGTGGTAGTGTCTGCCCAATGGTCGGTTTGGGACGTCACGTCACGCCGGTACAAGGGCGCATCTACACGAACGAGTTCCGCCTGTACGGTCAACTTCACCTCCCCCAAGCGGTCGGTACGGCGCGGATGCTCAACCTCACCGACCGGCCCTACGTGCCGGTCACCGAGTGCATGGTCTACGACGCCGGCTTCCGCCACCCGCCGGAGCACGAGTCGCTGCAGTACGAGACCACCTTCGCGGCGGTGCCCAAGGAGCACATCATGTGGATCGTGGGCGGCCGCGGCGAGGACCCGTCCGAGCACGCCCGGCGGGAGGCCCGGCAGGTGTACATCATGTACGCGAGCTACGTGCTCACCGGTCGGCTGCACCTGATGCCGGGCCAGCGCGTCTCGGACTTCCTGCACACCGTCTTCACGGACCGGCCCTTCCAGGACCTCTACGGCGCCCGCGTGCTGCTGCCCAAGCGCGACGTGCACCTCGAGGAGTTCGAGGTGCTGCAGTTCCACGAGTTCGTCACCGTGAACCTCAAGCAGGCGGGCGGCGTCTTCGACGTCGGCAGCGAGCCCGACAAAGGCTTCCGCCCGGAAGCGGGCGAGATCTGAGGGCTCACAGGTTCCAGCCTCCGGCGACCTCCAGGGTGGTCCCGGTCACGTAGGCGGCCTCCGGCGAGAGCAGGTACCGTACCGCGGCCACCAGCTCGTCCAAGCGGCCGGGCCGCCCCATGGGGAGCTCCCGTGCGGGCTGGGTGACGCTGTTCTCCATCACGCCCGGGCTCACCACGTTCACCGTGATCCCGGTCGCCGCCTCGCTGCGGGCGAGCGCCTTGGAGTAGAGGATGACAGCCGTCTTGGCGGCCGCGTAGGCGGCGATGCCGGGCCGCGCCTCGAGCCGCTCGGCGCCGGCGTAGCCGATGTTCACGATGCGCCCGCCGCCCGCCGCCCGCATCAGCGGGACCGCCGTCTGGCAGGTGTAGAAGGTGGCATGCAGGTTGCTGTCGAACATGGCGTGCCAGGTGGTTGCGTCGAGCCGGTCCAGCGGACCGTAGTGGTAGTTGCCGACGTTGTTGACGAGCACGCTCAGGCTGCCCAGCTGCCGGTGCGCTGCGCTCACCAGCCCGCGGGCCTCGCCCTCCAGGGTGACGTCGGCCTGCAGCGCGAGCGCGCGGACGCCCGAGCGCCCCGCCTGCTCCGCCACCGCCGCGGCCGCGTCGCGGCTGCGGCGGTAGTGGACGGCGACGTCGTAGCCGTCCCCGGCCAGCGCCAGCACGATGGCGCGGCCGATGCCGCGGGCGGAGCCGGTCACCAGCGCGCCGCCCCGGCCTCCGGGCGCGGCGTCAGCCATCGGCCGCCGCGTGCCCTTCCTCGAGCGCCGGGGTGGCGAACCCGTGCTGCCGGTAGTGCTCCACCAGTACCCGGGTGGGGCGGTTGAGGTCCATCCCGAGCGCCTCCTCCACGGTCACCCAGGCGTGCGCCTGAGCCTCCTCGTTGAGCGTCACCGCCTCGGAGTCGCTGCGGGCGACGTAGTTGAGCAGCACGAAGTGCGCCGGCCGGTGGAACTCGGGGCTGCGCACGGCCTCCTGCACCGGCGCCCAGCGCAGATCGCGGATCGCCAGCCCCGTCTCCTCGCGCAGCTCCCGGCGTGCGGCGTCGGCCATGCGCTCGCCGTAGGCGATCTTGCCGCCGGGCACCCCCCAGCGGTCCTTCCACTTGCGCGTGCGGATCAGCAACACCCGCCCGGAGGGCCCCACCACCAGCACGCCCACGGTGGCGAGCGGGACGTCGGCGGGCGGCGCGCTCACGCCGGGCTCCCGCCGTCCGCGCGCAGCGCCCGGCGCAGCCGCAGCATGCGCGCGATCTGCACGAGCACGGCATAGGCCAGCTGCAGCAGCACCAACGGCACGTACAGGTAGGGGTGCCCCACGATCAGCAGCACGCCGAGCAGGGCCATCTGGGTGCTCAGGCCCAGGTTCACGACCGAAGCCGTGGAGAACAGGTCCGCCCAGGCCAGCCGCGTCTCCATGGGCGCCGCGGCTTGCGGCACGCCAGCGGCGGCCGCGAAGAGCGCGCCGTCGAGGCGGGCGAGAAACCGGTCCTGGGGGGCCAGCAGCAGCCGGTAGAGGGCGCGCGGCAGGCTCAGCCACCATGCCGGGGCGCCCGGCGGCAGCGGCGGTGCGCTCGGGGGCCGCTCGCCCCGGAGCTCGCGGTAACGCGCCTCGAGATTGAAGTCGAGGGAGAGCACCAGGGTCAGGGCCACCAGCGCCAGCAGAGCCGGCACCGCGGGACCGTAGCGGGTCAGGGCCGCGAACAGCGCCACGTTGCCCACCAGGTCCACGGCGGTGTCCAGGTAGCGGCCCGCCTCCGTGACGCGGCCGGTGGCCCTCGCCAGGCCCCCGTCCATGTTGTCCAGCAGCGTCTTGGCCTGCAGCAGCAGCGCCGCCGCGATCAGCGGGGCGCGCCCCTGGGTGGCCACCAGCGCGGCCGCCGCGAGCCCCAGCGCGCCGTGGGTGAACACCACGGCGGTCGGCGCCACGCCCGCACGCGCCAGCCAGGCCACGCCGCGGCTCGCCAGCGGCTGCAGGAGGACCATGATCCACTCGCGGCGCGGGCGGGGCTTGCGTGCCTGGGTGACGTCCACGACGTCACCATGCTAGCAGAGGGGGAGCGCCGGCCGGCGCGCGCTGCGCACCGGTCCGGGGGCGTCGACCAACGGCGCCGCGGGCGCCCGAGGCTATACTCGGGCGATGCTCTGGGGCCCCTTCGGCACGCCGGCCGACGTCCTCGCCTATCTGCTGCTGCTGGTCGTGGCGTTGGGGGCGTGGCGTCTGATGTGGCACGGACGGCGCCTGCCGGGGGTGAAACGGGTGGGCGGCCTGCTGGTCGGTCATCGCGGCACCCGCGGGGTGCTGCCCGAGAACACGCTGGCCGCCTTCCGGCGCGCCTTCGAGGCCGGGCTCGACGGCATCGAGTTCGACGTGCAACGCGCCCGTGACGGCGCTCTGGTCATCACCCACGACGGCGAGGTCGACGGCGTGCCGGTGGCCGACCTGACGTTGACCGAGCTGCGCGAGCGGCTGCCGGACCTGCCCACCCTGCAGGAGCTGTTCGCCCTGGCGCGGGACCACCCGGGGCGCCTGCTCAACCTCGAGATCAAGGCCGAGCGCTCCCGCACCCGCGGCCTGGAGCGGGCGGTGGCGCGCGCCGTGCTCGCCTCCGGCCTCGCCGACCGGGTGCTCGTCTCCAGCTTCAATCCGCTGTCGATCCTGCGGGTGCGCCTCTGGGCGCCCCGGCTGCGCGTCGCGCTGCTGTACGACACCTCCACCATGCGGCGGCGCGGCGGGCGGCCGCGGCCCGGCTGGCTCCACGTCGACGCCCTCCACCCGCACCACAGCCTCTGCGACGCCGCGCTGCTGCGCGCAGCGCACGCGCGGGGGGTGGCGGTGAACGTGTGGACCGTCAACGACCCCGCGGACATCCGGCGGTTGCGCGCGCTGGGCGCGGACGCCATCATGGGCGACGACCCGGAGACGTTGATGCGCTCCGCCCGAGGAGGCTAGGGAATGGAACCGAAGTTCAAGCTCATCAGCTCGAACAACTTCGAGCTCTTCGAGGAGCGCCTCAACGACTTCGTGGCGTCGCTCGATCGCGACGACGTCATCGTGGACGTCAAGTTCTCCACCGCCTCGCTCGACATGACCGTCGAGTACTCGGCGCTGGTTCACTTCCAGCACACGGAGGAGTGGGACGGTTGAGCGAGCGTGGTTGAACGCCGCTGGGGGTGACCCGCTCCCGCGTCGCGGGGCCGTGGTCGATTCCTTCATATTGGGCCAGGCGACGCTTCTGTAGACTTCGGATGTGTCGACGACGCTGGTCATGGTCGTGGACGACGAACCCGCGACGCTCAAGGTGATGGAGTTGAGCCTCGTCGGCGCCGGGTACGCCGTGCTGACCTTCGAGAACCCGATGGAAGCGCTCGAGGACCTTCATGAGGGCCTCCGACCCGACGTGATCGTGTCGGACATCTCCATGCCCAGCATGGACGGTTTCGAGTTCTACACGCAGGCCCGCACCATCCAGGAGCTGCGGGCGGTACCGTTCCTGTTCCTGACCGCCATGGAAGATCGCAGCTCGATGCGCCGCGGCATGACGCTGGGTGCCGACGATTACCTCACCAAGCCGTTCGACAAGGCGGAGCTGCTGGACGCCGTGGCGGTCCGGTTGAAGCGCATCGCCGAGCTGCGTCAGCCTATCGAGGGGGCGGTGAGCGCCAAGGGCTTCGGGCATCCGGTGATCAATCGTGACGGTCAGCGCCTCGACTGGGACTCGTTGAAGGCGCTGGAGCTGCTGTTCTACCTGCTCGAGCACCGCTCCGGCGTGACGACCTTCGAGGTGGCCGAGGCGCTGTGGCCCGGCAAGAGCGAGTCGAAGGCGTCGAGCAGCTTCCACACCACGCTCTACCGGCTGCGCAAGGTGATGGGCGGCGAGCTCGTGGAGTCGGCCAACCGGCGCTACTACCTGCACAGCAAGTTCAACATCGAGTACGACGTCGACGGCTACCGGCAGCTCGGCCAGAAGGCACGCGAGTCCGGCGACCTGCCCGACTACCAGGCCGCCCTGGACCTCTACCAGGGCCACTTCCTCATCGGCTTCGACTCCAGCTGGATCGAGACCATCCGTCTCAATCTCCAGGCGGAGCACCTCACCCTGCTGCAGGCGGCGGCCGAGCGCGCCGAGGACCAGTCCGACCTGAGCCGGGCCACCATGCTCTACCAGAAGATGACCGAGCACGAGCCCTTCAGCGAGGCGGCCTGGGAGGGTCTGGCATCGGTGTGGGAGGCGCGGGGCGAACGCGGCAAGGCGAGCGACGCCCGCGACCGCTTCGAGCGGCTGATGGCCGAAGGCTAGACCCGCTCCTACCCGTTGCCTGCGATAGACTGACGCAGCCGAGGACGACGCAGACGCGCGGCGGTGCTTGCCGCTGCGCGCTCGACTGAAGGGAGCACCATGTTCGGCATCGATCTGACCGGAAAGAACGGCCTGGTCATGGGCGTCACCAACCAGCGCTCCCTGGGCTGGGCCATCGCCCGGCCGCTGGCGGAGGCGGGCGCGCGCCTGGCCTTCAGCTACCAGGGAGAGCGCTTGCGGCCGACGCTCGAGAAGCTCACGGCGGACATGGAGGGTACCGTCCTCGCCGAGTGCGACGTCACCCGCGACGACCAGCTGGACGCCCTCTTCGCCGCCCTCGACCGCGACATGGGCCGCCTGGACTACGTCGTCCACGCGCTCGCGTTCGCGCCCCCCGTCACCTTCGAGCGCCCGTTCGTGGAGACCGCGCGCGAGGACTGGCGAACCGCCATGGAGGTGTCGGCGTACTCGCTGGTGACCGTAGCGCACCGCGCCTCCCGCCTGATGACCGAGGGCGGCAGCATGGTGACCCTCTCCTACCTCGCGGCCGAGCGCGTGGTACCGCACTACAACATGATGGGCGTCGCCAAGGCGGCGTTGGAGGCGAGCATGCGCCACCTGGCGTATGATCTCGGCCCCCGGGGCATCCGCGTCAACGCCATCTCGGCCGGCCCGGTACGCACCGTGGCGGCGCGCTCGATCCGCGGGTTCGGAGAGATGTACGCCGAGGCCGGCAGCCACAGCATGCTCAAGCGCAACATCGACGCCGGCGAGGTCGGCGCCGCCGCCCTCGCCTTGCTGGTCGACGAGCTCGGCGGCGGCGTCACGGGCGAGACGCTCTACGTGGACGGGGGCTATCACGCCATCGGCATGTTCCTCCCCGAAGGCGCGGACGAGAGCTGAGGGCGCGGGCCGGCCGACCGTTCCGGCAGGGCCCGCCATGGCGGGAGCGGGCCGGTATACTCGTGCCATGGCCGTTCTCCACTCCTGGACCGGGGCCCTCGGACGATGGCGCCAGGTCGCCGTCTGACGCGACCTCGATGCGCGCCTGACGCGCGCCCCTCGTCCCTGGATCGGAGAACCCGTTGACCTCATCAACCCGCGTGGAAGGCCGCGTGCGTCCCGTGTACCGGGAGCTGCTCGCGGACCTCGAGACCCCCCTCACCGCCTACCTCAAGGTGGCCGGGCACCCCTCGTTCCTGCTGGAGAGCGTCGAGCAGGGCGAGCACGTGGCCCGCTACTCGTTCATCGGCACGGGTCAGCGCCGGCGCATCGAGGTGCGAGGTCGCGAGGTGACCCTGCAGGGCGCCGGCGGGAGCGACCGTTTCGAGACCACGGACCCCTTGCGGGTGCTGTGGGACATGACCGTGCGCCCCAGCCAGGGCGCGCCGGACCTGCCGCCCTTCTGGGCGGGTGCGGTGGGCTACGCCAGCTACGACCTCATCCGCCTCTACGAGCAGCTCCCCGACGCCAATCCAGACGAGCTCGGGGTCCCGGACCTGCTCTTCGTGGAGCCCGAGGTGCTGGTGATCTTCGATCACCTCCGGCGGCGGCTGTACGTGGTGGCGCCCGCCGTGGAAGGGGACGAGGCGGACGAGGCGCGGGCGCGCTCGCTGGTCGACAGCACCTACCAGCGCCTCAGGGGTCCGCTGCCGGGCGTCCCCGGCGACCGCGCGGGTCGCGTCAGCGGGTTCAGGAGCAACTTCACGCGCGAGGCGTTCATGGCCGCCGTGGAGCGCTCTGTGGAGTACATCCGCGCCGGGGACGTCTTCCAGGTGGTCCCGAGCCAGCGCCTCAGCGCCGACCTCGGCGTGCACCCCTTCGCCGTCTACCGGGCGCTGCGGTCGATCAACCCCAGCCCCTATCTCGGATACCTCGACCTGGGGCCGGTGACGCTCGTGTCGAGCAGCCCCGAGAGCCTGGTCAAGAGCGACGGCAGGCGCGTGGCGACGCGACCCATCGCGGGGACCCGGCCGCGCGGGCAGGGGCCGGAGCAGGACGCGGAGCTCGCGGAGGAGCTCCTCAGCGACGACAAGGAGCGCGCGGAGCACGTCATGCTGGTCGACCTGGGACGCAACGACCTGGGGCGGGTGTGCGAGTTCGGCAGCGTGCAGGTGAGCGAGCTGATGCGGGTCGAGCGTTACAGCCACGTGATGCACCTGGTGTCCTCGGTGGAAGGCGTGCTGGCCCCCGGCCGCACGCCGCTCGACGCGCTGGCGTCGGCGCTGCCCATGGGCACGGCGTCGGGGGCGCCGAAGATCCGCGCCATGGAGATCATCGACGAGCTCGAGCCCGTGAGGCGCGGCCCGTACGCCGGAGCCTTCGGCTACCTCGGGGTCTCCGGCGCCATGGACATGGCGCTCACGCTGCGCACCGTGGTCGTGGCGGGGGGCCGCCTGCACCTGCAGGCGGGCTGCGGCGTGGTGGCCGACAGCGACCCCGCCTCGGAGTGGCAGGAGTCGCTCAACAAGCTGGCGGCCCTGCAGCGCGCCGTCGAGATGGCCACGGAAGGCCTGGGGTGAGCGCCATGCCACGCGTGCTGGTGGTGGACAACTACGACTCCTTCACCTACAACCTGGTGCAGTACCTGGGCGAGCTGGGGGCGGAGCCCGTGGTGTGGCGCAACGACGCCTTCGAGCTGGAGGAGGTCGCGACGCTCGCCCCGGACGGCATCGTGGTGTCGCCCGGGCCCTGTACGCCGGCCGAGGCGGGCTTGTCGGTGGCGCTGGTCCGGCGCTACGGCGCCAGCATCCCCACGCTGGGGGTGTGCCTGGGGCACCAGGCCATCGGTGCCGCCTACGGCGCCGACGTGGTGCGCGCCAGGCGCCTCATGCACGGCAAGACCAGCGACATCGAGCACGACGGCAGCGGAGTCTTCGCCGACCTGCCGAGCCCGCTCCAGGCGACGCGCTACCACTCGCTCGTCATCACCCGCCTGCCGCCCGAGCTGCGGGTCAACGCCTGGGTCGACGAGGACGGCGAGCGCGTGGTGATGGGCGTGATGCACACCGAGCACCCTGTCTGGGGGGTACAGTTCCACCCCGAGAGCATCCTGACCGCGACGGGGCACGCCATGCTGCGGGCGTTCCTGCGGCGGCTGTAGGGGAGGGGAGAGACGTGGGCTGCCCCTACATCAGCGTGCTGACGGTGTCGAGCGGACGCCGGGCGCTGCTGCGGCGCCAGGCGGACGCGCTGCGCGCCCAGACGCTGGCGCCGGACCGCTTCGAGTGGGTGGTGTGCCTGAACGGCGGCGACGACGGGACCCGCGCGGAGCTGGAGGGGCTGGAGCTGCCCTTCGGCCTGCGGGTGGTCGAGACCGACGAGCGCCTGCCGGCCGGCAGGGCGCGCAACGCGTGCGCGCAGCGGACCTGCGGGGGCATCCTGCTCTTCTCCGACGACGACTGCGCGCCCGCCCCGGAGAGCCTCGCCGCGCACGTGGCGCTGCAGGAGTCGGGGCTGTGCGTGGCGCTCGGCGCCATCGACTTCGCGTCGGAGGCGGGGACCAGGCGCTGGCGCCCGAGGCGGGCGCGCTACTGGCTGCTCAACGGGGCCAACAGCGCCGTCCCGGCGGTGCATTTCCGAGCGGTCGGCGGGTTCTCGGAGGCCCTCGCCGGCTACGGCGGCGAGGACCTCGAGCTGGGCTACCGGCTGGCCCGCGCCGGCGTCCCGTTCCGCGTGCTTCCCGCCGCCCTCACGGTGCACCAGGGCGAGGACGCGCGCGCCGGCGCGGACGCGGGGAAGGCGCGCGGGGCCGGCGCCAACGCCGCGCGGCTCGCGCGCATGTACCCCGAGCTGCGCTGGCGGCTGGGGCTCCACCCCTTCCAGCTGGGGCTCAAGCGCTTCCTGCTGGGGACCGGCCTGGGCGGGCTGCTGACCGCGCTGGGCGGCGGGAGCGTGGCGTACGAGCGGGCCTACCTCGAGGGTGCGGTCGGCGAGCGTGCGGTCGGCGAGGGTGCGGTCGGCGAAGGCGCGGGCGGTCGCCCGCAGGAGGGACCGGCGAGCATGGAGGATGCGAGATGAGCGAAGCGGCAGGGCGGACGCCCGGTGCCACGGGTCACGGGACGGACCAGGAGCACCACATCGAGAAGTACGACATCGCGCCCGTGCTGGCGGCGGTGTTCGACGGCGAGACGCTGAGCCGGGACACCGCGCGCGACGTGATGGGGCGGCTGATGGACGGGCGCCTGTCGCAGATGCAGGCCGCCGCTCTGCTGGCGGCTCTGCGCACGCGCGGGGAGACCGTCGAGGAGATCATCGGCTTCGCCGAGGCCATGCGCGCCCGGGCCGTGCACGTGCCCGCGCGGCACGACGCTCCGCTGATCGACACCTGCGGCACCGGCGGCACCGGCATCGACACGATCAACATCAGCACCACGGCCATGTTCGTGATCGCCGCGGCGGGCGTGAGGGTGGCGAAGCACGGCAACGTGGGCGTCACCCGCAAGTCGGGCTCGGCGGACGTGCTCAGGGCGCTGGGAGCCGACCTGGACCAGAGCCCCGAGCGCCTGGTCGAGAGCATCGACAGGATCGGCGTGGCCTTCATGTTCGCTCGCAACCACCACCCGGCCATGAAGTTCGTGGCGCCGATCCGCGCCGATCTCAAGGCGCGCACCATCTTCAACAACCTGGGACCGCTCACCAACCCGGCGGCGGCGAACCGCCAGCTCATGGGCGTCTACGACGCCGAGCTGACCGAGCGCCTGGCCGACGTGCTGGCGGGCCTGGGGGTGGAGCGTGCGCTGGTGGTGCACGGCGACCGGATCGACGACTTCACGGTCACGGGGCCCTCCAAGGTGACCGAGCTGCTCCCAGACGGCTCGCGGCGCACCTTCGTGGTCACGCCGGAGGAGGTGGGGCTGGCGCGCTACCCGCTCGAGGCGCTCGCCGGAGGGGACGCCGAGGCGAACGCGGCGGCGCTGCGCGGGGTGCTGGACGGCACCGTGGACGGCGCCAAGCGCGACGTGGTGGCGTTCAACGCCGGCGCCGCCCTCTACCTGGCGGACGTGGTGGGGGACCTTCGCGAGGGGGTGCAGCGGGCGGTCGGGCTGCTGGAGGACGGCTCGGCGGTCGCCAAGCTCGAGGAGTACATCGCCTTCACGCGGAGCTGAGGCGGCCCGCGCCGGCCGCGGTCGGAAGGCGGACGGGGGCGGGCGTCGCGTATACTCCAAGCGTCCGCGGCCAGGCTGCGGCACAATGAGGATGACGAGGCGGAGGTGCGCCCGCAGCGGTCTCGACCGGTCAGGTCCGGCCGCCGCGGGAGCCCTGCGATGACGGTCGAGAAGGAGTGGCCATGGCAGACAAGACGATCGGCAGCACGACGGTGAAGACCGGGTTCGCCGAGATGTTCAAGGGCGGCGTCATCATGGACGTCGTCACCCCCGATCAGGCGCGCATCGCGGAGGACGCCGGCGCCACCGCCGTCATGGCGTTGGAGCGGGTCCCCGCCGACATCCGCGTGCAGGGCGGCGTCGCTCGCATGAGCGACCCGGGCATGGTCGAGCAGATCATCGACGCCGTGTCCGTCCCGGTGATGGCCAAGGTGCGCATCGGCCACTTCGTGGAGGCGCAGATCCTGCAGGCGATCGGGGTGGACTTCGTCGACGAGTCGGAGGTGCTGACGCCGGCCGACGAGGCCTACCACATCGACAAGTTCGCCTTCACGGTGCCGTTCGTGTGCGGTGCCACCGACATCGGCGAGGCGCTCCGGCGCATCGGCGAGGGCGCCGCGATGATCCGCACCAAGGGCGAGGCGGGCACCGGCAACGTGGTGGAGGCGGTGCGCCACGCGCGCGCCGTGATGGGGGAGATCCGCGCCATCCAGGCGATGCGGCCCGAGCAGCTCATGGGCTACGCCAAGGACCATGGCGCGCCGGTGGATCTGGTGCGCTACGTGCACGAGCACGGCAAGCTGCCGGTGGTCAACTTCGCCGCCGGCGGCGTGGCGACGCCGGCCGACGCCGCGCTGATGATGCAGCTCGGGCTGGACGGGGTGTTCGTGGGGTCCGGGATCTTCAAGTCCGCCATGAGCGAGCAGGACGTCGCCAAGCGTCACCAGGCGTGGCTGCGCCGCGCCGAGGCGATCGTCAAGGCGGTGACGCACTTCGAGGATCCCCAGATCCTGGCGGACGTCTCCCGCAACCTGGGCGAGGCGATGGTCGGCATCAACCTGGACACGTTGCCCGAGGAGGAGCTGCTGGCGACCCGCGGCTGGTGAGGCGCCGCTCCGCCCGCCGAGGCGACCTCGGGCGTGACCGCGGCCTCGGCTGCGGCGGGGCGCATGAGGGGCGAGGGGCTGCGTCTTAACCCCCGCTCATGGGTCGCCTTGGTAGCATGATCCCGTGAAGATCGTCCAGGGGCTGTACCTGCTGGCGCTCACGGCGGTGCTGTCCTTCGCGGCGCTGCTCGGGTCGTCGGCGCTCAAGTGGGCGCAGGAGTTGCCGTCGCTCGACCAGGTCGACGCGCTCGAGTACACCTCGAACACCGAGGTGTACGCCCAGGACGGCACCCGCATCGGGACCATCGTGCCGGCCGTCGGCAAGTCCAAGGAGCCGACCAACCGCATCCCGGTGACGCTCGACCAGGTGTCGCCGGCGGCGCTGGAAGCCATCGTGGCGTCCGAGGACGATCAGTTCTTCCGCCACTACGGTTTCGACATGCCCGCCATCGCCAAGGCCACCTACCAGGAGTTCATCGGCCACTCCAACCGGGGCGGCTCCACCATCACCACCCAGGTGATCAAGAACACGGTGCTGCAGAACATCGCCAGCGAGCGCTCGCTCGAGCGCAAGGCCAAGGAGATCATGCTGGCCATCGAGCTCGAGCGGCGCCTGACGAAGCCCGAGATCCTGCAGCGCTACATCAACGTCGTGTTCTGGGGCGGCAACGTCTACGGCATCCGGGCGGCATCGCAGGCGTACTTCGGCAAGGACCCCATCGAGCTCAATCTGGCCGAGGGGCTCTACCTGGCCCGGCTCATCCCCGCGCCCAACGCCATCCACAACGATTTCCAGGTGGCGCGGCAAGGGATGAAGGACGTGTTGGACAAGATGGTGCGGCGCGGCACCATCTCCCAGGAGACCGCCGACCGCGCCTGGCACTTCAAGCTCGAGCCGCGCGGCTGGAACGTCACCTACGACGCCAACGGCGATGTCGTGAAGGCCGTGCGGACCGGCGAGAACGCGGTCGTGCAGGCGAGCATCAGCTCCGACCTGTCGCGGGGCCTGGTGCTGGCCGTGCGCAACTGGCTCACCCAGCGCTACGGCGAGAACATGGTGTTCGGCCGGGGCGGGCTC
>Ga0102953_1000927_pt1 | contig 19202 bp, 19 predicted proteins | sample SalPon2A_C_D2_MG_FD_78509 | JGI IMG/M metagenome (GOLD analysis project Ga0102953, IMG submission 78509) | Soil microbial communities from South San Francisco under conditions of wetland restoration - Salt Pond MetaG R2A_C_D2_MG | ecosystem: Environmental > Terrestrial > Soil > Wetlands | place... | reverse complement strand
GAAATGGCCTTTAAAATTGCCGGGTCGATGGCCTTCAAAAAAGCCATGGAGCAGGCCAACCCGGTCCTGCTTGAGCCGGTGATGGAGATGGAGATTACCGTCCCGGACGATTGTGTCGGTGATGTGATCGGCGATATGAACCAACGACGCGGCCGGGTCCTTGGCGTCGATCCGCAAGGAAGCAACCAGGTCGTCAAGGTCACCGTACCGATGGCCGAAGTGCTCAAGTATGCCCCGGAGCTCCGTTCAATGACTTCTGACCGCGGACTGTTTACCATGGAGTTTTCCCATTACGATGAAGTGCCGTCCCATTTGACGGCGAAAATTGTAGCTGAGTCTAAAGCGGCTGCCGAATAGGTAGTCCAGGCATGCTTGCCGAGGGAGGGTATGAGCCCCATGACCGATCAGAATGACAATGAATTCGATTTTGAAGAAGCTGGTATCTCGGAAGAGGAATTCATTATCGCGGAATCGGCTCAACCGGACGAGCCAGAAGTCGAGTTGACCGAAGAGCCGTTAGCTGAATTCGAGGTTGAAGTCGAGGATGAGGGGGAGCCAGAGGAACAAGCACGTAAGCGCCCCGTGACCCGGATTCTATGGCTGGTTCTGCTGCTACTGGTTGCCGGGGGCGGTTATTTCCTTCTCGTTTCGGATGAACCTGAGCCGGCCCCTTCGCCGATCCAGACCAGCAAACAGCCGATCTCGCTGCCGGACAAGCCGCCGGTCAAACCAGCACCGGTCAAGCAGGTTGTTGCCGAAGCACCTGCTGCTCCGGTTGTATCAGCCACGGTGAGCGACGTTCCTGCCAAGCCGGTCGAGGTGGCGGTTGACGCGCCGGCGGAAGCTCCGGCCAAGGCAGCCGAAAAGCCTGTAACGACGGAAAAGGCCACTGTTACACCGGCTGTCATCGAGCCGCTGCCGGAAAAAGCTGTCCCGCATGGTGCCTACTCGGTGCAGGTCGGCGGTTATCTGCTGCAGAGCAACCTGCAGGATGCCGAGAAGAAGGCGCTCCGTACCGGTTATCCATCACAGATTAACGAAGCGCGCAAGGTTACCCGCATGACCCGTCTGTTTTACGGGCGTTTTGCGCCAGCGGAGGCTGATGCCAAACTGGCCGAACTAACGGAAAAGTCGCCGGGAGCATTCAAGGTTGTCGAAAGGGACCAGGTGGCGGTTTATGCAGGTTCCTACTCCAACCAGGACCAGGCCCGGCGCTCTGCCGACCTTCTCCTTGAAAAGGGCCTGAGCCTGAAGGAGGTTGGAGTTGAGGTTCCCGTCCCATTGTATATTTTGAAGCTGGGTCCGTTCACTGACCGCGCAGCCGCAGAAAAGGCGGCCAGGGACGCGGAAGCTGTCGGCCTGCCGACACTGGTGGTGAAGAAACCGGTCCAGTGATTTATGAGTCAGCAAGCCCAGAAAGTCAAACTCAAGGTGACTCCAGCAGTCGCTAAAATAGTCGGCGAAGGTGCCCCCCGCGAATTGCAGCTAGCCGCTGCCCGGGGGGCAGTTCCTCTTCAGGCCGGCGAGCTGCTGATGACCTATTTGTTCCTGATTCATGGCCGGGATGCCGCGATCAAGGCCGAGGCTCAGAGAAGCCTAAATACTCTCCCGGTCAACATCCTTAAACCGGTTATCGAAAGTGAAGAGACCCATCCCCAGGTGCTTGACCTGGTGGCCCGCTATCGCTATGCCGACCTGGCCGTCATGGAGTCGTTATTGTTCAATCCGGCAATCGAGGACCGTACCCTGATCTTCTTGGCCGGACGTTGCGAGGGGGGAGTGCTTTCCCTGATCGCCAACAATGACGAGCGCCTGATCGCGGCCCCCGATATCATTGACGCGATCCTGGCTAATCCGCTCGCGGACAAAGTATTGAAGTTCCGTTTCGGGTGGGAGGAACCGAAAGCCGAACAACCGACGCCCGAACCCTCCATGCCGGATCAGGGGTATACTGAGGAAGAGGGTGAGATCGAAGAGCTTGAAGAGGAAAATCTCTCCAAGTATCAGCAGGCCCTTGAGTTCGGCGTTTCCGACAAGATCAAGCTGGCCCTGACCGGCGACAAGGAGTGGCGCTCGATCTTTCTCAAGGACAATAACAAGCTGGTTTGCTCGGCGGTGCTGAAGAACCCCCGGATCACCGATGGAGAAGTGCTGATGATCGCCAAGAACCGTACGGCCAACGAGGAGTTGATCCGGATCATCAACCTGAACCGTGAGTGGGTCAAGAATTACGAAATCCGCAAGGCGCTGGTGATGAACCCGCGTACCCCGCTGCCCAAGGCATTGCGTTACATGGCGACCCTGTCCGACAAGGAGATCAAGGAGTTGGCAAAAAGCAAGAATGTTTCAGCCGTAATCGTTAATAATGCCCGACGTATGGTGATGGCCAAGGAAAAACGCAAATGAGACCGGGAACACTCCGCGCTGTTTGTATCAGCGCCAATAAAGGGGAACGGAAAAAGAACATCGGTACCGGCACTTTGGTGGAAAACCACGGCTTGGCAAATGATGCCCACGCCGGAGACTGGCACCGCCAGGTCAGCCTGCTGGCGGTGGAGAGCATTGCCAAGATGCAGGCTGCCGGGCTCGATGTCGGCGCCGGCGATTTTGCAGAAAACCTGACCACCGAGGGGCTTGACCTGTGCCATTTGCCGATCGGCACCCGGCTCGCGGTCGGGGAGTCCTGTCTGCTCGAGATTACCCAGATCGGCAAGATTTGCCATGACCGGTGTGCCATTTACTATCAGGCCGGAGATTGTGTTATGCCACGCGAGGGGATCTTTGCCAGGGTACTGAGTGGGGGCGAGGTCAGCGAAGGTGATGCTGTCCGGGTCCTGACTGCTGAGAAAGGGGCTTGATTTGGACACAGCAACACCTAGCTTCAGAATCGGTGTCCTGACCCTTTCAGATAAGGGGGCTGTCGGTCAGCGGGAGGATGAAAGCGGCCGGCTACTGAGCCAGATGGCGAGTGAACTCGGCGAGGTGGTCTGCTACGAGATCCTGCCTGACGATCTGCAGCAGATCTCCCATCTGTTGGCCAGTTGGGCCGACAGCCGTCGGCTCGATCTGATCCTGACCACCGGGGGGACCGGGTTGTCGCCACGGGACGTGACTCCCGAAGCAACCCAGGCCATTATCGAGCGCAGTGTTCCGGGACTTGCCGAAGCAATGCGTCTGGAAAGTCTGAAAAAAACCCCGCATGCGATGTTGTCGCGAGGTATCGCCGGCATTCGCGGTGAGACTCTGATTGTCAACCTACCAGGCAGCCCGAGAGCCGTGCGGGAAAACTTTGCCGTAACCATTCCGGCCCTCAAGCATGGTCTGGCCAAACTCGCCGGTGATCCGGCAGATTGCGCATCGTGAAGCCAAAATGGATAACCTAGCCGCTTACGAACCTAGCTCTGTCATCTTCTTTGCCCGGCTCAGCCTGGCTGCCCTGTTGGGTGGCCTGGTCGGGATCGAAAGGGAGGTTCATGGCCGCCCGGCTGGTTTCCGTACCCACCTGATGGTTGCGCTCGGCGCCTGTCTGATGATGCTGGTTTCGGAGTTTTTCTATTTCAAATACCAGAACCTGACCAGTGACTCGCTGGTCAGGCTCGATCCTGCCCGGGTCGCGGCGCAGATTGTGACCGGGATCGGCTTTTTGGGTGCCGGTGCTATCATCAAGCACAAACTTTCGGTGCGCGGTCTGACGACTGCAGCCTGTCTCTGGGTGGTGGCCGGAATCGGCATGGCGGTCGGGATCGGACTGTATGTGCCGGCCCTGTTCGTCACGGGCATCTCCCTGGCGACCTTGATGCTGCTGAAACGTTCCGAACGTTGGCTGGGGAAGGATACCTTTCACGTCATCTCGATCCGCTGTGAAGACAGCGCTGAGATTTTCGAACAGATTGAGCAATTTTTTGCCGTCAACGAACTACGGATTATTAATTGCGGCTTTGAGAAGGATAAGGCGTCATCCGAGGTCAGTTATCGCTTTGTTGTCGCTCATTTCGGGGTCGAAAGCAACAGGATGGCCATCAAGGCGATCCTGCAAATCGAAGGCATAAATCAGGTCAGGTTTAGCTGAAGTTTCTTGTTACACCAACCGATGAGTAGCACAGGACCGATCCGCTCGTTGTGATTGGCCTGATATCAATTCCGGGGGAATCCATGCCACAAAAAAAAGTCTTGCTGGTTGATGATGTCGAACTCTTTATCGACCTGGAAAAAACCTTTTTAGTTCGTGAGGAAGTGACCCTGCTGACCGCCAGAACCGGTCGCCAGGCAGTTGATCTTGCCATAGCCGAGTTACCGGACCTGATCTTTATGGATCTGTTTATGCCGGAGATGAATGGCGATGAAGCCTGTTCTCTGATCAAACAGCATCCGCAGGGTGCGCGCATTCCGGTGGTCATGGTGACCCATGGTGGGCGCGATGAGGATCTTGATTTCTGTCGCGCTGCCGGTTGTGACGATATTCTTTTCAAGCCGGTCAACCGTAACCAGTTTCTCGATACGGTGCGCCATTATCTGCATGTTGCTGAGCGCTGTGCTCCACGCGTCAATTCCAGGCTTTCGGTCCACTATGGCGAAGGACGGACCCGGCGGTTGCACAATTTCTCGGTCAATATCAGTACCGGCGGGTTGTTCCTTGAAACCGATCAGCCGTTGCCGGTCGGAACCCCCATGACCCTGGAATTTCCGTTGCCGGGCCATTCGCAACCGGTTACCTGCAAGGCGCAGGTCGCCTGGGTCAATGAGCCTGATGCTCCCCGCAGACTGAGCCTGCCGAGCGGTATGGGCATGCAGTTTCTCGATCTGTCGCTCGAAAACCTGCAGGCCATTCGCGATTTTGTCAAGCAGGAATGCCTCGCCCCCACTAACTGACGCTTTCCGTCCCGAATATTGTTAGCAGCCGATTCTTGACCTGGGTCAATTGCATCGGCTTGTTTTGTTGGTACATTCTCACGGTCTTAAAGAATCCGTGTCGAAGTTTGCATGCCAGCGATGGTGGGACAACAATTCGGACCGTACTCGGGTCCCCAACAGTTAGAGGAGGCTAGGATGAAGAAGGGTTGGGTTGCAACGGGGATCATCATGATAACCTTGGTGGTACTGTCGTTTGCCGGTATTGCCGTTGCCAAGGAAAAACCGTCGGCAGAAACTGCGAAATGTCTCGAATGCCACGAGGCGATGCCAGGAATAGTCAGCCAGTGGGAAGACAGCGCGCACTGGGATGCCGGGGTCGGCTGTTATGAATGTCACAAAGCCGACAAGACCGACGCCGATGCCATGGACCACTATGGGTTTACCGTTTCAATCATCGTTTCACCGAAAGACTGTGGCGTCTGCCACCCGAAGGAGACCGCCGAGCAGGAGGCGAGTCACCATGCCCAGGCGGGTGATATCCTCAATACCAAGGATGGCATTCTAGGCCAGACCATCGGGGGTGAACCGGCTGTCGCCGTGGGCTGCCGTCAGTGCCATGGTTCAATCGTCAAGGCAAATGCCGACGGATCGCTTGATACCAATACCTGGCCAAACACCGGTATCGGCCGCGTTAACCCGGACGGATCCAAAGGAACCTGCAGCGCCTGCCATACCCGCCACCGCTTCAGCAAGGAGCAGGCGCGTCAGCCGCAGACCTGTGGCAAGTGCCATCTCGGTCCGGACCACCCGCAAAAGGAGGTTTACGAAGAGTCCAAGCACGGCATCCTTTACGAGGCGTTCAAGGACGACCTGAACATGGACAAGGGGAAATGGGTCGCCGGCGAGGACTACTTTGATGCCCCGACCTGTTCGACCTGCCACATGAGCGCAACCCGCAACCAGGGTGTGACCCATGATGTCGGGACCCGTCTTTCCTGGAACCTGCGGGCGCCGGTCTCCACGAAGACGGCAAACTCGGAACAGAAATTGGCCGATATGAAGGATGTTTGCTCGGCCTGTCACGCCGAGCCGTTTGTTGAAGGTTTCTACAAGCAGCTTGATGAATTTGTCGAATTCTATAACACCAAGTTTGCCATCCCGGCCAAGGAAATTCGTGAGTTGCTGATGACCGAAGGTGTTCTGACCTCGGGGAACTTCGACGACAAGATCGACTGGATCTACTGGGAACTCTGGCATCATGAAGGGCGTCGTGCCCGGCATGGCGCTGCCATGAGCGGCCCGGATTATGCCTGGTGGCATGGTATTTATGACGTTGCCAAGCATTTCTACACGGAACTTTTGCCGGAAGCCAAAGAGGCTTGTGAAAAAGCCGGCAAGCCGGAAGTCTACGATCAGATCATTGCCAAGTACATTGATGGCCGCAAGGAGCATGAATGGTACACCAAGGGCTTTGACAAGGGGCGTCTGGAAGAGATGAAGAAGTATTACAAGGATCGTTACAATCAGGACGTCAAATAGGCACATGCCGTCGCAACATCAACCGGCCGGAATTTTTCCGGCCGGTTTTTTTGTGCCCGCATCGCCGAGCAGATCTGCGCTACAATGTAGCAGAAAAGGAGTCGCTCATGGAAAAGCTATGCTCGCAATGTAACGGGGTGTTTCCCGAGGAAGAACTGCTGCAGCGTGAAGATAACGCCGAATTAGTCTGTGAGGATTGCTCCGGGTTACTGAACAATGAAAACCTGTCGTGTCGCTATGATGAACAGGGCTAGAACGAATTTGACCCGGGGCTCTGCACCAGATAAGGTCGCCAACTCATGATAGGTAAAGGTTGGCTATACGTCCACAAGAAACTGTGGATAGCAGTGTGGATAACCTGGTTTTGATCGGCTAAGTTGCCTTTCTGGCAAAGGCAAATAGCAGATTGCCTAGAAATAAATCATCACTAATTTGGTTGCGCAAAAAATGGTCTGCCGGAGCGGCAGGTGACCATTGTGGTGGTTGTCGAAACTGCCGCCGGCGCTACCACCGTTTGCGCTGATCATGCTTGCCCGGTTGTTTTTGGTTGACGGTTTCGTAGCTAAGTGTTAATTGAAAATCCCATAATTACAGACTGTTAAGTGCCATATACAAATTTCTTCCCCGGCAGGATCGACCAGTACAAGGAGAGACTGATGCGCATAACCCCCAAGACCGAACTTGATCAGCGGATGGAGAAAATCCAGCTGCAATTACAGCAGAACGGCCTGGATGCAGCCATGCTGGTGCAGAACGCCGACCTGTTTTATTTTACCGGCTCGATCCAGCAGGGGGTTCTGTACATTCCATCCACAGGTGAGCCCCTCTACCTGGTGCGCAAGGATCTCGGGCGGGCCCGAATGGAGTCGGGGCTCAAGGAGATCGTCCCGCTGCGCAGCCCGAAAAATATTCCCGAAATTCTCGCCGAATATGGCTATCCGATGCCCACCCGGGTCGGCATGGAATTCGATGTCCTGCCGGTTGCCCTGTTCCACCGTTTTCAAACGGCGCTGGGCAACAGCGAGGTGGTCGATGTCTCCCACCTGGTACGCAGTGTCCGGGCAGTCAAGTCGGACTACGAACTCGAAATCATGAAGGATGCCGCGTTGCTGGTCGATGCGATGGTCAAGCATGCCAAGGAGGTCGTCAAGGTCGGCATGAGCGACCTCGAACTGGCCGCGGAGCTCGAATGTGTGGCGCGCCGCAAGGGGCACCAGGGGATCACCCGGATGCGCGGCTTCAACTCCGAGCTATTTTTCGGCCATATCATCTCCGGGACCGACAGTGCCGCTCCCGCTTTTGTTGACGCGCCGCTCGGCGGTCTCGGCGTCAACCCATCGATCGGGCAGGGGGCGAGTTACAATCGTATCGCCGCCCAACAGCCGATTATCATCGATGTGATCGGCGCGTTTGACGGTTACATGGTCGATCAGACCCGGACGCTCTGCATCGGCGGGCTCCCCGATCAACTGCGGCGCGCTTACGATGACATGCTCAGGGTTCAGGAGCGACTCAAGGAGATAGCGCGTCCCGGCATCGCCTGGGGAACGATTTACGACGACTGTTACGCCCTGGCTGTGGAGATGGGTTATGCCGATTTCTTCATGGGCAGCAAGGGCGCCCAGGTCTCTTTTATCGGGCACGGCATCGGCGTCGAGATCGATGAGTATCCCTTCATCGCCCGCGGTTTCAAGGATCAGCTGCTGGAGAAGAAGATGACCTTTGCCTTCGAGCCGAAGGCGGTCTTCCCCGGGCTCGGCGCGGTCGGGGTGGAGAACACCTTCTGGGTCGAGGACGACGGGCTCAAGCACCTGACCTTCAGCGATCAGGAATTGACCATCCTGTGAAAAAGTGGTGCAACACTGCCGTACATTCAAGGAGCAAGTGGGAGCTGCAGTAGAAAGGTCGTACCCTCGCCGGGACGGCTCTGCACCGTAACCCTGCCGCCGTGGGCCTGGGCGATCTCCTTGACCAGGGCGAGCCCCAGGCCGGTACCGGGCGGACCGTTGCGCGTTTCCAGACGATAGAACCGTTTGAAAATCATTTTCTGTTCCTCTTCCGGGATGCCTCTGCCCTGATCTTTGACCCAAAGGTTGGCAGCGTCTCCGTCTAGATTGGCACCGAGTCTGATGGTGCCTCCCTCTGGCGAATACTTGATGGCGTTGTCGAGCAGATTACTCAGCGCCTCCCTGAGTTTGCCCGAATCAGCCCAGACCGGAGGGAAGTCGGCAGAGCAATCGATGTCGATCTGCTGCTTGAGAAGCGGGGTTCGGTACTGCTCCGCCAATTCCAGGAACAGGGGATAGGGTAGGACCGGCTCCGGATTGTTGAGCCCGAAACCCGCGCGCAAGCGCTGGAGGCTGAGCAGGTTGTCGATCAATCGTTTTAAGCGTTCGCTTTCTTTTTCGATCAGCTGCAGGTATTCGCGCTGTCGCTCGACAGGGGTTGGGTTTTCCAACAGATACTGGGTGAACCCGATGACCGCTGTCAGCGGGGTGCGCATTTCGTGGCTGACTGCCGAGAAGGCCTCCTCACGACTTCGCTCCAGGCGCCTGCGCTCAGTGATGTCACGCACCACTTCGACGCATGCCATCACCTCACCTGATGCATCGAGCAGCGGGCAGGAGGTGATTTCCAGGTAAAGTGGCTCCCCATCAGGAGTCGTGGTGTCGAAGGGGCGGCAGTGCACCTTGCCGTCGGTAAAGCTTTCGCGGGCCTGACATTCATCGCAGAATTGATCACGGTTGGCGTAGATGCGGTAACAGAAGTCGCCGAGGTGGTGCCCCCGGCGACGGATCAGGATGTCATTCTGATAAATAATCCGGTAGTTCCGATCGATAACGGTGATCCCGTCACCCATCGCCGCCATGATCGCCTCGACCTTGTTCCGTTCCTCGATCAGGCGTGCTTCAGCTCGCTTGCGTTCGCTGATATCCCTTGCCACGGTGACGACCATGGGCTTTAGACCGGCCTGCAGGCGGTTTGCCTTGATCTCGACATCAAAAGTGCTGCCGTCACGTCGGCGTAGCCGAGCTTCGAAGACCACGGTACCCTGCTGATCAATGCGTTCCATGAGTTTTTGCCAGTACCGTAATGGTTGCGGCCAATCGGCGAACTCGGCCGGATGCATTCCCAGCAGGACCTCCCGCGTATAATCAAGGCTGCTGCAGGTCAGATCGTTGACGTAGCGCAAGCTCCCGTCATCGGGATCGTGGAAACAGATAAGATCGCCGAGGTGATCGACGATATTGCGGTAGACCGGCAGGTTCTTAATTTGGGATTCTGACTCTTCCGCCTCGCGGATAAAAGCGATCTTGGCAAAGCTGCCGTCGGCAAGCAGGAGCGGTACATTGGTGACGTGATACCAAAGGCCATCCACCGGGTGCTGGAACAGGCCGCTGGATTTTTTACCGGCAAAGACCTCGGCCAGGCACCAGGGACAGGGCTCGTCGCGCCCGTGCAGGGCCCGGTAACAAAGTTCGCCGGTCGCATCCCGACCGAGGGTTTCGATAAATCGGCGATTCATGAACCGGATGCGATAGTCGGGACCGCCGACATAAATCAGGCCGTCCCAAGCCTCGACGATGGCACTTGGCCATCCAGCCTCGGGGACTGTCGTTCCATCCGGAGTAAAGTGAGACATCTTACCTCCTGTTCTAGCCAGCGTTGTGTTCATTATTCTAACGGAAATGTCCGAAAATGCCCAAAGAATCTGCCTGTTGGACGGACGGGACAAGGATTCGATTGTCATCTGCCAGGGAATATGATTACATTCAGCTGCCCCCTGAAAGAGCGGAATCAGATGCTGGGTCTTGAAACCATTACAACTTTTTTTGCCGCTTCACTGCTGCTGGCGCTGGCTCCCGGTCCTGACAACCTGTTTGTCCTGACCCAGTCAGCACTGCACGGGCGGATTCCGGGGTTGCTGGTTGTCTGCGGCCTCTGCACCGGCCTGCTGGTGCATACCCTGGCGGTGGTCTGCGGCCTTGCCGTGTTGTTCCAGGTTTCTGCCGCCGCTTTTGTTGCGCTGAAGCTGCTGGGTGCCGGTTACCTGATTTACCTGGCCTGGCAGGCATTCAGGGCCCCGAGCGCCCGTCTCGAGTTCGGTTCCCTGCCCCGGCAACCCTTGGGTCGCCTTTACCTGCGCGGCATCGTCATGAACGTGACCAACCCCAAAGTTTCAATTTTCTTTCTTGCTTTTCTGCCGCAGTTCGCCGATCCCGGGCGCGGACCCATCCCTCCGCAACTGGTTTCACTCGGCGCCCTGTTTATCCTGGCCACCATCCTGGTTTTCGGCTTACTTGCACTTCTGGCCGGGACTCTCGGCGCATGGTTCAGCCGTTCACAACGGGCGCAGCTGGTTTTGAACCGGATCGCTGGCACGGTATTTATTGCTTTGGCGCTGAGGCTGGCGACGACTCAACGTTGACTCGTCGGTAGCTGCATCGTTCCTACTTGAAAAGTCCCCGAATCGTTTTACTCTTTGGGTAAGAAGTCACCCAACCAACCAGCAAAAGGATCATGGTATGAAAGGTCTACTCAAGTTAGCCGCTGTGCTGATCGTGGTGCTGGTCATTGCCGTTGCCGGGGTCTTGTTTTATGTCGACTCAATCGCCAAAAAGGCGATCGAATACGGCGGCAGCGAAGCTCTCGGCGTCTCAACGACATTGGCCGACATCTCCATCTCCCTGTTCGGCGGCGAAGCGAACCTAAAGCAGTTACAGGTTGCCAACCCGCCCGGCTTCAAGGCGGATAAATTTCTCGGCCTGGGAACCGGAGAGTTCGCCGTATCGCTCGGATCGCTGACTGATGAGACGATCGTGATACCCAAGATCCGCTTGGCAGACATCGAGGTCAATCTCGAACAGTCGGGGAAATCGTCCAACCTCGACCCGATCCTGGCTCGAGCCAAATCAGCCTCAGCAGGCCATGCTGGTGCAGCGCCTCCCTCCAAATCGTCCTCAGCCGGCGAAAAGAAATTTATCGTCAGCCGGTTTGTCATCGAGGGGGTCAAGGTTAACGCCAAGCTGGCCATGCTCGGCGAAGCGGCCAACGTCAAGCTCAAGCTGCCGCGCATCGAGATGAAAAATCTCGGGGCCGACCAGGGCGGGATGCCGATGGATGAACTGATCCAGACCGTCGTGACCACGATCCTTGAGGTCGCCAAGAACAGCTCCGCGGACTTCTCTCCGGCACTGGCCGGATTTTTGAAGGGGAATCTGCAGGGTGTTGATACCATCAAGTCGGAGGTGGTCGGCAAGGCTACGGCTGAAGTACAGAAAGTGACCAGTGAGGTGAACAAGGCTTTAGAGCAGGTTCCGGGCGGAGCTGGCGGAGCGGTCAAGGAGCAGACCGATAAGCTGCTTAAGGGTGTTGAAGGGCTGTTTGGCGGCAAGAAGGAATGACAAAAGGTTGTTTCACTCCCAAGGACCGGCTAGCCCGGTCCTTTTTCTTTGAAAAATAGGGCCCAACATCAGTCGAGTGAGAATAGAGCGAACTAACCTGAGTGTTCAAAGTAGCACGCGAGACAAGGCTAGCAGCGCTTATCTGCTATGGTCAGCCATGGGCTCCGTCGCCCGGCCTCGACACCGCAGCCGCTCAGGATTGATGCAGCCGGTCGCGCAGGAGGTAGAGGGATTCGCTGATCGAAACCTTGTAGCGGTGTGGGTTGTGCAGCCGCAGGGAACCCTCCGGGAGGCGTTTGAGCTCGCTCGCGGCGTGGTCGGCGAGGGCATCGAGTGATGGGGCCGATGCAGTCTGTGCGCCGGCGTTCATGACTTCCCGGTGCAGCTCTTTGAGCACGCCCGCGCCGAGGCGTTTCTGCCGGGACGGGTTTTCTGGATCGTAAATCAGATCGCCGTAAGCAAGCCGGTCATCCAGGCGGCAGATGATGTCGCCGGCGTACTTGTCTTGCCCGTTCACCAGGCGCAGGACCTTCTTCTTCCCCGGCAGGGTTGACTTGACCGCCTCGGCGGTGAATTTCATCCGCGGACTGCCGTTGTATTCGACCAGCTTGTAGACCCCGCCCAGCGCGCCGCCGCCTTCCCCGGCACAGGTCGCCAGGCGGGTGCCAACGCCATAGAGGTCAACCCGACCGTTTTCACTGCGGATGGAATGGATCACCTGCTCGTCGAGTTCATTGGAGGCGACGATCTTCACCTCCGGGAAGCCGGCGGCATCGAACATTTTCCTCGCGGACTTGCTCAGGTAGGCGAGGTCGCCCGAGTCGAGTCGAATCCCCAGCAGTTCATGCCCGCCGGTTCTGAGTTCCGCAGCGACGGTGATCGCATTGGGGACGCCGCTTGCCAGGGTATCGTAGGTATCGACCAGCAGGATGCAGTTGTCGGGGAAGAGCTCGGCATAGGCGCGAAAGGCGCTCAATTCATCGTCAAAGGCCATGATCCAGCTGTGGGCGTGGGTCCCCTTGACCGGAATGCCGAATTCTGCCCCGGCCTGCAGGTTGCTGGTGCTGCGGACCCCACCGATGTAGGCGGCGCGGGCGACGCTGAGCGCTCCGTCGGGCCCCTGGGCGCGACGCAGACCGAATTCGACGACCGTCGCCGGCGCCGCGGCCTGCGTGATGCGGGCGGCCTTGGTCGCCACCAGAGTCTGAAAATTGATGATGTTGAGCAGGGCGGTTTCAACCAGTTGGGCCTCGGCCAGCGGCGCTTCCACGGTGATCAGCGGTTCGTGCGGAAACACCACGCTCCCCTCGGCAGGGGCGGTGACCCGGCCGCTGAAGCGAAAGGCTTTGAGGTAGTCAAGAAAGGCGCGTCTGAACAGCCCGAGGCTCTCCAGGTAGCCGAGTTCGGCATCGGTGAAGCGCAGCTTGTGCAGATAGTCGAGGGCCGGCTGCAGCCCGGCGAAGACGGCATAGCTCCCTTGGTAGGGGGGGGTGCGGAAGTAGAGATCGAACACTGCCGGGGTTTTCTCCATCCCCTGATGCTGATACCCGGCGAGCATGGTCAATTGGTAGAGGTCAGTCATCAGGGCCGGGACGGTCATTGTGGCACTCCTTGGCGGATACCTTCAGTTTAACCGTTCAGGAGAGATATGCTGCAATCTTCTCCAGCCCTTCCACGGCCCCGCAGGGAAGGGACAGATGCGGACGACCGATCCGTGCTTCGCGCGGATTGATGCGGATCACGGTCACGCCGGGCCGGGAACCGAGTCGTTCGCTCAAATAGCGAATGGTCGGGATCGCGGTGCCGGCTCCCATCTCGATCACCACCAGGGCGTCATGCTGGTGCTGGCTGGCAAACAGGTCAAAGCGCATCTCCTGCCCGTGGGTGCGATCCGGCAGCCAGGAATAATCGCCGAACATCAGGATGTTGGGTCGGGCGGCTCCGCCGCAACGGGGACAGGTCGGCACGTGGTCGGCGCGCATGGTGGAAAAATCGACCGGGATTTGTTCGTTGTTGTTCCAGATCGCGTGATGACAGGGGGTGAGGCATTGCAGGTGATGAATCGACCCGTGGACCTCAAGGATCTGGTCTTCGCCAAAGCCGGCTTTCTGAAATTGCCCGTCGACATTCGAGGTGACGACAAACCTGTCCAGGCCGAAGCGGTCACACCAGTCGAGCAGGATGTCGAAGCCCCGGTGAGGCACGGTTTCCCGGTAGAGGTTGGTGCGGTGACCGTAAAAGCCCCAGCCAAAAGCCGGGTCACGTTCAAAGTGGATGGGGTTGGCGGCACCGACAAAATTGATGCCGAGTCGCTGGTACATCGGGTAGGCCTTCCAGAAGCCCTGGTCGCCGCGGAAATCCGGCAGGCCCGAGTCGACACCCATGCCGGCCCCCGCAGTGACCACCAGGGCGGCTGCGTTACGCAGGGCTGTGGCAACTTTCCGGCAGATACCTTCCATCGATTCATTTCCTCCCGATCCTAAATGGCTACATTCACCAGGGTCGGCTGCAGCAGCTCGGCGACTCTTTGCGGTGCGAGCCCGATCAGAAACCCGCGTTTGCCGCCATTGAGATAGATCGTCGTCAGTGCGAGGATCGATTGCTCCATGTAGACCGGCATACTGCGGCGGGTCGCAAACGGCGAGGTGCCGCCAACCTGGTAGCCGCTGTTCTTGTCCGCTCGCTCCGGGGGGCAGGGGGAGACCGTCTTGCAGCCGGCCAGGCGGGCCAGCTGCTTGGTGGACACCTCACGGTCGCCATGCATCAAAATGATCAGCGGAGTGCGGTTCTCATCCTCCATAATCAGGGTCTTGATGACGCTGTGTTCGGGGACCCCAAGTTCCCGGGCTGATACGGCAGTCCCGCCCTTGTCCTCGTAAGCATAGAGGTGGGCGGTGAAAGCGATGTTGTGTTGCTTCAAAAACCGGGTGGCCGGCGTGACCGGGATTTTCTGTTTCGCCATGGGTCGCTTTATCCTGTCACAACGACATAGAGCATACTGCCCAATGCCAGCAGCGTGACTGCGGCACAGCAAAGGCCAAGCAGGTTCCACAGTCGGTTAAGTGTCGGTCGGAACAGGCTGCGCGGCGGCAGCAGCAGGCCAATCAGCGCTCCGCCGGCAGCGCCTCCGAAGTGGCCGGCATTGTCGGCGCCGACCAGCAGGCCAAAGACAAAGGCAAACAGGGCCCATTGCAGCATGAAGTTGCGTAACTGGTGGGCAGGCGGGCCGACCCGATGAAAGTAGACGATGGAGAAGCCAATCAAGCCAAACAGGGCTCCGGACGCGCCGACGACCGGGGCCTGCGCGTACCAAAACAGCCCAGCCAGGGTTGCGGTCAATGCCGTTGCGGTGTAGAGAACCAGAAATCGCCCCGGGCCCAGTTCACGCTCAACCAAGGGTCCGACCTGGTAGAGCACCATCATGTTGAAACCGAGATGAATCAACCCGCCATGGGTATAGGCATAGGTCAGGGCGCGCCACCACTGACCGTGGTTTAAAGTCGCGGGCCAGTATTGCCCGCCCCAAGCCAGCAGCAGCGGGGTCGGCGGCGAGAAGAGACTGGCAAAGCCGATTCCGGCCAGCAGGCCGTGGATCACCATCAGCGTAAACAGGACCAGATTGAGATATAGGATGATGCGGTGCACGGACAGCTCCAGGCTGGAAAAGTCGCCAGCTTGCAGCTGCTTGAGCTGCCGTTCCCATTTCATAATCTTCCACTGCCAGCGGGTTCCGTTCAGTCCCAGCGCATCGAAGAATTTTTTCACATTCAAATCAAATCCTTTCCTGACTATTGCCAACTATGACAAATAAGTCGGCGCCTAGCAAGTCGACCAGACAGACGCCGTCTAGGTGAGTGGTTTTGCTTGAGGACCACGGCACACTGTAACGTATTGAGCGGAGAAGAGACATGCAAAGATTGGTTTTCGGACTCCGCAGCTATCTCTGGCTTGAAAAGCCGGTCGTCGCCTGTCTGACGCTGCTGGCTTCGGTTTCAGCTGTTCAGGCCCTGGCCCGGCCCGGCCTGGCACTTTATGAGATGATAGCTTCGGATCCCCACCTGCTGGCCCTGTTCCGCAAAGTGGTGCTGGTCGATTTCAAGGCGGTCGATTATCCCTCCCTGGTTGGCTTGGCAGTGCTGATAGCGGCCGTAACCCTGGCCTTATGGGTGATACAGCGAGGAGCACTTGCCCCCTGCCAGATGATTTTACGCTGAGGCCACCCTGATGGGCGGCCTTTTTGTTATGATGGATATACACATGGATCCATAACGATGAGCATTGCAATGCGCTGGGTTATCTTCGCCATTTCCGTTTGTCTGCTTCCGGTCCAGTTTCCCGGAGCCGTTTCAGCAACGCCGTTAACGGTTGCGGTGGGGCAGGGTATTGCCCAGCGACTGACCGGTGCTAGCGTGCCACCGGCGGTCTGGCTCGGTGGCGCTCTGGAACTGGATTCAGAATCTTTGCCCGACTTCTATACCCGGCGGCATTATGCTCCGGCCTGGATCAACGAATTCGGGTTAACTCCCGCTGCCGATGAGTTGCTCGAAGCGTTGCGTGACAGCGCCAGTCATGGCTTGTGCTCGGATGATTTTCGTCTGCCATATATCGAATCTCTGGTTCAGCTGGAACGTGACTCTCTTGTTCAGGGCGTTCTTTTCGATACCCACTACCTGGCGATTCTTGACCTGTTGCTGAGCGATGGATTTTTTCGCTATGCCCACGCCTTGTCGGGTGGCGCTGACTCGGTGGCCACCGGTCAGCACAGGCGGAAGCAACATTTGTCTGCGGCGCTGCAGGAGCATCTCGCCAACAATCGTTTGGCCGAGTTGCTGAAGGAGCTCGAACCGCAGCAGCCAGGTTACGTCAAGCTGCGCCAGGCGCTGGCCGAATTGCGTGATTTATCGGCCTATGGTGGCTGGCCGCAGATCGCTGCGGGACCGACCCTGCGGGAGGGGGATCAGAGCGAGCGGGTCAAGGGGTTGAAGATCAGACTCTTTCTGGGCGGGGATCTGGACATGCCTGCTGCCTGGGATGAACCGGGTGTCGGGGCGTTGACAGTTGCCGGTATCAGGAATTTTCAGGAGCGGCACGGATTGGAAGCCGACGGCGTTGTCGGGCCACTGACGTTGGCCGAGATGAACGTCCCCATCGAGGAGCGGATCCGGGAGGTCGAGGTCAACCTGATGCGTCTGCGCGAAGCACCGATCGATTTTGGACCGCGGTTCATCAGAGTCAATATTGCCGACTTTACCCTCGAGGTTCATGAACGGGACGAGGTCGTCATGACCATGTCGGTCGTGGTCGGTACCCCCTACCGGATGACTCCGACATTTTCCGCACAGCTCAGTTACCTGGAATTCGCACCCTACTGGTATGTCCCCGGCACCATCCTGCGGGAAGACAAGTTGCCATTGATTCGGCGTGATCCGGGCTGGGTCGAGCGTAATCATTACGAGCTCGTGTCCTGGCAGGGTGATCCGGAACGGCGGATCGACCCGCAACAGATCGACTGGTCTAAGGTCAAATTCCAGAACTTTCCTGGCATTCTGCGGATGCGCCCCGGGCCCTGGAACCCGCTTGGCCGGGTCAAGTTCATGTTCCCGAATCGTTACGCGGTTTACCTCCATGACACGAATGAACGCCAGCTGTTTTCCCGTGACGAGCGGCTGTTCAGTTCGGGCTGTATCAGGATCGAGCGGCCACTTGATCTGGCGCAGTACCTGCTGGACGGGATGGACGGTTGGGATTGCGAGATGATCATTTCCGCCCTGGAGGGGGCGGAATCCTTAAAGGTGATGTTGCCGGAAAAAATTCCGGTTCACGTGTTGTACTGGACGGCCTGGGTCGATGACCGTCAGCACTTGCAGTTTCGGCGGGACATTTACCTGCGCGATGCCGACCTCGTCGAAACCGCCAGAGCCAGTCGCCAGGGATTAGGCCGTCCGTATCCTGACGCCGCTCCGCAGTTTACAGCAGATTTTTCAGCCAGTGAAAGGCAACTATAGTTCCGATCGATGAACCGATTGACGAGAAGAGAAAGACCAGCATCACGCGGCTGAGCCGGTTGTTCCACCAGCCTTTCAGGCTTGCCAGATCCTCCCCGACATTTTCCATGTCCCTTACCGTTGGCGCGGCTACAAACGCCTGAACCAGTCCGGTCACCATCCCGGCGCCGATGGTCGGATTGAGCGAGGTGATCGGAGCGGCAACAAACGCAGCGATGACGGTTGCCGGGTGCCCCAAGGCAGCGATGGCTCCGAGCGCCGAAAGCAAACCGTTGGCGAGAATCCAGGCGAGTGCGGCGCCGGCCACCTGACTGCGGTCACCGAACAGGAAGCCGACGATGAACAGCACGACCACCACGGCAGGGATCAGCCAGGGAACCAGCTTGGATACCACCGACTTGGGAGGGATCAGGTCCAGCTCTGCGATGGCGGCAGCGCTCTCTGCCGGTTGTTGCAGGGCGCGTAAAATCCCCGGCAGGTGAGCGGCACCGACCACGGCCACCAGCTTGTCGCCCGGTGCAGACCTGATGTGATGGGCCATGTAGCGGTCCCGTTCATCGACGAGGATCGTCTTGACCGCCGGCAGCAGGCTCCCCATCTCGTCCAGCATGGCGGACAAGGTGTCGGTTTCGCGCAATCTGGCGAGTTCATCCTCGTCAATCTGCTGTTTCTCAAACAGGCTGCCCAACAGGGTCGCCAAGAGCATCATTTTGCGCCAAAGCCCGGTACGGCGCCAGGCCCGTAGCAGAGTGGTGCGGATATTCCGGTCGACCAGCTCGACCTGCATGTTCCGTCCGCGCGCTTCTTCCGCGGCGGCAGCCAATTCGGCGCCTGGTTTAACCCCGGTTTGCAGGCCCATGCGTTTTTGAAACGAGGAGAGGGCGAGATTGCTGAGCAGGTAAGGGACCTGCCCTTTCCGCAAGACCTGGATCAGGTTGAGCGATTCCCAACGGTTGCGGTTGGTGAGGGCCTGGTAACGTTGCTCGTCCAGTTCGACGCAGACGGTCTCTGGTTGTTCGTCGGTTATGACCTGGCGGACCGTGTCGACCGATGCCTGAGAGATGTGGGCCGTGCCGACCAGGACCAGTTGCTTTTGGTCGATGCTGAGGTGGTGAATGTCGGAAGGTGTCATTGTGTCGTTCATCATAACCTGTCAAAAAACTCGCAGTCGCGAAGCCTACCTGCGGATCATTGAATCGGGATCGCGCAATGCAAAAGGAGCCCGTCAGTTTTGTCGGCCTGTGCCAAAGGCGGCTGAAACAAAAAGGCGTCGGTTGAACCGACGCCTTAAAGGGTGCTCTCCACACCGGCCGTGGGTCGAGGAGCCTCAGAACGACTCCCAGTAAGGTGGGACCACTTGTTGCCACGTCAGGCTTCCCATGCCGGGATGGGCTTGCTCACG